>ERZ1066127.275-NODE-275-length-31007-cov-11.780919_pt1 | contig 31007 bp, 28 predicted proteins | sample MGYA00382774_ERZ1066127 | MGnify/ENA primary metagenome ERZ1066127 (study PRJEB33369, sample SAMEA5778357) | biofilm metagenome | biome: Industrial cooling water; feature: Water cooling tower basin; material: Biofilm | place: United Arab Emirates | collected...
CGAAATTTAAAGGTTAATATTGTAACACAAAAATTGTAACCCGGTTCCATGGTTTCGATGAAAGGCGAGTATTTAGGTGGACTACGTACACAGGTTCAACATTTAAAATCGGGGAATAGGGTGGTGACGGATGCGCCACCCGACAATAATGGAAGGGGCGAAGCGTTTAGCCCAACCGATCTGGCCTGTGCGGCCTTAAGCAGTTGCATGATGACGTTAATGGGTATTTTAGCCGAGCGTGAAGGCATTGTCTTGACGGGACTTCGCTCCGAGATTGTTAAAATCATGACCTCCAATCCGCGGAAGATCGGAGAAATTCAGATTCTGTTTGTTCACGAAAACCTGGCGGCAACGCCCGAGCAAAAGATTAAACTACAGCGGGCTGCCTTAACATGCCCGGTTGCGCTCAGTCTGGGAGCCGATGTGAAGCAGACGGTGGAATTCAAGTTTTGACACGACCCCGGGCCGCCTTTGTTAGCGAGGTCCAGTCAATCGAAAAGTGTGAGGCATGATAAACGACCCGGCCCTCGCGAATCACGATGGCCTGCGGTGACTCATGAACCACACCAAACTGCTCCGCCACCGTGTCTGAAACATCGCGATATCGTTTTAAGTCGATAAAAAAGGGTTCCAGGTCGGTTGCTTCGGCTGTATTCCAGTTTCGCTCCAGCCGGTCTAATGCTGTCCGACTGATGGAGCATGTGGTGCTGTGTTTGAAAAATAAAACCGGGTGGTTGAATGACTGCTCCCGGGCCTGCTCAAGCTCGTCCAGCGTGGTAAGGTGTTTCCAGTTCATGTATACCTAATGATATAAATCTTTCCAAAGTTCCCGCTCACGCTTGTCATACTTGGGTTTGCGTACGGGATCTTTGACCACGCTTGGTTGATTGGCGTTGCGCTTGAACATCTTGGAGAACAGGAGTTTCACATTCATCATCAAAGTTCGTTCGCTCTTGACGTTGTCTTGCCGCGAGTTGGCATAGCGCCCATCTGGGTGAGCATCGCGGTCATATTGCTTTTTCATTTTCACGTTGCCCTGATAGTCACCCAGGCGCGCATAGGCTTTGGCGGGGGCCAATACTTTTAAAGCATCCCGATCACTGTTTGGGTTGTGCCGGTAATTGGCCCGGAGTCTTGCTTTACCCGAGAATTCCGTAGCCTCGCGGAACGACCGCCCACCTGCGCGCACATCCAGCGCGGCTTTGGCTGAGCTGGGGTTATGCCGGGTTTCCCAGTATTGCTTCATACCCCGCGCATACGCACTGGCGTTAATGGAAGACTTGGATGGGGCTGTGCCATCCAGCGCTTCCCGGGCGCTTCGCTTATTATGGTCATACGATTTCCGGAAACGGGTGCTGGCGGGTATGCCGCCCACCTTCCCGTATCCAGCCGTTGGCTTGATGTTCAACAGTGCCTCTTTCGCTGACCGATCGTTGCGGGCGTACTCTTTAGGCTTCACTTCAATCTGAAGACCGTCAACTTTGTAATCTTGTTCGCTTGGCTTTTTCTTCTTCAACGACTCGCGGGCGGCATTGGGGTTTTGAATGTATGACTTACGCATGCGCGACTGCCGGATGTTACCGGAATAAGACAAGGCCCGAACTTCTTCCCCGGTCGGAGGTTTTCCGGCAATGGCCGTTTCGTTGTTGTTCCACAAGCGCCCACTAATGCTACCTCCTCCTTTCTCAGGCCGCTTCGCTTTCAGATTACCAGCAAAGTCAAAACCCTCGCGACTGAATGATTTTTTGCCGCGCTGCCGGATATCACCCCGATAGCCCGCCCATTGCGCATCGAATGTTTTCTTTCCTCTGCGGATGTCGCCCTGGTAACCAGCCCATTCTGCGGAGAATGTTTTCTTCCCTCTTCGAATGTCACCCTGGTAGCCGGCCCATTCGGCAGAGAACGTTTTTTTTCCTCTTCGAATGTCGCCTTGGTAACCAGCCCATTCGGCACCGAAGGTTTTGCGGCCGCGCCTGATATTACCGGCATAGTCGTAACCCTGATTGCTAAACTCACGGGCTTTGCCCGTGCTCCGAATGGTACCGGAATAACGCCCCATGCGCAGCGTATTGGCAGACGGCACTCGGCCCGCCACCGGCTGGCCCTGGTTGTTCCAATCGTTTCGGGCTAAACTTCCGCCACCTTTGGGCTGGCGTCTGGCCTTGATCGATCCGGAATAACTTAGGCCCTGATCGCCATACTCTTTACCTTTCGTGCCACGAGGCACACGTATGTTGCCGCTGTAGCTTAATCCCTGGTCGCCATACACTTTGCCTTTTGTGCCACGGGGTACGCGTATGTTGCCTGAGTAACTCAAGCCTTGGTTGCTGAACACACGGGCTTTTCCCGAACTGCGGATAGTCCCCGAATAGCCACCCATCCGAAGTGTATTCGCTGAAGGGACTCTCCCCGCCACGGGTTGGCCCTGATTATTCCAGTTGTTTCGGGCCACTGAACCACCACCTTTTGGCGATCGTCTGGCTTTCAGGTTACCCGAGTAATTGAGACCCTGACCTCCATACTCTTTCGCCTTTCCCCCACGGGGAACTCGAATATTGCCGGAGTAGGAGAGTCCTGCGTTGCTAAAATTTCGGGCTTGGTCCGGACTTACACCCTTAAACGGCTTACCAAAAAAGCGTCCGATTTCCTGTGTTTGTTTTCCGGGCGGCTTGACCGGCACCGGCCCACTGATTTTTCCCGACAGGCGCTTGCCATGCTTGCGCGAAGCCTGAGCAGCCCGGCCACCACTTTTCGTTTTGGGTTTCACGCCTTTAAACGGGCCGCTAAAGAAACGTTGAATCTCTTGTGTTTGTGGCCCGGGTGTTTTTACCGGCACGGGAGTCGTGCTCAGTTTGGCACTTTTTTTCAGCCGAAGGCGGGCGGATTGCTGCGCAGCCGCTTGGCCGCTTTTCTTTTTTGGTTTGACACCCTTGAACGATCCGGAAAAAAAACGACCGATTTCCTGCGTAGGGCCTCCGGGAGCTTTCACGGGCACAGGATCCTGGCTAGCTCTGGCTTCCGAACGAATTCTTTTGCGAAGTGAACGTTCTCCCGCCAGTTCAACACTTTTTCCGGAGCCTGGTTTGCGTATGGGTAGTCCAGCTACGTCACCTTTCCAGGCGCGGCCACTTCGCGAGCGACTGGCATACCCGGACGGGAACGATCCCCTGTACGGGCGGTCTCCGGTTCGCTTTCGTCCCCGGTAGGTGTCCGGCTGGGCGATAAATCCCTTTTCGGGCGAGCGGAAGTTACGTCTCCGAAGCGGGGCACCCGCCAGGTCGGTGGTAATGGCCCGCTCACCCTTCGAATACTTGCCCCAGTAAACATTTTTTCGACCGCGCACCACATAGGCTCGTGAAGCGGACTGATTGTTAATGCGCTTGCGGCCCGGAGGATACGAAATGGGGCCGCGTTGCATCCGTGACGCCCGCGCCAACTCACTGCGATTTCCGTAGGGCCTTGGCGGTGCTTTGGTCGATGCGTTGACGAAGCGGCCTTTCTGAGGGAAAACATTGTTACGTGACTGTTGAGCAGTAGCAGACCGAATGCGCTGCGCCTGCCCGTCCCGGCCACCTTGCCACGCTCGTTCACGGCCCGCGGGAGATCGCTTGCGGTAGGTGTTCGAACTGGAGATTGAAAAAACAGCACGCCCTGCCGAGGAGGTGTTGCGCGTACGCAGGCGCTTGCCGGCAATATCTTTTGTGTTGGCTTTACCCGATTTTTTAACCGACTTGGTTCGTGTCGTCCGTATCTGCTGGCGGTTGTTTTGGGCCCGATCTTGTGAAAGCCCTTCTGTGAAAGCCAACGCCAAGGTAACCGTCAGCAGCAGAGACGGCATCAGTCGGATTCGATATGGCTTGAATCGGTGCACTTGAACCGACCAAGGTACGAAAAACCACTTGATAACGTTGGCTACCCTAATACTGCATCAAACGCTCGATGCACGGTTTTAATCTATCAGTAGGCAGAAAATTCCGTTCCAACGTAGGCGCAAACGGGATGGCCGTGTCCAGGCTGGCCACCCGCATCACGGGAGCATCCAGGTATTCGAAGCAGTGTTCGCTAATCCACGCACTGATCTCGCCACCGATGCCACCGGTTAGCGTATCCTCATGCAGGATAAGCACACGGTTGGTTTTCTTAACCGTAGCAGCCACGGCTTCTTTATCCCAAGGTAGTAACGTGCGCAAATCGAGTACATCGGCTTTCAGGTTGGGCATTGAGGCTAATGCTTCTTTGGCCCAGTGCACGCCCATACCGTACGTGATGATGGAGAAGTCGCTGCCTTCGTTCACCAGTTTGGCTTTGCCAATCTCCACGGTGTAATAGTCGTCCGGGATGGTATCTTTTACCGATCGGTACAAAAGTTTGTGTTCAAAATAGAGGTAAGGGTTTGGATCAGCCAGTGCTGCCGTCAGCAGGCCTTTGGCATCGTACGGGTTGGACGGATAGACAATCTTCAATCCAGGTGTATGAAAAAACCACGCTTCATTGCTTTGGCTGTGGAATGGGCCTGCGGCCGTGCCAGCACCGGTTGGCATCCGCACGACTACGTCAGCGGCCTGGCCCCACCGCCAATGAGCTTTCGCCAGATTATTCACGATCTGATTGAATCCTTCGGTGACAAAATCGGCAAACTGCATTTCGACCATTGCCTTCATTCCCTTCACTGACAATCCTAAACCTGCTCCCACTACCGCGGCTTCACAGAGAGGGGTATTCCGCACGCGGTCCTTGCCAAATTTTTCCACAAAGCCTTCGGTGATCTTGAATACGCCACCATACTCTGCGATATCCTGGCCCATGAGTACCAGATTAGGGTGGCGCTCCATCCCTTGTCGCAATCCGTCACTAATGGCATCAATAAATCGTTTTTCGCTTTGTGAGGAATCACTGGGGGTAACTACAACCGATTCGCCCGGAGCGTACATATCCCTCAGTTCCAGATCCGTGTCAGGGACCGGGTGCGTTTCGCGGAAAGCCACCTCCAGGCCCGCTTCGATTTCTTTTTTGATTCGCTTGCGGGTTTCGTCAACGAAGGCTTTCGATATCACTTTTTGGTCGAGGAGGTATCGCTCATAATTTTCTACGGGGTCTTTCTTCGCCCAGTCCTCCATCAGTTTTTTGGGAACGTACTTCGTTCCACTGGCTTCCTCGTGCCCGCGCATGCGAAAGGTGAGGCATTCCAGTAATACCGGCCGGGGACTTTTGCGCAGACTCTCGCTGATCGTCTTCACGGTGTCATACACTTCGAGTACGTTATTTCCATCCACCTGAATGCCTTCAATGCCATACCCGATCGCTTTGTCGATAAACTGTTTGCATCTAAACTGTTCCTGGCTGGGTGTGGAGAGCCCGTAACCGTTGTTTTCAATGATGAAGATCACGGGCAAATCCCAGACTGCGGCAACGTTCACCGCTTCGTGAAAGTCGCCCTCGCTGGTACCGCCATCTCCGTTGAACACGGCCGTCACCTTTTTTTCTTTTTTTAGTTTGGAGGCGAGCGCAATACCATCCGCAACCCCGTTTTGTGGCCCCAGGTGCGAGATCATGCCTACGATGTGATGTTCGTTCGAGCCGAAATGAAACGAGCGATCGCGACCCTTGGTATACCCCATAGGTGTACCTTGCCATTGAGCAAACAGCCGCTCAAAGGGCATGTTGCGGCCGGTGAACACGCCCAGATTGCGGTGCATCGGCAAAATGTATTCGTCCGGATCGAGCGCTTGCGTAAGGCCGACCGAAATAGCCTCCTGACCAATGCCGCTGAACCACTTGCTGATGCGGTTCTGCCGAAGCAGGATCAACATCTTTTCCTCAATCAGGCGCGGTTTAACCAGGGCTTCGTATAACTGAATCAATACGGGGTCGCTGTATTTTTTGCGGTTAAATTTCATAGCTCGCAGAATAGGCTCGAAGGGCGCAAGTTACTCGGAAAATCGATTACGCACGGGGGCCCCGGGGTGCTCTTCTTTCCGTAATTTTGAGCTTTTACCACATGATTAATTTCTCCTCGTTCACGCTTGATAACGGACTTCGTGTAATCGTTCACGAAGATCCTTCTGTGCAGATTGCCGTGATGAATGTGCTCTACGATGTAGGCTCGCGCGATGAACATCCCGATAAAACGGGTTTTGCTCATTTGTTTGAGCATCTCATGTTTGGCGGATCGAAACACATACCGAGTTATGATGAGCCCCTGCAACGGGTAGGGGGCGAAAACAATGCCTTTACGAGCACCGACATCACCAACTACTATCTCACCGTGCCGGCTGCCAATCTCGAAACAGGGTTCTGGCTGGAGAGCGACCGCATGCTGAGTTTGTCGTTTGATCCCGAAGTTCTGGAGGTTCAACGAAAGGTGGTGATTGAAGAATTCAAACAACGCTACCTCGACCAACCCTACGGAGATGTGTGGTTAAAATTGCGCCCGCTGGCGTATAAAACACACCCCTATCAATGGGCCACCATTGGAAAGGAAGTGGCGCATATTGAACAGGCGACCCTTGAGGATGTTAAGAATTTTTTCTTTCGACATTACGTGCCCAGCAATGCCGTGCTTGTAGTGGCAGGTCACGTCAAGGTGAATCAGGTTAGGCAACTGGCCGAAAAATGGTTTGGATCGATTCCGGCCGGAAACCGGCCACAGCGAAACCTGCCTGCCGAGCCACGTCAGGAGCAAAAACGCCAGTTGACGGTTGAGGCCAATGTGCCTGCCCACGCCTTGTATAAAACCTGGCATGTGCCGGGGCGCTTTCACTCCGATTACTATGCGACTGATCTGTTGGGCGATATTCTCGGGCGGGGTCATTCCAGCCGGTTGTACCACCGCCTCGTGATGGAAAAGGAGATTTTCTCAACCCTTTCGGCCTACAACATGGGCACGCTGGATCCGGGCATGCTGGTGATCAGCGGCCGTGTCAACGAAGGCATCTCCGCGCAGGATGCCGAGTATGAGGTTGACCAAATTTTACATGACTTGCTGCGCGAAGGTCCCCGTGCCGAGGAACTTCAGAAAGTGAAAAACCTCGCCATATCCTCCATTGCCTTTGGCGATGTGGAAGTCATCAACCGCGCCATGAATCTGGCGTTCGCCAGCTTATCGGGTGATGCGGATTTGGTGAACCGCGAAGAAGAATTGATTAACCGGGTTACCCGCGAGGATGTCATGCGCGTGGCTGATGAGATATTGCAAGAACGCAATGCCAGCACACTCTACTACACGCGCGTCAGCTAAGATCAGGAACGGAAAACGAGAACGTGGCACCCTGCTCAGGTTCCGAGCGAACGGAAATAGTGCCGCCTAGCTTCTGCAGCGTTTCTTTCACGATATAGAGTCCTAACCCAGAGCCTTCGGAGGTTTCAGAAGCTCGATAGAACATATCAAAAATGCGATGCTGGTGTTCCGGTGCAATGCCGATGCCATTGTCCTCAATATGAATCCACGTTTTTCCATCCATCCGGCCCGCAGATATTTTGATAAATCGTTCTGACTTTTTTTGATCGTGGTACTTATAGGCATTGGAGATCAGGTTATTGAGAACCACTTTTAACCGGCTCGCATCGGTGGTCACAATCAAATCATCCGGCACGTGCCAGAGCAACCTTACTTTTTTGTTCTCAACGGAGTAGGTCAACGCATTGGCAATTTCGCGTAGCAGAGGTTTAAGGATGATTTCGGACGGTGTGATGTCAAGTCGCGTGTTTCGCGAGTAATCGGTGACTTCCCGGATAAATCCTTCCATCGTTTTTATTCGCTCCTTCATCATGGCCAGGTACAAATGCAGTTCCTCTGGCTGGTTGGTTTTTTCAGAGAGGTGAATGAGACCTAACAGCGAACTCAACGGAGCTCGCATATCGTGTGAAGCGCTGTACACAAACCGGTCGAGTTCTTCGTTGGTCTTGGCCAGTTGTACGTTCTTTTTTCGGATTTCCTCCTCGGCTTTTTTTCGTTCATCGATATCGATAATGGAACCCACGACCATTTCCACAGCGCCCGTGGGTGATCGCTTTAACACGCCACTATCCAAAAACCATTTATACTCACCCGATTTGGTCTTGAGCCGGAGTTCACTTTGGTAGGTGGGCGCCACTAACTCGGGATGGGCGAGATTCTCGCGCATGCGCGCCAGGTCCTCGGGGTGAACGACCTGGGCGAGGTAAAAATCAGGTGTTAACTCTGCCAGTTCGTCCTCGTGGTAACCCAACAGGCTTTTGTAGTAGGGGCTTATGAACATCTGATTATTGGCCACCTGCCACTCGTAAATGCCGGCTTTGGTGCCGCGCAGGGCCAGCGCATACCGCTCCTGACTTTGATTTAAATCTTCAGTTGTCTTTTTCAGTTGCTCGGTGCTTTCCATGGAAGCGCGCTCCGAGTCATGATTGCGTTTGATTAGAAAAAAAACTACGAAGGAACTGGTTAAGATGCCAATGACGAAATTCGATATGAAGTTGCGCATCACGGCCTCCGGTTGATCGGAGGGCCGATCGATCAGATTCAGGTCAACCTGATAGGCCAGCAGTCCCAATCCGATCGAAAGCAAGGCAAAGCTGATGCCCAGATACCGTTGTTGGTAACCGTAAAGGACTAAGGCCGCCAACGCGCAGGTGACAAAATAGAAATAAACGCCCCCGTGCGGCTGATCCACATCTGCAAAAAGAAAAATGACGGTATTTGTCATCAACAGCAGTAAGACAGACGAGGATGTGTACTTCCCGATTCTGTTCAGATGAAGGCAAATAGCGGAAATGACTACCATCATGAGGTAGTACGGAATGAACTTGTAAGCGCCATTGAATAAATCGAGGCCAACATAGTACAGGGCGACCAGTATGGTCAGCAGGATAAACTGGGCGCGCAGCAGGGCATACTTATAGGTCCTGCGATCGGGAATGTGTTTTCTCCCGAGCAGCGCATTTCGGAATGACCAAGAATAAGGCATCGGCCAATATTAGGTAAAGGAAGCCGTGAAAGGCGGCCAGTGTAAGATTTAGTGTGTAATTGATTGGAAAAATGTGACGGAAGTAACCGTTACCTTTGCGGTCTTACATTCCCTTGTTGTATGAATATTCGCGTAGGTCTTGGTTTTGATGTGCACCAGTTGGTAGCTGGCAGGCCCTTTTTTTTGGGCGGTGTTGAATTGCCCGGTGCCCCAAAGGGCGCGGTAGGGCACTCCGATGCCGATGTGCTGATTCACGCCATTTGCGATGCGCTGCTGGGTGCCGCTAACCTGCGCGACATTGGCTTCCACTTTGCCAACACAGATAACCGTTGGAAGGGTATGGATAGTAAATTCTTTTTACGAGAGGTAACACGCATGATCCACGAGCGCGGCTGGAAAGTAGTGAACGTGGACTGCACGCTCTGCTTGGAGAAACCGAAAGTGAATCCGCATATTCCAGCCATGAAAAAATCACTGGCCCCGCTCATGGATATCACCGAGGAAGAGGTCTCGATCAAGGCGACTACAACCGAGACATTGGGGTATGTGGGCCGCGAAGAAGGGGTCAATGCCATGGCGGTCGTCCTCATCGCCAAGACATGAGTAACCTGGAACTGCTGGTAACCGGTGATGGCTCACACTCGCTGATCAATCGCGAGCTTGATGAGACCTATCATTCGCGACATGGGGCAGTTCAGGAGTCCAATCATGTATTCATCCGTCAGGGGTTCGATCTGCTTGACCTGCCATCTGCTCGCATTCTGGAAATTGGATTTGGAACGGGCCTTAATGCGTGGCTAACCTGGCAAGCGGCTGCTTCCCGGAAGGTGGTGGTTCAATATGATACGCTGGAAACACAGCCGCTGGCTTCGGGTATTTGGAAGTCGTTGAACTATGCAGCTGAGGGCCGCCAAGTCGATTTTCAGCGCATTCACGAAGCAGCCTGGGGGACTCCGGTAGTGCTTGATTCCTTCTTTTCCTTACACAAAAGAGAAGTCTCGTTGCTAAGTTGTGTGTTGCCGGAATCAACGTATCATTTGGTGTATTTCGATGCTTTTGCACCGAATAAGCAACCCGAAATGTGGGCACAACCGGTATTAGCCAAGATAGCTCAGGCCATGCATCCTGATGGCGTATTCGTAACCTATTGTGCCAAGGGCCAGGTAAAGCGCGACCTGCGTAGTTCAGGATTCGATGTGGAGGCCGTGCCGGGGCCGCCCGGAAAGCGTGAAATGATCCGCGCGATTAAAAGGTGATGAGCCCGTTGGGCGTCACCACGGCATCCAGGGCAACATCCGTATCATCAAATCCCTCAATGGCTGCTGCTTCGAAATAGCTAAGCCCCACTTTACGGCAATGGCGTTTACACTGCGCCAGAAACCGGTCATAAAATCCTTTTCCGTAGCCAACGCGCTGACCATTTGCAGCAAAAGCCAGTAGCGGAACGATGACAAGATCTAGTCTCGCGGGATCAGCCGGTACACCCGTTTGCGGCTCGGGTATGCCCCAGGCGTTTTCTTTGAGCTGGTGGAGGCCTTCAAAAAAAATATGCTGCAATTCACCATTGGCCGCTACCTTGGGCACCACCAGCCGGATGTGACCAAACTCTCTACGCAGCCGGTCAAGAATGGCCCAGGTATCGGGTTCATGACGGGCCGGAATCGGGAGATAAAGATGAAGGATATGGACGCCATTCAGATCCACCTTTTGAAAGAAGTGATTATACAGGCGCAAATCGTAATCTGAGCGCACGGCATCGCCAATAAGGTTTCGTTGCGCCAGGTAATGCGATCGGGCTTCTTTCTTAGTCATACCACATCACATGCATGCGGATGTCAAACGCATTGAGAGTATCAACCAGCTCGCGGAGCAACTGGGGCCTGGTGTGAAGGAAATTCAGGACGTTGTCGGTTCGTTCTTGCAAGCTGCCATTGGGGAACAGGGCGGATTTGATTTCCTCCAGTTGACGCAGGGTGTCGACATGCTTCCGCTTCTCGGCTTTCAGCATTTTCTTTTCAATCTTCGCCAGGCTCTTTTCGGCCCGATGATGTTCAGCATCCACCAGCCGATCGAGACTGCTGTCGATGCGACTCGTTTTGAGGCGAATCGAATCAAATTGCTCGCGCAGACGAACCTGTTCCTCCTCGAGCGACAGCGAATGATCAGAGAGTTTGCGCGTGAAGGAATTAGTGAGCGTGGCCGTATCGAGAAAGACTTCGTTGTGCGTGAGGCCGGTCTTCTTCATCTTTCGCTCAATTACCGTATCGATGATCAACCCGAAATTGCGCGGCAACAGTATGGGGAACGGCACCTTCATGTCGTCAAACACAGGTTTGAGTTGAAGCCAATAAACCATTTCGGCAGGGCCGCCCACGTAGGCGAGATTGGGCAGAATCATCTCTTGGTACAGGGGCCGCAACACTACATTCGGGCTAAAGACTTCGGGCTCTGTCTGAATGAGCTTATTCATTTCCGCAGCCGAAAAACTCAGCGAAGTATCGACCACGGAGAATCCGGTGCCCGTTCGTTCAATCCGGCTTCGCAAGTTATTGCGCAGGTAGAAGAAGTTAATCTCGCGCGCATTCACCTGTGTGTGGTAGCCCAGCGATTGGAGTTTTTGGGTTTGGGCTTCAACCCGTTTGTGAAAGGCCTGATGCAGTACATCCTGTTCGATGGCCGGCACGAAGACCTTTTTCAGTTGGGCGTCATCCCCATCCACTACCACCAAGCCGTATTCGCCAAACAGCGCATTGACATACGATCGCACGGCATCGCTCAGCCGTTTGTTTTTCGAATACGCTTCCGCAAAAGTGCGGTTATCTCCGGGCAGCGCATTGGCCAGATCAGCTAACCCCGTTGTATCGAAACGGCCCACGGCCCCGCTCTGTTGGGTTTCCCACGTATACTTTTTCCCGTACAGCCGGAAGGACTTGATCTCCTCATAGTCGTGGTCTTCGCTGGCCATCCAGTATACCGGAATAAAATGAAATCCCGGGTAGGCGGCAGCTAATTGCTGACACGCATTAATGACGGTGACAATTTTAAAGATAAAGTACAGCGGCCCCGTGAATACGTTTAATTGATGCCCGGTCGTAATGGTGAAAGTGTTGGGTTGGGCCAGAAGCGCCAGGTTCGCGGCTACCGGCTGGGGCAACTTGAGTTGGGTATATTGGGCTTCGAGAGCCTTCTGCAGCAATAGACGATGCTCAGGGGAAAAGGATTTTTTATCATCAATCTGAGCTGCAAAAGAGTTGAGGCTGGGCGGATGTCCGTAGAACGGGCGCAGATTCTCGCGCCCCGCCACATAATCCAAAAAAAAGGAGGTGAAGGCGTGCGTGTCCTGGAGATCGATTTTTTCAGCCTTCATGCAGGAAAGTAATGACAACACATAGTGCAAATAACGTAAAGGCTGCGCATATCGTTAGCGCCTCTGGTCAGATTGCCCGACCGTGCAAATCAAATTCCGAAGCCGACTCAATTTTTACTTGCACAAAATCGCCCACCCGCAGGTACTGGTCGTCCGAGTCAATAATTACTTCATTATCCACCTCGGGAGAGTCAAACTCGGTTCGCCCGATGTATTGGCCCTCTTCCTTGCGGTCTACCAATACCTTAAATGTCTGGCCAACTTTCTGTTGGTTGAGTTCGAGCGAAATACCTTGTTGCAATTCCATAATGGCATCCACGCGTTGTTGCTTTACTTCGGCCGGCACATCGTCTGCCATCGAGTAGGCATGCGTGTTCTCCTCGTGTGAGTAACTGAAAATGCCGAGTCGGTCGAAGCGCGATCGTTCCACAAAGCCCATCATCTCGGCAAAGTCCTCTTCCGTTTCGCCCGGGTGGCCGCCAATCAGCGTGGTGCGAATCGCGATGCCGGGTACTTTTTCGCGGATCGTGGCCAGCAGTTGCTCGGTCTTTTCACGAGTCGTGCCTCTGCGCATGAGTTGCAGCATGCGCGTGGACCCGTGTTGAAGGGGTATGTCGAGGTAGTTGCAAATGTTCGGGCGGCTCGCCATGACATCTAAAACGTCAAGCGGAAAGCCGGTTGGGAAAGCATAATGCAGGCGGATCCAGGAAATACCCTCGACATCAGACAACCGGAGCAGGAGTTCGCTCAGATTTCGCTTTTTGTAGAGATCAAGACCGTAGTAGGTAGAGTCCTGCGCAATCAGCAATAGTTCACGCGTGCCGTTGCGCGCCAGGTGCTGCGCTTCCTTCACTAGTTCTTCCATTGGCCGCGACACGTGTTTGCCGCGCATCAGCGGTATGGCGCAAAACGAACACGGGCGGTCGCATCCTTCCGAAATTTTCAGATAGGCAAAGTGTGCGGGGTTAGTGAGAATGCGCTCTCCAACCAATTCGTGTTTGTAGTTGGCATTCAGCTGTTTCAGCAATCGCGACAAATCGCGCGTGCCGAACCAGGCGTCTACTTCCGGTATTTCTTTTTCCAGATCGTCCTTGTACCGCTGCGACAAACAACCGGTCACATACACTTTTTCCACCACGCCTTCCTCCTTGGCATCTACGTAGCGCAAAATGGTATCGATGGATTCTTGTTTGGCGTTGTCGATAAAGCCGCAGGTGTTAATGATTACAATGTTGGCGTCATCGGTTTTGGACTCGTGCGTGGCATCAATGCCATTACCGCGAAGCTGCGTCAGCAGCACTTCACTGTCCACCTGGTTCTTGGAGCAGCCCAGCGTCACCAGGTTTACTCGAGCCTTTCGATTGCCTTTGGTTTTCAACGTCTTTTAAACAACTTGCAAAGGTAAAAGAAAGCAATGACGGGCGTGCGTAGCTTGGGAATAAAAACGTGGCGATTGTTCTGGTTCCCCTGCCTGGCTGTGCTGGGTGTCCAATGCTTTTCGTATCCCGATTGTGTGCAAGACGCCACCCCCGAGGTGAATCTGGCGCTGAAAACAGCAAATGGCTCGGCTGTGCGCGAAGTCACCTTTACACGCATCACAGTCGCGGGTTCGGCCGAAACCTTTTATGCCAACCAGAAAGTGAGTAGCCTTCAACTTCCGCTGAATGCCAACACGCGCGAAGTGAGTTATACCTTCGAGTATGAGGGGTTGGTGAAGAATCTCACGCTTTTCTACACCACCGAATTGCAGTTGATTTCACCGGAGTGCCCGGTGCAGACGTATTTCCTGGATTTGGCGGTAGTATCCAGTTCGTTTGGCGATGGTCAGGTACTCGTATTGAATCCGGTTGTTTTGAATAATGGTGCCGTGCATGTGGAGATACGTTTGTAGTTGCTGGCTAATAGCCGTGGCGGCCCACGCCCAGACGACCGACTCGCTCGCCCGCAAGGACTTTCGGCCTACCGGGTTGCGCCTGGGCACCGATCTGATTCAACTGGGTAAAACGATGGCGGGGTCCAGTTTGCAGGGTTTTGAACTGAATGCTGATATCGATTTCTACCGTTACTACCTGGCACTGGATGTTGGACAATGGCAACGGGAGCACCAGACTTTGGACGGAACGTATGGCAACAACGGTCAGTATTTCCGGCTGGGCGTGGATGTTAACTTCCTCACCAAAGACCCGGAGGGCAACATGTTTTTTATGGGTTTTCGGTATGGCCGCAGCCGTTTTGATGAAAACTTACGGTACACGGTAACGGACACAGTTTTTGGTGATTATACCAACGAGCGAAGCCATGTCGGGCTCACGCGCGGCTGGGGTGAATTAGTCACCGGCTTGCGGGTAAAAGTCTGGAAGGGGTTGTGGATGGGCTACACCGCGCGGTTCAAATTTGCGCCCGGCTCATCGGCCACACCCGATGACTGGGCCGTGTACGAGATACCGGGTTACGGCATTGCCGAGGATAAGTCCTATTGGGGATTTAACTATCAGGTCTTTTGGCGTATACCCTTTCGTTCAGCAAGGGGTTTGAATCCTAAATGACTTTTTCGTTATTCGTACCACATAACCAGAAACCTATCAACCTATGCTACTCTTCTTTTTGATCATCGTTGGATTTGGTGCTATTGCGGCCGTTATTAATGCCATGCTGGGTGCCGAGCGCGGCCTCGGTTATTTTGACATGATGGTGATCGGTATCATTTTCACTCCCTTGATGACCCTGCTTATTTGCGTTTCCGCGCTTTTGATGGACAAGCGCTAAGCAGCCGGACTTAGCTTTTTTGAAACAACGAATCGACAAATTCGGCCCTGTCGAATAGTTGTAAGTCATCAACCTGTTCGCCAACCCCGATGTAGCGAACGGGAATTTTGAATTCGTCTGAAATGCCAATGACAACGCCCCCTTTCGCAGTGCCGTCCAGTTTGGTAATGGCCAGGCAACTTACTTCGGTCGCTTTCGTAAACTCACGCGCCTGAATCACGGCATTCTGCCCGGTGCTGCCGTCCAGTACCAACAGTACATCGTGGGGAGCATCGGGTATCACTTTTTGCATTACCCGCTTAATCTTGGAGAGTTCCGCCATCAGGTTGACTTTGGTATGCAGCCGGCCGGCCGTGTCAATGATAATCACATCCGCTTTTTCCTCCACACCCTGCCGCACCGCCTCATAGGCAACCGCGGAGGGATCGGTGTTCATGCCTTTGGCCACGACCGGCACACCCACGCGCTCGCCCCAAAGTTTGAGTTGGTCAACAGCTGCGGCCCGAAACGTATCGGCTGCTCCGAGTACTACTTTTTGGCCTGCGCGTTTGTAGTGTGCGGCCAGCTTCCCGATTGTTGTCGTTTTGCCTACGCCATTGACACCCACCACCATCAGCACATAGGGCTTGACCCCTGCGGGCGGCTCAAAGCTTTTGTATTCGGCAGTGGGCCCCTCGTTTAACAACAAGGCAATTTCTTCGCGCAGCAGACGATCAAGTTCACGGGCACCCAGATATTTGTCGCGGCCCACGCGGGTTTTGATACGGTCAATAATCTTAAGGGTGGTTTCAATCCCCACATCCGAAGAGACGAGGATTTCCTCCAGTTCATCGAGCACCTCGTCATCAATGGTGGATTTACCCAAAACCGCTTTGCCCAGCTTGCCCAAAAAGCTGTCGTTCGTTTTTTGTAATCCCTTATTCAGGGATTCCTTTTTTTCAGACGAGAACAAGGACGAAAAGAGCGACATAAAACGGAAGGGTTAGAAAAACAAAAAGTCCCGCGAAGGGACTTTCAATTGATTCTGGTTTCGAATTACTTCTTGGCCAGCGTTTCCTTCACCAGTTCGGCAGGAACGATTTCTTCCCGAAACACATACGCGCCTGTCTTTTCAGACTTCACGGCCCGGATCACTTTAGCGAAGTTTTTTCCTTCACCTTTCTTCAAGGTAGCAACAACTTTCTTTGCCATAGTTACTTAATTTCTTTGTGTACGGTGTATTTTTTCATGATCGGGTTGTACTTCTTCAACTCGATGCGCTCGGTGGTGTTTTTCCGATTCTTCGTGGTGATGTAGCGGCTCATGCCTGGCAGGCCACTGTTCTTGTGCTCGGTGCACTCGAGAATCACCTGTATGCGGTTACCTTTCTTTGCCATGGTTCTGGTCGTTAACGGTTAGATGGCTAATGTCCCTTTGGCTTTCGCCTCCTTCAACACAGCCGAAATGCCCTTGGCGTTGATCGTTTTGATTGCCTTGGTGGATACTTTCAGGGTAATCCACTTATTCTCCTCCGGAATGAAGAATCGCTTGGTTTGCAGATTGGGGTAGAATCTGCGCTTCGTCTTGTTGTTCGCGTGCGAAACGCTGTTGCCCACCTGCGGGCGTTTTCCGGTTATTTGACAAACACGTGCCATAATTCGCTTTGTTTTTGGCCCTTTTTTGGAAAAGGGACTGCAAATATCGGGAATGGCACCTCAATTATCCAACCGGGCCGTCAAAATACCTCAATTCTTTACGGAGGGCCAAATTTTACGCACTAATTCGGCCGGTTCAAGCCCCCGAAAGTCGTTGATTGCCAGCTTGGTACCCGACAATTCACCCGCACTGTGGGTTGTAAGTACGCCCACCACAGGGCTACCGGCCGCCAGGCCCGCCTTTACACCCGATATGGAGTCTTCAAACACGACACATTGCCCCGGTTCCTTACCCAGACTCGCAGCTGTTTTCAGGTAAATTTCCGGGTTCGGTTTCCCATGCTCGACATCCGCCTCATGGAGAATGGCGGAAAAGAAGTGCCGGATGCCGGTTTTGGCCAATACAAAATCAACGTTGGTGAGCGGAGCCGAAGTGCCGATGGCACACGGGATGCCCAGCCCCCTGGTTTTTTCCAGAAACGAAGTAAGTCCGGCAACCTCGGTTATGTCACGTTCATATAGACGCCTGAACAACGACTCTTTTTCTTCGGCATAGGCGGCCAACTCATGCGGAGGCAATGGCCGGCCGAAAAGATTGGTAATCCACTCCTTATTGGTGCGCCCATATATGCGCCTGGCCAGTTCGTCCTCTGACAAATCGTATCCGTACTTCGTACAGAACTGTTGAAGGGCAATTTTGTGAAACGGGTTACTGTGAATGATCACCCCGTCCATATCGAAAACAAATGCTACTGACACGGGCGCAATGTTAGGCAGAGATCAGCGGATGACCAACCGTTGCGAAACCGATTTGCCCTGCGCGGTGAACCGAACAATGTAAAGCCCCGGAGCCAGATCGCGGGCATTAAACAAAAGAGGCTCGAACGCCCGCAGACTATACGTGTTGCTCAACCGCTGCCCCACCAGGTTGTAAAACTGAGCGGTGCCATCGCGATCGCTGCGCAAAAAAAAGTTAGCATCGGCATTGGCCGGATTAGGATAGACGAGAAGCCGGGGCTCCTCGGGAAGTTCCGTGGTACCCGTGTTGGTCAACAGATGCAGGCCACCTAACGTGTTACCGACCACTACCGTTGGTGTGCTGGTCGGCTGCAGGGCGGCAATGGCCGGCCATACGCGCCCGCCAAAGTTTTTTTCCGAATACGTGTTTCGAATGGGATTAAAGACTGTTAGCGCCTGTGCCATTGAGGCGCCCGAGCGGTAATCGGAAAAAATGAATAGCCGGCCGTCCTGGTCACCCATCAACAAGTCGGTTTTTCCGTCCCCGTTAAGATCACCTTGTGCAAAAGAAGGACTTTGACGATCGGTGCTGGCCCCCAAGCCAAGAAAAGGTTGAGGCTCGGCAACAAATGAGGGAACGCCTCCGCTGCCCACATTTTTCCAAAGCTGTACGAGGCCGGTTGAGGTACCCAACACCAGGTCAGTCAAGCCATCCTGATTGACATCGGCCATCAGTATGTTTTCGCTATTGCGGCTGGCGGGTAAGGAGAAACCTGTGTAGGTGATATCCTGGTTGGCAAAATTCAATCCGGTGTTGGACTGGTTGGCAAAATAAGCCAGAACGGTCACGCCATTCGAAGCTCTGGTGGCGGAAAACACCAGATCGGCTTTGCCATCGCTGTTCATGTCCGCGAACTGAGGCTTCAAATTGTAGAAACCAAAAAACGAAAGACCGAGAAAGTCGGAATTGACGAATTCAAACTCGGGGGCAGCGGCTGAGCCCGTATTTTCGAATACCCGAATGGTGGCCCGAAAACTATTGTCGCCATTCATTCCCACGAACAGGTCCAGATCGCCATCGCCATCGGCATCAAAGAAAGCCGGCACAGCGTTATCGCCTACGTCCACCATGCTGCTCTGTAGAAAATCTGCTTGCGTAAAGTTGAATTGTGGGGCAGCGGCTGTTCCCTGGTTCGTGTAGAGCCATACACTGTTCTCGAAATTGTTATTAATAAAGTCCCGGCCGTAAACGTTGGGCGATACCACCAGGTCGGGCTTTCCGTCAAAGGTGACGTCTTCTACGAAGGGGCTGGGAAAGGACAGCAACCCCACCGGGTTTGCCGCGGGGAAAAGGCTGAAGCTATTGAAGTCGGCTACGCCTCCCGAGCCTTCATTCGTTAGCAGGTAAAGCCGGCTGCAATTTTGTTCAGAGAAGATCAAATCCTGATCACCGTCTTGATCAACATCAAGGTTAAGCAGCACGCGACCCACGGCATGTTGACTGCGACCGCCACCAAGTTGTGTACAAGTCTGATCGAACGCAATGCGGTTACAACTACACTCTTCGAAGTTACCATAGTTGGCCGTCACCCGCTTCAGCTGCATGGAGTCACAGCGCCCCGTTCGTTCAACGGTTAAGTTTTGATGATACTCCACGGTGCCCGAGCCAAAAAATCGAAAGTTCAGTACATCCAAGTCGCCATCACCGTCTACATCATCAATGGCCGGAATGTCATCAAAACCCAGTTGGAGATTAATGTTGCCGGAGTTACCCTCCGTTAACAGTACTTTGCCCGGGTTGAAAGGGCGCCACGAAAGGGATTGCCCAGGGCGGGTCGTATTCACAAAAACCAGAATACCCAGTGGGTCGCGGGTGAATAAGTCTTTTTTGCCATCGCAATTAAAGTCGCGCAGCAGCATCCACTGGGTGACTTCCGCTGGAAACAAATCTTCATACTCGGGCTGGTAGGCGTATTCCGATCCGGTGTTGATGAACGTAAGTACCTTATTCGCTTGTCGTTCAAAAACCGCCAGGTCGGGCCGGCTATCTCCATTCAAATCCAGGGTATTGAGTTGAATGCCGTTGAGCCCACCCGCCCACGGCATGGCCAGCCATTGGTCGTTCACTTTTACCGGAATGGATTGATCAAACCGGTATTGAAACTGCGCTTCTGCGAAGTTCACGGCCATCAACAGCAGGCCAGCAGCCATGGCAGCATGGAATTTCATCTCTAAATCCTAACGGACGCGCGTAACTTCTGTTATCTTGAACGCGAAAGTTAACCGTAAAATTCGGCATGCGGATTCAGGAATTGTACGAGTTGTATCGCCAGTCGGCCGGTGTGTGCACCGATACGCGAAAGATTCGGCCTGGCGTCTTGTTTTTTGCGCTTAAGGGCGATCGGTTTGATGCCAATGCCTTTGCCGCAGAAGCGCTGGCCGCGGGTGCGGCTTTTGCAATCATCGATGACCCGGCCCGGGCAACGGAGGCGCGCATGTTGTTGGTGCCCGATGTGCTGACTACGCTTCAAGACCTGGCGCGCTACCACCGTCATCAATTGCGCATTCCGGTAATTGGCCTCACGGGTTCAAACGGAAAAACCACCAGTAAAGAACTATTGAATGCGGTTTTGGCGAAAAAGTTCAAAACGTTTGCTACGGTGGGAAATCTGAATAACCACATTGGTGTGCCCCTTACGATACTCAGTATTGGCTCCAGCGTGGAGTTGGCTATTGTTGAAATGGGCGCTAACCACCTCGGAGAAATTGCCTCGTTGTCATCCATTGCGCAGCCCACCCATGGGTTTATCACCAACATTGGAAAAGCGCACATCGGTACGTTTGGGGGTTTTGAAAATATCATACGCGGTAAATCGGAATTATATCAGCACTTGCTCACCACCAATGGTGTCGTGTTCATCAATTCACAAAACCCGATACTGGCCAATATGGCCAAGCGTTTTCGGAACCCGATCTTCTACCCGGCCAAGGGCGACTATTATCACTGCGAGCTGGTAAGTGCCGACCCCACGGTGGTTGTTCGTACAGAAGAGGGCGCCACGGTGGCTACGCACCTGGTGGGCGCCTACAATTTTGAAAACATTGCCACCGCACTCTGTGTCGGAAAATTCTTTGGTGTTGCGGCAAGCGATGCCCGCCAGGCGATTGCTGCGTATGTTCCATCGAATATGCGTTCGCAAGTGGTAGTCAAAGGAACGAACACGGTGATTCTGGATGCCTACAACGCAAACCCCAGCTCGATGGAAGCGGCCCTCCGCAACCTGGCTTTGATAAAGACCGAAAACAAGCTCGCCATCATTGGTGATATGTATGAGTTGGAAGAGGAAACGGCCGCGGAACATGAGCGCATGGGGCATTTGCTGGCCGAACTCCGACTGCCCGCGTGGGTATGTGGGGCTCATATGCAGCACGCGGCTAAAGTAAATCCGGGTGTATTGTACTTTCCGGACAAATTAAAATTGGCTGCGCATGCGCAGGCAAACCCCATTGGCCATACAACGGTATTGATTAAGGCTTCACGCGGGATGGGTCTGGAAACGATTTTGGAATATCTTTAAAAAACCTGTTATGGATCTGAACGGCATACTCCGATTTTTGGCCGCGTTGAAGCGGAACAACAACCGCGAGTGGTTTGAGAAAAACAAAGCCATCTACCTCGAAGCAAAAAATGCCTTTGATGATTTTCTCGAGTTGTTTCACCGCGAGGTAGTGAAGTTTGATCCGCGGCTGGCGGGATTGAATCCGCGCAAGCAGGCATTCCGGATTTATCGCGATGTACGCTTTAGCAAAGACAAGCGACCTTACAAGGTGAACATGGGCGCTGGCTTTTCGCCCGGTGGTAAAATGGAGCAGGAGCCCGGCTATTATCTGCATGTGGAGCCGGGTAATTGTTTTGTTGCGGCCGGCATCTATATGCCCGACTCCGGTAACCTCGCCAAAATCCGGCAGGAAATCGACTACAATCCGGAAAAACTAAAAAAGATGATGGCCGGCCGGTCATTCAAAAAATTTTTTGCCGGCTTCGATGATTTCGATAAAGTGAAAACGGCTCCGAAAGGATATCCAAAAGATCATCCGCAGATTGATCTTCTGAGGCATAAGAGTTTCATTGTTTCGCACGCCTTTACGGATGCGGAGGTGAAAAAACTGACCTACTTCAAAAAAGTTGCCGAGGTTTGCCGGGCTGCAAAGCCGTTAAATGACTATCTCAACGAGGCGCTTGCGTGATATGGAATTGGTGCTAACTAACCTGGTTATTGGCCCACTTTTTTTTCTGGTCAGCTTCGCCTTGTACCGGTGGCCGCCAGCGAAGATCAATTACTTCTATGGTTATCGAACACCGCGCTCCATGCGTTCGCAGCGCCATTGGAAGGAAGCCAACCAATATTCTGGCTGGCTTGGGATTTGGGTATCCGCTGTGGTGACGTTTGCCCAACTGATCACGCTCTACTGGTACTCTCCCAGAGCAGCATTGAATGTTGGTGTGGGCCTGTTACTGGCAGGCCTGGTTGCTGTGATTGTTCTTACCGAGCGAAGATTGAAGAGCCTGTTTCCGCCTGAGGCGTGATACGCCAGATGTTTTTACGCTCTTTATTCAGATTAAGGACTTGGTGATCTCGTGTGGCTTAGGGCCTGGGCAGCTGCTGATTTTATGCCACGAAGGCGCAAAGGCACAAAGGAATTGGTATTCCTTTCTGTGCATAACATCAGATTCTAACCCGCGGATTTTTCTTTTCGCAAAATCCACTTCATAGCCGGGCCACTGCTGATACTGGTAAGCAGTGCCATAATCACCAGTGATACAAAAACGCGTTCACCGATCAGCGCATTTTCCAACGCCACCAGACCCAAGATGATTTCCATGGCACCACGGGCGTTCATGCCAAATGCCGCTGCCAGTGATTCGCGCCAACTGAACCCGCCCAATCGGGTCCCCAAGCCGCTGCCGATAATTTTACCCGCATAGGCAATCAATAAAATAAACAGGGTGAGCCACGGATCGAAGTTGGCCAGAAAGTTTACCCGCAAACCGATGGAGACGAAAAACAACGGAGCGAAAATGTTATTGATGAACTGGTGCACGATTTCCTTGGCGCGCTCCGAAAAGTGCTCCGAATCGCCCAGGGCAATGCCAATAATGAATGCGCCAAATATGGCGTGAATGCCAATGAACTCCGTAAAAGCCGAAGCGAGAAAACAAAGCGCCAGTGATAACGACAACACACCACCCGGCCAGGCCAGTTTTTTGTTCACCCACGGTAGTACCCGGTTGAGCATTCCGCGACCGAGCGTGAGCATGAGAGCGGTAAATCCAATCGTAAGCAACGCGGTGTTCATCAGCGACAAGTGTTGGTTGCCTTTTCCGATCAACCCCAGAATCACCGAAAAAATCAACCAACCGACAACGTCATTGATCATAGCCGAAGAAATCACCAGCATACCCATGCGCGATTTGAAAAGCCCAAGATCCATGAGCACACGGGCAATTACCGGCAGGGCCGTGATGGCCATGGAAGTACCGAGAAACAAGCCGAAGGGAAGCCGCATGGATTCGGCCTCTGACCCGAAAAACCCGGGCCAGTAGTAGGGAAACACAAAGCCGAGGGCAAACGGAATGATCAACCCCAACGTGCTGGTGTAAATCGCCTGACGCCCCTGTTGCCAGACGATATGTAAATCCACTTCCAGTCCCGCGATGAACAGCAACATGACTACCGCCATCTGCACAATACCGGAGAGTACAATACCGGAGTTGCTGTCGTGGGGAAAGAGGCTGTGAAACCACTCTGGTGAAATCAATCCGAGCACGGTGGGCCCCAGCAAGATGCCTGCGAGTAGTTCGCCAACTACGGCCGGTTGATGCAATTTGCGCGCAGCTTCGGCCATCAGGCGTCCCGCCAGCAACATAATGCCCAACTGAATCAGCAAGAGCATCACGTCCATTTCGCCCAGCTTACCCATTCATGGCCTCCTTTCGGCTGTGCACAATCAACAGGTGTGCGGGTAGGTCGGCAAATATGTATTCGAGATCGTGCGGAAACACACGATCGAACAGCGAAAATCTTCGCTCGGGGGCGCCCACGATCAGCAGGTCGGCTGATTTTCGTTCGGCAAATCGCGCCAGTTCAAAACCTGATTTACCGGACAGCACTTTGACATTCACCTTCAGACCTTCGTGCGGCACTGACGAAAGCATTTTCTCCACTTCGCTCATTTCATCATGAAGCAGATTTTGCTGGATGTCATTGTATTCTTCTTCAGTGCATTGGTCGGAAGAGGCCAAGGCAAGCCCCATCATTTTCAACTCCCGCACCACGTGCAGCCATTTACTCTTCTCCTTTCGTCCGATCCAGCAGGCCACCTCAAGTGCGTGGCGAATGTAGGGACTATCTTCTGCATTGAGCACCAGGTGGCTATAAGAAACCAACTCGCCCGGGTTAGTCACCATCAGTACTGAGCAATTGGCTTTGCGCATGATCTTGCGCGCTACCGTGCCCAGGTAGTAGCGAAAGATGTTCTCTTTTTTTAAAGCACCGGCCACCAGCAAATCGATGTGTTCGCGTTCGCAAATGGCCAATATTTTCGACACGGGGTCACCCGTTTCCCAGCAAATCTGATAAGGGATATTGCGCTCCAGAAGTGTGGCCGCCAGGTTCTCTACGGCCAGCCGCGTTTCATCTGACGCTTGCCCCACATGAATGATAAACAGTTCGGCCTGAAAAATCCGGGCAACATGGGCCGCCTGCTGGAGCAGACCTTCGGCCGTAGGCGATAACGCCACGGCAACCCCCACACGTTTCCACGAGATCATTTGTTGCTACCCGGGTATTGTTCGTTGCGGTGGGTAAGATAGCGTTTTTACAAGTCACATTCATTTGTCAAATTGCCAGACCTAAACCGAACACCTCTTATGCGCCCTGCAGAAGGACGACTGTTAGATCAGAAGCGCAAAATGCTGATCAGCCGTCTGACGATTGTTGTGTTTTCCGTGACGGCAGTGTACATGCTGCTCGATTTTGTTCTTCGCGTTCATGTTCAGTTCTATATCTATGTAATTTTTTTGGTCAGCTCTGCGCTCACCTACTGGTTAAACCAGCGGGACAGCCGATGGGCGAAAATTTTCGGACTCACGGTGTTTAATTTTATCATTTTTCTGGTGGCGTCCAGTGAGCCCTTTGAGACCGGTATTCACTTGTATTTTGTGGCAGCCGGGGCTGTGGCACTGGCTGTTTTTGGATACGAGGAATGGGGCAAAAGCATTTTTTTTACCGCGTTATCCCTGGGATTATATGTCCTGGTCTTTTTGTTCGACTTCCACTTAATCGGCTACCGGACATTCACGGAAGAGCAGGCCCGGATTTTCTTTCTCATCAACATGTTCATTGCGAGTTTCGTCTGCGTCTATTCCATTCTCCTTTTTTCAAAAGTTCATCACGAGGTGGAGAACACGTTGCGCGAACAGCGTGAAAGCGTGCGTATAGCCAATCAGGAGCTTCGAAAGACCAATGAGGAGCTTGATCGCTTTGTGTATAGTGTGTCGCATGACTTACGTGCGCCCTTGAGCTCCATTCTGGGGCTTACGGATCTTTTTGACTTAACCACCAATGAAACGGAACGAAAGCAAATTGTCGAGCACATCCGCGGCCGCGCTGTTCGACTGGACGAGTTCATCCACGATGTGCTGGACCATGCCCGCAATTCGCGCGCTAATGTCGAGCAAGTCAGTGTTTCATTGCGGGGCCTCGTGGAGGAGATGGTTCAAGCGCTGCCGGCCGAAAAAGCCAAGCTGTTCAACTGGGATATCCGCGTGGCGCCAGCCCTGAGCGTATGTACTGACCCCGATCGGTTGCGGGTGATATTGTCGAACTTGATCTTCAATGCAGTGAAATATGCTGATTTGAAAAAGGCCGAGCGATGGATTCGGGTGGAAGCCAGCGAACCGGAGGGCGGTTGGAAACTCTCGGTTCACGATAATGGAATAGGAATTCACGATGAGCACCAGCCGCGCATTTTCGATATGTTTTATCGTGCCCACACGGGCTATGAAGGGTCAGGCCTGGGCCTTTACATAGTAAAAGAGGCGGTAGGCAAATTGAATGGCACTATTGCGTTGGCCTCCACGGAGGGCGAGGGCACCAAGATTGATATTCTTTTTCCACGCGCATAGGTCGCTGGTAAATGCAAAACGGGCGATCTACCTTTGCGCCTTTATGGCGCAACAAGATGACAACGTACTGAAGAAGGTGATTTCCCATGCTAAGGAGTATGGGTTCATTTTTCCTTCCAGTGAAATTTATGATGGCCTCAGTGCCGTGTACGACTACGGGCAAAACGGGGTTGAGTTAAAGAACAATATAAAAGAATACTGGTGGCGGTTTATGACCCAACTTCACGACAACATTGTTGGGGTGGATGCCGCGATCTTCATGCACCCGACTACCTGGAAAGCCAGCGGCCATGTGGATGCCTTTAACGACCCCATGGTTGACAACAAGGACTCGAAGAAACGCTACCGGGCGGATGTGCTGGTTGAAGATGCCATTGCCAAAATGGAAGAGAAGATTGAGAAGGAGGTAGAAAAGGCTGCCAAACGCTTCGAGAATTTTGATCGTGCCATGTTCGTCAGCACCAATCCGCGTGTGCTCGAGTACCAGAAGAAAATTGACGAGACCAACGCCCGGTTGAAAGCTGCGATGGGCAGCAACGATATGCCGGCCATGAAGCAGTTGATTGCGGATCTGGAAATTGCTGACCCGATATCCGGCACCAAAAACTGGACTGACGTGCGCCAGTTCAACCTGATGTTCTCCACCGAAATGGGCTCCATTGCCGAGGAGGCGAACAAAATCTACCTGCGCCCGGAAACGGCCCAGGGCATTTTTGTCAACTTCCTGAATGTACAAAAGACCGGCCGCATGAAAATTCCGTTTGGCATTGCGCAAATCGGAAAGGCGTTTCGCAACGAAATCGTGGCCCGGCAGTTCATCTTCCGCATGCGGGAGTTTGAGCAGATGGAGATGCAATTCTTCATCCGGCCTGGCGAAGAAATGAAATGGTATGAGTATTGGAAGGCGAAACGAATGAAATGGCATCAGTCGCTGGGACTGGGGGAGGACAATTACCGGTTCCACGACCACCTCAACCTGGCCCATTACGCCAACGCGGCCTGCGACATTCAGTTTAATTTTCCCATGGGCTTCAAGGAATTGGAAGGTATTCACAGCCGCACCGACTTCGATTTGAAAAATCATGAGAAGTATTCGGGTAAGAAACTGCAGTATTTCGACCCCGAGTTGAATCAGAGTTACATACCCTTTGTGGTGGAAACCTCAGTTGGTCTTGATCGCCTGTTCCTCGCCACGCTGTCGAAAGGATACAAGGAAGAGAAGCTGGGTACCGGAGGCGAAGAAAATGAGCGCGTGGTGCTTTCCATACCGCCAGCGCTGGCACCACACAAAGTGGCGGTCCTTCCCTTGGTGAGGAAAGATGGCCTGCCGGAGAAAGCGGAGAAGATCGTCAACGATCTCAAACTGGACTTCCGTTGCTATTACGAAGACAAAGACACCATCGGGCGCAGGTACAGGCGCATGGATGCCATTGGGACGCCTTATTGTGTAACGGTCGATCATCAATCCCTGCAGGATGATACGGTGACCATACGCCATCGCGACACCATGCAGCAGGAACGCCTCAGCATAAGCGCGGTCAAGAGCGTTCTGGCCGAAACGTGTTCCATGAAATCACTCCTGCAAAAACTGGTGTAGCATGTGGCTGGGCCTGCTGGCGATGGCCGTACTGGCGGCCGGATTCTACTACCGCCACCAGGTGCAGGAGGGCTATCGGTATGTCGGCAAACGCGCGGCCCCGTTGCGCACGATCATTACACCGGTTCCCTTGCGGTTCAAGGAGATCCTGAAAAACTATTTCCCGTACTACAATCAGCTAAAGCCAGATCACAAGCGAAAGTTTGAACGCAAACTCGTTTATTTCATTTTCTCCAAGTATTTCATTCCGCGAAACTTCGGTGGTGTTACGGATGAGATGAAGGTATTGATCGCAGCTTCAGCCGTTCAGCTTACGTTTGGGTTACCCCGGGTTTTTATGGCGCACTTCAACCGTATACTCATTTACCCGGATGATTATTATTCGGAGATTACCAGACGGTATCACCGGGGTGAGGTTAATCCGGCTTACCGCACCATCGTACTCTCGTGGCGCAGCTTTGTCATGGGCTACCTGCAGCCAACCGGCACAACCAACGTAGGCCTTCATGAAATGGCACATGCCCTCCGCCTCCAAAACATCATCCGGGTGAATGAGTTTGATTTTTTTGATGCCGAGTTGCTGGATGTTTTTGATCAGTGGGCCGATCGGGTTTGTGCCCAGATGGAGGAGGGAGGGGTTCGCTTCTTCCGTCCTTATGCCTGTACGAATCATCAGGAGTTTTTTGCGGTTGCCGTGGAAAATTTCTTTGAGCGTCCGGCAGCATTTAAAAAAGAGTTGCCCGAACTTTATGGCGTTATGACCCGCTTATTGAATCAAGATCCGATGACCATCACCCAACCGGCAGCTGTATGATGAAGTGGTCACCCTTGCTTTCTGCACAGCGGTTGGGCCAAAAGGCACCTACTCGCGATCAAACGCGAAGTGCGTTTGAAATGGATTTTGATCGGATTATTTTTTCACATCCCTTCCGCAGGCTTCAGGATAAAACGCAGGTGCACCCGCTGCCTGAGCATGATTTTGTGCACACCCGGCTTACCCATAGTTTGGAAGTAAGCAGCGTGGGGCGTTCGCTTGGCCGTAAAGTAGGTGAGGTGATCCTGCAGCGGCATCCACCATTGGCTGAGATGGTCTCTTCGCATGACTTTGGTACGGTGGTGGCTTCGGCCTCGCTGGCACACGATCTGGGTAACCCGCCCTTTGGTCATTCGGGCGAGTCTGGCCTGTCCGATTATTTTTTGTATGGCGAAGGCCAACGATGGAAGCCCTTTTTCACCGAACCGGAATGGGCCGATCTCACCCGGTTTGAGGGCAACGCCCAGGGGTTTAGAATTTTAAATAAGCGCCAGTATCAAGGCCTGCGCCTGACGGCCGCTACACTCGGGGCCTTTACCAAATACCCGTGCCCGGCTCATTTTCCAGCCCGAAACAAATCGTTGAAGAGTCAGAAGAAATTTGGGTTTTTTCAAACCGAACGCCAGGTATTTGAAGAAGTGGCCGACCAGTTGCAACTCGTCAGCCGTGGCGAGGCCTGGGCACGCCACCCCATGGCTTTTTTGGTGGAGGCAGCCGATGACATTTGTTACAGCATTATTGATCTGGAAGACGGTTGCCGGCTTGGCCTCGTCTCCCTTCAGGACACCATCGACTTGTTGGCGCCCATAATTGGGGGGGATTTCAAACCCGAAAAGCTAAATCAGATCACCGGCATGGATGAAAAAGTGGGTGTGCTCCGGGCGCTGGCTATTGGCAAGCTGATTGATGATGCGGTTGACTTATTTCTGGAACAGGAACAACATATCCTGAGCGGGTTGTTTGATCAGGCCCTTACCGACAGCGGTCGGTTTGCGCAGCCGCTCAGTGCCATTGCCAGCCTCTCAATTGAGCGGATTTACCGCGCGCGCCCTGTGGTTGAGAAGGAAGTAGCCGGTTTTGAAGTGCTCCCCGGGCTACTCCACGACTTCCTGTTGGCGGCCGAGCAATTGGTTCATCAAAATCAGCCTACGCGCTACCGGCACCTGGCCCGCTTGTTGCCACCGGAAACGGTTTCGGCCGTACAGCAGCAACCCGATAACACCTATGGCCGCGTGCGGGAGGTGATTGATCTGGTCAGTGGCCTTACGGATACCCATGCCGTCAGATTGTATCGTAAAATAAGAGGCGTGGCATAGCCAAATCTGCCTTTTCGCTGTCCAAAAATCCTTAGTTTTGCCGGTTCTAAACTCGGCAACCCATGTGGCTCCGCATTGCTGACGGTATTATTCGTCTTCGCCTGCTCCTGATGGTGGTCATCGGCCTCATCACGGTGGTGATGGCATACTACGCCAGCCAGGTTGAAATGAGCTATGACTTTGCCCGTACCGTGCCCCCCAATGACCCGGACATGGTATTCCTCAACAAGTTTCGCGAGCAGTTTGGCGAGGACGGAAACGTGGTGGCCATTGGCGTGAAGGACAGCGCCCTGTACACGCTGAATAACTTCAAAGCCTTTCAACAGCTCACCCGCGAATTAGGTCAGGTGGATGGTGTTAACGGGGTCATTTCGCTCCCGGCCCTCAAGATCATTCAGAAGGACACGGTCAACACGCGGTTCTTTCTGGCGGCCCTCTTCCCGGATTCGGTCGATTCCCAACCGCACCTTGACAGTCTGTTGCGCATTGCGCAAGGCCAGCGGTTTTACATGGGGCAATTGATGAACGAAGCCAACGGGGCAACCATGTTGCTGGTATCCATGAAGGGCGAATACACCAACTCGGAGAAGCGAATCGGGCTCACCAATCGGTTGGTGGAACTGGGCTCACAATTTTCTGAGCGAACGGGTGTTGAGTTGCATTATGCGGGCTTGCCGTTTGTGCGTTCGGTGGTGGCCACCCAGGTGCGCAGCGAATTATCATTGTTTTTGTACCTGTCTGCGATTGTTACCGGTGTTATCATGCTCGCGTTTTTCCGCTCGGTGCGCGCGGTGATTTTTTCTATGATCATGATTGGCGTCATGGTGGTGTGGACATTAGGCACCATCGCGCTGCTCGGTTTTAAAATCACGTTGCTGAGCGGGCTCATTCCCCCTGTCATTGTCACCATTGGCATTACCAATGCGATTTACTTATTGAATAAGTATCACGTAGAGTATGTCAAGCTTAAAAGCAAGGAGGAAGCGATTCGCGTAGTGGTTCAGCGCATGGGTCTGGCTACGTTCCTCACCAACCTCACCGTGGCTATCGGGTTTCTTACCCTGTTATCAACGGACATTCTCATTTTGCGCGAGTTTGGAATTGTAGCCGGCCTCAATATTCTGGCCTTGTTCTTTGTGAGCCTGGTCATGATTCCCGGCATGCTCACCTGGCTGCCGGAGCCTTCACCGAAACATCTGCGCCACCTCGATTTCAAGATACTGGGTGGTTTTGTGAAAGCAGTTGATTTGTTGGTACACCGTCATCGCGTCTACATCTATGTGGCGACTGTCCTGGTCACCTTTTTCGCCATTGTGGGCATCACCCGCCTGCAGTCGCTGTCTTTCATGGTGGATGATATCCCGGAGGAAAGCCAGGTAAAAAAGGATCTTCATTTTTTTGAAGATAACTTCAGCGGTATCATGCCGCTGGAAATGGTGATTGAGGTGCACACCAAACGGAGGCGGCCGCTGCTGGATCTCAAGAATATTGAAGCCATTGATGCGTTTGAGGCTTCCCTCGATTCGATTTCGGTCACCTCGCGCCCGATCTCCGTCATCAGTTTTATCAAGGCGGCCAAGCAGGGGTTTTATAACAACAACCCGGAGCGCTATGATCTGCCCAGCAAACAGGAGGCGGCCTTCAT
>ERZ1066127.276-NODE-276-length-30946-cov-12.850960_pt1 | contig 30946 bp, 21 predicted proteins | sample MGYA00382774_ERZ1066127 | MGnify/ENA primary metagenome ERZ1066127 (study PRJEB33369, sample SAMEA5778357) | biofilm metagenome | biome: Industrial cooling water; feature: Water cooling tower basin; material: Biofilm | place: United Arab Emirates | collected...
GCATCACGGTAAAGCTGATGCCCGAGGCATCGACCGTGAGGTTTTCAATCATTTTGAGCGTCACCAAATCGCGCTTCAAATCGGGTTCTTGAACCCGGCCAAGTGCGCGCAAAACCTGTTCGTTGTTGGGTAATTGGGCCATGGCGCAAAGATACAAGACCAGCTTTTGAAACTTCGGAAATTAAAACCGAGCACACGCAACTTTTTCACACATTCACACGTCTTCCCTTTGTTTAACCCTGCCCTCTATGCAAGCAACCCTGTACCACCGCTATGGCGGTCCCGAAGTACTCGAAACCGCCGAAATACCCAAACCCCAACCCAAAGCCAATGAATTACTGGTGCGCGTGCATGCTGCCAGTGTGAGTGTGGGATCGGTGATCATGCGCAGTGGCCAACACCCCGATTCAGCCTTTTTTAGCTTCATGATCAAGCTCATTGGCGGCTGGCCCAGGCCCCGCAAAAAGGTATTGGGATACGAGTTTTCGGGCGTAGTTGAAGCCGTGGGTGGCCAGGTAAAAGGCTACCGTGCCGGCGATGAAGTGTATGGCACCACCACGGGTTTGAGCCAAGGCGCCTATGCCGATTATGTATGCGTACCCGAAAACTGGAAAATGGGTGTGGTAGCACACAAACCCGAAAAACTCTCCTTTGAAGAAGCTGCCGCCTTGCCAGTGGGTGCCATGACGGCCTTGCATTTGCTGAAAAAAGCGGGTTTGGCCGCTTCACAAAAAGTACTGATTTACGGCGCTGGAGGGAGCGTGGGCAGTGCAGCCGTGCAGCTGGCCAAAGCCGCAGGTGCAGAGGTGACCGCAGTGTGCAGTACCGCCAAAGTTGAATTGGCCAAAGCATGGGGCGCCAGCTCCGTCATTGATTATACCCAAACGCCTCTTGCCCAATACCCCGCGCATTTTGATTTGATTTTCGATGCGGTGGGCAAGCTGCCAGCCAAACAACTCAAAAAACTACTTGTGCGTGGCGGCCAATTCACCTCCATCCGCAGCCTCACTTCCGAGAAACCCGAATACCTGCAGCAACTCAAAATGTTGGTCGCGGCCGGTCAGTTCCGCCCCCACCTCGACAAGGTATTCTCTCACTCGCAAATGCGCGAAGCCCATGCCTATGTAGACAGCGGCAAGAAGGCAGGGAATGTGGTGGTGAGGATGATATGATTATATGGCGCATTAAACATCAAAGGCGGCAATCTCTCGAGAGATTGCCGCCTTTGATACTTATACTATTTGGAAATCACGAACCGTGACTTCCATTCGCTGTTTACCGAACGGATTGTATAAACACCATCTGCTTCCATACTGAAATCAAACTCATGCGTCTCCTCGCTTGACTCAACAGTGATGCGTCTTACCAATCTACCTCTTGCGTCGTACACTTCGAACTGACGATCGCTTAAATCAGCCCCTAATTTCAGATAGAGTTTACCAGATGTTGGGTTAGGGTACAACAAAGGCTCATTCCACCCAACGTTTCGCACAAATACGCCTTGTCCTACGGCTACCCTATTGGAGCGAATACTAGTAAAGTTTGTGCTAACGCGCTGTCCACTTGTTCTCAGACCAGTAGGGCTACAGCCACCAGGAATTTCAATTTCAATGAGGTAGTTCTTCGCACCTTGAGGTGGCGTCAAATCTGTATAGGTGAATGTGGTTCCACTAACTTGGGCAATTTGTACAAATGGGCCACCATTTACACTGCGAATAATGCGGTGGGTAGGCACTGGTACACCTTCATAGGCCGTCCAGAATAAGTTTACCTCGTTATTTACACCCACATTGGAAGAAAGGTGAATGGTGCGGTGTACAACACTTCGTGCCGATTCGAAGCCACAAGAATCAACCACTGCAATACGGTATCTAAAGCTCTGCGACAAAGGATTGGCTGTTGTATCCGTGAAAGTCGACATTGAATCGAATGGTACTCGACCGATGTTGATATATTGACCGGTCACCACACCTTCGCGGTAGATGTTGTAGGCCGCAGTTCGCACATTCGCCGTTTTTTCCCAAACCACCACATTTCTACCTGTGAGGGTATCGACCGAAATGGCACAGATGTTCTCATTGGCAAAAGGCGGATCAAAATACCCTACCTGTACCGAATCGGAAGCCTTATCGCAACCCGCAGTATCGAAAACCCTCGCATGATAAAATCCAGGGAGCCTTGCAAAGAAAGTGCCCGTTGAATCGCTGGGCAACAACTGTCCGTTGCGGAACCAAGCATATCTCAGTACCTGCGAAGTGCTTTGCGCGTTGATTTGAATAGAGTCGCCGCTACAGAAGTTGCCACCCTGAGCAACCTGAATAGCAATTTGAGGTAGCGGATTAACTACCACAGTCACAGGCGCAGAAACAGTAGCACAAAGTTGCTGCCGCTTTACCTCAACCGTATAGTCACCACTTTGTGTAGCCTGATAACTAGCCGATGTTGCTCCAGCAATCAATACCCCATTGCGGAACCAGCGGTGGGTCAGTCCCGTACCTTGGTTCGCATTCAATATAACTGCTTGACCAGAGCAAACAGTCGTTGCGTTTACAGGCGTAATTTGCGCAATAGGATAGTCCAGTACAGTTAAGCTTAGCGTGTTTGAAGTATCAGCGCAACCATTCGCTTTAACAACTTGACAGATGTAGTTACCTGTTTGATTGGCTACCAAACTTGATTGTGTACTACCCGCGAGGAGCTGACCGTTGCGGTACCACTGGTAACTCACATCGGTATCGCTTGAAGCTTGCAGAATCACAGAATCTCCCTGGCAAATAGTCGTCGCTCCCAAATTGCCAATTGTCACAACCGGCTTAGGCCTTACTATAACCGCCAAGGTATCGGAACTCTTTTCGCAAATATTCCGGGTTACCATTACATGGTACTGCGCACTTACCGAATCTCGAACTGTGTAGGAACGCTGTGTGGCCTGCGGAATCAACACCCCATTGCGGTACCACTGATAGTTTTGGCCGCTTACCAACGGTGATTGCAAGGTTACTGATTCTCCTCTGCACATATTTAAACTACCCATGATGGTGTCAATCGTCGCAACCGCAGCAGGTAAAACTTGTATCGTCAATACATTCGAAGTATCCCCGCAGCCATTTGATTTGAACACCACGCTGTGGTAAGAACCAGCTAGTCCTGTAGATAATGTCGGTCCATTTTCATCAGCAATCAAAAGATTGTTCCGGTACCATTGGTAGGACACATCCGAATCACTCGTTGCCTGCAAAATCGCAATGTCTCCTTGGCAAATAGTCGATGTTCCCGCATTGGCAATTGTAACAACCGGCTTTGGCCTTACTATAACCGACAAGGTATCGGAACTTTTCACGCAGATATTCCTGGTTACCATTACATGGTACTGCGCACTTACCGAATCTCGAACTGTGTAGGAACGCTGTGTGGCCTGCGGAATCAACACCCCATTGCGGTACCACTGATAGTTTTGGCCGCTTACCAACGGTGATTGCAAGGTTACTGATTCTCCTCTGCACATATTTAAACTACCCATGATGGTGTCAATCGTCGCAACCGCAGCAGGTAAAACTTGTATCGTCAATACATTCGAAGTATCCCCGCAGCCATTTGATTTGAACACCACGCTGTGGTAAGAACCAGCTAGTCCTGTAGATAATGTCGGTCCATTTTCATCAGCAATCAAAAGATTGTTCCGGTACCATTGGTAGGACACATCCGAATCACTCGTTGCCTGCAAAATCGCAATGTCTCCTTGGCAAATAGTCGATGTTCCCGCATTGGCAATTGTAACAACCGGCTTTGGCCTTACTATAACCGACAAGGTATCGGAACTTTTCACGCAGATATTCCTGGTTACCATTACATGGTACTGCGCACTTACCGAATCTCGAACTGTGTAGGAACGCTGTGTGGCCTGCGGAATCAACACCCCATTGCGGTACCATTGATAGGCCTGGCCGCTTACCAACGGTGATTGCAAGGTTACTGATTCTCCTCTGCACAAATCCATGCTGCCAATGGTGTCGATTCGAGCAATTGGATCAGGGAAAATCTCTACAAATTGAGAGTCCAGCTTTGAGCATCCCACACTATCTTGATAAAAATAATAAATCTTGTGATTGCCAACTCCAGCTAGTGCAGGGTGGAAGTATCCAACAGAATCAACACCTATTCCTGTGTATACACCTCCTAGTGGTGTAGCATTTGTCAATCTAAATGAACCGTCTGAAAAGCACTTTTTTAACTGGCCTGTAAATTCAATTTCGGGATCAAATATTTGAAGTGTACTACTTGCTGATTTGCAGCCATATCGATTTGTAAAAATAGCCTCATACTTCCCAGGATACTGGGCTACAAAGCTATCTGCATCAAGCGGCTGAGATAAAAAGCGCATTATTCTATTTCCATTGAAGGGCCAAACGCCGTTAACGGAATCAACGCTTACCACATACATATTGTAATCTTTATCTATTTGAATCGCACTCGGATTAAGTGTTCTATTCAATCCATGTGGATTGCCATTTCCTAGTCCAGCGACAACTTCACCTATGGCAGCACCAGACGCCCAACGAACAATCCTATTATTGCCATGGTCCGAAACAAAAACATTATTCAAATTGTCAACATAAATTCCATGTGGGGCATTTAGTTGATTTAAACCAATTCCTTGACCATTTCCACCCGCAACTACAGTAGCAGAATTTGATTCCAAAGCAAACTTTAAAACCCTATTATTTCCCTGATCACTAACAAATAGATTGTTAAATTCATCAAGAAAGAAATATCCGGGATTATTCAACTGATTCAGTGCTGCACCCGCACCATTTCCACCTGCGACGATTTCACCCTGCGAGGCACCAGTACGCCAACGCAAAATACGGTTATTCCCTGAGTCTAAAATGTACATAGTACCATCATCCATCACATGAACTGCTCGTGGGTTTGAAAGCCTGTCTAAAGCCGATCCTCCAGTACCGGCTGCCCCAATAACTACTTGGCCTGCTGTTGCTCCTTCTGCCCATTTAATTATCCGATGTTGCAGGCCATCAACAACATAAAGATCTTTGTTTTTTGTTACAAAAATCCCAGTTGCAGTGGCGTTCATAGGACTATAAAGCCAAGTTGCTACCGTTTCAAAGCCACCTGATAAATTGTTATATTTTACAACTCGTTGTCCTGTCCCAAGACTAACATTCGAATTAACTAATACATAAACATCGCCGTTAGGTGCAATGTGCATTCCTCTGATTCCACTGTAACCCAATTCCAAGTCGCCTAACCATATTCCATCAATAAATCCCATAATAGGCGTACCCTCTGACGAAAAATTAATATTCACTTCTCTGAAAATAGTATCGGCATGTAAAATCTGAGTTTTCACCGATAAACTTCCTGGTTGATTTGTGTTTACAATTGATCCCAAACAACTTCCAGTGGTAAACAAACCCGGTCGAGGACGCGGCCAAATCCTCACCGTATCAGAACTCTTACTGCATGCGTTACTGTCCTGAACAATCACATGATAAAATCCGCTGTCAATTGCAATGATGGAATTCCCCGTTTCTCCGGCCAAGCTTATTCCATCCCTAAACCATTGATAAGTATAGTTGGCATTGAATGTGGTTTGTAAAAGCACACTATCACCTTCACACAGATTCGATGACCGCGGTGCTAATACAGAAACTTGAGGTGAACTAATTATCCGATGATCAGATATGATAGTACAACTTTGCCTGGTAATCAATTCAAATTTATATTCACCAGGTAAAGTTGGAATAAAAGTATCTGAAGGCATAACAGCTAAATCAATCCGAGCAATGCTGTTGGGACTTGCATAAGTACTTGAATTAAAATTATTAAGCACATACAATGAATAGAATGAAGATAACATGAATGATGAAGCCCTGCCAATACTGTTGTACTGTCCTCCATTTTGGTCCATCCCAATAACCAATTGCCCGAAGAGGCTACCAACTTTCCAACGTGTGATTCTACCATTACTCTCATCAGATACATATATATTTTCTTGTTCATCCACAAAAACAGCAATAGGACTACTCAGGTTATTGAGTCCGACACCGGCACCTATTCCACCAGCCACAACTGTACCTGCATTAACTCCAGGCTGGAATCTTAAAACCCTTGCATTGACTGCATCTACGACATACAACACACCTTCTTTTGTTACAAATATGCCCCGGGGAGTATTTAACTGCGTTAAACCGGAACCTTGAGTCCCACCTGCAACCACAACACCACTTGTCGCACCAGGCGACCAACGAACTACCCTATTGTTTCCTTGGTCACTGATAAATAAATTACCAGAATAATCCAAGAATATATCGAAAGGATTTGATAGCCTATTTAGGCCTGCACTACTAACTCCTGTAGCACCAGCCACAACAATTCCTTGAGCTGCACCAGGTGTCCATTTCAATATCCGATGATTTGCAGCATCTGCAATGTATATGTCGCCTTGCGTAGTGACAAATATGCCACGCGCATTGCTTCCGAATTGATTCAAACCTGAGCCACTACCATTTCCACCCGCAACAGTACTCATGGTTTGAAGCTTTTCGTTGAATAGGACTACTCGATTCAAGGCATTATCTAATATGTAGATATTGCCATCATCACGTACAAAAAAGTCTCCAATATTGGTTATTCCACTGCTTATTGCTAGAGAACTTCCCTGACCTACTAAAGTTTCCTTGATATCTTTAAATCTCCTGTTAGCGACTTTAATTAACTCATCATTTCGGTACCAATTAATTTGAGTCACGTTGCTATCGGGTACATTCGTCTTTAACTCCGAACCCAAACACAAACCATCTGCCGTAATGGTGGCTTGGGGCTTTGGCCAAATGCGCATGCTTTGCGATACTTTTGAACAGCTTAGGCTGTCTAAAACTTCTATATGATATATACCCGGTGTAAATGCTGATAAAGTATTTGTCGTTGCTCCGGTTAATTGTACACCATCTCGGAACCATTTATAAGCGTAGCTAGCATTTTGAATCGTACTCAATTGCGTTGTATCTCCTTCGCATACGTCAAAACCTTTTGAAGAAGCTAACGCCACCTCAGGAGCATTGATCACATGCGATTGCGACACATTGCTACAGCCCTGTTTCGTGGTAAACTTCGCATAGTACGTCCCCGAAGCAGTCGGAGCAATAGAATCCAAACCCAATTCACCAAGCTTGAAGCGGGTGATGCGATTGGGATTGCCCCAAATCGAAGTATTACTTAAAACCATCAAATCCAAATCAGCAGAAAAACTTATACCCAAAGCTCTGCCAACCCTATTCAACTCATTTCCCTGTTGGCCATCTCCAACAACCAACTCACCAGTTGTACCACCTGGCCTCCATCTAACAATGCGATGATTATTCTCATCTGTTATGTAAGTATTTCCCAGTCTGTCAACAAACACTGCAGAGGGGCTACTCAATTGGTTAAGACCGGACCCACCCCCATTACCACCAGCAACCAACACACCAGTGGTATTGCCAGTCGCATAACGTAATATTCTGCGGTTCCCCTGATCAACTACATATAGCATGCCATCAATTCCAACATATACAGCTCTTGGACCATTCAACTGATTTAATTCTGCTCCTGAAGTTCCCCCAGCAACCAACACACCCGAAGTTGCACCCGGTACCCAGCGAACTACCCTGTTATTGAGCTGATCGGCAATGAACAAATTGCCCGCGGCATCTACAAAAATTCCTTGAGGTCCTGAAAGCCTGTCTAATCCTAGCCCCGATGTGCTGTCAGAACCCGCAACAATCACCCCCTGCGTGGCGCCTGGAGACCACCTCATTACCCTGTGGTTGTTCGCATCCGATACATACACATCTCCGTTAGGTGTAACAAAAATACCTCGTACCGTAAATCCAAACTGGTTGCGCGCCGTACCCGTTCCGTTACCACCTGCAACAGTGCTGTGCGTTTGGGTTGCTGGATTGTATCTAACCACCCGGCGCTGACCATTGTCATAGATGTACAACATTCCGTCAGTATGCGCATAAAACGCTCCGATACCATCACTGAACTGCAAACCCGATGGCATTGCCGTGCCACTGCTTCCAACTACTAATTCTCCGTATTCCGCATACTTCCTAATTGTACTACTAAACAGCTGATTGTTTCTGAACCAATCTATTTGATAGACATTGCTGTCAGGTACATTCGTACGTAACTCCGAACCCAAACACAAACCATCTGCCGTAATGGTGGCTTGCGGCTTTGGCCATATGCGCATGCTTTGCGATACTTTTGAACAGCTTAGGCTGTCCGAAACTTCTACATGATATACACCCGATGTAAATGCGTTTAATGTATTGGTAGTGGCTCCAGCTATTTGAGCCCCATCTCGGAACCACTTATAGGTATAGCTTGCATTCTGAATCGTACTCAACTGCGTGGTATCATCCTCGCATACATCGAAACCTTTTGAAGAAGCTAACGCCACCTCAGGCGCATTGATCACATGCGATTGCGACACATTGCTACAGCCCTGTTTCGTGGTAAACTTCGCATAGTACGTCCCCGAAGCAGTCGGAGCAATAGAATCCAAACCCAATTCACCAAGCTTGAAGCGGGTGATGCGGTTTGGGATGCCTCCCCACTGTGAATTGTTATTCAATACTAGCAAATCCATTTCAGGAGTCAATAATACTCCCAAAGGACCTCCAACTCTGTTCAAGTCACTTCCGCGCTGACCATCTCCAACCACTAACTCACCTCCAGCACTATTCGGTTTCCAACGAACAATTCGATGATAACTCTGATCAGCAACATAGATGTTGCCCATCCTGTCTACCTGTAAACCTGAAGGGCTATTCAATTGATTTAAGCCTGAACCTTGGCCATTGCCTCCAGCAACTAAAACTCCCGTAGTGCTTCCGGAACTAAAACGCAGAATCCTATAATTCGACCAATCGGCAACATACAATATGCCCTCAGGTGTAACAAACACCGAACGAGGAGTACTCAACTGGTTTAACCCCGCACCCTGGCTGCCTCCAGCAACCAACACACCCGAAGTGGCACCTGGTGCCCATCGAACCACACGGTGATTGCCTTGGTCAGCAATGAATAAATTGCCCCCGGCATCTACAAATATGCCCTGAGGGTTCCAAAGCCTGTTTAAAGCCGTTCCTGAGGTGCTGTCAGAACCCGCAACAATCACCCCCTGCGTGGCACCTGGCGACCATCTCATAACCCTATGGTTATTCGCATCCGAAACGTAAACGTCTCCGTTAAAAGTCACGAAAACACCACTAATATTCGAACCAAATTGGGTTCTTGAAGTGCCTAATCCATTGCCTCCCGCAACTGTCTGGTGCTGCTGCGTTTTGGGGTCGTAACGAATAATTCGTCGCTGGTCATTATCGATAATATACAACATGCCATCGGTATGTGCGTAAAAACCACCTATTCCCCCACTGAATGACAAACTTCCTTGAGATGCACCAGAACCAACAATTACCTCTCCGTATTCCGCATACTTCCTAATTGTACTACTAAACAGCTGATTGTTTCTGAACCAATCTATTTGATAGACATTGCTGTCAGGTACATTCGTACGTAACTCCGAACCTAAACATAAACCATCTGCCGTAATGGTGGCTTGCGGCTTAGGCCATATGCGCATGCTTTTGGAGGTTCGCGAACAAGCATTACTATCCGAAACTTCTACATGATAAACGCCAGGCTCAAATGCCGTTAAACTGCTAGCCACTGCTCCTGCTATTTGTAACCCATCTTTGAACCATTGGTAAACATATCCTGCCAATGCCGGCGTACTTAAAGTGGTGGTATCGCCTTCACACACCGTGGCTCCTGTTGATGAACTGATTTGTGCAATCGGCTTGTTGATGGTAAAATCAGCAGAAGCAGATACGCAACTTATTCCAAAACGCTTAAACTCCGCTCGGTAAACACCCGCCTCAGTAAATTCAAGTGTATCACTTTTTAGCGAATTCGCGGAAAAGCGGACTAAACGTGAAAAGTCTCTATCAACATATTCTAAATTGCCATTATTATCAATTCTTACAGCTGTAGGTCGGGAAACACGATTTAATTGAGAACCGTATCCACGACTACCTGCGATTACCTGCCCCTTTTCTGCTCCGATTCTCCAATACAATATTCGCTCGCCATTCATATCGGCTATAAACAGAGCACCATTACTAACGTAAATTCCACCAATATGCGAAGACAACTGGTTTAGGCCTTGCCCAAGCCCATTTCCACCAGCTACTACTATGCCTGAATTTGCAATATTACTTGCCGAAAGATTGTATTGTATAATTCTTGTATTACTATAATTATCGACTACATACATCATGTTTGTAAGTGAATCTATAAAGAGTGTGTTTGGTCCGTTTAATTGAATATTCGCTGATGTCCCCGCTACTATTGTTCCCATTAATGGAGTGTTAGTGGTGCTAATGGAAGAGGGATAGCTTACTATTCTATTGTTATCCCTATCCGATACATAAAGACGTCCAGTATTATCAAATTTTATATGATATGGACGGTTAAGCTGAGTTAGTCCATTACCACTCGTTCCATTAATACTTCCTGCCACCACAACACCAGTAGAAGCTCCTGGAGACCAGCGAACAATTCTGTTATTTGAAAGGTCTGCGACAAATACATTTCCTGCATTATCAACAGCAACGCCCACTGATTCATTGAGTTGATCTAAATTAGACCCTCTCCCATTTCCACCAGCAACAATATTGTAGCCTTGCTGACCTGGTGAATGCCTGATTACACGATCCTGTCCAGAAGAAAAATATCTATTACCAAATCCATCAATGCACATATCATAATTCACGCCGCCTAATCCACTGAGTAAAAGATCTCCATTTTCGGCATAAGAAATTGGTTTTTCTTTTAATAACTGATTATTCCTGTACCAGTCTATAGAATAAATAGCTAAATCTGAAACTTCAGCCACGGCACTTCCTGGAGCGCATGAATTATCAAATCTTACAAATACCGGCACCGGATATACCCAAATACTAGGTCTAAATACAGCGCTAACCTGATTGGCTGAATCATAATATTGGAAGGTAAGCACATGCCGGCCGGCACCTGCTGCGGTTGGATTAAAGGTATTGGCTGAAACCCCCGGACCGCTGAAGCTTCCGGTGCCCGAACGGACAAAAGAAAGTAAGTTGAGTGACTGCGTTTGCAGGCACACAGCTGGCAGGCTATCTAAAACCGGAATGGATGCATTGAGTGCCATAAAATGCCCTTTGGGCATGGCAATGCTGCTTAATGAAAAAGCCACCAAGGCCATCAGGATGGCTACTGCCCTATTGCATACATTCTTCATAGTCGTTTGGTTAAGCGGTTCAGATTACCAAATCCGCGATAGTAACAAATATAGCAAAACTAAATTCAAATACAATACAAGACACTATTTAAAAGATAATTTTCTCTATTTATGGCTTTATTAGATCTGTGACCAAAATAGCAGGTTGAAAAGTACCGTTATATGCTGCCTCCGGCTGCGCAGCCGTGCAGCTGGCCAAAGCCGCGGGTGCAGAGGTGACCGCAGTGTGCAGTACCGCCAAAGTTGAATTGGCCAAAGCATGGGGCGCCAGCTCCGTCATTGATTATACCCAAACGCCTCTTGCCCAATACCCCGCGCATTTTGATTTGATTTTCGATGCGGTGGGCAAGCTGCCAGCCAAACAACTCAAAAAACTACTTGTGCGTGGCGGCCAATTCACCTCCATCCGCAGCCTCACTTCCGAGAAACCCGAATACCTGCAGCAACTCAAAATGCTGGTCGCCGCCGGTCAGTTCCGCCCCCACCTCGATAAAGTATTCTCCCGCTCGCAAATGCGCGAAGCCCATGCCTATGTAGACAGCGGCAAGAAGGCGGGGAATGTGGTGGTGAGGATGATCTGATCCACTTGTTAAGCAGGATTAAGTCAATATGTTATCATTTGATTTACGGTTCATGTAAGTCTTTATTTTTTCAACATGCCCATTGAAAGCACCATCACTGAAGAGCCTGTTCAGGTAGATGTTAAACAGATTTTGCGCATGGACACAAATTCATTACTTTGATTTTGGACGACAATTGAGCCACCACCACCTCTTTTTAGTGAACCATTGTCTGAGCACCAAACCATTCCACTTCAGCTGTGTTTCCGATTTATGCTCACCACCGCATCCTTCGCCCAAATTGAAATCGACAAGGAGGAAGACCTCTATGGCTGGCTGGCGGCCAACCATACCCAAAAAGAATCGGTATGGTTGGTGACCTACAAAAAATCGGCTGGCCCCAAATACCTGTCTACCAACCAAGTGCTCGATGCCCTGCTGTGCTACGGCTGGATAGATGGTATTCGCCGCAAATTGGACGAACAACGCACCATGCAGCTGATTGGTCCCAGGCGGGTGCAACATTGGTCGGCCACCTACAAGGCACGGGCTGCCAAATTGCAAGCCGCAGGAAAAATGCAGCCGGCCGCACTCGCAGCCATAGCCGCCTCCAAAGCCGCTGGCCTGTGGGATTTCCTCGAAGAAGTAGATGCGTTGCAGCTCCCCGATGACCTGCGCCAAACCCTTGCCCAAAAACCCGAAGCCCTCGCCTTTTTCGAAGCCATCAACCCATCGAGCAAACGTTTTGCTTTGCGTTGGTTGAAATTGGCCAAAACCGATGCCACCCGGCAAAAACGCCTGCAGCAACTGCTAGCACTGTCGTCAAATGGCCAAAAATTGCCGGGCAGTTAACAGCCTTTTACATACAGCGGAATTTTTTTACCAATTTTTGAGAGGCCGTGCAACCCTCTCTGTTGTACTTTCGTCTTACCGGCAAAACAATCCCATGAAAAAACCCTTTTTACCCATCCTGCTTGTTTTAGTTGGTTTGCTCTTTTGCCTGGCACACAATGCCTTGGCACAAACTACCATATTACCTATCGACGGCATTACCGGCATCCACCTGCGTGGAGGCATGGAGGTAGAACTCAGAAAAGGTCCTGCCGAAATGCGCCTCGAAGGAGGCGAAGACGCCCTTAAAAACCTCGAATTAACCATCGAAGATGGTAACCTAGAAATTACAGGCGCTAAAAAAACCTTCGGCATGCCAGTAGTGAGTGACAAAATCATCATCTCGCTTCCCAACCTCGAAAGCCTTAAAATTTCAGGAGCTGCCGAAGTAACAGGCGGTGGTTTCGACAACGAAACCCTCTTTTTAGCCATCAATGGCGTGGGAAGCGCTGAACTTGAATTGAATGTAAAAATCCTGAAGCTCGATGTAAGTGGCACCGGTAGTCTCGAATTAGAAGGGAAAGCCGAGACCGTAGTCATCAACCTGAGTGGTGCAGCCAGCATTGAAGCAGAAAATTATACCGTGGAGAACATGACCCTGGTGATGTCGGGGGCCGGCTCCGCAGAGGTAAACGTGAGCAAACAGCTCGACGTGAACATCAGCGGGGTTGGTGTGGTAAGCTACAAAGGCGAACCCGAAGTATTGCGCAAACGCATCAGTGGCGCAGGAAAGATTGAGCAAATGTAGCCGGTTGTACAAACCCTGTTCGCACAACCACATCATTTTCAACCCAACTTCTTCATGTATCGAGGTCCGGCCGGGAGGTCGGACCTTTTCGTTTGTACCTAAACGCAACAAATGCCGTTCTTTGCAAGATGCGTCGCCTACTGCTTTTGTCCCTCATGCTTTTTAGCGGGATGTTGAGCCATGCCCAAACCAAATTGTATAGGGCTTATACCGACAGCTTGGTAGCCCGCCTACAACGCGCTGATTTTGCCGCTGCCACCCGATTGTTTACCCCGGGCCTGGCCGAAAAACTCAAGGCCGAACAACTGGCAGCAGTGTGGGAAGGACTGCAACTCTCACACGGGGCATTCATGCAATCGGGTAACGACAGCTTGATAAATCACCCCAAACGCGCCTACTACTACAGGCAGTGGGTTTTCGAAAAAAATACCCTGCAATTGGAGTTTACCTTTGGTCCCGACAAGCGCATTGCTTCTCTACAAGTATTGGCCGAAGGCGCGGCTGCTTCCTATTTGCCGCCACCATACGATGAACCCAGCCTTTACCGCGAGTTCAGCCTGCCTATTAAGCACGATACCATTGTTTTGCCGGCAATACTCACCTTGCCTGCAGCATGCAAGCGCTGTCCGCTGGTGGTGTTGCTGCCCGATTTGGGCCCTCAAGACAAAGACCACAGCATTGGGCCTACCAAAATGTTCCGCGACCTGGCGGTTGGACTCGCCGCCAAAGGCATTGCCAGTTACCGTTTCGACAAACGCACATTTCGTTATGGACCTGAAATGATGGCCGATTTGCGCCTGCTGACCCTCGAAACCGAAATGCTTGAAGATGTGCAGGCAGCCCTGAGGCAACTCAAACAAGTGGCTGAAATCGACACCAACCAATGGCACCTTTTGGGCTTGGGCTTGGGTGGGCTGGCAGCCGGGCGGGTTGCACGGTACAGTCCATTGCCGGTAAAAAGCTTTACCCTCGTAGGCAGCAGTCCACGCTCACTGCCCGACCAGTTATTCGACCAAATGCTGCCTTTATTGGCCGAAAAATCGGGCGAGGCCGACTGGCAACCTGCCGCCAAGGTTTTTGCCGCTCAAGTAGCACTCGCCAAAAGCAGCAAGTTAAACAACGAAACGCCTGCCGATAGCCTGCCGCTGCAATTACCCGGGCCTTACTGGAAGTACTTTCAACAAAACGATTTGGTCAATGATTTTTGGCATAGCAATGCCGTTATCTGGGTGGTGCGCGGCGAAAGCGATTATCAATCACAAGCCGCTGATTTAACTGCTTGGGAAGGGCGTTTGGCCGGACGGGGCAATCTCCGCACCGAGAGCTTGCCTGGTCTCAACCACCTGCTCATGCCGGTGAAAAAGGGAACGCCTTTTTTGGGGCATTACCAACAAGCCGCACATGTGGATGCCGCTTTTATTGACCTATTGTCGAATTTCATACGCACGCAGAGATAGCCTTTCATTTGACCCATTAACCAAACGGCAGACCATTCACCGATGACTGTTCTCCGTGGTGCGTTACCTGACCCAACAAAAAAGCCACCAGAAATCCGGTGGCTTGTTCATAAGGTTAGTGTGTGTAAATTATTCGCCGCGACCCAAACGCTTGAGGGCGCGGATGTGTGAGCCAGCTGCCAGCACCATGTTGGGGTGGGCATGGTAAGGAATACCAAACTCTTTAGCGGTTTTTTCTACGATTTCAGAAATTTTGGGGTAGTGTAAATGGCAGATGTTGGGGAACAAGTGGTGCTCTACCTGGAAATTCAATCCACCCGAATACCAGCCCAACAACCAGCTCTTGCGGCCAAAATCGGCAGTGGTGTGCAATTGGTGAATGGCCCAGGTATTTTCCATCTGTCCTTCTGCATTGGGCAGGGGCTGGTCGGTTTCTTCAACGATGTGTGCCAATTGGAAAATGCCTGCAAGGATGAAGCCTGCGGTGAGGTTCACCACGGCAAAGCCCAACAGCCATTGCCAGAAAGTGATATTGGTCAAGAACAAAGGCAGCAACATGAGACCGAAAAATACCAATTTGCCAATGATCAAATTGATCACTTCTTTGCGATAAACCTCTTTGCTACTTTGGCTGGCCCAGGTAAATACCTGACGGAAATCTTTAAAGTGAAAGCTAACCGTCATCAAGCTATACAAAAATGGGCCGTAAATATGCTGGAAACGGTGCATGGGCTTGTGTGATTCGTGACGATCGAGACGCAAGAAAGCCTTGCCTGCGATGTCCTCATCGGCATGGTGAATGTTGGTAAAAGTGTGGTGCAGCGTGTTATGCTGGATTTTCCAATTGTACACATTGCCACCTACCAAATACATGCTCGAAGCAAAAATGCGGTTCACCCATTGCTTGTCAGAAAACGCATTGTGACAAGCATCGTGCATCACGCCCATGCCTACGCCAGCCAAGCCAATGCCCATCCATATGGCCAAAGGTAACAACGCCCAGCCGGTGAACAAACCGCTGAGTACCAGCACATAGGGGGTAAGATAAAATACCAACATGGCAATGGCTTTGATAACCATGCGCGAACCACCCGTCTTGCGGAGGTTGTTGTCGGCGAAATACTGATCGACTCTCTTACGAAGTTCGGGGAAAAAGCCTCGCTCGTCGCGGCGCGAGAAGCGAATTGAAGGTAATTGCATTCAGATAATTTAAACTCTCAGCCGGAGATATGTCCGGACTATAGCAACAAAAGTAAGTCAAATACAAATACGTCCTACCAGGTTTGAAAAATAAAACACCAAAATATCTAAAATACAAGATAGCTTAATATATGACTCCATGAGGCTCAAAGCCTGAACCTACCAGATAGCCACGGTAATTTTTCCAGCATTGTCGACTGAGGCGCGGAACATACTGCCCGAATTGAAGGGCAAATGGATATTCCCTAGGGCATCTAGCGCAATCAGTCCACCACTTCCACCCATGGGTTTCAACTGCTCGTGAATAACCGCATCGGCCGCTTGTTGCACCGTGAGACCTTTGTATTTCATGAGGGCCGCCACTTCGTAAGCCGCTACTTGCCTGATGAAAAATTCGCCATGACCAGTGCAGCTCACAGCCACTACCCCATTTTCAGCATAGGTTCCTGCGCCAATGATGGGCACATCGCCCACCCGACCGAACTGTTTGCCGCGCATGCCACCGGTGGATGTGCCTGCCGCCAGGTTGCCTTGCCTGTCGAGGGCCACAGCACCCACCGTTCCAAACTTGGCATCGTGCAGCCAGCCTGGTACTTCCCCTTTTTTGTCAGGATCACGATCCAGGAAGTAGCTGCGCTCTACCCTTTGTACGGGCATTTGGGCTGCAAAACGCTCGGCCCCCTCTCCCATCAACAAAACATGTTTGGTGCTGTCTTTTACCAAACGGGCCAGTGAAATTGGATTTTTCACCGTGGTGAGTCCGGCTACCGCCCCTGCCTGCCTGCCACGGCCATCCATGATGCTGGCATCCAATTCGCAAAATCCCTCGGCATTGGTTACCGCACCCCTGCCGGCATTAAAAAGGGGCGAATCTTCGAGAATGCGGATGGCTGCTTCTACCGCTTCGAGACTGGTACCTCCCCTCTTGAGGATGCCATAACCCGTCAGGGCCGCTTCGGAAAGCACCATGCGGTAGCGGGCACGCAATTCGGGACTCACCTTATTAGAATCGACAAATCCTGCACCTCCATGGATGGCAAAAGCGATGGGCGACGACTGTGCCAAGGCAGTCAGCGGCAGGAAGAACAGGCAAAAAAGCAGCTTACGCATAAAAATGAGCTTTGAGCCCCTTAATTTAGGGCTTTCAAACCACAAAGCATGCGCGCCGCCATTCCCAATGCCATTACCCTCACCAATTTGCTTTTCGGATGCATCGGTATCAGCTTGGCTGCTTGGGGCGATTTGCCTGGTGCCGCACGCATGCTGTATCTAGCCGCATTAATGGATTTCTTCGACGGTTTTGCTGCCAGGGCCTTGAACGCCCAATCGGCCATTGGCAAAGACCTCGATTCACTTTCGGATGTGGTTAGTTTTGGCGTTTTGCCTGCTTTTCTGCTGTTTCAACTGGCTGCCTCGGTGCCCGGAATCGAATACACCGAATACGGCGTATTTGTGATCGCCCTTGCTTCGGCCCTGCGCCTGGCGCGCTTCAACCACGATACCCGCCAAACTGACGGCTTTATAGGTTTACCAACGCCTGCCAATGGCATCCTGATTGCTTCGCTCACCATTTTCTTCACGTCCACCACCGGCTCTTTAGATGGATTACGCAAAGAATACTTGCTGGCTGCTTCGGCCCTGCTGTCGTACCTCCTGCTGTCGCCCATCCCCATGGTGGCCTTCAAATTCAAAAGTTTTGCCTGGGCCGGTAACCAAGCACGTTATCTTTTTCTGCTTTTTTCTGCCGTTCTGCTGTTGTGGTACTCGTACCTTGGATTGGCTTTTGTAATTTTGGCCTACATTAGCTGGTCGGTCATCGGCCTGCTTACAAACCGCTCCAAATGAAATTCAAAGCCGAAATCGACATCATGCCCCACGACGCCCTGCTCGACCCGCAAGGCAAAGCTGTTCAAGCCGGACTACGCAACCTGGGATTGAACAATGTGGAAAACGTACGGGTGGGCAAGCACATCACCCTGCACCTCGATGCCGCCAACGAAGCCGCTGCCCGTCAGGAAGTAGAAGACGCCTGCAAAAAGCTGCTGGCCAACCTGATCATGGAGCGTTACCACTTTGAAATCAGCGCCGTTTAAGTCAACTCACCTCTTTTTGGGGCTGCTGTTGGGCAGTAGCCTGACCTTGCATGCCCAAGACGCTGCCTATGCCCGTAGGCATTTAGATACGCTAAGCAGCGAAGCATTTCATGGACGGGGTTACCGCGAAAACGGCCAACAACTCGCTGCCGATTATTTGTTGCGTGAATTTGCCCGTTTGGGGCTTCAACCGCTTAGCGAAAATTACCTGCAAGCTTTCAGTTTGGAGGTGAATACCTTCGACAGCGTATACCTGCGCTTGAACAAGCAGGTGCTGGTGCCGGGTACCGATTATTTGGTGCACCCGATGTCGGCGCATGGCAAGGCCCAAAAACTGAAATCCGGAAAGGGTTTGGTATTGGCCGAAGATGGCAAACAACCCAAGGAGATGGGCAAAAATCCCCGCCTCATTGTTGAAACCACCGACCAAAAATTCACTTGGAGTGTGGGCCGCGACCAATGGCCATTGGCTTATGTGGAAGTCCGCAAAGCTGCTCTTCCGGCCAAAATCAAACGGGCTGATTTTTACTTTTCGGGCAGCTACAAGCCCTATACCGTGGCCAACGTAGCTGGCATGGTGCGGGGCAAAAAGCAACCCGATTCCATCATGGTCATTTGCGCCCATTACGACCACCTTGGCCGCATGGGATCGGTGCTTTTTCCCGGGGCCAACGACAATGCCAGCGGCACGGCCCTGTTGCTTGATCTGGCGCGGCATTACAGCCAGCCCCAAAACCAACCCGATTACAGCCTGCTTTTTATTGCCTTTGCCGCCGAAGAAGCTGGATTGGTGGGCTCGAACTACTTTGTAAGCCATCCGTTGGTGCCGCTCAAGCACATCAGCCTGGTGCTTAACCTCGACCTCATGGCTGGTGGCAGCGATGGCATCATGGTGGTGAACGGCGAGCAACAAAGCAAGGCGTACCAACTGCTCGATAGCCTGAATACCACGGGCAAATACCTTAAAAACGTGCAGAAAAGGGGCAATGCCGCCAACAGCGACCATTATCCTTTCACGCAAAAAGGGGTGCCTGCCATTTTTGTGTACACCTTGGGCGATGTAACTGCTTACCACGACCCCAACGACCGGCCCGAACACCTGCGCTGGCAACATTACCGTGAAATTTTCGGGCTCTTACGTAGTTTTACCGACCAATGGCAACAACCATGAGCAGCGGCAAACTGTATATACTCGCCACCCCCATTGGCAACCTCGAAGACATCAGTTTGCGCACCTTGCGCTTGCTCAAAGAGGCCGATTTGGTGCTTTGCGAGGATACCCGCACAAGCGGCATTTTACTCAAACATTACGACATCAAGCAGCCTTTGCAGTCGTACCATAAATTCAACGAGCACCAGCTCACCGAAAAGGTCATTGCTCAATTGCAGGCTGGTAAAACCATAGCCCTCATCAGCGATGCAGGTACGCCCGGCATTTCCGATCCAGGCTTTTTGCTGGCTCGTGCAGCTGTAGCGGCAGGCTTGGAAGTAGAAGCTCCTCCCGGTGCCACGGCCTTGATACCGGCCCTGGTGAAATCAGGATTACCAAGCGATCGTTTCTGTTTCGAGGGTTTTTTACCCCAGAAAAAAGGTCGGCAAACGCGCCTCAAGCAGCTGGCCGACGAAAGTCGCACCATGGTGTTTTACGAATCGCCCTACCGCGTGCTCAAAAGTTTGGAAGAACTGGCCCAATATTGCGGTGCCGATCGCCAGGCGAGCGTATCGCGCGAAATCACCAAAAAATTTGAAGAAACTGTGAACGGCAGCCTGGCCGAGCTCATCCAACATTTCAAAACCCATGCACCCAAAGGAGAATTCGTCATCGTTTTGGCTGGCCGGAACTAAAGCCGCCAAGCTCGTGTATGTGCTGCTCAGCGGCCTGTTGTTTTGGCTGGCCTTTCCGCCTTACGACCAGGTTTACTTGCTGTTTCTGGCTTTTGTGCCTCTTTTGTTGATGGAAGACGATTTGTATTACACCCCCGGACATGGCTCGCGCGGGGTGTGGTGGTGGAGCAGTCTGGCCTTCCTTACCTTCAACACCTTGGCCACTTGGTGGGTGAAAAATGCTGCTTTGATTGGCGCGGTGGCAGGTATTGTGGCCAATACCTTGCTCATGGCCACTGCCTTTTACCTCTTTCATGTGGTGAAAAAACGTTCGGGCGAACGCACAGCTTTGATTGCGCTGGTGAGTTTGTGGATGGGCATGGAGTACCTCAACCTCAATTGGGACCTCGATTTCCCTTGGCTTATCCTCGGCAATGCCTTTGCCAATACGCCAGCGCTGGTGCAATGGTACAGCTACACCGGCGTTTTTGGAGGCAGTTTGTGGGTGTTGGTGTTGAATATTTTGCTGTTTCAGGGCATCAAAAACCTGCTCTTGCGCCAGCAACAGCATGATGCCGATGAACGTAAAATGCTCGGCTGGCGTGCCTTCCGCAGCCTTTTTAGGGCCAGCATCCTTTTTTTAGTGCCTGGCATTTGGTCGTACAGCGTGTACAGCAACTACCAGCCTCAGGGGGTAACTGCCGAGGTAGCTGTTATACAGCCCAATTACGATCCCTATGGTGCTAAATTCAATGAAAGCCTTTTCCAAAATCAGCTTGATACGCTGTTAGAGCTCACCGACCGGGCCATGACCCCAGCAACCCGCATGGTTTTTTGGCCCGAAACTTCCATTCCCGAGTTCATTTGGCTTAACCGAAGCGGACAATCGAACTGGCAGGCCGATCAAATCCAACATTTTTTAAGCAATTACGAAGGTCCTTCCTTGGTGGCAGGCGCCAGTGCACTCACGGTATATCCCGAAGAGGAGGCACCTGAATTTTCACGCAATCTCGGCAATGGACAAAAATACGTTTCGCACAATTCGGCTTTGTTTTTTAAGGCGGGCCAACCCATGGGCGTGTACCACAAATCGATGTTGGTGATTGGGGTGGAGAAGATGCCTTATCCCAAATTACTTGGGTTTTTAAATAGCTTGTCGGTCGATTTAGGTGGCATGACCGGGCAGCTGGGCAAACAGGCCGAGCGGGAAGCCTTTCAGAATGGCGGCATCAAAGCTGCACCGGTAATCTGTTACGAATCTATTTTCGGCGATTTTGTAACCGGCTATGTACGCAACAAGGGGGCAAACCTGCTGGCGGTCATCACCAACGATGGCTGGTGGGGCGATACCGATGGCTACCGACAGCACATGTCCTATGCACGTTTGCGTGCCATTGAAAACCGCCGCGATGTGGTACGATCGGCCAATACGGGCATCAGCTGTTTCATCAACCAGCGGGGCGATGTGGTACAGCGGACTGGCTGGTGGGAACAAAGCTCGCTTACCGGGAAGGTACACCTCAACGAAAAAATTACCTTTTACAGCCAATACGGCGATTATTTAGGTCGCACCGCTGCCTTTTTGGGCGTGCTGCTGTACCTCATCGCCTTCAGCAAATCGCGTTCGGCCAAACGACTCAAAGCATGACACAGCAGCAATTAGCCACGCTCGAAAACGAAGTTTGTCAACTGGCTCGCGAAGTTGCGGCCTTTCAACGGCAGGAGTTGGCTGTTTTTGACCGAGGCAACATCGAGCACAAGGGGGTGCACGATTTGGTGAGTTATGTCGACCGGCAGTCGGAAGAACGCCTCGTAGAACGCTTGCAGCAGCTCTTGCCCGAAGCTGGCTTTATTACCGAAGAAGGCACGGTGGTACAGGAAGACAAGGCCTTGCGCTGGATCATCGACCCACTCGATGGCACCACCAATTTTACCCACGGCCTGCCCTTCTTCTCCATCAGCATCGCCTTGGCAGCCGGAGAGGAATTGTTGTTGGGGGTGGTGTACGAATCAAACCGCGAGGAGTGTTTTTCGGCTTACAAGGATGGTGGTGCACGTTTGAATGGGAAAACCATCCGGGTGTCGGAGGTACCGGTGCTCGACCAAGCTTTGTTGGCAACCGGTTTTCCGTATTACGCCTTCGACCGCATTGAAAACTACCTCGATGTTTTGCGCTACTTCATGCAGCACACCCAAGGCATGCGTCGCTTGGGTTCGGCGGCACTCGATTTGGCTTATGTGGCATGCGGGCGTTTTGAAGGCTATTTCGAATACAACCTCAACAGTTACGATGTAGCTGCAGGTGCTTTGTTGGTAGCCGAAGCGGGTGGCAAGGTTACCGACTTCAACGGTGGCAGCGCCTATCTTTTTGGGCGTGAAATTTTGGCGGCGAATGCCCACGTACATGAAAGCATGTTGGCGCAGGTAGTGCGGATTTAAAATTTCATTAGATTCGTAATTCGATTGGTCGCCATGCCGCAGAATCCTACGCTGCCTGAGCTGCAGTTGTTTTTCAACAACCCTATTTTTGGGGTATTTTTTATGCAATGCGACCAGCCTGTGAGTTGGCAGCCGGGTAGCGATAACGAGGAGGTTATCGATTACCTGATGCACCATTTGCGACTCACCCGCATCAACGACACCATGTTGCAGCAATACGGTGCCTCCATCCATGATTTTGTTGGCCGAACTCCTTACGAGTTTTTTGAGCACGACCCGGAGCAAGAACGCATCCTACTACACTGCATCTTCACGCAAGGCCGGCACCATGCGATTTCCTATGAGCGCCACGCATCGGGAGCGGAAGTTATTTTTGAAGGCGATTACCAGGCCTTGTACAACGAAAAGGGAGAAATCACTGGCTTGATGGGCATTCAACAAGACATCACCCGGCGTGAGCAGCAACAGCATGCCATCAACCAGCAAAATCAAAAGCTCTTGAACATTGCTTGGATGCAATCACACATAGTCAGAGCGCCTCTGGCCCGTTTGATGAGTTTGACAGATTTGCTCAAGCTGCAGGGGGGAGGTGAAGATGAACTGCTTTCGCATCTCAAAGAAGCAGCCGAAGAACTCGACCAAGTACTTCGGCAAATTGTTGAGCAAAGCGAACAGGTGCGTTCGCATCTAAACAACTAAACATGCTGCTGGGAGCAGTTATTGCCTACCTACTTCTAACCGTGTTGGTCGGATTTTTGGCCATGCGTTGGGTAAAAAGCAGCACCGACTTTGTAAATGCCAGCCGGCAGTTACCCCTGTTTTTGAGTTCAGCTGCTTTGTTTGCCCTTTGGTTTGGTAGTGAAACCCTCTTTGGTGCTACCTCAGCTTTTTTGGAACACGGCCTATTGGGCATCATAGAAGATCCATTGGGCGGTTTTTTATGCTTGATGCTGTTTGGCGCTTTTTTCACCAAGCGGCTATACCGCATGAACCTACTCACTTTGGGCGATTTGTACCGCAATGCATTTGGTCGCAAAGTAGAATTGGTAGCTGCTGGCTTTATGTTGCTCACTTTTTTCGGTTACATCGCTGCCCAATTCGTAGCACTCGGCTTACTGCTGCAGCTGCTTGCGGGAACAAGCTTAACCCAAGGCATACTCATGAGCACCTTGGTAGTTACGCTATACACCTTGGCCGGTGGCATGTGGGCCATTTCGATTACCGATTTTGCACAAGGCATCATCATTGTAGCTGGTTTAGCATGGGCTACTTGGTTGTTGGTGGGTGATGCGGGAGGATGGTCGACATTAGTCAGCCACACCCCAACCGAACATTTTCGCTTGTTGCCTGCAGCCGATGCACAGGCGTGGTGGCATTATTTGGCAGCATGGATGACGCTTGGACTAGGTTCATTGCCTTCGCAAGACATATTTCAGCGCATGAATGCTAGCAAAAATGAGCAGGTGGCTATCCGTTCATTTTATTTGGGAGGTATTTTCTACCTCTGCATCGCGCTTTTGCCTCTTGTAATCGTCATGGCTGCGAGGGTGATTTACCCCGAATTACTACAAGGCGATATGCAGCAGGTTTTGCCTCGGGTAATGCTGACGCACCTGCCTTTGGGTGTACAAGTGTTGTTTTTTGGAGCTTTGTTGTCGGCAATTTTCAGCACTTGCTCAGGAGCCATTTTAGCTCCTGCCAGTATTTTGAGTGAAAACCTCATCAAACCCCTTTGGCCCAAAAAATTCAACGACCAACAGTTCTTATTGCTGTTACGTTTATCGGTGGTACTGATGGCGGCAGCAGGTTGTGGTATGGCCTTGATGCGCAACAACATTTTTGAATTGGTGGGCGAAGCCAGCATTTTGGGATTGGTTACCTTGCTTGTCCCCATGTGTGTGGCTGTTTTTTGGCCAAAATCCGCACATCCATTACCTGCATTACTGGCCATGTTTTTGGGCTTTTTAAGCTGGCTCATTTTCGAGCATGTGTTTCAAACCAACTCACCAGCCCTGTTTTGGGGTTTTGGTGCATCTATTTTGGCATACCTTTTAGGCTATCTGCACATTTATCTGACAAGGGGGACAAAAAAAAGCGCCCCGAAGGACGCTTAAATTAATTGACGGCTTGGTGATTAAGGCTGCAAACTGCAACTAACCGTCTGACGAAATGGGCCATTGTTAATGGTGCTGTTAGATGATTCACAAGCTGTTTTTGCATCACCTTCGTTACGGGCTTCAATGGGTGTACTTGTTTCACCCGACTGAAATACTTCGCCATCAGTTGTATCTACTGCTTGTAAAATACATTTACAAGTATAAGTCTTGTTGCAGCTGGTAAATCCAATACTGGTTGCGGCCAAAGCGAGCAGGAATACAATTTTCTTCATGTTTGTTTTGTTTGAAAAGCCAAAATAACAGCCAAAACGAAAAACACAAAATTAAATTTATCTTCATTCACAAAAGCACGTCATCTTTGCAATCAAAATGCTTAAAAAATGAAAAAATTGATCCTAGCCTCTTTGATGTTCTTTGCCATGGTCGTGCACAGTTCCGCGCAGAAAGGTTACACACGTTCAGGCGGTACCAGTGCAGGTTTGCGCTTGGGACCTGATGCCGGCATCACCCTCAAGCATCACGCTGGTCCGGTTGCATACGAAGGCATTCTTCACTTGAGTGAATGGTTTCAGGGTGTTACTTTTTTATATCACTTTTTTCACAAACCCATCACAGCCGATTTGCCCGGACTTGATTGGTACGCTGGCGCAGGTGGACATTTGTGGGGTTACCGCACCGCCTATCGGGTGAGGCCGGGATGGGTAGCAGTGGGTTCGGATGTGGGCATTGGTGTTGACTTTGCCTTGGGTGCACAATACAATTTTCCTGGAGCACCCATCCATTTATCGCTCGATTGGAAACCCGCTTTGAACATCATCGGCGGAACCGGCTTAGCGTACAGTTCGGCTGGCTTATCGGTGCGTTACCGTTGGCGCTAAAGAAACATAAGTCATAAAAAAAGCCGCCTCGATATTCGAGGCGGCTTTTTTTTGCTATGCGTACATTACGCTTCTACGGCATTGATGTCGGCATCTACCAAGATACGTCCGCAGTGCTCACAAACGGCGATGCGTTTGCGTGTGCGGATATCCATCTGACGCTGTGGCGGAATTTGGTTGAAGCATCCACCGCAAGCATCGCGCTGAACGGTCACCACGGCCAAGCCGTTGCGTGAGTTTTTGCGAATGCGGGTATATGCGGTAAGCAGACGGTCTTCAATGTTTTGGCGCGCTTTTTCAGAAGAGTTGATTAAATCTTGCTCTTCCTTTTCGGTTTCGGCTACAATGCTGTTCAGCTCCGATTTTTTGTTGTCAAGATCCTTTTTCCTACCAGCCAATTCATCGCTCAAGCGCTGTAACTCTTGGCTGCGTTGATCGATTTGTACATTGAACTCGCGGATTTTCTTCTCAGCAATCTGGATTTCTAAACCTTGAATTTCTACCTCCTTTGAAAGGGCATCGTATTCACGGCTGTTTTTAACACCCATCAACTGTTGCTCATATTTGGTTTTGAGGGCATTGGCATCCTTGATGAAAGCTTGCTTCTCGGCAATGAGCTTCTTCAAGCCAACCAAATCTTCGTTGAACTTTTCGAGGCGGGTTTCAAGACCAGCGATTTCGTCTTCCAGGTCTTTTACTTCCATCGGCAACTCACCGCGCAAAGTGCGCAATTGGTCGATTTTGGAGTCGATTTGCTGAAGTTGGTATAGCGAGCGGAGTTTTTGTTCAATGGTGCTTTCCATGCTGCTTATAAGTAGTTGACTGGATTGGTTTTCGTTTCCGAAATTAAGACCGCAAATGTAGTGAATTTTTCGCTTAAATAATTCGCTATTAAATCCTTCGTAAACTGTTCGGTCTCATAATGGCCCAAATCGGCAATGAGGATGCGGCCATCGGCATCAAAAAACTGGTGGTATTTGAAATCGGCGGTTACCAACACATCGGCACCTGCGTTGATCGCATCGGGCAGCAGAAACGAACCTGAACCGCCGCAAAGAGCGATTTTTTGCACTGGCTTAGCTGGTAGCTGGGTGTAGCGAACTGTCCCACCAAAACGCGACTTCAACAACTGTAGGAAGTCAAGGGCCGGCATGGGCGCAGGCAATTCAGCTAAGAAGCCAGCACCAAAATCATCGGTGGCATTGGCCAAAGCAACGAGGTCGTAGGCCACTTCTTCGTAAGGGTGGGACTTGAACAATGCTTCGAGCACGGCCCGTTCGCGCCAATGCGGATACAGCACTTCGAGCCGGGTTTCGGGCTCCAGCTGCAGCTTACCGCGCTCACCGCTGAAAGGATTGGCGGCTTCACCGGGCAGGAAAGTCCCCACCCCCTCGCTGCCAAAACTGGCCTTGCTGTATTTGCCAATGTGGCCAGCACCTGCAGTAAACAGGGCTTCTCGCACTGCATCCAATTGTGCATGTGGTACAAAAGTGACCAGTTTGCGCAATACACCTTTTTTAGGTTGTAGAACCCTACCGTTTATGAGCTGCAGTTCGGCTGCCATGCGGGCGCTTACGCCTGCTTGCAAATGATCGAGGTTGGTATGAATGGCGTACAAAGCAATCCCCGAGCGGATGGCTTTGGCCACACAACGCTCTACGTAATTGCTTTCGGTGAGTCGTTTGAGCTTGCCGAAAATGATGGGATGGTGACTTACCACCACATTGCAGTTACGGGCAAGGGCTTCGTCTATAACAGCCTCAGTGAGGTCGAGGCTTACCAAGACCCCTTTTACATGCATTTGGCGGTCGCCAACCAAAAGGCCTGCATTGTCGTAATCTTCTTGCAACGCCAATGGCGCCCAATTTTCGAGGGCTTGACACAGCTGCCGGAGGTTCAAAGCTTGTTCCATGGGGTAAAGATACATGGCTGCAGTAAGATTCACCCTCCACACGCTTTCGGACATTGTCATCAGGTATTCTGAAAATTATTCTTTAGTTTCGGGGGCTATTCCACCATGGTGAAAAGGTATTGGTTGCTTCCGTTGGCATGGCTTTATGGCCTGGGCGTAAGTGTGCGCAACACACTTTACGAAATGGGCGTATTAAAAAGCTACAGTTTTGATTTGGCCGTGGTAAAGGTGGGCAACCTAAGCGTTGGCGGAACGGGAAAAACCCCGCATACCGAGTTGGTTGCTGCCATGCTGGCCGAAGCCTTTCCATCGGTGGCCATCCTCAGTAGGGGTTACAAACGCAAAAGCAGCGGTTTTCGGCTTGCGAGCGATGCCGATAATGCATCTACCCTGGGCGACGAACCCTACCAGATGTTTCTCAAACTGCCCGATGTACAAGTGGCCGTTTGCGAAGACCGAAAAACAGGCATCGAAAAATTGTTGGCCAACAACCCCTTTTTGTCGGCCGTTGTGCTCGACGATGGCTTCCAGCACCGCAAGGTAAAGGCGGGTCTCAACATCTTGCTGAGCGATTACAACGAGCCTTTTTACAACGACCAACTGCTACCTGCCGGCAAATTGCGCGAGCACAAAAATGCTTACCGCCGGGCCGACCTCATCATTTTCACCAAGGCCCCGCAGCATGTAAATGTGTACGACAAAAAATTTGTGTACACCAAAGTAAAACCAGCAGCCAACCAGGAAGTGATTTTTTCGCACATCCGCTACGGCGATCCGGTGTACCTCGAACCTTTTGAAGAAGAGCGGTTGAAAAACGACCAGCACCTGCTGTTGGTAACTGGCTTGGCCAATGCGCAGTCGCTCACCGATATGCTCGACCGCCGCCGCATGTCGTATGTGCACCTGGCTTATGCCGACCACCAGGCATATGGCAAAAAGCAATTGGAGCAAATCGAAAAGCAATTTGCCGCGCTCGAAGGCAGCAAAAAACTGGTGTTAACCACCGAAAAAGACTTTGTGAAGTTGCGCGAACACGCCCAGTGGTTCGTCGACAAACAAATTCCCTTGGCCTATTTGCCCATCGAAATTGGATTTGACGAGCACGACCGGGCCATTTTTATCCAGAAGATTGAAGAGTATGTTAAGCAATATCAAAGAAACCGTTGAGTATTTGAACGAACGCATTACGGTGCGTCCGCGAGTTGGTATTATTTTAGGAACCGGACTGGGTTCATTGGTCAATGAGGTGCAGGTACGTCACCAGTTCATTTATTCGCAAATTCCCAATTTCCCTATCAGCACCACCGAAAGCCACAAAGGCAAGCTCATTTTTGGGCAGTTGAACGGACAAGAAGTGGTGGTGATGCAAGGTCGTTTTCACTATTACGAAGGTTACAGCATGCAACAAGTGACCTTTCCGGTTAGGGTGATGAAATACTTGGGCATCGAAGCCCTGTTTGTGTCGAATGCGTCGGGTGGACTTAATCCGGCCATCAAAATTTCGGAGTTGATGATCCTGCGCGACCACATCAACCTCTTGCCCGAACATCCATTGCGGGGCATGCACATTCCTGAATTTGGTCCTCGTTTTCCGCAGATGAACGAGCCTTACGACCTCAAGCTGATCGACAAAGCCTTGGCCATTGCCCAGCGCGACGGCATCAAGCTACATACGGGTGTTTATGCAGCTGTACAAGGGCCCTCGCTCGAAACGCCTGCCGAATACGAATACCTCCGCCGTTTAGGGGGCGATGCAGTTGGCATGAGCACGGTACCTGAGGTGATTGTGGCTCGCCAAATGGGCATTCCATGTTTCGCCATTTCGGTGATTACCGACGAAGGTTTCCCCGAAGAACCCGAAAAAGTAACCATCGAAAGCATTGTAGAGGCTGCCCACAAGGCCGAGCCGCACATGACCCACATCATCAGCGAACTCATTGGAAGCTTGTGAGGTGCATTAGAGGCATAAGCTTTCTATTATTCGTTTTTACTACGATTTGGGCAGAGGCACAGGTCGATAGTACTGCTTTGCTCGAAAAAAGCATGGTTTTGCGGCAATATGACCTGCACGATTTTGGTTTCGACACCACTTTTTACAAGCATCCCGATACGGCATTGCACCGCGTATGGCAATACGACCCGGTAAGTGGCAGTTCCGCTTGGGCCCATTTAGGGGTAGTAGGTTCGGCAGCCCGGCCTTTGGTGCTGGGAACTGGTGCTTTTCGCCCCTTTTCGAGTGGCTTCGATGCCTATGCGTTGTATGATTTTAACCCAGAAAATGCCCGTTTTTGGCGGGTTAACAAGCCGCTTACCAGCTTTGATTTCAGTTCGGGAGGCGGCAACAACCAGCAAGCTTTCAAGCTGTTTCACACCCAAAACATCGGAAAAACCGTGAATATTGGTGGCGAATACCGCTTACTCAGCAGCGATGGCTGGTATGCCAATGAGGCCACCAACAATAAAAATTTCAGGCTGTTTGGCAGCATGGTAGCACCTGGCAATCGATATGCTGCCCACCTGCAATACATCACCAACAACCACACCAACGAGCACAATGGAGGCGTTGTACCCGGAAGGTTGTTTGAACAGGGGCTTTTTGTGGCTCCCTTGGGCGTTCCGGTACATTTAAACAGTGCCAGCAGTCGCACCAACAACCGCACCTTTTGGTTGCAGCAGCAATACCGGCTCAGCGGCGCCGACAGCAGTTTTACCGGCATGGCAGTTTTCCATGTTTTGTCGTACCGCCGTGAGTTTTTCAATTATACCGATCCGTCGACCAACAATACCGGCTATTATCCAGGTCCACGCTTAACGCCGGTGGCTGGTCCCGACTCTAATGGCTTTCGCAGCTTCAACAACAGCTTTGGCCTCAAAAGCCTGGCGCCATTTGGCCGGTTTCAATGGCAAGTTGCCTTGCACCACAGCCTGGGCAATGTGCGGAACGGGGCTGCATTTTTAAACCAGCAGCTGCTATGGGCCGATGCGCAATTAGCCGTGAATTTGGGCAGATGGCGCATTTCGGGAGATTACGCCCAGGTATTGGTGAATGCCTTACAGGACCGCACACAACGGGCTGAGGTCAAAGCTGGCTATTTTTTAAATCAACACTTAGGTCTTGAGTTGGGTCTTCTGAACCAACGCCAAAATCCAGGCATAGCAGCCAATCAATTTACAGGTTTGTACCAGCAGTGGAACCAACAGCTGGGGGCCATGCGTGAAAGCGCTTTTTTCGCTCAATTGCACTTGCCCATTGGCAAGGTAGTTTACCGCCAGGCCAGCATTGGCAATTGGGTGTACTGGGAAGCCAATGGCATAGCCCGACAAGATGCCGGCAATTACCAGCTGCAGCAACTCAGCTACAGCAGCAGTCTCAAGTGGTGGAAATTCCGCCTCGACCTGAATCACGGCTGGCAGTGGGCCCAAAATGGCGGACCGCTGCGCGTGCCTCGCTTTTTCAGTCAAGATGTGCTCAGCCTCAAC
>ERZ1066127.278-NODE-278-length-30925-cov-11.967541_pt1 | contig 30925 bp, 31 predicted proteins | sample MGYA00382774_ERZ1066127 | MGnify/ENA primary metagenome ERZ1066127 (study PRJEB33369, sample SAMEA5778357) | biofilm metagenome | biome: Industrial cooling water; feature: Water cooling tower basin; material: Biofilm | place: United Arab Emirates | collected...
TTCATACGATTTCCTAACACAGATCAATGGTTTTTTGGCTTTTCAGGATCGACTACTTTAACCTGCCGTTTGATGCGCCGCCTCCTCGCGAATAATTTTAGAATTTAGCTGCTATGCACCTGATTGCAGGTCAAGGTAAACAGAAGCATAGACGAAACGTAGAAGGGTGTTAATTGTATTTAATCAAAGCTGCCACAGCATCATCTATTTCTCTTAATGTTGTCTCTTTGGAAATTGAAAATCTAACAACATTTCTTGCGTGATCGTGATCGACTCCCATAGCAGTTACAACATGTGATGGCACATCGGTTCCTCTTGAGCAGGCCGCGCCAGTAGAGCAGGCAATTCCATTTTCGAGGAGATTGTGGACAATCATATCTCCTTCAGTATGGCGGAAAAGGAGAAGTGCGGTATTTGGAAGCCTTGGGGAATCAGATCCTAGAATTGTAACGTTTGGGACTTGGTTGGCAATTTTTGTTTCCATGGTATCGCGGAGTTTTTGAATAGAACTCATATCCTGAATGTGCAATTTTGCCAATTTAGCAGCTTGGGCCAATCCGGCGGCGAGTGCAGGGTTTTCAGTTCCGGCCCTCATTCCTGCTTGTTGGTTTCCTCCGTAAATTAAGGGCTCTAAGTGAATGCCACTTCGAATGAACAACGCCCCAATTCCTTTGGGCCCGTGGAACTTGTGGGCCGACAGAGATAGCAGGTCTATGTCTTGCAGTTCATGGTTCAAGTCCACTGGAATTTTTCCTGTGGCCTGTGTGGCGTCTGTGTGGATGATACAGTCGGGATGTATGGTTTTGATTTGGAGTGCGGCCTCGATTAAGGGTTGGATGACACCGCTTTCGTTATTGGCAAACATAATCGAAACAAAGTCAGTTTCTTTCTTCAGCAAGTTAACTAACGCGTTCAAGCAGATCTGCCCGTTTGATAAGACGGGAATCAGTTCAATATGAATTTTCTTGTCCGCCAATTTAAGTGCTTCCAGAGTATCGAGTACCGATGGATGTTCGATGGCGGAAACTAGTATGCGACAGGAACCTTTTTGTCGGATGATTCTTTGGATAGTGGATTGTAGAACCCAGTTGTTTGATTCTGTGGCACCTGATGTAAGAAAAATTTCGGATGGTTCGGCACGAATCAGTTGTGCAATTGCCACTTTGGCTTCTTGTATGGGCTGCGCGGCTCCAAACATGTCGCCGGCTAAGGAAGATGGATTTAGGTAGAGTTCACTCCAGTAGGGCAACATGGCTTCGACAACGGCGGGATCTGTCCTTGTGGTTGCATTATTGTCCAAATATATGAGCTGATCTGACTTCATTCAATCTGGGATGGCTGTGATTGTGCGTAGTGGTTGATGATGACGTTTACTAATTCAGGTAATTCTGTGGTCGGGTCGATGAATGGGACTTGGGCATACACAGGTGCGGGTGCACCTCCAATTTTTGCCAGCATGTGTCCTTTTCCGAGAAGCTGGGCAGCTTGGTGCATCTTTTCGTCTCCGAGCGCAATCGCGGAGGTTCCGGGCCCATCAACCTTGAGAACGAGGCGGTTCAAGAGCTGGGACCGGAGTTGCATCGGGAATACATTGTCGTCAGGACGTTGGGCGGCGAATACGAGGAAAATACCTGCTGCTCGTGCTTTCACACCAAGCCGGTTTACAAGTTTCGGCACTTCTTTTTTGTAGCTGTCTGTTTGCATCCAGTCCGCGAACTCGTCGTGGATCATCCACCATGTGGGCATGCTTTTCCCGGTGACCTTTCGGTAAGCGAGAATGTTTGGGATTCCAATTTTCAGTTTTTTGGAGGCTTCGGTGATTAGTTTGTAGCGGTTTTCCATTTCCTCTACTGCGGCGGTGAAGCATTCAAGGGCAGCTTCTTGGCTATCTATGACTCCACCCGAGCCGTTCATGATGTGTGGCAGCGGTTGAAGTGGCATGTAGTCCATTCCTGATTTCGGGTCGATGAGGAAAATTATCGAATCGTTGGGATGGCGGGATGCAGCGATGCTGAGAATCAGGTTTTGCATTAAGACTGATTTGCCACTTCCAGTTGATCCAGCTACAAGTGTGTGCGGTTGATCGAACGGATCGAGCATCAAGGGCTCGCCATCTTCTTCCCGCACACCGACAAGAATCTTTTCTTTATCCGCATCTTCGGAACGGTTGGTAAGGAATGCATGCAGAACAGGTTCGGTGTGCAGTGTTTCGCGGTTCGGACGCTGAATGGTGAGGCGAATTCGCCCGGGCTCCGGATCGATGGAAATGATGTTGATTCCGTCCGATGTCAGAATGGTCGAGGCTTTTGATGTGACAATTGGAACAGTGAGGTTGTCTTTCCCCTGCAGGCGAATGATTCCGGCATTTGGCGTAAGGATGGGTTTGAAACCTTCGGCGTGAATGTAAGGCATTTGACGAGTGATGAATGCCTTTTGCAATTTTACGTCCAGCTCCTTAAGCCATTCGTTTCCTTCCTCTCGTGAAGACAAAAACTGTGTGCTTCTCGAAGCCAAGTATTCAGAGAGGTGTCCATTCCATGGCTTATCTATATTCTCAGTAATGGAAACTGATGGTGAGGTAGGTGCTGCTACTATCTGGGTTTCTTGTTGGGTTGGATTTTGAGCTGTGGGCTGAGTGCTTGTTTCGTTGGCTTCAGCGTTGCTCGTTGTTTTTGACCTTTGATCTGGTGAAATGACTGGAGGTAATCCCCCGTCATTGTCGTCTTGACCGGGAGATGGTGGCAGTTCGTCATCGTCCTCCCGCGTTTCGGTGAAAGTGATTTCAACTGGGCTTCCTGCTACCACACTGAGGATTTCAGTTGGACGGATTAGTTTCAGTTTACTTTGAATTACCTCGGGGGATTCGTTCTGGAGGTTCTCGAACAAGAGAACGAGGTCTTTGACCTTTCCGGGATCAAACACCTCTTGGATGCCGTGTTCGGTTTTTTTGACCTTTTGGGATTCAGGGATGATTCCGCCGTGCTGAGTGTGGACGAAAATGTGGGAATAGCCGCGTATGCGAACTCTGCATCTGCGGTCTCGAATCAATGTTGCCCATTCTGCGGGGTTTGCGCTGGCTGCTCCGCCGGTGAAAACAACCCTGTTGAGGAAGAGATTTGAAAGTCTGGAGAGCCAGATTTCTTGATCAATGGGAGAGATCGCACCTACAAGAGCTTCTTCAAGTTGCGCCAATGTTTGCCGGAGTTGACTGGCAGAATTTTTCGCATGATCATCCACCGGAGACGCGATGAATTTGGCCTCTGTTACGATGACGTCGAGGATGGGTTGGACACCGGATTGGTCCCAACTAATGGCAAGCAGGTCGGCAATTTGTGATTCGTCGCGTCTGCCCAGCCATTGGGCATAATCATCAAGGAAACACCATGCAGTCGGTTGCAATTGGGTTTCCTGTTGGACGATGAAGCGGCTGAGAACCACTCCAATAAGTTCTCCGGTGTTTTTTGCCCTTCGGGCTGAGCGAAGGAACAATCCACCCGAGATTGTGTTGGCGTGTTCGATAAAGCGGGTGGCGAGGGCGGAAAGCCGGTCATTGTCTGGATTTCCAGGAAGTATCGATTGGAGACGGCTTCTAAGAGTATTTCTTAGGAGTGTTTCCTTCGATTTGGAGGAAATGATCAAGCTTCGGCCATGGGTGTGAGATTGAATGTAACGAATGACTTTCACCTCTTTGTCTTCCAGCAATTTGCGATCGAGGAGGTCGTCTTCGTTGATGACCCAGGTGCCGATCTTGTGTGTGTCTTCGAACAACTTCGCAATTTCGGCATTTTCGAAATTGAGGACGGTGACAGGGACGAGGCAGCCGCCGACCTCCCAAGCGTCTTCGTTATTTCCAGCAATTAGGCTTGCAATCGCGTTAAGATGAACCCAGCCAGTTTCGGTCATTGCAGGGCAACTGAGTAGCGTGTGTGTGCGTTTTGCTCCGAACTCGATGGGTAGACGGTATGTCCACTGATGAGGATAGAGTTCTTCGGGTTCCCGGACATTTCGTTTTTGCTTTTGCCATGCGATACCATCCTTCCGATTTACAATATTCGTGATTACATCCTTGCAATAGACGATATCAACCGGCTCACTTCGCTTGCTGAAGTCGAGTGAGTTTGCCGCAGCTACGTTGACACGGATGCGGGAAAGTAAGTCGCCGGTCGCTTCGGTGGGGCCGCCGTCGTGCGCACCGATACCCGAAGTAACGAGTTTTTGGTAGACTTCGCGCAAAACGACGGGTTCTTGGTGGATCAGGTGGATCTGGCAGGTGATTTCTTCCTCGGGTTTGTCGCGATTAAACTTTTCGATGATTGCGACCAGCTCGTTGGCAAGAACGGGAGTCGAGCAGTTGTAGAGCGCGACGCTTAGGTTATCGCGTTCGTGGGGCTGAAGCCGCAGATATTCCTGGATCTGGTTGAAAATAATGGCCGCTGACCTTTGGGGTGCATCTGCAAGTATTTCAAAAGATTCGTTTTCGGGTTCGACCGGCAGATGAAGCGAGTAACCTTCGACGCTTTCGCACACCCTGCGTAGTCGTAGTTGGCTGACTTCACAGAATGTGGAAATTTCCGGATAGGGTGGGTGTTCAAATCGTGAGATGCATTCCTTGAAAAACATCGATCCGGTTTCATCCGAGAACTTGGGTCTCTGTCCGCTGAGCAGGAATTTTAGGGTTTTGCAGAACTGCGATGCCCGAGCGGCCATTGCCTCAATGCGCAAAGGGTGCCATGGGCAAATCACTGAAGCTGCCGGGCGTCGTCCGCTTTTGGGGATTTCGGCGTTCCCAATGGCGAGAATGATTCGAAGGAGTTTGTTGCGATACTTTTCTGGCCGGAAATTTCCAAGTTCCTGCAGCAGCGTTCGATAGCAAGCGGACATTTCTGCAATTCCTGCCTGGGACAATAGGTTGTCTGCCAGCTTGAGAATTATAGTATTGTATTGTTGGGTGAATGCTTCAAACGCCTGGTCCAAAACTTCGATTTTTTGGAGATCGATCCCCTCAGCCATCGCCTCGGAAATGGTCTTTTTCCAGTCTTTAAGAAGGTTGTTATCCTTGGCGCGCTCCTTCGTTGGTATAAAGCTACCCTTTTCACCGGCTCCATATTCGTCGGTGAATCCGACTACGTCGTTGAGTGCCAGTGAGGGTGCAGTTCCTTTCGGCCCGATGCGTTCGTAGTAACTCTTGCTACGGATCAAAGCGGTTTTTTGCCCTTCGCCAATGAGCGATTTGAGCCGGGCGAAGTCTGCCTGTTGCTCGCCAATGACCGAATTGGTTCTAAATACCCATGTTATAGGACGCTTTTCGACCACCTCGGCGTTTCTGGAAGTAGTTTCGATGATCAGGTTGAAATCGAACGAATTGGCTGATTTAGCGTTTGATTTCTTAGGTTTCTTCTTCGCTTTTTCTAGGTATTCCTGTACGTCAGGCGCAAAATAATCTGCAACTAACGCGTTACGAAAGGAAATCCTCCCTGTGGTGAATTCGGAAATTTTTCCGTAGCTATGCGTGAAGGTTTTGCAGGCGGCAGGGTTGAAGCGTTCCAGAGATTTTCTCTGGCGGCTTTTTCCACCCTGACGGACTCCTTCCAAGACGATACGGTAACCACTTGTGCTTGGGGGTAAATTGGAAAGCCTAAAACTCTCGATGATCATCGAGAGCAAGTTGGTTCCTGTGATCCGTTCTCCGTGGACCACCTTTTGCCAGTCTGCATAGAGTTTGGCATCTTCGTTAATTGCCTCGCCGTGCTTTTCAAGGAATCCCTTTGCAAGTTCAATGACCTCAGTGGATTTTTTCTTTGATTTAGAGATGAGATCGAGAGTTTCCTTGTCCTCAGTTGCAAGATCAACCCCGGCACCCGCAAGTGTGTTGAGAGTTCGAGATGCGAGAGAGGATGAAATCTGGCTCTTCTTGTTTTCGAAGAACTGCCGTGTTACCGACCAGTCATATTCTGTTAGCAGCTTCTTGGATTCGGGGGACTCCCCAAAGGGTGCGGCGATGTAGGCGTCGAAGGCATCGAGGATTTCCTGTTCGATGGGTAATTGATCATCCTGAAGCCTTTTTTTGACAAGTTGGAGGTCTTCCGGCGTGATCGCTTGAAACTTGCTATTTTGTTTCTTTAGGTAACAGCGATTTTGTTGATGTTTTTTTAGGGCTTCCGCCCATGGGCGCGCCTGGGTAATTCGGTCAGCACGAACTGACGCGAAGCAGTCTTTGTATCTAGGAAGTCCGAGAATTGAAATATGTTGGCCAGCAGCGGCTTTCACGCTGCCTGTCGATAGGATGTCCTTTGCGGTTTCTACTAGGAAATTGACGCATTGCGAAATGCTGGAGTCCTGTGTGGAAAGTAATCCTTTGGCGAGAGCTGTGAGTTCCTTTAGGCTCGATTCCGTGAGGTTTAGTTTGAGGTGTTCATGAATTATCGGAATCCAGTGTTCCTCTACATTTCGAGGGTCGATGACCGTTCCGATGTCAGTTTTGTCTGTCGAATTGAACGAATTTTTGAAGGCGTCGTTGAAAATCGGGATGACTGTGATTTTGTCGAAATTGAGACTGCGCAGATCAACAGTTGCGGTTTCGTCGAGATATTCTGCGGGAACTTCGTAATCGGCGAAATCACTGGGATGCAGGTGGATGGCACATCTTTGAGACATGCTGTGGTCGGCATTCAGGGCTAGTGCGAATCCGAGAACTTCCTCGACTTCAAAGCCGTCGAGGAGGTGGGTTCCCTCCGATGATGTCTGGTCGAGGGATTCGTAGTTGTTAGCTTTGAAGATCTGGAAGGCAATTCTGCCGACCAGCAGTTTGTTGAGGTCAGGCTGCATGTTCTTTGGTAATTGGGTTGATGACGTAGGTGAAAGAATCGCTCATGCGTTTTGCTAGACCCATGGCTACCAACCGGCTGATCAGTCGGTCGGCGTTCTTCTCGAATTCGTTTTTTTGAAAATGAACAGGGTTGATTGTCCCGGGTTTCGCGGCCTGTACTGGTCCAATTACAATACCGTATCTGTTGTGAAGAATTGAGAGGAATTCAGTTTCCTTGATGGGTTTTGTCACATTGACGAGAACCATGGATCTGAGGAATTGATCCGATGGGCAGTATCGGTGAAGACGCGATTTGGTGCGAGAACGTAGCCCAGACTCGTCAGCCATAGAGCGGAAACCGTCACCTGCAGATTCCTTGAAGTTCTTGTGGATCGACTTGAGTGCGTTCTGACGGACCTCATCAATAGTAATGCCCTTGGGCTCATCTTTGATTAGGAACAGGGTTTTCAGGGCATTTCGGTAGTCTTCCACAGTGCTCTGTTCGGCTGGGTCATCCTCAGTTAGGATTTTTTGAATCCTCTCGTCGGATTCTTCCCTTTTCTTGAAGAAGCAGGCTACGGATTCGACCAAAAGTAGTTCATTGTCGTTCAGGCATTCTATCGAGGCTTTTCGAACCTGGGTGTTTTTGGGTGCGAGTATTTCACAAACGATTGCAGGCGTTTTTTTGCCTAGAACTGCTGCGGCTGTTCGCAATTGGTAGAGCATTACGTGGAATGCGAGAAGTGGTGCTAAGTGAAGAAATGCGTCCGGGGCCGGCATGTTAAGTTTGAACAGCGCGTGCACGTCATCAGCGAGCAGGTCATAGCATGGATGGTTCTTATAGGGAAGATAAGTTCCCGTCTTGTCGCTGTCGGAAATGTCTGGAGCTTTGTCGTGCATCAGGGTGCACAGCAGTTTGTTTTTCGGACTTTCAGTATCGAAGGCCTTTTCGAGGGCTGACTTAATTTCGGCTTTGTGTCGAGTGGACCGCGCGAGCATCAAGTAGGCAAGTTCACCAGTTCGGGTGAATTGTGTTCTGCCGCTGTTGAATTGTTTGTCTCTCTCGTCGTAGTAAGCGGCCGGTCCAATCGGGTAGATCCGCATGTGATTCCATTGGCGGGCATCCAACTCTCTGATTGAGATTCGCGACAGTAGTTTGACAACGGATTCGAAAGTAGCGAAGTCCTCGAATCGGGTCTTGAGGTAGGTGTAGTCTTTGAGCGACTCGTGTTTCGCAACGGATTCAGACATTGCGACGAACCATTCATCCCATGCTTCGTCGGTATTGCCGTGTTCAGCAAGAATTTCGGTAATGAGTGGGTTCTTGAATAGAATATTACGTAGTTGAGTGCTGAGATACGGCCTGTAGGAAATTTCGCTAGTGGTGATTGCGGGGATGAGCAAGCGTCCGCTACGGTGCATTGCTTCAGCCATTGAGAGGAATTCAAGAAGAAGAAGAAGGCTAGGCTGCCTTTCAATGCGGTGGCCCCAAATATCTTCGGAGACCCAGGAGTTATTACTCGGATCGGTGGAGCGATCAGCACGGTTGTTGAAATCGAATGGGTCCATGATCTGAAATTGTTAGATATAGTGGATGGGTTCAAATCCCATCTGGCCATTGTTGTCAGGGGAGACTCGGCGGAGTGTGTTCGGAGGAGTTGGAAAGAGATCCCGGATGCAGCGTTGCTTCAGGACCGCGAAATCCTCGGTGGATTCGCGGGAGAATGAAGTTGGCATTGCTCCGTTGGCCACTCGCATCAGGAATTCAAAGCGCTGCAGAGTGAGCCGGAATGTAAATGCGTTTTTCTGAGTTGGGGTGTCAAAAACGAGCATCGGCAGCCGCTTGTGGTCAAGTTCCATTCGGATGTTGTCATTGTGGATTCCATCTAACTCTATTTTGCCTAGGAAAATATCACTGACAGGGGCAGTGGTAACATCGAGCCCTGTACAAAAATACAAGGCGTCCGATTGATCTTTCAGAAAGAATCCGGTCCAAATTCTGTTGAGTCCACCGATGATTTTTCGGATTAAATGCGGTGAAGGTATTCCTCCAGCACGGAGTTTATCAAGGATTTCTGTTAGGTAAATTCCAGCGTGATGGAATGCGGTGCAGTTCCATAGCGTCAGACCATCAAAGGTTTTTGGGTCAGTGTGCAGGAAAAGCCGTTTTCTCTCGGCGCAGAGTGCCTCCCGTAGTTTGAGGGTAGCTTCCTCATCCATCTCCCCGGTTACATACTGTCGAGCAAGGGAGTTAAGTTGTTTGTCCCTCTGGTCGAGGGGGTCGTTATTGACAACGGCCGCGAATCGATCTTGTAGATCTTGGTCTTCTTCATCGATTCCTCCGAATATTAAGAGGTCGTCCAATTCGTTGGTGGTTTCTCGCCCTATTTGGAGCAGGGACAAGAAAACATAGCATGGCCGAATGCTACGGGACGATTCGGGCAGGGAATCGCCGAAGAGAAGGCGGTGTAAGGGGGCGTCATCCGGTTTGGATTCCGCGATTGCATTTCCCTCAGCGTTCGGTGAGAGAACACCCTTTTTTGCTTTAGGATGTCCGAGAATGGCATTGGTGATCAAGCATAGAAGATCGCGAATTGAAAGGTGGAATCCACAAGCATCGGCTAGTTTGGCGAGGGTGAGAAGACGATTTCTGACAGTTTCCGTTTTGAGGAGAATGTAATTTCTTAGAACGGGTGAATTCGGAGCCAGTATCCCGGTTCCCGCGCCGAATGCTAGGTTTTTCCACTCTTCACGCTCAAGGATTGCACGGAGGCATTCCTGCATGAAAACTTCGGAGGCGATCATGCTTAAATTGAGCAACCGTAGGTTATCGGTTGATTCGGTATCTACCGATATTTGCTTAGATACTTCATGAAGGTTATTAATTATCTCGCGCAGTCGTATCGCGCTTGCGGGGGCATCAGATGGCAGATCGTCATTTAGTACTTGGTGCAGGGCTCCATCGTTTGCGGCGATCACAAAGATCGTTTCGGAATCCTTGCCGGTTACGGAGTCGGCGAGCTGATAGACGATTTTGAGGCGATCATCGGGAATGACCGGTGAGTCTCCGCGCCATGCCGAGAGGTCGTAAATGAAAATGAAGTGTTTGGGCCCTTGCTTAGTTTCGATGTCAAATCTCTCAACCCCACCTGGTTCTTTCAATGCCTTAGGGTTACCTAAGCGGGTTTTCCCTTCCATCATCAGGCTGGTTTTCCCATCGCCTGCGGTTCCTAGAATAATGGCGTTGCGAAGAGGGGCCCCATTGGTAGGGGCGATTGCTTCGAAGAGGAAGTTACGCGCTGGGTGTTCGAATTGAATTCGTCTGACACCAGTTTGCTTTTCGATTTTCTCCACCTTTTCTGCGATAGCTCCGAAATTTCGGAGTCCTGGAGCATATGCGTGGAGGAGTTTGAGCCAATTGGTGGCGGATGTTGCGTCCGGGTTCATGATTTCAGAGGTGGCAAATGAGGCAACCGGTCGAGGGAGCTTCGTTGGTTTTCAATCCTGCGAGTGTAGTGACTAGCGGGAGGTTTTTACGGCTTTGGATTGCGCGAGCTTGTTGGATTTCCCATTTCTCTTCGATCTCCTTCATTCGCTCCGGGCGTTCCAGTTCTGCAAGGGGTTCGTCCTTTGCCCAGTAAAATACGTTACCGTTGACACGATTGCCTTTTTCGTAAGCTTTAGCCTCCTCGTAGAGATGAGGGTAGTGTTGCTTTAAGCGTACCCATTCAATTTTTTGCTGGTAGAAACAAAAGAAGCATCCACTTCTTGTGCGGCCCCATTCTGTGTATGGAGGCATCCCGATTCCCGATTCGTTGAGAATTTTCTGAACACCGTCATAGTCAATTCCATCCTCTCTGAATGGGAATACTGCTTTGATGTTCGGCTTCGTGCTGATGTAGCCGACACGCTCCTCGTCAGCGCGGATTCCAACGTAGTTGATGACTATGTCATCACCAACATAATCCTCGAAGGGTTTGAGTTTCATCATGCGTGTGCACCAACGACGATGGTTGGAGGGAAGCATTCCACCATATTGACGAAGGAGCGTATCGAATGTGGTTCCGAAGGTCGTCCTGATGATAGGCTTCCCTAAGTAGTCTTCTAGTTTATCAAGGTATGTATAGGTGTCTGGTAGCTCCTTATCGGTGTCATGAAAAATGTATTCCATGTCAGGAACGCGATCCCGCATGTATACTGCTAACGCCGCACTGTCCTTGCCTCCGGAGAGACTCAGGATATGCCGGACGTTTGATTCGTCAAATTCTTGATTTTTTTCGATCATTTGCGGTTGAGATGTTTCCAGATTGCATTGGCTGCTGCACCGAGTGCGGGTCTTCCATGTCGTTTGAGGAGTTGTTCGATTTCGAGAGTCAATTCATCTACCTTAGCTTGTTCGTCTTCGCTCCAATGAAGAATTTCGCCCTGCTCGTTGCCATCGGGTTTGGTTAATATCAGGCGGACAGCGCGTTCCCCGCCTCCTTTAGCGAGCTTGCTGGTAATGCCATCCTGTGCAGCTTCTGAGCGAAGCATTCTGTGGGCCAGCACAATAAGTCGTTGGTTAAATATTTCCTCGTCGGCATCGTTCCACCTTGAGGCTGACTTTTTACTGAGGTGATTGGCCATTGATTCGAGCCATTGCCTGTCTTGTAAAACTGTGTCTCCGATTCGTAGGGTGAATGCCTTTAAGTCGGTCTCAACTAGTTTGTCTGCAATAGCTTTTGCCCGAATGCTAATTTCTTTCCGGAAGGATGAAAGCGGCACTGTTGTGCCGAATGCCTCAGTGATAGCTGAAGATATACGAGCGAGAAGTGAATCGTAACTGCTGCTTAATTCGGCGACCAGAGATGAGACTTTGGATGTAAGTGCCTCCTTATTGACTTTCCATGATGAAAGAGCGTCAGGGAGGTCACGAAAAATTAATTGCGCCGGGTCTCTTGCTGTGAGAAGCAAGTTGCGGACCGCGACTGCCTCCTGGGATAGCATTTTGGTATTACGGACATACTCGGGAAGGGTTGCCACGAAATGCATAAGGGGCCGCACGACATTCAGGACTTGAGGGTCGTCCGTGACTTCCAGTTTAAATGCTTTAGCGATAGCTTCGTAAATTTCCATGCGCGCGCCTTCGATGACACAGCGCTGAATTTCAAAGGCTTCGGGTTCTTTAGTGAGGCGTTGGATTACATCACCGTCCAAGATTGGAGTGAATGTCCTGTCTTCAAAAAGTGCTGTTTCATTCCTGTTTGCTGCAATGTAGAGGGCAAGAATTAGGGGAATCAGGCCGTCACGTGCACCTATGGGCGCTTCTTTAAGTTTTTGAAGGATTGAGGGCACCGGAACCTTTTGTGCGTCATGCTCTATGAGAAGCTTTTTGATCGCTGCAAATGATGGTTTAAGGCGGCATGGATCATTCTTTTTTGGGGTGACAAACTTCCATCGCTCTCCATCTTGCACATGCAGCTTTCCTGCCTTTAGCACTGAGAGGTAAATCGCCATTTCTGGAGGGTTTTTCGTATTGTCCATTCCTAGGCATTCCTGATCCGGATGGGTCGCGATAGCCTCGATGAGGGTGGTTCGAGCTCTTGATGCAGCTGAACTGGTGATTCCCCTATTGATTAGTTCGTTGGTGATAATGGGACACTGATAAAACACTGAATCTGATATATTGGATAGTGTCGCTCCGAGTCCATTAGGATCGATTTTTTCAGATTGTCCGTCGCGGAACCAGTTGATCACGTAATTGCCTCCCAAGGAAACGATTTCGTCTACACTGTTATCCAAGTCCTGAGAAGCGAATCGGATTTGAGATCGAAGTTCGCGCCTTGCGAAATCGTCTGCCGCAAGTTCCTTCACAGTCGCTTGGATATGTTGAAGGATCGCTAAATGACGACATTTTCCCAACAATTCTCTTGGGGGGCGATTAAGTAGACCGATCAGCACGTTATTTCCAAATGTATTCTCGGGGTCTTTGAGCTCTTTATAAGTGGTGCGATATTCTCGGTCGTTTTCGGGTAATAGAACGATGACAAATCCATCTGCGTTTCCTGATTTGATTTGCGGTCCGGCTTGCTTAAGTCGGTTGAATTCAGAAGCTGGATGAAACTGAAGCTCGAAGTGCCGGAGATTACCGGTTTGGACGTAATGGCGACGGGCTACGATCTGCCTGGGATTCAATTTGGCTGATACGAGCAACATTGGATGAGGAGGTTCCCCCATATCTGCGCTTGCATCTTCATAAGCATCATCCAGATGGACGCTGGAATGCGGCCAGAGAGCCAGGCTTTGGACGGATCCTCGTTCGTACAAAAGTTTGTTGCCTTTGAGTTTGTCTATGCATGCGTTCAGGGCGGCCTCTGTGGCCTTGTCACTTCCCATAGCATTCAGGACAAGATCCCGTGTTGCGGGCATATCTGGATCGTCGATTAGGTTTAGGACGCCAATTGTTTTGAGAATGGCAAGGTCTAATGGGCTGTCAGCACGCCTCACCACTGATTCGATGATTCTCCAGTGTGCTGCCCGTCCGTTGGTTAGTGTGTGGGCGATGTTTTTCCGAGTGAAATCATACAGGTCGTATAACCGGTAAAAACGTGCCTTATCGAGTTCGAGTGCGGCTACTTCCTGGAGTGCAGCGGGTTCGTGCCCGGATAGAAAACTAAAGAGTGATCGTTCGTTCTGCCCGAGTCGGTGGAACAATTCGACGAGTGGCGGAAGAGTGACAGGATGGAGGGGGAAAATTCGCGGAGCAGCCGCGAGGAGTGTTTGAAGGGATGCAGATCCGAACAGGCCTTCATCGACGGCCCATTTCATGGCGCTGCTGGCCTCGGTGATCAGCTTCTGCTGAGACTCCCCAAGTTGATGCACTTGGAGACCGATAGCTTCAGCGCAGAGTTGCACCGTCTGTTCGAACGGATGGAGAAACGGCAGTTCATCGAATCGACCGGCCACTTTATCCCACTCACGGCGTGAGTTCGTATCCAGTTCCGTGGTATAAGAGCCGACTCCCATGTGTAGAATGGCTATGACCACGAGAGGCTTTTTTCCGCTTCGGCATGCCAGCTCAGCGAGACGTTGCAGAACATACACGTCCGAACTTTCAGGTGACATCATTGCGTGTTCTAGGTTTTTGCCGAGTTCGTCCAGGATTAAAAGAATGCCGCCCTGGCTGTTATTGTGGGCGGCTTCCACAAGCGCGACGAGTTCCGCACTATTGGATGGGATACTTCGATTTTTGCCCCCCCGCCACTGTCGGAGGATGGCTTTTCCTATGCTTGCGTGCAGAGGTTCGCGTTCGCCGGTGACAAAAACCGGCTGCAGATTGGTTTTGATTTTTCCACGAAGTAGGTGAGAAATCTCGTGCTCCCGGCCACACGCGGCTTTTGCCAAGTTAAGAACAAAAGCTGATTTGCCGCTTCCGTAGTCCCCGGTAATACGCCACGAGCGGGCGGTGCTGGAATCAGTAAACGCGTGGCTCAGCCGATCAAATGCATTCTGCACGAATTCAGTTGCGACGTATCCTTTGGTCGAACCTGGATCAGCGAAATCAAGCTCGATTTGCACGGAGCGTCTGTAGTGCGGATTAATCCGCATAAGGTCACTAACCTTTTGTGCGTAGGGCTCATTGGTTATCGGGAGAGTGGGATTGGTTACGGTGCGTGCCATGGAAGTTTCAGGCTTTGTATATGTCGGCAAGGGTAGACTTGGGTGTTTTTGATCGTTGCACCGAGCGTTGGCTTCTGGTGTCGATGATTGTCATCTCCATGGGGAACTGTCGTGAGAGATTCATCAGCATGTCATGGATAGCGGTTTCGGGCAGGCGGAAAACCCGTCCAGGGCTATCGTCATCGAGTGAGATTTGGCGAACGGTCAGAGCTTGTTCATTAGGGTATACTGCGTTCCACCATTGATGAAGGCAGTGTCGGAATGTGAGAATCGAGATGGATGGTTTCGGTCCGTTTTGTATGCGGTATACAGTTTCCCGCCGACCGCTCACGAGTTTCTTCTCTCCATGTGGACGGATCAGCCTAAGTGGGGTGAGTGGACTGTCTAGGGTATCCTCCGGCAGAGCCCTGGGACCCGACGATTCCCCGTCTACATAGGTTCTGAGAAAAATGTCCAAGTGTTGTCGTAATGTTACAACTGAGAGTTCGCGTCCGCTGGCAGTTTCCGCGCCTTGAAAATGGCCAACGGTTTCTGTAGCGGTAATTTCGTCGTCTCGAAGTTTGTTTACAAAGTAGTGCCACGCGTAGGGTCGACGATTTCGTTCTCCATCCATCCATCCCTGACAGAGATTCCAATGTATAAGCCAGAGGGTTTGTGTGTTTTCTAAATACGGATCCTTGCCGTAGTCAGCATCGAAAACCTGTTTGCCGAATTCTGTCAGGACAAAATCGTCTGAGTTTGATTTCTGAGCGACCCCGGTTGCTTGAACCCAGAAAGCCAGCGATTGAACCATGTTTTTCCCGATTCCAAGGATTTCCATGCCTTTGCGTGGATCACCGAAGGGATCTTTTCTTGCCGTGAGGGCTACGACAGCCTTGGGTAACCATGGTATTCGCAAACTGAATGTCTCGTGACCACTGAATAAAAATTGCGGCGCTTGGTAGCCGTTACCAGGTTCTATCTCCATCTTATTTACCATGTCTGAGGCAGTTTGCAGGGTTTAAGCCAAGCAGTAAAGACATCTTGGAGGTTGCCTGCCAGTAATTTTAAGAAATCAGAAACAGCAGGCACCATCGCCAATAGCGTTATATTCAAACGTCGATCTCTTTTTGGGGAAATATGAGGAATCATAAAATTTCACGACTAATCTTGGGAGAATTTATTCACTCCGCGTATTCTGCGGAGCGGGTTGTGCCTAACACAAAAAAAATAAAAATCAAGAATCATTTTACATTTACGACGCATTTTTATGATTTTGACGACGATTTCGTAAAAACTACGCTCTATTTGCCCCGATTTTTGCATCCAATTTGACTTGAAAAAGCGGCGCTAAGGTACCAGCGGCTTTGCGGAAGGGTTTTCCGGGGAGAGGGACCAGGGAGCGGAGCAGGTCTTGGCAGCAGCGGAAGGCTTTCGAGACGCGTTCGTAGTTGGGTGAGTCGCGGGGTGGGTTTTGCCACTCGGACTCAGAGAAAGGGGGGGGCAAGGGGAGGAATTCCCGGCGACACCTGTTTTTGCACTGAGCTGTTTGCTGACTTATTTTACACGAAATAACCGCGGTCAAAATGAGATTGTCTTGCTCACTGGCTTTGATCAAAGCATCGAACTCGAAAATTCCGTCATCTCGGAGCGGAAAAAAGTGATGGCACAGAAAGCGGCGGGTGCGCGGACCATTTTGCGGCAGATTGGGACGCTGAGAGCGAGGGGGGGGGGCTCGGGGGCACTCAGGGAGGCGGTTCACCCGCATTTTGATTCAGCCAAATGAGGTAATTTTCGCGCTCCACATCTGCACGGAGATCAGGCGTTAACCGCACGGAAAAATTTCCCGCTCAAAGAAAGCGAGCAAACAGGGGGTAAAAAACAAAAGTTGCACTCAAAAAGTCGAAAAACCATTGGTGTTGCAACGAAAATTAGTGCAACTTTTGAAACGAGAAGTGACCAAAATCGTGCAACTTTTGCCGATATAGTGCAAAAAAAATACGGCGCCTGTTTCCGATTGACGCTTTTTTCTGTTAGTTGAATCGCTGAAGAGTGATCAGATTGGCTCTCAAATCCGTCATTTGACATACGCGACGATCATGGCAGAGATTCGGTCGTGGCAGCAGCACCATTGATGTTTGCGCTGACGATCCGGCATGACTGATTCCTGTCGTTGTGGCCCAATCGATGGACAACATTGCGCATGATTTCCTGAGGCAACGGGGCTGGTAGTTTGGTGGAGTGGACATCTAAAAAATCCCCAAATACCCCTGAGCCCAGGGTGGACTCAGGGGTGGTGGGTCACGCGGCGGCTTGGTCCGGGATGGGCTTGGGGGGTGGTTGTGCTTTTCGGGGAGTGGCCAAGGTCACGCGCATGGGCATGACGACGCAGAAACGGCCTGATGAGTGGAGGAAGACGCCGGGGTTCATTTCTTCGCTGAGGCAGATGGTGCTGCCGAGTTCGAGAGCATCGGCCAGGAACCGGGGCTTGAAGGCGATGAGTGGTGGGATGCCGTGGATTTCCACAGGCACTTCCAGCACGGTGCTTTCTCCTCCGGCTTCTTGGTGGATCAGTGTGAGGTGATCTTCCGAAGCGTCGAGGCGGACCGAGCATTGGCTTTTCCCCAAGCCACGCAGCCAGCGGATGAGGCCGGCTGTCTGGTGTGGAGGGATCACGATTTGCTCTGGCGCGTCCTTGGGGATGACTTGCCGGTAGTTGGGATACTGCCCGGTGACCAGTTTGCAGATGAGCAGATGTTCTCCGGTCCTGAAGGCTACCTGGCATTTGTCCGGATCTTTGTTTTCGATCCAGATGACTTGTGCCGGAGATTTCAGAAAGTCCGCGTGGCCAAGGATGTGGCAGGCGGAACTGGGCAGGATGAACGACTGCGACGGCACGATGGCCGGGCTGCAAGCGAGGCGTCTGCCATCGGTCGCTACGAGCCATCCGCCGTCTTCTGGCGTGAAGAACACGCTGTTGAGGAGGTAGCGGGTGGGATCGGTAGAGGCGCAGTGCGCGATGTCGGTAAGTCCCTGCATGGTGGCTGCCGGGATTTCCGTGATCGCACCCTGTGCTGACGGTCTGGCGGGCATTTCTGCTGGATCCAGTGTCGGGTGACGTGAGGTGGATACGATGCCGCCCGTTTGCAGGGTGAGCATGAGTTCGCGGTGGTTGTTGTTTTCATTTACGACAATGGTCACGGTGGAACCTGGGTCGGCACGGCATGCGGCATCCAGCGCGGAGGGTGGGATGAGGAAACGAGCATTCTCGGTGGGTTGATCCGAGAGGCGAGTTTCCAGCCAGTGATCGAGGTCGGTGACGGCGAGGGTGATGCCATCTTCTCCAGCGGTGAGCAGGATGTGATGGAGCACCGGTAGTGTGAGGCGCATGTGTTTGAGGCGGCTGAAGAGTCGCTTGGCATGGCGCAGTTGTTTGACGGGTAGTTTCATGAATGAAGGTGTAGGTTGGTTGTTTGGTTATGGGTTGAGGTCTTCCCAGTGGAGGATGGAGACATTGCCTGCGGCAACGCCGAGGCAATGAATGTCCTCCAGGGAGAGAGGGGCTGAGGTGCCGTGATTCCAGTCGGCGAGGCATTGTTGTCGGCCATGAAGCATGGCGGCATCGATGTCCGGGTCTTCGACGGTGTCGATGTGGGTCGTGCCTTGATCGTTGGCCTGGCGACAGAATACGGTGAAGGTTTGGGTGCTCATGAGCGGAGATAGGCACGGTCTTTTTGTTGGAAGAGACCGTGAGCCTCCTCTTCGGTGAGTCCCACGAACTCCGATGCCCGGAACATGATTTCGTCCGGGTAAAAGGAGAACAGGGTTTTGGTGGTCCCATCCTCGAAGGTTGCGATGACTTCGGGCATGGGGTCGAACATGCCAATCGGCATAGGCCGCGGCATGGGGGTGATGATGGCTTGGGTGATTTTCATGATGATGAATGGTGGGTTGCAAAACAAAAGAGCCGCCATGTTTCCCCGGATGGAGAAATGCATGGCGGCTCTGATGAGATTGGTTGTGAATTACAGGATGCCGAACAGGAACAACAAGTTCAGCACGAGGGAGGCAAGGAAAAGAATGGGGAGAACAATGCAAAACAGGATCACATTGATCTTCACGTAATCCATGCCGCCCGGGGTGTAGGGATCAAGTTTCTTGGCAAGCCATTGCAGCGAGTTCGCGCAGAGGTTGAACATCGCATGCCAGGGGCCGTTGTTTTTGTCGTTAAACATGGGGAGGGTCTTTCTGTCGTTGGCGCTCAGGCTTGCCTTCCAAACACGCCAACACAGCGACGGAAGCCACCGTAACGGTGAATCCCACAAATACGGTGGCAATCGCGCCGATGGCTCCGGCGACGTGGAGAAGTTTCATAGGCATGCTCGCGCTGATTGTGTCAGGTGGTTGGTAAAGTGGTGGTGGCTCTGGTGAGTGAGGATCGTTCATGATGAATGATTTTTGTTGGATTTAGATATTTTTTAATGTTTCAGGTTTGCGTGAAGATATTGTTGTTTTTCTACTTTTTTGCATTAGCTCTTTTTTTTGCATTTTCGATTGCATCTCTGAGCGTTTCACGATCCAGAGCTTTTAAAGACTCTAGTGACTTAGGGTCTAGTTTTCTGGCAATTTTTATATATGGTATGCGAGAATCTATATCTGCGTATTCTCTGATTTCATTGCATCCAAAAATAATTTTTTTCATATCTACAATTTCAAAGTTTGAATTGTCATGGTTGCTCAAGTGCTCACGAACTCTAACACGTAATTCCACATCATCCGAAAAGAATGTGCATTTATGTCCCTCTTGTGATTTTTGATTGAGAATTTTTATGATAACAGGGTCTGCATATGCTCCGCGCGCAGCATCTATTGTGATTGGTGAAATACTTAGCAATCCATCTTCTTGTAAAGTCTCAATCCTTTTGATTGCCATTCTTGCTCTCATATTTTTCATGTCGCTGTATGCGGTAGATTTTTTGATGTTAGTAATCTCATCAAATTGAACACCAAAAATTTCTACTTTATAATTGGCACGATGACATGCGCAGTATAGACATTTGAAAAAAGATTCATAAGATTCATTCATCCATATGTTAGAATCGATGACTAGAACTGGGGTTAGCCATTTCTCAAACTTAACCAATTCTTCTTGTGCATACTTCTCTTTGCGTCTTCTTTCTTCTTGGATTTTCCTGAGCTGTTCTTCTTCTTTCTTCTTAGAATAGGCTGTATAGCCACCAAAAACTGCTAGTGCAGACAAAATTATTACCATCGGTTCCATATTTGTGTTTCTTGTGAATAGCTGATCAGATCCTTACCCGGCGAACTTGCTCGCAACGAGCTAGTAGCGCAATTTTGCTCTAATATCGGAGCAAAATTATTCAGGTGGGTTGATAGCGTCAAGCTCCAAAAATGGAGCAAGCCAAAAATAAACAAAACCTCGTAGGTCCGGTTGTTCGAAGGTTGAGAATCGCATCCGGATTGTCTCAAGAAGAATTGGCTGCGCGTCTCCAAATCGCAGGATGGGACATCACTCGTGCAGGATTATCGAAAATCGAAGCTCGAATTCGCCGGGTGAATGACGCAGAGATATTGATTCTCGCCAAGGTTCTGGAATGCGCAGTGCATGATTTGTTTCCCGATCGACCGAAGGACATTGCCGCTGTTTTGCGCCAAGGGCGCAACTGATCGGTGCAGAACTCCGTTGCTGAATCCTAGATCCGCAGCTCATCGGTTTTTCGTCACGGAGTCCGATGAACGGCTCCGTGACGATATTTGACCTTCTGCGTGGGTGTTTGCTGAACACTGTCGTTGTGTTCAACGTTCGCGTCAGCTCTTGTATTTCAGTTGCTCGACGACGCATTCGTTATCGGGGATGTCGAGACGTTTGCCGAGGTAGACGGGTTGGTAGATGCTGCCGCTCTCGCGAAAGGCATACAAATACCGCACCTCCACCACGTCGCCTTTGGCGGGCATGCTGTGATTGGGTGGGATGGTGACGTTGCCGGCGGCGATCAGGTTTGATCCATCGTAGAGTCCGAGCATCACACTGCGTTGGCTGTTGTGGCCGGTGACGATGAAGGACGCACTCTCGACGAATTTGTATTTCAGCTGCGGCCCACCGGAAGCGGGGCGACCCGGGGTGTAGGGCACATCCATATCCTTGAAGACGACTCCCTCGCAGCCCGTGGCTTTGAGTTCCTCGAAGGTATCGATTTTGTCGATGGCCGCGACAGTGGTGCTGGTCCAGCGCAGAGCATTTTGCCCGAGCGGGATCACCATCATCAGGCTGGCGAATCGTTCGATGAATCGTCGTGAGCGCATGCAGTTGCCGTCCACTTCCAGCAGGTCGAAGGCGTGGAGAGTGTCGCCCACGGCTTCACCGTCGATGAGGACGTCGTGGGGGATTTCTTCCACGGCATCGCGGATGGCGTGAGGGATGGCGACGATGAGACCGCGGCGGTTGATGCCGGTGATTTCATCGCCCTGCTTGCGCACCAGGAGGCGGCGACCGTCGTGCTTTTCCTGAAGGCAGTGGCGGTCATCGCGCAGCAATCGGGAAACGTCGGAGAGGTCGATGGGGTTGAGGAGTTGGCAGCGGATGCCGCTGTCGCGTCCTTCGTTGCCATACTGGGCGTAGGGTGAGAATCCGCCTGCGGAGGCGGAAGCGTATTGGTAGCCTTTGGCAAGTTTGGCGGAGACCAGCTTGTGGAAGGCTTTGGTGGCATCGGCCAAGCTCACCGGGAAGGTGGTCTTGGTGCCGGTGGTCAGTGTGTTGCCGCGTCGGCCATAGGCGAAGGTTACGATGTAGCCTTCTCCGCTGGGTTCGATAGCGGCATGGTATTCTTTATCGGAGTTGCCTTCACGGAAATGAAGTGAGGCGGATTGGATGGTAGGCAGGGTGGTTGACATAGTTTTGTAGTTTGGTTGTTGGTTTGGTTATGTTGTTGGGGAGAAAGAAAATGTGACCGCCATGGAGTTGGGGATTCTCCATGACGGTCATGTGTTGCCGACCAGCGCTGAGGCATGTCGAGTGGGCGGCGCTATGCGCAGTATTGCGGGAAATATTTCCAATCGTGGATCCGCACAAATGTTCAGGATTCCTGAACATTTGTGCGGACTGAGCCATTCAGGCAGAGACAGGGCTTGTGTGATTGTTGTTGCAAAACGTCGGAAGTTGTGAATAAGTTCCGACGTTACGTGAAAACCTCTTGGCCAGAACGTCTGGAAGAAATTTTCCAAGGAGCCACCGTTCTTCGATCGAAAGATCTGGAAATACGGGGGCTGAACCGTGGGCAGATCCAAGAGGCTCTCAACCACGGGATGGAGAGAATCGGTCGCGGGCTCTACAGTTGGACGAACGCACAGTGCAGTGAACATCACTCTCTTGTGCAGGCGGCGAAGCGCGTGCCCGGGGGAGTGGTTTGTCTTCTGAGTGCTCTGCGTTTTCACGACCTCACCAGTCAGAGTCCGCACGAAGTGTGGATGGCGATTGGCCCGAAAGCACGACTCCCGCAGCCGGGAAATCCTCCGATCAAAACCGTAAGGTTCGGCGTGGAGCAGTTTCATCTGGGTCTCGAAACCCACGAAGTAGAGCATGCGGAACTGCGTGTTTATTCCGTCGCACGGACCGTGGTGGACCTGTTTCGCTATCGGAATAAAATCGGCCTGGACGTGGCGCTGGAGGCACTGAAAGAAGGTTGGCGCGAAGGTCGTTTCACGATGAAAGAAATCAACCACATTGCTTCGAGCTGTCGTATGGCCCGGGTGATAAAACCTTATCTGGAATCACTGCTATCATGAAACACGAGGGACTGATCGAATCCATCCGGCAACGCTTGCTCAATGCATCGCGAGCCAACGGAGAGCCATTTGATTACGTTCTCTCGCGCTATGGCATTGAACGTTTTCTCTACCGTTTGGGGATATCGAAGCTGGCTGATCAATTCGTGCTGAAAGGAGCAAGTTTGTTCTACGTCTGGAATAGCCGACTTCACCGCCCCACTCGTGACTTGGATTTGCTGGGTGTTGGTCCGAATGATCCTGATTCCCTGCGCAGTGTCGTTGAGCAAATCATTGCAGTGCCCTGTCCTGAGGACGGACTAACGTTTGATACGAAATCTCTGGTAGTGGCGCTAATCCGTGAAGACAACGAGTATGGCGGAGTGAGGGCTAAGTTTCGTGCGATGCTGGGAAATGTTCGCATTCCCATTCAGATCGATGTCGGCTTTGGGGATGCCATCACTCCCGGTCCGGAGATTCGGAATTATCCCACCATCCTGCATGACATGCCGGGAGTGGAGCTGAAGACGTATCCGACCTGCACAGTGATTGCTGAAAAGTTTGAGGCACTCGTTCGTTTGGATGCGCAGAACACGAGAATGAAGGATTTCTTCGATCTCGATTACTTGTTTGCGAAACCTGATGTCGATCAAGAGATGATACGTGCTGCGATTCACGCAACGTTTCAACGTCGCGAGAGTCCATTGCCAAAAGCGGTTCCCACAGGTCTGACGTCGATGTTCGCTGAGGATCGCGAGGTGATGTGGAATGCCTTCTTGAGAAAGAACGGATTGCAAGCGGATGATTTTCCCACAGTGGTTGCAAGGCTGCGAGAGTCGCTATCTTGGGTGTGGAATTCTTGAGGCTTTCCGCATCGCAGTATTGCGGGAAAATGATTGCCACCGGAGCGACTGCGATGAGTCGCCCCGGCGGCATTAGGTTTGCTTAAGTTGAGACTTCTTCTTCACATGTTTCTTCGTCTTCATAGCCGAAGACTTCACAGGCGATCTTCATAACTTCAGCTTCTCGTTCGTAATGATCATCGCGGCACATGCCGTTTACGAAGACAGCGGTTCCTGCGAAGAACATTCCTAACTCGCAGTAGTGGAGCCGGAAGCAAACGCATGCGAACATTTTCGACAGGGCTTCGATGGCTCGTAGAGGTGGACTCCATGCGGTGTCGAAACATGCTTCGCCGGATTCGAGCAGATCGTTGGCGATTTGACGTTGATCGTTTTCGTCCATGTCCCACTTGGTTCCCCAAGCGGAATAGTAGGCTTCAAGATCATTCCAGGAGTCGCTAACGGACTCATGTGTTGTCTGTGGCAGAATGACCGGATTCATGCGATGGAAGGAGAAACCGTCTTTCAACCAGGCGCGAAATTCAGGTGTCGCGTCGGTCACCGTAATGTGGTTTTGGCACCAGTTGGGCATAGATGGGATAGGTAGGATGATTGGTGGAAAATGGCCGCACCCGGGGTTAGGTGGGCACGGCCATTTCGGTGGTTCAGTTAGCCTCCGCAATACGCCTGCCGTTGCGGGCTGGGGTGGTTCGGGCGGTGGCTTCGCGGGCGCGGCCTCGGGCCCAGTGGCGTAACGCGCTGATCTGGCCGTCCATCAGGTTGGCAAGGGGCACGGTATTGGTCATCGCGGCGAGGATGTCCTTGGAGCCGGGTTCGCGGCCTTCGGCAAAGGCCTCGTGCATGGCGTCGATGAAGACGGCTTCGATTTCGGCACCAGTGAACTGTTCGCAGGCGCGAGCCAGCACGACGGTGTCGTAGTCGGTGGGGCGGCGACCGTGGCGTTTGATGACGATGTCCCAAATTTGGGCACGTTCCGCGGCATTGGGCAGATCGACGAAAAACAGTTCATCGAAGCGTCCTTTGCGCAGGAATTCCGGCGGTAGCTTGGAAACATCGTTGGCGGTGGCGACGACGAACACGGCTTTGGTTTTCTCCTGCATCCAGCTGAGGAAAGAACCGAACACCCGGGAGGAGGTGCCGCCGTCAGTGCTGCCGCTGCTTTGACTGCCGGAGAAACCTTTTTCGATTTCATCGATCCATAACACGCAGGGTGCGATGGCTTCGGCTGTCTGGATGACGGCACGCAGGTTGGCTTCGGATTGTCCGACGATGCCGCCGAAGACGCGGCCCATGTCGAGGCGCAGCAGTGGCAGGTTGAAGGCACCGGCGGTGGCTTTGGCGGTGAGGGATTTGCCCGTGCCGGGGATGCCGACGATGAGCAAGCCCTTGGGCGCGGGCAGTCCGTAGGTTTTGGCGCTTTCGCTAAAGGCTCCGGCGCGGCGTTGCAGCCAGTCTTTCAACAAGCCGAGTCCGCCGATGTCATCGAGGGAGGTGCTAGCTTCCACGACTTCCACGAGCCCGTTCTTTTTCAAGGTGCGGGCTTTTTCGCGGGCGATGGTTTTGGGGTCGATGCTCTTGGTTTCCACGACGGAGAGCGCGAAGGCGTTTTCGGCCTCGGTGGTGGTGAGTCCAAGAGCACTTTGCAACGCGGCTTCCCGGGTGGCGTCGGGGATGTTTTTCAACTTCGCCGATTTTACGATCCCATCCAACACGGTGCCGAGGCCGGCGATGTCGGGCAGGGTGAAGTCCACGGGCGTGATCTCGTGTTCGAGTTCCGGTGGTAGCTTCAGGCGACAGCCGAGCAGGATGATCGCGTGACCGTTGGCTTTGGCCAGACGCAGCGTGTCTTTCAGACGGCGCACCAGCATGGGATCGGATTGATCCATGTGGAGTTGCAGATCGCGCAGCAGCACGACGTGGCTGGGGGTGGTGTTGGCAAACAAGCCTTCGAGCAATTGGAGCGCATCCAAGGGATCGGGGCATGGGGTGACGCGACCTTCTTTCACATCGATCAGTCCCTCGGTGGAGGACCAGGCGTGCAGGTGGCGTTTGAGCGCCGTGCAAACGGAAACGATTTCCGATTCGGCACGGGCTTCCTCGGAGGTGATGACGGCTAGGCCGGGGTAACCGGCGCGGAGGTAGGTGGTAAGATTCATTGGTTTGGTAACTGTGGGTTTTGGTTAGGGGAGGTTGGGTAAGGTGTGAGCGGGTCTTTCGATCTCCGGGTTGGGAGGTCCCAGATTGTCCCGCTCCCATTGCAGGCAGGCCTCGCGCGAGGGATCGCTGTGGAGGAGCTTGCCGGTGGATGCACAGCGGACTTTCCATTGCTGGGTGCGTTCGCAGAAGCGGATGTCCGTGGCCCGGAAGACTTGCAGTCTCCCGAGCGCACGGAGATCGATCGCTTCGGTGTAGAGGCAGTCGATTCGACCACCTTGATGGAAGCGCAGTGTGTTCATCCTTCGCCGAGTTGTTGTTGGTTCTGGTTGCGGTTTTGCTGCCGCCAGAAGTCCGGTTTACGAGTCCGCTCCCGGGGTTTGCCGAGAGCTTCTTCGATGGCCTTGGTGGCGGCTTCGCAGCCCTTGCCTTGGAAGCCATCCGCTTCGACGGTGATTTCCCCCACAGGGGAAACACGGACGTGGATGCGACGGGTGCTCATAGTGCACCTCCTTCCAGAGTGAGCAGGATGCTGCCGTCCTGCTCTTGTTTGCGATGGACGCGTAGTCCGCGTGTGCGGGCCTCGCGCATCGTTTTGTGGATGCCGTAGGATTGCAGCAAGCGACCGTAGCCGATGCCGACCTCCTTGGCGACGTGCCCATCCCACCAGTCGGTGGTGAGGCCGTAGCCGCCTTCATTTTCGGTAGATGGCTCGACGGCAATATCATACGGACCTTTGAGCTGGATGACATGCGGTGCGAGCCGGGTCATGCCGGCGTAGCCCCGGCACTTGGCGTTGGTGGCGAAACCGAGACCGAGTTCGCCGCACGCATCGCGCAGCGCATCGAGGTCACGGATCTGTGTTTGGATTGTGGTAAAGTGAGACATTTTTTGGTTATTGGTGAGTGGTTCTTAGTGATTGATGGTTGAAACGCGAAAGGCGGCACTCCCTGGGTAGAGATGCCGCCTTTCGCGTGGTGGGGTGATGAGTGAGGAAAAGTTCGAGCGTGTTGAGTGGAGTAAGTGCGTTTGTGAGTAAGAGTAGGGGTGGTAATCAAATCAGGCTACGAGGAGATAACAACGTGATGGGAGTGAGTGGGTGCGTGGTGGGAGAAAAGGGATTTGTGTCCAGGCGCTGGACAACAAAAAGCCCGCTGGGACGAACCAAGCGGGCTTGTGAAATGTTAGGTGAAGCAGTCGATCAGGCAACTACGGCTTCAGGTATTGATAATGTAGAGCTCTTTCGGATTCAGCTCCTCTTCTTCGAAGCGCCGCCATGACCAAGCCTCTTTCGATTGGATAGGCCAGCCGGGATTTACGACATTGCCGACATAGACGTGGCGTGGGGAGTGACCGTAAATGTACATCCAGTGATCTCCGTCCTCGAACATCTCCCCACCTTGTCCAAACAAGATCGGCTGCCCTGCATTGATGAGCTTCACCACTTGGGTGCGACTGCGGTATCGTTTGGTAGCTACCTTGAGGCGCAGGGATTTCAGAGCCTTGGCGATCTGATTGATGTCCATGCCTTCATCGGGATGGCAGCCTGCCTCGTGGCAGCGCTTAAACCAATCCGCAAGTTTCACATGATAGCCCAGTGCGTTAATGATCGACCAAGTCGATGTGATGCCGCAGGTGTAGCTGGAAACCTGGCAACGCCCCGGAACATCCAGAAGCACGGCCGTGGAGGGATAGTTGGGGTCCGTGTAATCGAGGTGGGGGATAGCGTGGACAAATTCCCCCACTGTATCTAGCACGCACTTTCCGATTTTTTGTGATAGCGATAGGTCTAATTCTGGAGAATCGTCAATCATGGAGAGTATTGTTTCGTGATAATTTTGGTGAGCTTCGTGTAATCCATATCCTACGATGGGGCAAGCCCAAAGCAATCATTTTCCCGAGCATCCTGCCGCGGCAGGCACCCGGGAGTGGTCGGTTGGTCAGCCCACAGCGGAAAGCCGGCGTGTGCCTTGTTGACCGAAACGGGCAATCACATCGCGGGCATCGGCGCGGGCGAGCTGCACGGCGTTTTCACGCAGACGGTTGAGTCCATCAGTGAGCGATGTCATGGCACCTCGATCATTGCGGTAATCTTCTGCACTGCGATTCAGGAGTTCGTGGCGGAAGCGCTCGAGCGTTTGCTCCAGTTGCTGGTCGCCAGCGAAGTTCAAGGCGCGGAAGCTATCGATGAAGGTCGTGAGGCGATTGAGTGTGCGCTGATGGACGCCGTTTTCAGAGCCGTCGATGGTGGCGAGCACCTCGGTGGCGAGGCGCGCGGTTTCCTCGCGCAAGGAGGCGACACTCTCACGGATGAATCCATCGAGGTCGGCCTGCAAGCGGCGTGAAGCATCATCAGCAATGCGACGGCGATCTTCTGCAACCGCCAGCTGTTCCATGCCTTCTGCGACTTCCAGACGGATGCTATCGGGCGCGGCGATCTGGAACAACCGGGTCTCGAAGGCGAAACGCTTGGCGATGTCACCGGCGGGCGGGAACGATTGCTCAATGGTGGCGATCAGACGCTCGGCGCTACCGTTGAGGTGCTGGGCCGCCTCGCGCCATTCTGCCATGGCGGAATCGCGCAAGGGGCTGTAACCGGCGACAAAGTCCAGAGTCGCTTCACGAAATTCATCGCGCAGTTTTTCCAGATTGTCGGTCAGGTCACCGAGGCGAGGGTTCGGCACGAAACGTCCGATGCCTCCCAGAAACGGGAAGCTGGAGCTTTCGACTGTGGCCTGCACCCGGGACTCGATCAGCGCAAACGGCTGAAGCGCTTCCTTGGGGATCAGGCGTTTGTGTCCGAGCTGGATGAGACGATCGGACACATGGGTGGGATCCAGCCCGAGGTCTTCGGGACTGAGCTTTTTGCAACCCCGCCAGTAACGGACGGAGGTGGCGACAAGGACTCCGCGACGGCATACGGCATCGAGGAGCTGAGTGTTGTTGGTTTGTGGATTCATGATGTTGGTTTTGGTTATTGGTTTATGGTTCGGGAGAAAAAGGAATGGCCGCCATGGGAACGATGAGTGGTTCACCATGGCGGCGCTCGTGTGGCCTGGCCTGCGCTGAGGCATGTCGTGCGGACAGGCACTTGTTCGGGGAGAAAAGGAAAAGGCGGCTCCGGTGAGGGAGCCGCCTTGGGCGTGGTGTGATAGTAGGTGGTGAACGCAGTGTTACGTCATCCGGGCGAGGCCTTGGGACCAGCACGTATCCCAGAGTTCCGTAAGGTCAGCCGGCGGGCTCTGGGAAAAGTCGCCATGCGCATACATGAGGCCGATCAGTTCGCAAAATCGCTCCTCACCGCCACCACGGGCACCATACCACGATGGTTCACCATGTGGTCTTGGTTTGCCGGGCAACCAAGATAATTTCTTGCCCAAGCTGACGGTCTTGAAGCTTTCGTATTTGTGGACTTTGTCGTAGTCTCGTGGGCGGGGCTCGCCGAATTCGGTACGGAATTTTTTCCAGCGCAGTGGGCGATGTAGTTGCCAGAGCACATGGCCCAGCTCGTGCATCGCAAACCAATTGCGTAGAAACTCCGTGGGAAATACTCCGATGTTAAGTCGCAAGGAATCGGGCACTTGGCCATCGACGAATGAGCCACCGAATGGCATCCAACTCTCTGGCGGCTCGGCGGTAAGCTTAAAACGTGGTAGGCGAATGCCGCAGGAGCGCAGATAGGCAGCGGCTTCGTTGACGGCGATTTCACCCTTAGTCTGTTGCTTGGTTTTCATGGTAACTAGATTGCTGAATACCTTCATAGTGTAAATGAAGCGTTGTAGCAATGAAAGCAGAAAAACACCTAGTCATTTTTTCCAAGACATAAAGCCTGACGAAAGACAGAAGCTTCCGTCAGGCTGTTGTGGGTGCTGGTCATCATGCGGCTGTGAGCAATTCGGTTGCCGTCATGCCTGGGAGCCAAGCCATGCACTCGTTCCGATACTGGCACCAGCTGCAGTGCATGCCGGGCTGAGGGTGGTGCCGGTTGTTGGTGATGCCCTCGACAGCAGTTTCGAGCAAGGCAGTGACACGGCGTTTGCGATGAGCATCGGCCGGTGGTGACTTCACGCGGATCACTTGGGGTGTCTTGGTTTTCACCAGAAACACCAGATCAAGCGATGGTGGCGACTCGCCGATGGCTTCGAGCAGCAATTGGTAGCTCACAAGCTGGATTTCATGATCGAATGCCGCGTGTGCGGGATCGGGCTTGGCGGCAGCAGACTTGAAATCCACCGGCGTGAAGTTGCCTTCCACCAGGTCCATCGCGCCCGTCAGCGGAACGGATAACCCGGGGATTTCCTCCTTGAGTTGGACTTCCACGGCACGCGGTTTTTCCTGCATCGCCTCCGGGGAGTCGAGGTAGGCGGCAATCACACGCAGTCCGTTCTGGCGGCATTTTTCACGCTCCGCTTCGTCGTCGAAGTTGACCGGACCTTCCTCGCGTTCGAGACGCAAGAAGGCATTTTCGTATGCCTCGGAGACGGCCTCCACCGAGTCGTCGCCACCACGCCAGCGGGCGAGGTGGAACGACTGCAAGGCCGCGTGAACAGCCTTGCCCAGATGAAGGGCCGGGGTGGTGGGTTTATGGATGCCGACGACTCGCTCGAACCAGAACCGCAAAGAGCAACTCAGGTAGGATTTCGCCGCCGTGGGGCTGATGTGATGTGGCAGCGTTTGCGCCCAGGGTGCCAGACCGGTGCTGAACGGAGCATCATGGAGTGAGGCAATCATGCGGCGCTCCTTCCGTTGTTGCCGCGGTAGGCGCTGCCACTGCGGCGGTTGTTGTGGTTGTTTGCCGAGCGATGGCCCGCACCATGGGTGTCGAGCAGTTCATCGATCAGCCCGGATGCTTCGATCTTGTTGAGCATGCGCACGCCTTTGCCGAAGCGCTGGCGGGCCAGGTTGTCGATTCCCACTTTGTCGAGCTGGTGTTCCTCGATGATTTTGAGAATCAGATCCTTCTGCTTATCGGAGCATTTCCACGGTCCGTTGTTGTGCATGGGCGTGATGACTGCCGTTGCAGGCACAGCGGGGCCGTTATTGTCCTCCATGCCGTAGTCGCCGGGTGGGACGAATCCGGTGCGGAGCATTTGCTCGTCCACGTTGGACTGGAGCAGGTGGTAGAGACGTGCGGACTCGGCGGCGATGTCATCGGCTGTCGTCAGCTCGGTTTCGACCGAGACGGAAAACTGGTGGGATGAATAACCAGGGAGTCCCAGGCGTTTGGAGTAGTTGGCAATGAGTTTGATAGCCATGGTAGTGGTTGGTTGGTTTGGTTTGGTTCTGGAAACGCAAAGGCCCAGCGGAATGCCGGGCCTCTGCGCGCAATGATGGTGAATCCCTATTTACCCCACCCCCGGATAGGAAGTGGTGCGATAGGGCGTGATGTTCTCCGCGACGTTGGGCAAAGGCACGAGGATCGGAGCATCCGCGAGTGATTTGCGCAGCAGTTCGTCGGCGACAATAGTCATGGGCTGACGGCGGCGTTTTGCCTCACGATAGAGTGAGCGCACCACGTCGTCAGACAGCCGGGGTGAATACAAATTGCGTGGCATGGTTTGCGTGTTGGTTTCAGTGTTTGGGAATTGCAATCCGAGCTAGCACGGTAACGGTGATTGCACCGATGAGCATCGGAATCCAGAAATCGCTCAGGATCTGCATGGCGAGCGCCGTGATCGACAAC
>ERZ1066127.279-NODE-279-length-30770-cov-18.134592_pt1 | contig 30770 bp, 23 predicted proteins | sample MGYA00382774_ERZ1066127 | MGnify/ENA primary metagenome ERZ1066127 (study PRJEB33369, sample SAMEA5778357) | biofilm metagenome | biome: Industrial cooling water; feature: Water cooling tower basin; material: Biofilm | place: United Arab Emirates | collected...
GAATCGTGAACTTGCTTTTATGCCTGATTTTGCCTAGTTTGGCGTGAATGAAACCTAAAGTCTATATCGAAACCAGTATACCGAGTTTTTACTTTGAAACCCGCACAAGCCCTGAAGCCGTTGCGCGTCGTAATTGGACGCAGGAATGGTGGGACAATGAGCGTCAAAAATACGAGCTTGTTACGAGCATTGCAGTTGTTGATGAATTACGGGCAACACCCAAGTTCAAACGTGAGCAATGCTTGCTACTGATCAATTCTATCGCCCTTTTACCGATTTCCGAAGAAGTTATCGAGGTTGCTGAAGTCTATATCAGTCAGAAAGTTATGCCCAATAATCCAACTGGCGATGCTCTCCATTTAGCGTTGGCTTCATGGCACAAATGCGATTATTTACTTACATGGAATTGTAAACATATCGCCAATGCCAATAAAGCAGTTCATGTAAAGCGCATCAATTCTAAACTTGACCTTTTTATTCCGCAATTATACACGCCTTGACAACTCATTGGAGAAGAAAATAATGACAACGATTTCTGATGAAGCTCTCGACGAATTACGTACGATTCGCATAGCAATCTCCGAGAAATTCAACCACGATATACGCAAGTTAGCGACATACTATCAGGAATTGGAACGTGAGTTAGCAGAAAGTAGGCAAACTTCTCATACCTCAGAAGTAATGAAACTTCACGGGAATGTAACAGTGGAAACATCCGCATCAAGGCAGATATAAAATTCCATTTTCTCTTGATTTCTGCGTGTGAGTTTGGTGTCTCCCGTCTTACGAAGCCGAACTTGTTGCTTCCGGCGACCTTCGCGCGGCAGTGCCGCGTTTGTCTGCTCTCCATTTCTGTAAAAGTGTACCTTAGTAAATTTTTAAGAGATTTTTTTGAAAGCATACGCTTGTTTTCACGCCTTCATATTGACCGTAATTTGGTATCCGAACATACCCGCTTTTCGTATAAAGTTTGATAGCCGAATCCAAGTGAATACTGGTCTCTAAGATACATGATGTGCAGCCTTCTTCTTTTGCTAATGCTTCCAATTCTGCCAATATTCCTTGGGCAATGCCTCGCCCTCGACAGTCTTCCCGCACAAACATCCGCTTGATTTCTCCAACAGACGCCGAATACGGCTTCATTGCACCGCAGCCAACAGGAGCAGTATCACCAACGGGGACAGTATCGCCGCCATACGCCACAATAACATGACGAAGATGGTTCAGGGCATTAAACTGCGTGAAAAATGCCTGCTCATCACCGTTAATGCTGTGTAAATGCTTGTCAAGCTCTTGAACAAGCATTTGAAAATCGGGATTGTCGGAGTCAGTGCGAAGAAGGTGTATCATCTACTTTATCCTTAGTTCTATAACTTCTCTGCAATTCTCAGTTTAGCGCTTCTGGCACGAGGATTGATACTAATTTCCTTATCCTCTGGAACAAGAGGTTTTTTTGTGAGAATTGTGAGTTTCGGTTCTATACGCTTTGAAGTGGCTCTGATAGCTTCTTCCGCATCGTCGGGGTTGTTAGGGTCAAGCGGAACGGTGCGACGGGCAAGTTCTTGGAAGACATTTTTGACAACACGGTCTTCCAATGAATGATATGTTAAGACGACAATACGCCCTCCTTTGACAAGACGCGGCACAATGCCTCGTAATGTTTCTTCCAGTACGTCTAATTCCCGATTGACGGCGATACGAAATGCCTGAAAAACGCGCGAAAGAGATTGCTGACGAAGATGCGGAGGAACGGACTCTTCGACAATTGCCCGTAAATCAAACGTTGTTAAAACCGGAGCAACACGGCGGACATCGACAATCCGCCGTGCTATCACCTTCGCAAACGGTTCTTCGCCAAATTCACGAAGTATTCGCTCCAGTTCTCCTTGTTCCGTTGTGGCAATAAGCTCTGACGCAAGAGGCTTATCACGTGAACCAAATCGCATATCCAGGTGGGAGTTCACGCGATAGCTTAGCCCAATGCCTCCAGTGTCAAGCTGGCGGGAAGATACCCCAAGGTCAAGCAGTATCCCCGAAAAATCCTGCGCCTGGGGCTTCCCGTCTCTTTTTATGCTGCATGCGAAAGAGAAGGATGTATGACTCAAGGTCATACGTGGTGATGAGGTTTTCAAATCGTCGTCGAAGCGTTCTTTTGCTCTGGCAATAGCTTCCGGGTCTTCGTCGAACGAAATCAGATGTCCGCCCGAACCCAAACGACGTAGTATTTCTGCCGAATGCCCGCCCCCGCCCAGTGTTCCATCAATATATGTGCCTTCCGGGTCGGTAATAAGCCAATCACAACATTCTTTCAGCATCACCGGTACATGATAATCACCCGCATTTTTTACGGCAATTTCTGTCCCGTCTTTTTCCAGAAGCGTCTCTGAAGACGCTATAAATCTGGATTTGGAAGAATGATTGCGCTTTTTGCTCATCGAACATTCCGTATTCTGTTATGGTATTTTTTTCTCTATTTGCTCCGTAACGGTTTTCTTCGTCTTTCTATATCGTCATGACCTTTGCCGCAACATCTTCATAACTTTCGGATTGTCCATTCAGATATGCGTCGAAGGCTTCCGGCTGCCAAAATTCGATATGGTCTATCATCCCGACAATCGTTACTTTCGATTCAATTCCGGCAAATTCCCGTAAACGCTTCGGCAAAGAAACGCGCTGCTGCCCGTCCATTTCAACTTCTTCGCTCCACGAGAGAATCATGCGGAGAAAAAAACGGTCTTTTTCGCTGTATTGATTCAACGTCGCAAACTTTTCTTCATACTTTTTCCATTCGTTCATCGGGTATGCCACAACACATTTATCCACACCGCGTGTCAGAATAAACGTATCGCCCGCTTCCGGTTGGATGCTTTTGCGCATTTTCGTCGGAACGTTCACACGACCTTTGTCGTCTATCGAATATGTTTCTTGACCTTTGAAGAAACTCACGGGAAGCATAAAATGCCGAATGAAACAATACCGCTAGTGTTCTTTGATTGTCGAAAAAGCGGAGGATGGTACAACAGTTTTGCCACAATGCAGGGCAATATCATCCTTTACCCACTTTCACCCACTGTACCGAAAATGAGAAGTTTTCCTCCCACTTTCTCCCACCAACAAACAAAGAACGGTTGCAAAACAACGAAAAATGACCTATTCAGGGCAAAATTTTTCGTAAAAAAGCTATCCACACTGCTTATCCACACTTCTGATTACCGTTTTTTGACAGAAAACGTCATTTTTTCTTGTTTTTATTGTAGTTATTTTTTGTTCACAGAAAAACAACACTTTTACAAAGCCGTGTGTCTCTCCAATGCCATGTAAAACCCCGCAAAAACTGAACAAATATTCAGTATCACCCCAGTCCAAATTTAATACTGAAAATACGTTCATGTTTCACGAAAAACAGAAAGATCCAAACGAATTTTTACCTTGCTTTTCCTTTTGAATCGTCTATATTTGAAATGCTTACCCTCCATCTCACTCTTTTAAGGAAATATCATGCTTGGCTATCGTTTTACCGAATTTGTTCCCAATCCCGATGGCGATAAATCCGCATTTGAGAACTTGCTCAACCTGCTCATGCAACTGCTTGTCTATACTTCCGGTGATTTTGCCGAAGCAATGGACTGGCTCAATCAACTTGACCGCCAATATGGTCTCACCAATGATGAATACGGCATGGGCAATTTTCTTGAGGATTTGAAAGAACGCGGATATATTGACGAAGATGAACCGAAAAGCGGCGTTTTCCAGATTACCGCCAAATCCGAGCAGAGCATACGCCGCCGCTCATTGGAAGAGATTTTTGGGAAACTCAAAAAATCGAAGCCGGGCAGCCATCAAACGCCGATTTCCGGCATTGGTGACGAACCCACGACCGACCGACGTGATTTTCAATTTGGGGATTCCTTGGAACAAATTGCTATGACTGATTCAATTCGTAATGCGCAAATCAATCACGGCATAGGAGATTTCAAAATGACGGAAGATGATTTGGAGGTTGTCCAGAATGAGTACAAAACGCAAACTTCTACCGTTTTGATGATTGATATTTCTCATTCCATGATTCTCTACGGCGAAGACCGCATTACTCCGGCAAAAAAAGTCGCTATGGCACTCGCGGAACTTATCACGACGCGCTATCCGAAAGATACGCTCGATATTTTGGTCTTTGGGAATGATGCTTGGCAGGTTGAAATCAAGGATTTACCCTATTTGCAGGTGGGACCGTATCACACCAATACTGTTGCCGGAATGGAACTGGCAATGGATTTGCTGCGCCGCCGCAAAAATAGCAATAAGCAGATTTTTATGATTACCGACGGCAAACCGACGTGTTTGAAAGAAGGAATCAAGTATTACAAAAACAGCTTCGGATTGGATAGAAAAATCGTCAATAAAACGCTGAATTTAGCGACACAATGCCGCCGATTGAATATCCCGATTACAACTTTTATGGTCGCCCGCGACCCATACTTACAGCAGTTTGTCCGCGAATTTACTAAAGCTAACAACGGACGCGCATTTTACAGCAGTTTGCAAGGGCTTGGCGATTATGTGTTCGAGGATTATGTCCGCAATCGTCGGAAAACAGTACGGTAATCGTCGTCACCTTTTTAACAGATAAAAATTTCAACCAAAGAACCGCGCGAGCCAAAATGTTCTTACCGTTCATAGTAGAAACAACACCAAGGAAAGTATGCTTGGCAACTTAGATAACGAAGTGATTTTCAAAAAAGCCTTTACAGACGTGGTCGTGTTTAAGACGTTTGTGAAAGACGTTTTAGGGATAGATTTTGAGGTCGGAACAATCGAAACCGAAAAGAAATTCACCCCTAAAGTCGGCTCTATTGATTTTGAATTGGACATTTACGCCGAAAGTGCGGATAAACGGGTATGCATAGAAATTCAGCGCGTAGAGTACGACCACCATTTTGACCGCTTTTTGCATTACTTTTTAATGCTCATTACCGAACAGCAAAGAAGCGCCAAAGAATATAGTATAGACCAAACGGTGTATATGATTGTCATTTTGACTGCACCTTACACCATGAACGAAAAAAATGGAAAACCTATTGTAGATGAAGTGTTGCTGATGAATATCAATCCTCAAAACCTCAAAGGTGCAATGAGAGATTTGTATGGACATCAGTTTGTTTGCCTCAATCCCAATCACCCCGACAAAGATACCCCGCGACAAATCCGAGATTGGTTAGACTTAATTTATCAATCTATTCACAGTCCCGAAAGACCCGTATTAAACACACAACACGAAGGCATTAAGAAAGCCATAGAATTGATAAGTTTCGAGAACTTGACTCCCGAAGAGCGAACACAAGCCAAAAACAAAGAAGCGGCAAGAGTAACAGTTGCCAAAATTGAATATCGCAGAAACTTTGAAATTGCAAAAAATTTCATAGCTCTTGGTTTGGATAATGCTACTATTGCGAAAGGAACTGATTTAACCACTGAACAAATAGAACAACTGCGAAATACGAAAGACTAAAAACCGCACCTCAATCAGTTTGGCAAAAAGCGAAGGCTTAGGTATTGGCTCGCTCTTTAGAACGATTTCATTTCTCAGTAACAATACTCCTATTCCCCTCCTGCGGCAGCACGCCGCGCAATGAGCATTTCTGCTATTGCGGCTACCACAGCCAAAAGCAAAAAGAATCGCCAAAGTTCCGTGCCAGTGCTTGCGCGAAGCGTATCCATGCTTGCTTTACGGTAATCGCTGATGATACGAATTTGGTCTTTTTCGGGCACAAGCCCCTGCAAAGCCCGTGAAATCTCATCATCACTAAACGCTGTCATTTGTGATTCGGATGCCGGAGGATTCACCGCAAGCGTATGAACGATCGCGCCTTGTTTACCGCCTGTTCCCGTGCTAACGGCATACACACCGGGTTGCTGCACTCCGCCCTCAAAAGAAAGAACAGCACCCGACGGCGTTTGAGCGGCTTGCCGCACAGAAACAGCATTGGCAGGGTCGGTAATGCTCAAAGCAGAACCTTTGGGGAGTTTACCGGAAAGCAGTACCGTTACCGATTGCCCGACAACCGCCTCAGAAGCCGCAGAAACGCTTGCCGTTAAATACGATGCCGCACGGAACACAATCGGCACAAAAATCCCCGTTACCGGGAAATTACTCCAGCCCGTTACCGGCGGTGCAGCGCAATAAAGGGCTTTTCCGTTACCAAGTTTACTTTCCGCCAAAAATGCGCCGTCGGGAAGTTCGATGAGTGCTTGTGCTGTCATACTTTCGCGTTTGAGCGGCAATGCTTTCAAAAAGCGCGGCGATTCTACAAGGCGCTTAGAATCAGTGCTTCCGCCTTTGAATACACCACTAAAAAGCGGATGTGCTTTTTCAACTGCCGTAAATTCCGCATCATTACTGCTATTTGGAGCATTCCCGCTAGAATTGCTCGTGTAATCGCTTTCGGCAATTTGCCCGAATTTCAGCGCCGGAAGCACCGTAGTATTGTAATTCTGCACATCCGTCCGGCTGCCGCCAAATATCATTACCCCACCTCCATCTTGCACAAATGCTTGCAAACGGCTCACATCACTTGCCGAAAATCGGGGAATATCCACGAGCATCACCGCATCAAGTTCATTCAAAGCAATAGCCGACAGTGCCTCCGGCGGCAATACCGAAAGTGACGAAGCAATATTGCCTGAACGCAGGGCTAATGCTAAAAATGTCGTTTCCTCACTTGCACCAATAACCGTGATACGAGGCTTGGGCGGGAGCGCAAATCCGAAATGGCGGCGATTATCGGCTTCCAGCACGTCGCCTTCGACCTCGACAGTGCAACGCACCAAAGCCGAAAGCCCGTCATCGGGAGTATTGGCATTTCGTTCCGGAGCAGCAGCAGCAATAGCTACGGTGCGGGTTTCTCCGGCAGGAATGTTTACCGTGCGCTGCGCCACACGTTCGCCGTTCATCACAAGACTGACAATTACATCTTTAAGGTCTTCCGAGCCGCTATTACGAACACGTGCCTCAACTTCAACCGGCTTTCCACTTTCAAAAATCTTCGTTAAAACGTTGAGCGAATCTACCGAGATATTGTTCTCACCGGCTTTAGAATCTGCGCCAATCGGCACAACAAAAAGTGCTGCAGATTTCGGAAAAATCGCCGTTGAATCGCGCTGTGCGCCCGGATCATCGGTTAAGATATTTGTTTGGTTATCGGTGATGATAAAAATTTCCTGATTGATATTGCGCGATGTACCCAGTACCGACGAAGCGAGGCGCAATGCCGATTCCAGCTTTCCCGTTGTATAAGAAACAGGCGCATTTTGTACTGCTTCGCCCAGCGCACCAAAATCCCGCGTAAATTCGGTAAAGCGGCGGTCATCAAGATTCGCCATTTGAATCAGCGCCGCTTCGTCGCCTTCGGACAATGAGCGAAGAATGCGTAAAGCGGCTTCTTTCGCTTGTTTCAGCCGGACACCGCGCTCGTCGGCAAGTTCCATGCTGAAAGAGTTATCCAAAATAATCACGACCGAACTTTTCGCTTTTGTCCCCAAACCCGGAAACGATGTTGGAATCGTGGGTCGGGCAAACGCCAAAACAGCACACACCACAACCATAATCCGCAAAAAGAGCAGGAGCAATTGCGTAAGTTTTAAGCGGCGAATACGTGTTTTTTGAAGTTCTTTGAGAAAAGCAAGCGTGCTGAAATCAACAACTTGGAGTTTGCGAAGGTTGAAAAAATGTAGCAAAATCGGGATTGCCGCAGCAACCAAACCAAAAAGAACGGCAGGATTGAGAAAGGTCATAAATACGTGTTTGGAAGAAGTTTGGAGTATCAAGAAAAAAATGCGCTGCACAAAACTACGCAAACATCGGCAGGAGAAGAAATTTTGTGTAGATTTGTGAGATAATTTCTTACAAATCAAGAATTTTTACTTACGCTCTCTTACGGCAATTGTTTCGCCATGATAGGTAAACATCAACTTTCCATCCTTGTATTTTGCATTGCGTTGTGGTTTGTATTTATCACACCGCTTTGCGGGCAAATTTCGCCAATGCCTCTCCATTACGGGGCAGAAAGTTTACACGAGGCGGAAATATGGTTTCGACGAGATATTCAACAAGAAGTTAAAAGGCGCATCACGACTCTTACGGCAATTTTTCCCGAATCACCCGCAAACGACCGTGCTACGCTGCTTTTGGCTGATGCTCATTTTAGAGCCGGAGCGCAAAATCCTGATGAATATATTCTCGCTTGGCGCTTATTGGATAGCTTCGCGCTGAATCGCCCGAATTCTCCGCTGTTGCCCTTTGCGTATGAACTCGCTGCCAAGCGCCATTTGGAGCGGGAAAACTACACAGAAGCCAGAGAATATTTCGTTAAAAGTATCGCTTCCGCCTCAGAAAATCTTGCCTTGCGCGGAGATTCGGCTTATCAACCGTTAATAGCAGATGGTTTCTATTGGCAGGGCGTGTGCTATTTGCAGGAAAGTTTTACCAATCCGAGCTTTTCCGACAGCGCCCAAGCAGCATTCGAGCGCACCGTACAGCGCTATCCACGTGGGATGTATGCCGATGACGCACTGTTTTTGCTGGCGCGGTATGCCGAGCTTCGTAAACAATACGACACAGCGCTTGTCCGTTACGACCGCATCATTGCGGAATACCCGCGTGGTAATGTACGTCTTGCCTCGCATTTACGCGCTGCACAGAATCATTTGCAATATCGCCGTGCTGCCCGTGCTTTGGGCGAACTCGAAACGGCAGCTATTGTTTTTAATGACACAAAAAATTCATCACAACCAACCAGCCAAGCCCCAAGCAATCAGCGTTACGAACCGCAGAGTTACGCCGACAATGCCCGTGAGCAAATTCTGTACATTCGCGGTGAGGCGAATGCTGCTGCAAGAAGGTTTGATGCGGCTTTGCAAAGTTTTTCGGCGCTGCTGAAAGAATTTCCCCGCTCTGCACTGACGATGCGGGGAAAATTAGGAAAAGGCTATGCACTGCTGAATTTGGCAGATTCTTCGGAAAGCGGCATCAATACTGCTTTGGAAGAATATAATGCGGTCATTGAAGCGGATGATTTGACAAATCCCGAATACTCCCGTTTGGCGGGAATAGCAAGGTTGTACCGTACAATAGCTCTCAAACGCAAGGGCGACCGCGAGACAGCACGCAAGGAATTAAGCGCCTTGGCGGTGCAATCGGATTTTATATTTCCGGCGGAAGCACTCTTGGAATTAGGCGAAATTTATTACCAAGAAGGCAAATACGACGATGCCAGAAAAACGCTGGAACGCGCTGCCCGCGAAGCCCCCGACGCAGCAACACAAATGCGCGTCAATCTGCTTTTGGGTGAAACGGCACTCGAAGCGAAGGCGTATTCGCTGGCTGTTCGCTCCTTTGAACGGGCAGAGCAGTTATTGGCGCAAGTGCCGTTGTATGAACTTGCCAACCGCGACGAATACCTCGCCGAAGCAGTATTAAAGCGCGGTATAGCGCTTGTTGGTACAAAAGAATATCGTGATGCCATGACGCAATTCACGCGCTTTTTGAACGATAATCCGCATAACCCTGATGCCCCAAATAGTGAAACGATTCAAAACCAACGCATGGAAGCGGCATTCTGGATAGTAGAAGCTGAATATCAGGCAGACTTACTGCAAAATGCTGTGCGTGGGTATCAAACTTTTTTGAGCGAATACCCAACCAGCAATCGTGCCGAAGAAGCGCTCTACGGCTTGGGTTGGGCGCAATTTCGTTTGCGTCAGTTCAATGAATCCGCCGCAACATTTACACGGCTTTTGCGGGAATACCCGCAAAGCGGCTTCGCACTTGACGGTTTGGCACGGAAAGGCGACGGGCTGTATATTACCAAAAACTACCGTGCGGCGGCGGAATCCTACCGTCAAGCAGCCCGCTTGCAACCGAAGTCCGAACAAGGTGAGTATGCTGCATTTCAACTTGGGCAATCGCTGTACCGAATGCAGGAGTATGAGCAAGCTCTAGAATCCATGCGTGATTTCGCTAAGACCTATCCCAATTCTCCGCTTGCTGATGACGCACTGTACGGTGCCGCCTGGATTTCTTTTCAGCAGCGCCGTTTTGCTGATGCCGCCAAAGAATTTCGTGCATTGATTGATGCGTACCCGCAAGGCTCGGCAGCAGCACGTTCCTACTACGCTTTGGGCGATTCGTATTTTAATTTGGAGCAGTACGACGCAGCAATTCAGGCATACCGCTCCGTTGCTGATGTGTTTCCGCTTCATCCGCTTGCACCGGAGGCGGTCAATGCCGTGCAGTATTGCTATTTGCTGCAAGGCAAGGAAGACTCGGCTTCGGCAGTTACAGATAAATACATTAATGCAAGTCCGGGTTCGACACTTTCGCAGGAAGTAAAATTCAAAAAAGCGGAAACGCTCTTTAATGCCGGTAAATTCGCGTCGGCAGCGGCAGAGTTTGAGGATTTCATTACCAGAAATCGCCAGAACCCGCGTAATGCAGAGGCTGTTTACCAAATCGGACGAAGTTATGCCGCAGTAAACGATACAGCAAAAGCCTTTGCAGCGTTTCGTCGGGTCGAAACAGATTATCCGGAAAGCAATGTAGCACCTCGCGCAGCATTAGAAATTGCCTTACTGCGAAAAGAATTAGCATTTGCTAAGCGAGAACCGATACGCCCTGCTCTTGCACAGAATCCCCGCGAGACCGCCGCACAGCGTGAAGCCCGACTTGCTCAGGCACAGCGCGAAGCACAAGCCGCCGCGCAAGCATTTATGCAGACACAAGCACAAAGTTTTGCTGAAGCCGACAGTGCTTTTGCGCGTGTGGAAAGCCTGTATGCAGGCGACAACGCTGCTATTCGTGCCGCTTTTGAACGCGCCGTTATGCGGGAATCTCGCGGCGATACAACCGGTGCGCTTCGGCAATACCGCGAAGTGGCAGAGCGCTACAAAGGCTCGGATTACGGCGACCGATGCCGTTACCGCGTTGCAATGTTTTTTCGCCAAAATAGTCTTTATGATAGCGCCCGTGCGCAGTTGGCACAAATTGCTTCTTCGCGTACCGATGAACTTGCCGCGGAATCGCAATATCGCATCGGTGAGATGTATCAACGCGAGAAAAAATATGCTGAAGCAATTACGGCATTTCTCAAAAATAAAAATGCCTTTGCAGGGCTGGAAGATTGGTACACCCTTGCGTTGCTGAACTTGGGGTTATGTTATGAAGCAACAAAGGAGATAGAATCGGCAAAAGAAACATACAGACTTGTTATGGCACAGCACGGCGATGATGATTATGCCAAAACTGCCCGCGAGCGCTTGGAAAAATTGATGAAATTGTAACGATTTGTGCCTCACGACCGTTACTTCAAATTAGCCGTACAGCACTGACCTCTCGCGTTGTACTGAGGGGAATAATTTGCGCTTTATACTACCACAATTTTTTTGAGAGATGTAATGCCAACAACACGACGTACTTTTTGTACACAATTTGCCACAGCAGGCATGACTGCTGCTTTGTCGTACGATAAATTACTTGCTTTCGAGAATCACATTATTGCATTAAGTGGTCAGAAAAGCCCACCAATACTTGCTTCGGACGAAACGTTCTGGGGACAGGTAATGACGCCATTTCCCGTTGACAGAACACTCCTCAACCTAAATAACGGCGGGGTTTCACCCTCGCCACAGAGTGTTTTGCGGGCTGTGGAGGAGTTTGCTCATCATATCAACAAAGCGCCTCATTATATACTGAATCGAGAGTTATTGCCGCGCTTGGAAACGATTCGAGATGCCCTTGCACAGAAATTTGGCTGTATCGCTGAAGAAATCGCTATTACGCGCAATGCGAGCGAAGCGCTCCAAATTGTCCAGATGGGTCTTCCTTTGAAGTCCGGTGATGAAATCATCATTACAACGCAAGATTATCCGCGCATGATCAATGCGTGGGAGCAGCGTTCTCGGCGTGAGGGAATTGTGGTCAAAAAAATTTCTTATCCCGCACCACTTCTGCGTCCGGCAGATTTTATTGAGCGTATCACAACAGCGGTTTCACCCAAAACTCGCGTGATTCATCTTTCGCACGTGTGTTTTATTACCGGTGAGATTCTGCCTGTGCGTGAGGTGTGTGCTTGGGCACGGGAGCGTGGTATTTTGACGATTGTTGATGGCGCTCACGCTTTTGCACATTTTCCTTTTACCTACGCGGATGTAGGCAGTGATTTCTACGCTACAAGCCTCCATAAATGGCTCTATGCGCCGCTTGGCAATGGGTTTCTCTTTATGCGACGAGAACACATTAGCAACGTGTGGGCGCTTCTGGCTCCGCCAAAGGAAAAGGACAATGATATTCGCAAATTTGAGGAAGTCGGAACAGTTCAATTAGCCATACACGCTGCCATTGGCGAGGCATTGACCTTTAATGAAACATTAGATGCGTCTCTAACGGAAACAGTTCTGCCATTTTCCCGCAAAGCCGCACGGTTACGGGCATTAAATATGCGGTGGATACAACGTTTACAGCACTATCCTTCCGTAAAATTTCTTACCTCCATCTCGCGCCCTGAAGCCTGGTGTGGCTTAGTCTTGGTCGCAATTGAGGGTATGGATCTTGGAAAAATGGCGAATTATCTTTTGCAGAAACACCGTATCATCGTTTCGCAAATGGTATTACCCGAATTTCGGGGATTGCGCATTACGCCGAATATCTACACAACCCCGGCAGAAATAGATGTTTTTGCAGCGGTAATGGAACGATTTGCACGAGGAGAAATTCGAGAAGTAAAAAACGGGTAATGCTCTAAAGTCGGCTTGAATGCACCTGTTTGCGGTTAATAGTGTTCCACACGAAGCAGCCTGTTATCCTACGCTGATGCTCATAATGCGCTTTCCGTTTGCTTTGAGCCAGCGTTCTGCTTCGCGGTACTCCGGACACCATTCCTCAACTTGCTGCCAGTACGCCGCAGAGTGGTTGGCTTGGCGTAAATGCGCCAGTTCATGGATGATAAGATAATCCCGTACATGGGGTGGAAACAAGATACAACGCCAATTCAAATTCACACTTCGACGGGCTTTTACACAGCTTCCCCAGACGGATTTTTGATTTTTGACAGCAATTCTCCGCACAGTTTCACCCAGCGTTTGCGATAATTCCACCGTTCTTTTGGGTAATATATCGTTAGCACGACGTATCATGCAGTAGCGCCAATACTCTATTGCCGCTTTGCGGGATAATTCTTCGGACAAGGCTTTGTCTTGGGGAATCGTAATGACGACACTTTTGGTCGGCGTATCGGAAATACTACGGTCGGAAATATGGAGGGAGAAACTGTCGCTAATGTCAATGTGCATTGGAAGCCACTGACCGTCAATAATCACTTCCGTTGGTGCGATTGAAGAATCAGCATTTGCCTGTTGCAAACGCTCCGCCGTAATTTTGTCGAGTGCAGTTTGAACAAAAGAAACGTTTTTTCGGAGAAATGCGCGGGCATCGCGCAAGGAAACGCGCATCGGCACAGAAACCCAAACACGCCCGTCATGCGCGACTTTCAGCGACATCCGTTTTACTTGACGGCGTTTGCGTATTTCGTAATGAATTCCGGCATACTCTTCTTTGACCGTCATACGCTGCTATTTTCGACCTTTGGAAAAGCGGGTTTGTGACAGTGATTTTGCTTTCGGATGGTACAAAGGATAATCTGCCTTTGCTTGACCCAATTGAATACGGCGTAATTTCGGGTGAGCCATCGCACGGCGCACGGGGGAAAGATACTCAAAAAAATACTTCCCGCTCAAATGGTCAATTTCGTGCTGCATAACCCGTGCCAGCAGTCCTTCCGCTTCGAGGTGATGTTCGTGCATTTGCAAATCATAGAATCGTACTTGAATTTTTTCAGGGCGCGTGATAGTATCGCGGTATGTCGGTAAACTCAAGCATCCTTCTTCCATTTCCGATGTTTCGGGCGAATAAGCGGTAATAACCGGATTTATCAGCACCATTGGCGGGGTTTTGATTTTAGACCCTTTTTTTTCTTCCTCGACATCACTCAAATCAATCACCGTAATAGCTCGCGCATCACCCACTTGATTAGCTGCCAAGCCGATTCCGTCTGCATTATTCATGGTTTCAAACATATTCTTGACAAACGTGGTCAGTTCGTCACTAATGTCTTCCACCGGCTTTGCTACTTGCTTGAGCAAAGGGTGGTCGTAGGTGTACACAGGAAGAATTGCCATGGAAAAAGGAGAAATCAAAAAGACAAGTATGGTGAAAAAATACGTGTGATAAATGGCATTAAAACAAATGCCTCAACGCAAGGTTTAATGCTGTTGTTGGTGCTATGCAGCAGCGTTTTGGGCGGTGATAATTTTGAGTAAATCCGTAATGTCATTCAGAACAAAATCGGCAACAACATTTTGATTGCCGAATGAATCGCCGTAGCGAGCAAAGGCTGTTTGCATACCGACATTCTTTGCACCAACCATATCACGCTCCGCCCAATCACCCACCATAATCGCCGAACCAGGTTCTACGCTCAGTTTTGCCAGCGCCGTCAAAAACGGCTTCGGGCTTGGCTTGCGTTCTTTTGTATCGTCGAAGGTAACGACGGCATCAAAGTAATGATGAAAGTTGATATACGACAGGCGCAGCCATGCTTCAAGTGTCGGCGCATCGGAAACGACGGCAAGTTTGATATTACGCTTCACCAGTTCAATAACCGTTGCCGTAGCGTGTGGATAAGGTTTTAACGAGGCTTCACGGGCGCGGCGATAAGCAATGATACCTGCGGACAAAATTTTGTAATCCACTCGCCCCAAAGTCTCATGCAAAAGCTGGTCGAAGACGCGCTGATACTCAATACCTTGCTCATTATAAATACGGTCAATGCGTGATTTTATTTGCTCAAATGTCAAATCAAATCCCGCATCAATCATTGCGGTTACTGCCGCATCAACGGCTGTACGCTTCATTGCCATAAAATCAACGAGCGTGTTATCAAGATCGAATACGACTGCTTTGACCATAGTATTTGTGCATTACCGTGTAAGAAAACACCGCAAAAGCAAGCATAGTTGCGGTAAGAATAATTTACAAACGATTATTGAATACGGAATGTAAAGGTAATAAAACCCATCATTTCTTTGCCATCATTCAACGGATTAAATTGCCATCGGCGCAGTGCTTCCATAGCAGCACGCTCCAATGCGGGTTCGCCTTTTTGCATCGGGAGAATGAGACCAACACTGCCGTTTGGCAAGACCGTGAACCGCATTTTGATTTGCGCAGAGGTCGTAATTCCGGCAGGGTATTTTGGTAATTCTTTGTGCAAAACAACGCGATTGCCGCCACCGCCCCAATCTAAGCTATATCCTTGCCCTCTTCCAGCACCACTACCGAAGCGTCCTAAGCCTTCGCCATTTGCTTCAGTAGGTGCAGTGCTTGAACCAACGTCGGTTTTGGCAGCATTTGCAGCAAGTTTATCAGCTTTTTCGGATGTTTTTGCATCTTCTTTGACGGGCTTGACAAAAGCCGGTTGTGTATAATCGCGTGGCTTTACTGTTACGGTTTCTTCTCGTTTGAGCGTTGTTTTTCGGGCATCTTCGAGCGGTTCGGGGTTTTGAGGAGCTTTGCGAACAGCACCTTCGGCAGTAAGATTTCCGGCGCTTGGCAGATTGGGGTTTCCTGTGCCGAATTGCAAGAGTTGAATGGGAATTGAAACGCGCTCCGGCTGCCGGACGTAAGGCGTAATATCCAGCAAATTAAGCATCCACAGCAGCAAAGCCAATACCGCAAGCGAGAGCATAAATCCTACGAGAGTGTGCCGTTTTCGCCGTTCTGTGGTGTCCAGCGCATACAATTCGCGGTCAAGACGGCGACGGGCTACCGAACGTACCAGGTCCTGTATCGGTATGTGCTGTGGTGCCGATACAGACGGAATTTGCTCATCAAACGGTATCGTTTCGAGAGACATACTCTGAGGTGATAGAAGGACAAGAAGGTCATCGAACTCATCGGGAGCTATATCGATTGTATCAGTTTTCATGCGATTTGTGAAGATGTCTTGAAGACATTACATACAAAAACAATGCGTGAAAATACCGGCAAAAAGTCGCACAAACGAGTATGACCAATTGCACAAATCTACAAAACTTTTTAGAATTGACCGCAAACCCGCGTTTATCTTCCGCAAGGCATACTATATCGTACACGAGGCTATACGGAAACAATCATTACTCGTGGGTCTTTAGCAGTTAAGAGGTTTTTAGCGTAAGCGCACAACCCAAGACCCGATATACCCCTGTCGAGCCGCTTCACGCTCTGCTTCTTGCAAAGAATTATACAAGCCAAAGCGTACACGATAAATCGTCTGACCACGAATTACCTGCGACGTAATCATAGGATTCATCATCCCGCGCTGTTTCAAGCGTTCCAGCCACTCTTCTGCATCAGCAAGCGAGGGTGTTGCATAAACCTGAATGGCAAAAACACCGCTTATTTGCTGGGTGCTTTGCTGCTCTAGAGCGGTTGAACGGTTTTGCTTGTTTGGTTGGTTGGTTGGGAGCTGTTTTACTATTTGCGCTTTTGTTTCTGTGGGCGTTTGAGCAGAAGTATTCTTTTGAACATCAGTTTTTGTCGGCTGCCCAATCTTTTTTTGCAACTCTTCTTGTTTCGTATCTCCTTTGTTTTTTTCTTCCTTCTTTTCGCCCTGTTGTTTTGCTTCCTTCGGAAGCTCTTTTTTCTGCTCTGGCTGTTGTTCTTTTAACTCAGGTTTTGTTGTATTTACTGCCAGGCTATGAGCGCTTTGAGAGGATTGTTCTGGTGCAGGGTTCTTCGCTGTATTTTGTGCTGATGACGAAATAGCAGAAGCATTGACTTGCGTTTGCGTTATACTTTTGGACGTTTCTGCCGTACCTGAGGACTGTACCGTTTGTTCTGAATTTGACGTGGTGGTTGTGTCGCCGGAAGATTTTTGGAGTTCTGTTGATGGATTATCTGAAGAACTTTCTAATACATCCCGCTGAGTAGTGTTTTGTCTCACATCAACGGGTTCAAGCAAACTGTCTTGTAATGCAGTAGGTGCTTGACCACTCATTTTCGCCCATGCAGTACCGATATTTCTACCAAGACTTGTATTGCGAAGAGCTATATAACCAAAAGCAACAATCGCTGCTAAAATAAGGCTAAAAATCGAGGCAGAGACCAAATCGCGGAACCGAGTATTGACGCGATTTGGAGATAGTTTAGCTTTTTGTGCCGCAGCGTATTCTGCATCGCGACGGCGCTGCTCTTCGGCATCGGGTATGGTAATCACTCTCAGTGGAGGAAGAGACGAGGCGTTGTTCATACCATGTAACGCAGATTCTTCCGTGCCGAATTGTATCGGCGGCGAATACTCGGAGGAATAGTCCCCTGAATACTCCTGTGCATTTATTGATGGAGAAAATTGGGAAGCACCATTATTGGATACCTGTGCTTCGGATGCGGAAAGTTCTTGTGGTTCAGGGTGAGTATCTGTTAAATCACCTCGTAAATATGCTTCCGCGTGCTCTTGTTCTTGACGAAGTTGGTCTTGATACCGTTTCTCTAACAACGCTTCACGGTCGAGAACTGTTTCTTGTTTCGGTGCGTATTCTTGTGCGCTTAAATCTTCACTATATCCACCGATGGTATATTCCGAAGAAGATGTAGCTTGAACTTCGTTTTGAGGCTCGATCTGGGAATCGACCAAAAACTCCACCGACACACTATGATTACTGTCTTGATCACCAGTGCGATGAGTATTTTGCGGAAAGGCAGTTGCTAACTCATGGGAAATTTCCTCAAATGACGGACCATCATCATCTATTTCTATAGCATCCTGCATTGTTTCGTTCCTATGAGCATCATCTTGCTGCGGAGCATCTATGCGAGCGAGCCTGCTGGGAAAAAGTGGCTCATCATCAAACGAAGGAACAACACTGGTTGATGTGTGTATATCGGATGAAAGAGAACCTGTCCGAAATTGAGATTCATTTTCCTGAACTTCAACGTTTAAAGCTTCAACGTTTGAAACTTCGGCACTTAAAACTTCAGTGTTGGACACTTCAGCATTGGGAACGTCAAAGGATTGGAGTTCAAAAGATTGAACTTCCGAAGGTATTTCGGAAGTGGAGGTAAATTTTCCTAAGCGAAATGATTCTTGGTCATCATCGAAGCCGCTTTTATCGGCATCGTTCAGAAAATCATTCTGGTTTGTATCGTCAATTTCAATCATAACTGCTCAAACATACGGAAGTTAAAAGGTTATCACAAAACCTGCAGCAATAAATATGCCACGCTCTTGATACCCTTGCCAAATCACGATTGTTTGATTCAAAAGATTCGTTCCGCGGACATACGCGCTGATAGTCGAAGAAAATTCGTATTCGGCGCTTAACCGCACATCTACATATGCCGGAAGATTAGTCGCCGAGGGAGTAAATAACGAAACAGCGCGCTCACCGAAATATATTCCTTCCACAACCGTAGAAAATTGTTCAAACCACTGACGGCGATAGCGCAGAGAACCTTCAATCGGCGGTAAATACGATTGAGGTGATGTTACATCGCCAGAGCCGCTAATGTTCAGAAGCACGGACGCAAAATTTGCCTGACCGCGCAAAGCGAACTTGTCGTTCAGCGAAATCTCAACTTCCGTTTCTGCCCAAACACTCAAGCTACGCACAGGACGAAACAAAGGAACAAATTCACCATTATTACTCGCCGCATCAAAAAGCATTTTACCAACAGCACTCTGAGCATTTGCGCCAATATTGACCGCGAAATGTTGCGAGGGATGAAGGTGAATAATGGCACTGGCTTCGATAACATTTTCCGGTGGAAATGGCGGAACATTGGAAGAGAAAAATGTTGAAGCAGTATAAGGATTATTACGAAAAGTCCGAAGAAAATTATTTTGCCGAACGCCGGTATAACCTGAAACCGTAAGACTGAGAAGGGAACTTGCCGCCAGATGTGCGCGAATACTTGCCTGCGGGTAGAGATTCGGCGTATAACTAAGCGTTTGCAAACCTGCGGTTAATGATAGTGAAAATGCTGATGAACGATAATCGGCAACCAGAGAAGGCGAAAACAGCATTGAAAACCACGAAGCAGCAAGAAACTGTACAGCCATATTGCCTCCGAGATTCCAACCACCGCCAAGTGATGTGGTCATCATTAAATGTGCGTCGGCAAGCGTATTTTCATGTATGCCTTGTAACAATACACTTTCTGCCGACAGACCCATGTTATACTGAAGATTCTCGAATGTTCCAACGGTTTGTACGCCACCTTCGAGAAGTAAAGACCGTCGCTCGGGGGCAAGTTCAGGAAAAGCAATGCTGTCTGCACCGAAAAACCGATACTGACGGTAATTTGCCCGAAGATACGTATTGGTGCGGCTTCCGGCAAAAAAGAAGAATTTTTCCGGTGCCAGATACTGCGATTGAATATCCGCTCGAAGGTCGGTAAATTCTGCATTGCGGCGGTGTCCGCCGGAGAATGTTGCTCCTGCACCTGCTGTGAGGTCGAAGTTTCCGGCAACAAATCGGTATCCCGCATCAATGCTTGGTGTAATGAACATTCCGAACTCACCTTGCAGAAAACCCTCGCGTTCTTGCTGTGGCAGCAAAAAACGGTTCATTGCGGCATTGGGGAGCATGGAAAATGGTTGTTTATCAAGCGGATTAAACCGGTTCAATTGCTGTTGCGTCAGCTTTGGAGATGGTTTTGGGGATTGCTTCGTCCCTCCCGGAACATCGAGTGTTTCTGTGCCGGTGATAACAAATTCCGGTAACTCAAGTGGTTGTTCAGCTTTCGTTTTTTCGGATTTTTCCGTGGGCTTCGTTTGTTGAGCCAGAGATGGTCTGTGCGTCAAAAGCAACGTTGCGCTTACTGCAATAGTAAGCGCAACTGCTCGTACTTTGTCAACAAAATATTGGTCTTGCCAATCGGAAATGCGCATAATGACGATGATTGCTATTGATATAAGACCGAGAAGAAATGATTGACAAAAGCAATCGTGGAGTAGCGTGAATCATAGTATAATAGTGCTGCACCAATAACCGCGACAATCAAAAATAATCCCACAATATACACCCGCGAAGCCTTGACATCATAGATAACAGCTGTACCTCGCAACATACGGTATAAACACCAGAGGAGAATGTAAAAGATTAGCAATAGTGAGACTAATGTGTACGAGTCGGTTGTGAATATGCGGTAGAGTCCGGCAGTCATTATCAGTAAAAAGCCCAACGGTAAAAACGCCCACGTGCTAATAACAAAAGCATCCCCAATAAAAATGCGAGACTTGACAAAAAACGAACAGGCACGAATAAATAGTGTCAAAAAGCCAATAATAACAAAAAACAATGCTGTTGCTGTTAAACACGAAGCCCAAGGCTCCCAGATGACCGTGTTAACAAACTCTTTAACAGTATTTGAGGGAATAAAATGCGTAATGACATAATCAAGCAAATAGCTAAAACGCAAAAAATAAAGCATTGATGACACAATCAATCCTAAGGTTGCCGACAAAACGAGAGCCAAACTTAACGTACCGGCATTAGAGAGAATACGCTGGTCTCGTATATCTGCATAAAAATTATAGGGACGCAGCAATGCCCGCAAAACGTCTTCCCGAAAACGGCGAGAAGTATTTAATAAAACGAAAAACAAGACAATGAGTGTAATGCTGATAACAGTATAAAGAGCTGGTATCTCTGTTTTGTAATTTCCCGTTTCTAAGACTGGTTCTTTTTCATCGTTGAATAATGCTTTCACCATTTGGTATGGCATACGAATATCGCGAGAACGAGAGACTAAACCGCTCGTAGCGATATACTGCTCGGGATTATTTGTAATCAGTATCGGACGGTCTGTCAAGTAGTCATTAAATGTACCAATGATGACATTATCCGAAATTTTATATTCCTGCAAAATACGAAAGCGCTGACGAATATAGCGGGCTTGGGCTTCGACAGAGAGCGGATCAGAATAGCCTTTGTGATTATCGGGTTGGATAAGTTTGCTAAAACTGAAAACCGTCATTTTCTTTTGTGCAAGGGCTTGTAAACGCTCGGCTTCTAAACGAAAATCCTGTGCATCGTCGTGGTGCATAGCAAAAACGATGAAATCAAAACCGTCACCATCCAGCGCTTGAGTTTTTCCATGAACGGTTTTGTACAGTAATTTTGCCGAGGCGTTACGGGTAACTTCACGGATTTTTTGAGCGTATATTGTCACTTCCGGTTTTCCTTCCACAATCTCTTCGGCAATACCAAAGGCGAGCGCAGAAGCATGATTTTCATAGACGGCAATGTAGTCTTTAATCATAGTTTGAGCTGTAACAATATAGTTATCTTTACCCAAAATTGCCGTTGGAATACCCCGCGCAGGCAAATCTACCAAAATGAATAATCCGTATTTGTCGCAAAGGTGCATTAAATAAGGATGAGGTGCACCATAGCGCACACGAATAGCATTTGCTCCAAGAGTTTTTAGCGCAATTACGTCGCGCTCATATTCCGCCATATTGATTGTTGCACCGCCATTATTACTGTCTTCGACATAATCAACAGCTTTCAAATTCATTTGCTGACCATTAACAATAAGAATCGATTTATCACCTTGCAGCTCCGTCTGCGCTTTACACAGACCAAGCGGAATACTATAGTCATCCAACACTTCACCATTGCGACGAATATAAACAACAAGTGTGTACAAATTCGGTGTCAGAGGTGACCAAAGTTTCGGAGAACTTACCGAAAAATTAAGTTTTACTTGGGCATTGCGGTTCGCACTAATTTCAATCATGGAAGGAGTTGCTCGTGCAATTACGCTGGAATCCTCCATAGAACGTAGTTCCGCAGTTACTTCAACGGTTGTTTTTTGCAATGTTACAAGCTGCGCCGGCTTTGTTGAGTCACTTTGAATGGCTTCATAAAGATTGCCCGACACCAGTGATGTGGTAATTTGAAGATTTGCTGTATTAAAATCATTTCCGTTAAATGTTGTTTTACTGTCCACGTTACTGAGAAACACATTCGGCATCCCAACTAAAAACAGTTCACGAGTAACGCCACCAAACACTTTTGCATCATGCGGAACGGGACGTAATGGAATCGTACTGGAAGCATCTAGTTGATTATTAACCACAATTTCTAGCGTGTTATTACCATTCACCAAATATGAATCAGGAATACGCAAACCGAAGGGAAAACCTCCCCCAACATGACTTTGGAGGTATTGACCATTAACATAAATTTCCATACGATAATTGCATCCTAAAGAATACAATTGCCATTCGTATTTCTTGATAAGAGCTTCATCTATCACAAACGTTCTGCGATACCGAAATTCACCCACCGTTGTTTCCGAGAAGGGCAAACTAACACGCTGCCAGTCCGGTTCAGCCGAAGAAGAGCGCTGCCATTCACCCGCGAGCGGTACGATGAGGCGCTGCTGGGAATGGGTGAGAATTTTTGTCTGGTCGTTGCTCAGAGGAATGTAGCGCCCCGATTGTGCAAGTGCCGGAGGCACAAAGAGCGCCAAAAGAAGGCTCAGGCGGACAAAAGAATGTGAAATTGCTGCAAACAATGAATTGGTCAGAGTGCTGGAAAAAGTGTGCATGGTATTGTGCCGAATAAACTTCAGTAAATGATAATCCGAAAATCGTTTGTAAAGTCTCACATTCGATGAAACTTAGCAATAAAATTATGCAAAGATAGCGTACTCAACGGCATTTTCAAACGTTGAATTTCTGTTCAATCAATTCGCGTATTTCCGCTCGTAGTCCTGAGTAGCATTTTATCATTCCAAGAGACTTTTATGCGATGGTGAAGAAAGACTCCCAAAAAAGAAAGAACGGAGTTTGTCGTACTCCGTTCTTGAACATTTTGCTATGGTCGCCCTCAATCACTATTCTGTATCCTTACGGGATTGCTGTGAGCGCCACTGCCAAACACCAAAGCCAAGAAGGGCAATCACCAGAACGTTACACGCCAAACTCACATTTTTTCCCATATCAAAACGGCTTGAAGTGAAGCGCATTTCAACGGTGTGTTTGCCTTTCGGTACAATAACGCTTCGGAAGGCATAATTAGTCTTAAAAATTTCTGTTTCTTTACCGTCAATATACGCCTTCCAGCCTGCCGGATAATAGACTTCACTCAAAAAGAGCAGATTATTTCCGGGCGCATCAACTTCAAAAGTGACAGATTCATTTTTGTACGACAAGGATTTTACGCGATTAATATGCTCCATCATATCACCCGATACCGTATCAATCGGCTGTGGGAGCGGTTTTTCGAGATATGCTACTTCTAAGGGAGCAAAATCACCATTTTTGAGGTGGTTCAGAATATCCATTTGTTGTGCAGTTTCCACACGGTTTACTAAAAATGCACGAGGCAAAACCGATGGGTTTTCATACACCAGCATCTGTGTTTCTTGCGATTTGAATGCCGGCTGCATTCCTTCCATAAGCGGGCGTTCCGAAAGCAAATATTTGACATTCATCAAATTCCACAAAAACGGGTTGGCAATAACCGAGCCGCCACCGTTACCCGCTACGTCCAACAAATCTTGATAAATACGCAATTTTGCCGAATGATACCCGTGAACGTGCTGCAAACCAAAATACGCCATTACATTCGGTGCTTGGCTAAAATCCGCTACGCGAAAAAGGGATTTATCGCTTTGAATAAAGGTAATTGCATCGGTTTTGCGGAAGACCGTTTGCTCGTATTTCTGTTTGGAAATTTCCATTGGTCGCACCCCGACACGCCAAAGGTCTATCACCAAGAGCAGTGCCAACGCCGATAAACCGAGCGTTTCGGACAATGTGCCGCGTACAAGCAACCACACTGTTACCATAAACAGCAGTCCGATAAACGCTGTGGCGTACCAATCATCAATCATCAGCGAATACACTTGCTGACCGCGCTCGTTGGCAATTTGTGCAATACGCTCTTTGTATGCTTCCAATTGCTGCGGGTTATCGCGGACTTGACTGAGAACGCTTTGATATTGTTCACTGGTTGCATTGCCAACTGCTTTGACGTAGGATTCTTTGCCGACAACGCTAAATATTAAACCTGCAACAAGGAATAACGCCGCTCCACCGACACCACCAAAGAGCCACTTCCGCTCGACTGCTTTGTGGTGTGCGCCGTCGGGCGAGTGGCGTTGCCAGAGAAATGCCGTAATACCGTATCCGGCAAGAATCGGCACGGCAAATTGTGTCAGTGCAAGCGCCATTTGAGGTGCGCGGAACTTATTAAAATTCGGAACGGCATTAAAAAAGAGGTTATAGAGCAACGGCATATTTTTTCCAAAGGACAAAATCAAGGCAAAGAGCGCCGTTGCAATTAAAAACTGCACAAATGTATCGCGCCGCCAATGCCAAGCACCAAAAATCGCCAATGCTAAAACACCTATGCCCATATAGTTAGCAGCGTCGGTAAACGGCATTTGTCCCCAATACGTGCTTTGTACTTCATTGCCAACATTCATTTTCCCGAACCCAAAGTAATTCGGTACACCAAAGGTCATCATTTCTTGCGGGCTGAACGACCAATTGGTTGCGTACTCATAATCAAAGCCACCACCGGCATCCTGCTTTTGTCCTACTGTTTTCTCAATTGGCGCTGTGCCGCGTGTGGAATAGGGCGTATATTCCATCACCGACAAATAGCGGTCTGCTGCCATTGCAAAAGATAATCCGCCTGCTACGGCAAGGATTCCTGCGGCTCGCAAAACACCCGTCACTGATTCTTTTTTCACTAAGCGGCTCACAATCTCGAAGACAAAGTACAACCCAAAGCAGCACAAACCGTAAAAGACCATTTGAACGTGGGTAGATTCTACCAAAATATGCGTTATCACAATCAGAAATGCCGCATAAAGCCAGCTAAAGCGCTCACGAAGTTTTTCGAGGCACATCAAAATATAAGGGAATGTCATCAGTGCCATGGGTTTGGTGTTGTGACCAATCATAACCCACACAATAATAAACGTCGAAAAGATAGCGGCAAATGCCGTAAAAAACGCCACAAAACGGCTATGAGCTTTGCTTCGCATAAGAAGAAACACACCAATACCGTACAAAATGTAATACGTTCCCACACGCACGGCATCACTACCGAAAAGCGTACCAATACTACCGGTAATTCCGTGAAACACAATCATAATGAAATCCCACCACCGCTCACCGGTTGTTAGCAGCGCCGCATAACTCGGCAAACCGGAAAAGATATTCGGCATCCAAAGCGGATATTCACCGCTTTTTTTCGCGGCTTCCAAAAACGGAACAAAACTGCCCGAAGCGATATTGTCCGATGCAAAGAACGTCCCTCCGCCAAAAAGCGTCCCGCGTAAAAATATCAACACAGCAATCGCTAGTGCAGCCCAATACAAGGCTGTTTGATATTGCTCTGGGATAAGCGATTTTTCGGGCTTGTGAGCATGAGGGCGGTGCTGCTGCGAAGAGCGTTTTGAAGCAGAATGTGGCTGTTTTGCCATGCGGGAAACTCCTAAAAAATGAGAAGATGCAATAATTTATCTATCAATAAACAAGTTCTGAAAGGGTACTTGAGCGAGGTTTCATAAAGATTGCTTTCATACTGTCGGTCAGCATTGACCAATTCTGAAACGGACGTTTGTCTATACGCTCAAAACGAATAAAACCTGCGGTGTCAATTAAAAACATACCGTGTCGTTCAGTGTCCAGCGCACGACGATAACAACCAAGCGCTTCCATTGCATAATGATTAGAATCGGAGAACAATTCAATCTCAAACGCTCCGCCCGGCTGGACAAAACTACTGTCCAAATTTGGCTCTGCGAGTGCTGTCCGATTATCTTCCGGCGTGTCATTGCTCAGCCCCACGACCGCCCAACCATAACTTTTGAACCGATAAGCGTGCTGAGAAAGTTGTTTCATTGACATCACACACATCGGACACCCTACGCCAAGATAGACCGAAAGCACTATTGGTGCTTGTTTGTAGAGTTGAGACAACCGTACTGTGTCTCCTTGTACTGTGCGCACAAGCACATCAGGAACACGCTTGAACGTTGGCTCCGAAGGTTTGTGGGAGCAAGCCACTATGCTCAGTACGCTTATCGCTCCGAACAAAGCGTACTGCCCAATGAGAAAAAAAATGCGCTGCAAGCCTTGTAAAAACATGGTTTAAGAGGATTCGTTCATAATGCGTAGAACATGAACAAGCACAGCAATTTATGATTTTTTGCAGAAAAGCGTATCGGATTATTATGCACCACTCCTCAAAAAAGCAAACGAGACATTTCCAATAGGGAAAATGCCTCGTTTTTCAATCTTATTTTATCTATAAGAGATGCACGATTATGACAATACCGCCAAAACTTCATCCACATGTCCGGGAACCTTGACTTTACGCCATTCATGAGTAATAACTCCTTCCGGATTAATGACAAATGTACTGCGTTCAACGCCCATATATTTCCGTCCATACATGGATTTTTCCACCCAAACACCATAGTTTTCGCAGATTTCATGCGACTCATCGCTGACAAGCGCAAAATTCAACTCGTATTTTTGCTTGAATTTGTCGTGAGATTTTGGACTATCGGGGCTAACACCAAGAACAATAGCGTTCGATGAGGTCAAACGCTGCATATTATCACGAAAATCACAGGCTTCTGCCGTGCAGCCGCTTGTATCGTCTTTGGGATAAAAGTAGAGGATGATGTGTTTTCCTCGCAAGGAACGTAAAGAAATTGTTCCACCATTGTCTGTCGGAGCAGTAAAATCAGGTGCCGGTTTACCAAGAGTAGTGTTCATGGAAAAGAAAAAAATACGATGAAAGAATAATTCCGAGAAAAGTTTGAGAAGAAGGTATGAGGGCAAATTGCTCACAAAGTCTCCCCCTTGCTTGACGATTGATCGGTTGAGCAATTGTATAACATCTTGCTCCCTGCAAGGTTTGATACCATTAGGCAACGATTTTTTCATATTTTCCTCATTCCGTGCTTTTGTGCCGTGTGGTTTGTTTGTAGATTTGCGTCGGAAATTTTTCTTTCTTCAAATTCACGGTTCTTTTTTTGACTGTATTTTTTTCTTCATTGTCATTCGCCATGAAAACCGCTTCACACCTGTATTCTGAAATCGCTGTCACACACGAAACCGCACGAGAACTGGGCTTGCATGACCACGAGTTTGATGCCATTCTCAAGGTTCTCGGTCGCACGCCAACCTACACAGAACTTGGCATTTACAGTGTGATGTGGAGCGAACACTGCTCGTACAAAAATTCTATTGTCGAATTGAAAAAACTCCCGCGTTCCGGCGGAAGAATGTTGGTGGAGGCAGGAGAGGAAAATGCCGGTTTGATAGACATTGGCTCGCATGGCGGTAAGCATTGGGCGCTTGCGTTCAAAATCGAAAGCCACAATCATCCTTCTGCAATTGAGCCGGTACAGGGTGCAGCAACAGGTGTTGGCGGTATTTTGCGGGATATTTTTACGATGGGCGCACGACCTGTGGCAGCGCTTAATTCCTTGCGTTTTGGCAATTTAGACGGCGAATCGGCTACGCGTACCAAATATCTCGTCAAAGGCGTAGTGCATGGAATCTCGCATTACGGCAATGCCTTTGGCGTTCCGACGGTAGGCGGGGAAGTATATTTTGACGAGTGTTATACCGATAATCCACTTGTTAATGCAATGGCTGTCGGTATTGTAGAAGTGGGCAAAACAGCGTCAGCAATTGCTGAGGGCGTTGGCAATCCTGTCTTTATTTTAGGTAGCCGCACAGGGCGTGATGGTATTCACGGTGCTTCTATGGCATCGAAAGAGTTTGAAGAATCACCTGAAGATATGCGCCCTACCGTACAAGTCGGCGACCCATTTGCAGAAAAAATGCTGTTGGAAGCCTCGCTTGAACTTATTGCCAGTGGTGTGGTTGCCGGAATGCAAGATATGGGGGCGGCAGGAATTTGCTGCTCGACATCTGAAATGAGCGCTAAAGCCGGAACAGGCATGAATATCAATCTTGATTTGGTGCCGCTTCGAGAAGAAGGAATGAGCGCGTACGAAATTATGCTTTCCGAATCGCAAGAGCGAATGTTGGTGGTGGTTCACAAAGGACGCGAAGCCGAAGCAAAGCGGATTTGTGATAAATGGGATGTACCAATGACGCAGATTGGAGAAGTAACGGGCGATGCTACGTTGCGTGTCTTTCGACATGGTAAGCAAGTCGTGGAACTGCCCGGAGAATCCCTTGTTTTGGGCGGTGGCGCACCTGTTTATGTGCGTGAGTGGCGGGAAGCTGCGTATTTCCAAGAAACGCAGAATTATGACCTTAATCTTTTGCCCAATGATACCCCGCACGATGAAGCATTCTGGAAGATTCTTGCCTCGCCGACGATTGCTTCCAAACGTTGGGTTTATGAACAATACGACGCTGAAGTCGGCACTAATACTGTCTTGCGAGCAAATGCTGATGCAGCCGTTATCCGTTTGAAAGAGTTACCCGGAAAAGCTGTTGCCGTAACAACGGATTGCAATAGCCGTTATGTCTATCTCAATCCCTACATAGGAGGATTGATCGCAGTTGCAGAAGCCGCACGAAATGTGGCTTGTACAGGTGCTGAACCTGTTGCAATTACGAATTGTCTCAATTTTGGTAATCCGTACAACCCCGAAGTGTATTGGCAATTCCGTGAGGCACTGCGTGGTATGGGTGATGCGTGCCGTACATTGGGAACGCCTGTAACAGGCGGCAATGTGAGTTTTCACAATGAATCCAAGGCGGCTACCAAAGCGGGGCGCAAAGGACGCACGGTCTTTCCGACCCCGACAATCGGCATGGTAGGATTGATAGACGATGTTTCGACGGTTGTCGGTAATGGTTTTACTCATGCCGGAGACGAAATTTTTCTGCTTGAGGCGCAGAAAGAATTGAAAAATTCCGGTTTGGGAGGCTCGGAGTATTTGAAGCAAATCCACGGTTTATTGACGGGAGACGCACCATATCTGGATATTCAGGCAGAGAAGCGCTTACAAGCCTGTATTATTGAGGCTGTTCGCAGCAGATTAGTTCATGCTGCTCACGACACGGCAGAAGGCGGCTTGGCAATTGCGCTGGCAGAAATGGCAATCAATTCTCTGAGTGCTTTAGGTACAAATTTGGGCGCAAATGTAGATTTGAAGCGTGATGTATCGGCGGGTGTATTGTTTGGTGAAGTACAATCACGTATTCTGGTTGCTTTACCGAAAGAAAATATTGCTTCATTGGAGGCGCTTGCTTCCAAGCACGACATTCGTATAAGCCGCATTGGAACTGTTGTTGAGCGAATGTTTATTATTCAACAATGTGTGGAAACCACCGTAGAGCAACTGCGCCATGTATATGAAACGGCATTACCTCATCTACTGGGCAGCAAATAATTGGAAAACACATTTATCCTTCTCAAGCAAATATCTTTCTCAAGCACAAAGGCTCTCAGAAATCTTCTTCCTGAGAGCCTTTGTGTTGTGTTTATCGTCGAACTTACTATAAAGTTATCTGTACGATTTCGCTATATTTTTCACGCAGAACCGCTTACGAACCCGCACCAAACATAGATGCTTTGACAGTAATCGTTTCGGCAACTTTACTGCCGACAATACCTTTTTTTCCGGCAATGTTGTATTCTTTGAGGGAAACGGTAAACTCCGTTTTGACCATGACCACATCACCTTTTTCAACGTAGGTAATTTCAATCGGGCAAGACAATTGCTTGCTTACACCATGCAGAGAAAAAGTTCCTTCTGCCGTACCTTTTGCAACACCTTTACCGTTACCGCTCGAAACAATCTGTACACCGGAGATTTTTTTCACCTCAAACACTATGTCTTTATAGCTTTCTTCGTCAAGCCAATCTTTACCCAAGAGGTGTTTGTTGCGAAGTTCAATACCGGTTTGCATAGTGTTTACCGGTACAATAATTTTTCCCGTTGTAGCTTCGATATTCGAGGGGTCGAGCGCAAATGAGCCACTTACATTTGCCGTACCGCTAATTTCTTCCAAAGGTGCTTTGCTATTGAACTGTGCTTGATTATTGCCGACTTTGTTATCAAGTTTGATATTTTTTGTCCCTTTCGCGCCCAAATTAAAACCTGTGGCGAAGAGCGACAATGATGTGCCAAAAAGCAGCGTTACGACAAATACTAATGCGGAAGTGCGCTGCAACAAAAAGTGCTGACGAGTGATAGATACTTGCATGGACAAATGCTCCAAATTGCGTGAAATAAAGTAAATAAGTATGAATAACCTATGACAATGACCAACCAATAGAAATCAATGAAATGACATTCATAGTGAAGAACAATCAATTGAATAACAATTACTGTTTGCTCGAGCGCGAAGCAATCCGCAGGCAAACTATTCCGACAACCAAACACAATGCCGCCGATGGTGCGGCATATTCCAGCCCTAAACGAAACTCAGGTTTCCACTCAACAATCTCTTCTTCAATACCAAACGTCGGATTAACGCGCTTTGTAACAACTTGTACTTTGTCTTTGGTAAGCATCTGCGAACCGTGTGCTATCCAAACGCCAATAATACCAACGGCAAGTACGAACCAAATACCAGACAGAACTTTCCACATCATTGTTCTCTCCTTACGGGTGAATGTGGGCGAAAACAGAGTCTCAGAATAACTAAGCAGAGAGCAGCTTCACTACCGTACACATTTTCACAAAAAAAGTTCTTTGAAAGTTGAAGACCATA
>ERZ1066127.280-NODE-280-length-30763-cov-12.292497_pt1 | contig 30763 bp, 25 predicted proteins | sample MGYA00382774_ERZ1066127 | MGnify/ENA primary metagenome ERZ1066127 (study PRJEB33369, sample SAMEA5778357) | biofilm metagenome | biome: Industrial cooling water; feature: Water cooling tower basin; material: Biofilm | place: United Arab Emirates | collected...
CGGGCTGACGCCGAGGCCCAGATAATCGGCATTTCCCAGGGCATAGACCAACCCAATCACCATCAAGCCTCCGACCACGGGTCTCGCCCATGGCCGCGGGCAGCATCGTTCCAGCCACAACGGCGCTTGATGGGAGAGCGCGACAAACAACCGTCCGCAAAGTCCAAACAACAAGGCCGCCAGGGCCACCGCAGCGAGCAAGGGCCAGGACACGCTCCCCATGCCAGCCGGCGACAATCCCAGCGCGCGATAATCGATGTGCATCACGCCCCACAGGTGGCAGGTCAGATGACCCAGCCACGAGGCCCCCAAGCATGGCAACAAGCCGCGTATTTGCCAGCGCCCGCGCACCGGCAGTTCCACCGCAAAAACCGCTCCCGCAAATGGGGTGCCGAACACCGCGCCAAATCCTGCGGCGATACCCGCCATGAGCAAGGTCCGCTGCTGCGAGGGCCCCAGCGCAAACACCCGGCTCAACCACGCGGATACCGCACCTCCCATCTGCACCGCCGTGCCCTCACGTCCCGCCGAGCCGCCGAACAAATGCGTCACCAACGTCGTGATCAACACCAGCGGAGCCATACGCAAAGGCACATGACCGCGCAGTTCGTGAATCTCTTCCACCAGCAAATGGCTGCCCCGCCCTGCAAGGCCGCCGTATTTTTGATAGAGCCAGACCATACCCATGCCCGCGAGCGGCAGACCTAACAACAACCACGGATGCTGAGCGTGCCACCGGGTGACCATTTCCAGGCTGACCAAAAACAAGGCGCTGAGCGAGCCACTGATCGCCGCAGTGAGCATCAGTGGCAACACCAGGCGAGGCCATGATGCGGACGTCTTGCGGACATGGGATGCTCGTTCCGCCATGGCACAAGATTCGTTAGACGATGCGCATGCGCGCCAGGTCCTGGGTGTCCACCAGGCCGACCGGGAGTCCGGCGTCATCCAGCACCACCACGTCATCGATGCGATGGGAGCCTATGGTATTGACCGCCTGCACCGCCAGCGAGGAAGCGCGCACCGTGATCGGTTGGCGCGTCATGAACTGCCCCACCGGCAGCAGCCCCAGACCGGGATCGCGTTGGAAGGCCCTTACAAAATCGCCGTGAGTGAACACACCTGCCAGAGCACCGGCGTCATCGATCACCACACAGGCACCGGAGCGAGCTTGCGTCATCGCCACCAGCGCCTCATTGACCGTGGCCTGTTGCGGCACCTTGGCCAAGGCATCGCCGTGGCGCATGATGTCCGCCACTTTCGTGAGCAAGGCCCGCCCCAGCGAACCACCGGGATGGTAGCGGGCGAAGTCCTCTTCGGTAAATCCGCGCACTTGCAGCAAAGCCATGGCCACCGCATCGCCCATCACCAACATCGCCGTGGAGGAGGAAGTGGGGGCCAGATTGAGAGGGCAGGCCTCGCGCTCCACGGAGGTATCCAGCACATGATCCGCGTGTTCCGCCAGGCTGGAGGCAGGTTTGCCCGTCATGGCAATCACCGTGGCTGCCGAGCGTCGCAAATGCGGCAACAAATGGAGCAACTCCGCGGTTTCCCCCGAGTAAGAGAGAGCGATGACCGCGTCTCCCTCGCTGAGCAGGCCCAGGTCACCGTGCAGTGCGTTTTGCGAATTGAGCACCACGGCGGTGGCCCCGGTGGAATTGAGCGTAGCCGCAATCTTGTGACCGATGTTTCCCGATTTCCCGACACCCACCACCACGATTTTCCGTTGTTGTTCCAAGACCTGTTGTAAGGCCGTCACGGCACGGGTGAGAGATCCGTCCAGTCGCTGCGCCATGACCCGCAGGGCATCCGCTTCCTGCAAGATCACTTGTCGTGCCATTTCAATCACATCCATCATAGCTGAAAAAGAATGCCGCCCGAAGGCGGCATCGAGTCGGAAAATCATCAGTTGTCCTTGGGCGCGTCCTTGGGCTTGTCAGCCTCGGGTTTTTTCGGCTCCGGCTTGGTGATGGTCGGTTTGTACTTGAGCAATGGCACGAATTCGTTAGGCAGCTTTTTGCCACCGCCCAGGGTCAGGTCATACAAGGCGGCCACGGCAGCGGCTTCTTGCAGGTGAAGGTATCCGGTGGATGCCTTGTTCTCGTCTTCCGTACCCCAGAGCTTGATGGCGAGCTGCACTTCAGGGCTGGACTGATGAATCCGCATGATGGCAACGGCGGATTTTTCCGCGATTTCCTCGGTTGCCCCCACGTCCGACACCATGGCAATGTTGTAGGCGTTGAGAGCTTTGGACGATTGTTTCAGAGCCTCATAGGCCTGGGCCACGCAGAAAGCCACTTGGGCGCGCTGGTAGGAAGGGAGTTTTTCCTGCAAGCGGGACTCACCAAGCGCCACCAATCGATCCCAGGACTGCGTGCGCACGGCGTCCCAGAACACGTAAATTTCCAACTGACGGAGGTGATGCTCACGGGTCAGGCCATCCTTGCGGAAACCTTCCAGCGCTTTGGAAAGACCTTCCAAATCCCCGAGACGGCGCATGCACTCCAACTCGTAGAAGGCACCCAAGGTCGAGTAGTTGTTATCCAATGCCGCGGTGGGCTTGTACATCGCCTTGACTTGCGCAAATAGGTCCTTGGCTTCCGCATACTTGCGAGACTGATACAATTCCATCGCCTGACGATACATTTTCGGCTCCAGAATATAGACCGCCTGCACCGTGGAAATGTTGATGTCCTCGGTGTCGATGGACTGGGGCTGGGACTTGAATCGGATCATCGTCTTGGTGGCGCCGACGATGAAGATGTTATCGGATGTGCCGTCATCATAGATCAGCATGGCCGGAGCTTGCTGGGGAGCCACGGCGGCGGGCGCGGCCGCGGGCGCGGCAGCCGGGGGCTGTTGGGCGATGGCCGGCGCGACCATGAGACATGCAGTGGCGGAAAGGGAAAAAATCGTTTTCATCACAGATGGGTGGTAAGGGTTTGTCAGGTTATTTTTTGGCTTCCGCTTCTTTTTTCTGTTGGGCGAAGGATTTGATGCCCGGACGCGCTTCGTATTCCTTCACCAGGTCCTCCACGGCATTCCATATTTCTTTTTCCTCCTGCGTCATCTTATCGTAGATGCGGCGGGTGGAATCGACATAGCTGTAGCCGCCGTTGTAGGCACCCTGACGGTCGGCAGCATTGGTGCCAACGGCAGCGAGATCGCGCTCCCACAGCAGCTCCATCCAACGTTTGCAGGCCGGAGCGGAGTACTGGATGGCACCACGCTGGTTACCAGTGAAGATGGAAGCGTAGGTGAAGATCGCATCGTTGATCTGATTGGTCTTCTCATAGGACTGTGCCAGCAACATGGTCACAGGACCCTTGTTGAGAGTGAAGTTGTTGGTTTTGGTGTCCAAGTAAGCTTTCGCCTCCACGTTGGCCTTGCTCCAGTCCCCTTTGGCGGCCAGCAATTCAATCTTGCGATAGAGAGCCTTGTCCTTCTGGGCTTTTTTCTCGGCAATGGTGAAGACCTCTTCGAGATCCTTGATGCCCATCTCAAGATCAGCAGCGGCTTTGCTACGGCCCAGGATATCGGCGCGGCCGAACAAGGCCTCAGCACGATAGCCACCATTCTTGCGATTGAGAGCCTCCGTGTAGTAATCGAGTGCCTCACGGGGAGCGCCCGTTTTCTCGCGGATGAAATCACCCACACGCACGAGGATGAAGGAAGTGAGGTCTTTCGGTGTGAACTCGGCTTTCAGCTCGTTGAAGAGCACTTTGACCATGGCCTCAGCCTTGCTGCGGTCGTCACCTTCCTTGGCATTCTTGAGTTGCTCCTCAAACACACCGATCACCGCCATGCGCAGCAGCGCGCGGGCCACGGTGTCCTTGGCTTTGATTTTCGGGAAGTTGTAGTAGTGCTCCTTGAGCTCCTCGGGGCTGTGTTTGGTCAGGTAGAATTCGGTGTAGGAACCGATCGCTTCTTCCAAGCCCTGAGACATCGGGTCGCCAGCCATTTCGGCAATCACATCGCGCAAGCGCTCCAGACCTTCGTCACCACGTTCCACGGCATCCATGGCATAAATTCCGGCCACGGCGGCCTGGGTGCGATACGGCGAACCGTCCGCATATTCCTTCCAGAACTTGTCAATCCATGGCACCGCGTCTTTCAGACGGGGATTGGGCTCCTTGGGACTGCCCTTTTCTCCGAGCATCGCAATCAGAAGATAGACGGACTCGCCGGCCACCATTTTGGCTCCGCGCCGCTCGGCCAGTTCCAGACCTTTTTTGTAATAGGTCTCGGCATCGTCCTTGCGCAATTCGGCGAGGTGCACATTGCCTTTCAGGTTGAAGGCGAGATCGAGCACCTCGGTCTGCGGAAACTCTTTTTCCAGACGATCGATATTCGCCAGAGCGGGTTCATACTGATCCTCAGCATAGTGGCAGGTAGCACGATCAAACAGCGCGAAAGGCAGGTAGGGATTTTTCCCGGCCTCAGGGTATTCCTTCAGGAAAGCATCCAGCAACGTGGCACCTTTGGCGAAATCTTGCAGTTTCACCAGATTGGAACCTTGGAAGAACAAGGCGGCCTGACGGAACTTCGACTGAGGATAATCCGTCGCGTGCTGATCGAGCTTCGGCTGGGCTTTTTCGTATTCGCCTTCGTAGTAGTAGGAACCACCGAGCACGTGCAGACAAATGTCATGCTGTTCGGTACCTTTGTCCAATTTGTCGATCAAGGTCACGGCAACCTCGATGCACTTCTTGTATTCGCCCTCGTAGAACAAGGAGGTGAGCATCATGCGTCGCACGGCCGGCACGTGTTCCGAGGTCGGGAAAGCCTTGAGGAAAATCTGGCCGTATTTTTCGGTGATCAGAACCTCGCCCACAATCGAGCTGGTGCGCACGAGCTGGAACAGATTGTTCTCGCGCTTTTCGTGCTTGGGGTAATATAGCTCCAGCATTTCGTATGCGGCAAAGGCACCACGAGCGTTGCCATTGATCTCGTGAATGTAGGCCATCGAGAGCAACTGGGTGATCTCGGGGTTTTTCGACTCACGACTTGCGGCAGTGACCGCTTCTTGCGCGGCTTTGAGCTTGTCCGCCACGATGGTGCGAGTGCCGTCCATCACGCCTTTGCGCTTGCCCAGCGAGGCGAGGCGGACTTTCACGTCATCCAAGGTCACTTCCGTGGGCGAGACCATTTGGTAGAGCACGATGGCGGCGCGCTCCATGTTGGCGGAGTAGGCATCATGGGCCAGCTTCATGAAAAGGCGGTTGAACTCCTGCATCTCGAAGGGTTCGATGACGATGTCCGCACGGTTTTTGTTGATGAAATCAAGCAAGGCCTGCTCGTTCGATTTATCGATGCAAGCGGTCACAAAGGCCTGGAAGCCTGCCACGATGCCGGCATCCGGCGTGGGGAACACCTCTTTGTTCTTGATGGCGATCTCCAGATTTTCCATGCCCTCCGGAATTTTCCCGAGCTTGAAGTAGCAGATGCAGAAATTGATATGGAGCACACCTTTTTGATACTGGTCCTTGCCGCGCTCGGTGCTGCGCTCTTCGAGGAATTTCTTGTACTGGCGGATGGCGAGATCAAACTGCTCGGCACCCAAGGCGGCGTCACCCCACTTCAGCAGGGCGAGTTTGTGGTAAATGTTGCCACCGCCCTCGGCATCGGGCGGGAAATCGCGGTAGCAAGTCTCGTAAGACTTCATGGCGGCATCAAATTGGTTGAGTTTGCCCTCGCAAATGCCTTTGCGGTAGTAGAGCACGCCGATCTTGGAGCCGTAGAGCGCCTTGAGGTTCGGCTTGGCGAGGGCTTTCGTCAACTGATCAAGAGCCTCAGCCCATTTGCCAGCCTCCATGTTTTGCAGGGACTTGGCGACAAGTTCATCCAGGCTTTCTCCCTCCTGGGCATGAGCGGCTGGCGCAATCATCGCAACAAGGGATGTGCCGAGGATGCAGGCACGATAGAAGGAATGGGAAGATGAGTTCATAGCGAGTGTTTTTAGAATGTTGGAAAGATACCTAGATCGCCGCAGTCGGCAAGTGGGATCGATGGTAGTAACGCGGGAGGGAGAAAAAATATTGGGAAAAATAAAAAAGCCGGGGCAATCAGTCCGCGGGGCGGACGGGCGACCCCGGCGCTAAATGAGCGGTGGATCAGTCCACCAAATCTGTGAAAGTCACCGAGCTGATGCCGGCTCCGACCAGTGCGTTGAGCACGTCGATCACACGCTGCTGATTCGCACCGCCATCGACCCACATTTGCACGAGAGCCTTTTTGCCACCGGAATTGGCACCCACGGAGTAATCGTTGAGTCGTTGCGAAAGTAGGGGCAACGAGCGAATACTCGTGTCTGTGTCCAGCATTTCCTGAGAGGCACCGGCACCCACGTAAATGGCACCGTTGGCATCGACTTTGATGAACAGCGGATCGATGTCGGGCATTTCCGAGTCAGTAGGAGCGGAAGCGGGAAGAGCCAGAGGCACATCCACTTCTTTTTTCTGAATCGTGGTGGCCACAAGGAAGTAGATCAGAAGAAGGAAGCAAACGTCGATCAAGGAGGAGATGTCGAGTGCCGGATTCCCTTCTTCGGCTTCTTGGTATTTGCGATGACGAGCCATGGTAGGTTTTGGTAATTAGCGGATTATTTCTCGGTGACGTAGGTGGCAAACATCACCTGATCCACTCCCGCTTTGGCCGAGATGGCGATGATTTTACGGGAATGCTTGAACACCGCGTTTTTGTCACCGCGCAGGTGGAGTTTGGATTTGTAACTGCGGAGATCATTTTCCTCCTTGGCTTTTTTCACCAACTCGAAAATGTCATCATCGGTTTCGAGGGGCAAGCCGCGCTCGGTCTTGAATGAACCGTCTTGATAGACGTTGACAACGATTCGTCCGTTTTTGTCATCTTGTTTCTTGCCGTAGCTGGCAATCGGCGGTTTGACATCCGAATCTTGCTTAACGATGGCTTGGCTGGAGTTCACCACGAAGAAAATGAGCAACAGGAACACCATGTCGATCATGGGCGACATGTCCAGAGCGCACTCATCGCTGTCTCCAGCACTGGCTTCACGAAGTTTAGAGGACATTGGGAAATTGGGTTGGTGAAATTACTGGAAGCAGTGAGCCCCTGCTCAAGGGAGCAGGGGCGGCACTTGGGATCAAACGGCGATACCCTCGGGGATCTTGGCGTAAATGGTATCCGCATTCACCGTGGCAGTAGCTGCATTGAGCATATCTTCCGCAGCCTTGATCGAATCGGAAGTGAGGGTAGCAAGACGGTTCTTGAAGAAGAAGAACATGGAGATACATGGAATCGCGTTGATCAGACCCCACAGAGTGGTCAACAGAGCGACGGAAATGTCACCAGCGAGCTGGGCTGGGTCGGCGGAACCTGTTTCGGCAAGAGTTCCGAAAGCGCCCACCATCCCGATCACCGTTCCGAGCAGACCCAACATCGGGGATGCTTGAGCGCAGAGAGAGATGTAGTTGATCCATGTCATCGACTTGCGGGACTCATTCGTGGTGAAGTCCGCCATGGCGTCTTCCACCTGATCGCGACCGAGATCCTCGGGGCGTGTGGCATCGATGTTCGGGAAGGAGTAAGCCACCAAGCGACCCAGGTAGCTGGGATGGGAAGCGGCAAGCTCAATCGCAGAGCGCACACGCACGTTTTGCATGTGATCCATCAGAGCCATCTTCAGATCATCCGGGCAATACTTCGCCTTGGTCATGTTCATGAAGCAGAAAATGGAGAGTGCAATGAATGCCACAATCGCAGCACCGATGAAGAGCATCGTTGGACCACCGTCGATCACCCATTTTTCGAGTAGATTCTTTTTCTCTGCCGGGGCTGTGCCAGCAGCCGCTTGCGCAAACAATGCGGGCATCGTGACGAGACTGGTGGTGACAAGAGCGGTCACCAACTTGGTGCGCGACGAAACGAGTTGATCAATCATAGGATTTTGGTGTGGTTGAATGGTGTGCAAGCCGTTTTTTCCCAATTTTAAGCACTTCGACAAGAAAGAATTAATAAATTTTCGCGTGTGCATTTCTTGGTTGACAAAGACGTAACGGACAAAGGTGAGAAAGCCTTAGAAGCTTTCGTGAAAAAAGCGCCACTTTACAGCGGTAGGGATCGTCTGTTATCTCCCGCTCCCCGATGAACTACCTGCACGACAACTTTTTCCTCCACAGCGCCACCGCCCAACGGCTCTACCATGAAGTGGCCAAGGACGCACCGATCTACGATTACCACTGCCACCTGTCCCCGGCGGAAATCGCGACGAACCACCGCTGGAACAACATCACCGAGCTGTGGCTGGGCGGCGATCACTACAAATGGCGCCTGCTGCGCGCCAATGGCATCGCGGAAAAATACATCACCGGCGATGCCTCCCCGCGCGAGAAATTCCAGGCCTGGGCCGAGACCGTGCCCTACACCTTGCGCAATCCCATGCACCACTGGGTCCACATGGAACTGCGCCGCTACTTCGGCATTGATGAGCTGCTCACCCCCGAGACCGCCGAGTCGATCTGGACGCGCTGCAACGCCGCGCTCGCCGAGGCCGATTTCTGCGTCCACGGCCTGCTGAAAAAATTCCGCGTCGAAATGGTCGGCACCACCGATGACCCGGCGGACTCTCTCGATCACCACCACGCGATCCGTGAATCGTCTTTAACGACGAAAGTGCTGCCCACCTTCCGCCCGGACAAGGCCTTCGCCATCGATCAGGGCGCGGCCTACATCGCCTGGATCCAAAAGCTCGCCACCACCTGCGGCAAGAGCATTGTCTCGCTGGATGATCTGTGCGCCGCGCTGCGCCAGCGCCACGATGACTTCCATACCGCCGGCGCGCGCATGTCCGACCATGGCCTGGACCACTGCCCCGCCGTCGATTGCGATGCAGCCACCGCCGCCACCATTTTCCAAAAAGCCCTCAGCGGCGGCAGCGTCACCGCGCTGGAAAAAGACCAGTTCACCCACTACCTGATGGTGCTCTTCGGCGAGCTCGATGCCGAAAAAGGCTGGACCAAACAACTCCACCTCGGTCCCTTCCGCAACGTCAACTCGCGCATGGCCGCCAAGCTCGGGCCGGACAGCGGCTTCGACACCATCGGTGACAGCGGCCAGGGCCACGGCCTCGTCCATTACCTCGATGCCCTCGCCTCCCGCGACAAGCTCCCCGGCGTGATTCTCTACAACATCAATCCGCGCGACAATTACCTCTTCGCCGCCCTCACCGGCGCCTTCCAGGACGGCACCCGTGCCGGAAAAATCCAGTTCGGCTCCGGCTGGTGGTTCCTCGATCAAAAGGACGGCATGGAACTGCAACTCAACGCCCTGTGCTCCACCGGCCTGCTCTCACGCTTCGTCGGCATGCTCACGGACTCACGCAGTTTCCTCTCCTTCCCGCGCCACGAGTATTTCCGCCGCATCCTCTGCAACATGATCGGCACCGAGGCCGAGCGCGGCGAGCTGCCCGATGACTTCGGCATCCTCTCCGGGCTCATCGCCGATGTCTGCTCGGCCAACGCCAAGCGCATGCTAGGCGTCTAACGGATAAACATCATCCGCTCCGATCCGCCGATTGACCGCTCTGCGCGGCTCAGTCGGCGGATTTTTTTCCGGCGATCATGGATGCCACCACTCCCGTGGCCAGCATGCCCAGGATCACGCCGAGGATGGTCAGATTGAACGAGTCACCCAGCATCTGCTTCAGCCACTTCGCGGCCAGCATCTTGATGCCCACCACCATCAACACCAGCGCCAGCGCGGGCTTGAGATACTGGAACTTGTCGATCATGCCTGAGAGGGCGAAATACAGCGAGCGCAGGCCCAGGATGGCGAACACATTGCTGGTGAACACCAGAAACGGATCGGCCGTGATGGCAAAGATCGCCGGGATCGAATCCACCGCAAAAATCAGGTCGGTGATCTCCACCAAAATCAGCGCCACCATCAGCGGCGTCATCAGCCACAGCCCCGCCCGCGCCGAGCTCACCACCGGGTCCTCCACTTTCGCCGCACCCGGCTCCGCCGCCTCCAAGGCCTGCTCGCTGCCCGCTTTGACGAAAAAGTGCTGGCCGTGATACTCGCGCGTCACCGGGAAAAATTTCCGGACCAGACGCACGCAGGGATTGTTCTCCGGGTGCTCCTCCTTCTCCTTCATGAACAGCATTTTCAGACCGGTGAAGAGCAGGAATGCGCCAAAAATGTAGAGCGTCCAGTGGAAGTGCGTCACCAGTGCCGACCCCACACCGATCATCACACCGCGCATGACCAGCGCCCCGAGAATGCCCCAAAACAGCACCCGGTGCTGATAGCGCGCCGGCACCGCCAGCGAACCGAAGATCATCGCGATGACGAAGATATTGTCCACACTCAGCGATTTCTCCACCACGTAGCCCGTGAGGTATTTCGTCGCCGCCAGCCTGCCGTCATTCATCATGCCGTCCACCGCATCCGCCGTCAGCCCCAGCCCCCACCAATGATGCTCGTAGGCCTGATAGACCAGCGCGGAAAAGGACAGCCCCAGCGTGATCCACACGGCCGACCAGCCAAGAGACTCCTTGAAGCCCACCACGTGGGCCTTGCGATGGAACACCCCCAGATCGAGAGCGAGCATGACCAATACGAAACCGACAAATATCAACCAGGGTGTGAGCACCCGCCAAGCAAAGTGTTTTCACTGTATCGTGGCGAATGGAATTTTCCCGGATTTTTCCAGTTAACTGCCGCCGCGGTGGGGTCCACCCCGAAAAAACACGAAACAAATGCTCGCCCTCCGAACGTTATTCCCGTTGTGAAAAAAACCCTGCTCGCTCTGCTTTGTTCCGCCACCGTCCTCCACGCCGCACCGCCGGCCTCGGACGAGCTGCTGGCGGGATTGCAGACCTGCATGGAAAACGGCAAAAGCATCGCACCGCTGCTGGAGCACCTCGATGACCTCCCCTCCGCCGAGTTGAAAAAACTCTCCGCCGCCCTCGAAAAAGCCTGGCCGCAGATCCGCACCCAATACATTTCGGCATTGGAAAAGACCGCCAAAACCATCAGTAGCGGACCGGAGAAAAACAAAAACCAGGCCCGTATGCGCGAACTGCGCGACCAGTTCCAGCAAGTCTACCGGCTCGATGAAAACGCCATGAAGCCGCTGCTCAAAACCAAGAGCATGCCCGCGGTGGAGGATCTGCAGAAACTCATGCTGCCCCAGCCCGAGACCGTCATCAAAGCCGGAGGAAAGCCCCTGGCCGATCTCCGCCACGGTGCCACCACCCTCGCCACCTTTCGCGATGCCGTGCTCCATACCGATCTCTCCACCACCCCCGCCGATGCCATCGCGACCCTGCAAGCCGCCGAAAAAAAGGCCGCGGAGGAAATTTCCGCGCTGGACAAGGATGCGCTGCGCATTCTCGACATGAATGCCAAAATCGCGGCCAAGGAAGAAGTCCCCGCCGAGGAAGCCAGGGGCATCGAAGAATGCAACCTGTGGCGTCTGCTCGTGGGACTGAACGCCTGCGTGCTCGACCCCCAACTTTGCGCCGCCGCGCGCGATCACTCAAAGGACATGGCCGAAAAAGGCTTCTTCGCCCACGAAAGCCCCGTCCCCGGCAAGACCTCACCTTGGGACCGTGCGAAAAATTTCAACACCACCGCCTCGGGCGAAAACATCTTCGCTGGCTCCCCTTCATCCCACTCTGCCAACATCGGTTGGTTCTACTCGCCGGGCCACCACAAAAACATGTTCAGCCCCGGCCAAGTGCGCATCGGCCTCGGCCAGCACGGCAGCCACTGGACCCAGATGTTCGGTCGCTGAAAGCCCAGTGGCCCGGCTTTTCAAAAGCACCATCAGGCGACGACCAAGGACATCGTATGGATCGAATTGCGCCTGTGGTAATGCCCGACGGCAGAGAAGTGAACGAATGTATCCGCCATCGCGAGCAAACATCCACCCAGCGTGAGCAATTTCTGGATTGTCGAACGGTGAGGAATACGGCATGCTCGACCTGTAAGTTGATTGATTCCACTGCGAAAAACCGATCAAAACATCCGAAAGTCATGCAAACAAATCAAAAAAATATCACCCTGCGAGCACCCCTTGGCTCATGGCTGACTAACCATTTGCAATCGAATCATCGCGAATTCAACAACATGCCACTCCCACTCGATATCCGCATGAAACACCTTGTTTATTCTCTGATCGGCTCTGGTCTTCTGGCCTCCTCCGCCCTGGCCGATACCACCTTCGACAACACCGAAAAATTCGCATGGTCCGCCAACACCGGCTGGGTCAGCTTCCGCCACGACCGACCGTCCTCACCCGATGGCGTCACCTTCGGCGGTGCCTACCTCGGCGGCTACGCCTACTCCGCCAATGTCGGTTGGATCCACTTCGGCGATGGCACACCCGTCAATGGTCACACCTACTCCAACACCGGCAGTGATCACGGGGTCAACCATGATGGGATGGGCCACCTTTCCGGATTCGCCTGGTCCGCCAACACCGGCTGGATCAACTTTGGCTGGGCCACCCTCTCCGACCCCAATCGTCCGCGCGTCAACCTCCTCACCGGCACGTTCTCCGGCTACGCCTGGTCCGCCAACACCGGTTGGATCAACCTTGGCACCGGCATCCTTACCACGCAGTCCATGCAGCACATCGACTCTGACAACGACGGCATCGCCGATTGGTGGGAATTGAAAAATTTCACCGCTCTGAGAAATGCGAATGCCAATTCTGACAAGGATAAAGACGGCGTTACCGACCTCGCCGAATACAAGGCCGACACCGATCCGAACAACCCGAACAGTTATCTGAAAATCGTATCCCATAGCCACAATCTCGGCATCAGCGAGACCATTCTCCAGTTCACCACCACGCCCAGCCGCCTCTACCGCGTCGAGTATTCCAACGACCTCGGCAGCACCGGTCCGTGGATCGACTCCACCCACGGCACCTTCTCGCCCGATGCCGGTGCCACCACCACCAAGACCATCACCTACCCCGGCAATCCGAAAAAATTCTTCCGCGCCGTCGCCGTCGTTCCACTAACTCCCTAGCTCACCACGTGGCGGAGGATTTCATCCGCCAAGCCAATCAAAAAATCATCATCCACCCATCCACACGCTATGAACCTCCGTATCCTCATCCTCGTTTCCGCGCTCACCGGCAACGCCTTTCCCCAAGGACCGCTCACCCCGCCTCCCGGCGTTCCCGCGCCAACGATGAAAACCCTCGACCAGGTCGAGCCCAGTAGCCCGCTCGTCGCCGACGTGTCCGGTGTGGCCATCGCCCCATCTGGCACCATCACCATCTCCCAACCTGGTGCCTACCATCTCACGGCGAACCTCACCGTCACCTCCGGAAACGGCATCACCATCACCAGCGACGGCGTGACCCTTGACCTCCGCGGCTTCACCATCGCTACCACAGGCAGCGGCGGAATCGGGATCAGCATCTCCGGACGCACGCGCATCTCCATCCGCAACGGCCACATTCGTTCCGGCACCACCTTTACAGCACCGAGCACGTTCACATCCGCAGGCTTCAGTGGTGGCATCGACTACAGCGCAGGACTTCCGGGCATTATCCGAATCTCTGACGTCGGCATCGAAGGCGTGCAAAATTACGGCATCGACCTCGGCACCAGCCTCGCGGGCATCGTCGAATCCTGCGTCGTTCGCATTGCCCAGTTCAATGGCATCCGCGCCGGCGTTGTCTCCGATTCCGTCGCCCTCCTCATCGGCGAAACCCCCATCATCGCCGACGCCATCGATAACTGTGTCGGACGCAAAATCGATGGTGCCGCCATCAATACCAAAGAGGAAAAACGCACACCCATCTCGACCGCCCCCTTCACCATCACCCAGCCCGGTAGCTATTACCTCACCCAAAACCTTACCGTCCCCTCCGGAAACGCGATTCTAATCAATGCGGGCGGAGTGACTCTCGATTTGAATGGGTTTCGCATATCCTCATCTGCCAGTCCAGCAGCTGGCAATGCCATTGAGATTCCCAGCGAGAACTCGATTGTCGGAGGGATCGTGATCCGCAACGGACACATTGGTCGCGCGAATCCCAATGAGACAGGCTCCGGATTCGCGCAAGGTGTCTACTGCTTTACGATCTTCAATTTTTCTGTTGAATGCGAAGGACTCCACGTCATGGACACGAAGGTGGCTGGTATCAACCTTGGCATCGGGAATGACCCCAGATCGATTGTCAGAAACTGTTTGGTGAGAAACATTGGCACCTCGACACTGGCTGAAAGCTACGGAATCTTTGCACATGTGATTCGTGATTGCACGGTGGTATGCAATGATGGTGATGCCTTATTCGGAGTGAGTGTGGACAATTGCGTTGCGACATCTACCTTAGGTCGAGGCATCGTGGGAAGAACCATAGAGAATTCTGTGGGCAAGGGAAATGGGAACGGTATTTTTGGAACGGCAGTCGTAAGAGGAAGTGTCGGAACAGCGACGATTGGAATCGGTGTTAATTCGCCGATTGTCACGGATTGCCAGGGGGAAGCTACAACCGGCACGGCCATTTCCGGTCGCCAAATCTCGAATTGCTTTGCCAAAACCACCACCGGCATCGGGATCAATACCACTGGCACCGCTAGCTATTGCCGGATCGAAGTCAACTCCGGAACCGTCGCCATCACCGGCCCGCATGCCTTTTCCTGCACCGTCAGCGCCGGTGCGCTCAATATGGCAACCAACAAGAATTTCTGTTACTGATCCGCTCCAGTATTCACTCACATCACGGGGCGGGCTCGGCGTGGATCCACTAGAAGAAACGCGATGGCTCGGGGTCGAAGTGGCCGCCCAATGCGTGGCCAGCGGCAACAGCACGGACCTGGCAAATGTCGACAAGCAAATCGATGTCTCAGCCGGTGGTCAGCGCGATGCCTGCGTCCCTGCCAGCGAATGATACGGAAAACAGTGGCGGCGGATGCCATCCGCCCATCCGCAAAGCCAAAATCGCTCTCTTGTCTTCGGGATCGATGGGCAAATTTCATCCGTGGTGACAACCGGTCTGTTGGCAGCCCCCGCGCTCAGCGAGCAGGTAGTTTTCTCCTTCCAGTGCCCTGTCGACGGCGTGCGGCTCTGCCATTTCCGGTCCCGAGGCATGAGACAAACTGGAAAATCCCGCGCTCTCCATCCACTGCGTCATCTGCTCTTGCGCGCGCGACCAGCGGAAGGGCTACTGCCGCAGGCGCAGCCACAGGTCAATCACGCGACTGTGAGGTGTGAAGCCGGCACGGCCATCCGCACGGCGACACATGTAGCTGACAATCACGCGCGATCGCTCCACGGGCATGGATCGCAAATTTTCTAACAAAGCGCTCACCTGCTCCTCCGCCAGATACATCAGCAAGCCCTCCATGACGAACACCGTCGCAGGGGAATCGCCTGCATCTCGGTCGTCTTGGTCAGATGTGTCCAACGGGTCTTGCTGGCAATCCAAATGCTACATGTGAGTTGATGCGTCACGTATTCTATTTCTTTGCCAACGTCGAGGCCTGGCAACCAGCGTGCTACCGGGAGCGCCCCTCCGATGCTGGTTGAGGTTTGTCGCCACCCTCCGACTTCGACGCGGGGCGGGTAGCGGGTTGCCCGTTGCTGGCTTGCTCTGCTGGTGTTTTTGGAGGCACCTTGCGGAATGTCACTTCGATACTAGCGACCTGAGAGAGCTTTACGGTTTTGCCATCGAAGGTCGGAATCTCAAGAGACTTCAGCTAATCCAACGTGAACTGATCGCGTTCTTCCAGGTATGCTTGAACACGTTTGCTGAGTTCAATGATTGAAACGCCCTCTTGATTGGCTTGCTCCCTATTGATGTTGATCCTTGGATCGGCTTTGAATTCAGATTCGACTGGAATGGCTGACGCCTGTGGCGCGGCGGTCAAGGGCTGAGCAACCAATAGAATCGTGAGGAGTATGTTCTTCATGGAGATATTTTTTGCAGAACGTCGAACTCCTTTCACACCTGCCCGGGGGCGAGGCTTCGACTGTAGTTTGAAGGTTGAATGGTCATGGCAATTTGAATTCGCGGAGGGGCAGGTGTTGATAGCGACGGCTTGTTTCGCTCACTCGATTTTGAGGAACTGGTTTGAATCTCGCACAGCGCCATTCATAACAGGCGTCAAGATGGCATTTGCATCGGCAATAATAATATTTCCTGTCTGCGGATCTGTCAAAGACACGTAAACCCGAGTAAAGTAACCATTAGTGTAAGAACCCGCTTCCTCCAGTCGCGAGACAGTCACTGGGGTGCCCGCAGCAACTGGGATCCAGTCGAGATCGGGTCTTCCGTTCTTGTGTGCACATGTCGAAAGAGTGTAAAACTTCTCCCCTGTCTGAATATTGATTCCCGATCTCATACATACACCGGACTGAATCACCCCTGTAGAACCTCTTCTCATTGTTTGTCCAGCGTATGTCACCGTTTTGCAGCTGGAGAAAAACGCTACGGACAACAGTCCAATGAAAAGGCAGGTGTATCGGATCATTTTTCTAGCGAACGATTAGGTTTAGCATAGCTACGAAGGGGCAGACGAACAACGCAGAAGTAACAAACACTCATACCAAAGACAAACAAAAAGACGCGACGTCTAGCTGTTGCCACGACTGGCTTGTTCGCCTTCGGATTTTCCGCGTATAGATGTTAATTTTACTAATGGGGAGGAAAACAGACGAAGCCAAGGCTAACTCCCGCCTCTTGTCGTGACGCTACGCGGCACGGGATAAACGGCGGGTAGTGGTTGTCATGTCGTGGCTTGTTCACTTCCGGGAGATCTGAGAATGTAGGGAATATACTCGTTTTCTTCTGGAGGATCTCTACGCATTGATTGCCATACATTGCTAATTGCATCTCGAATGAGTGCTTCAGATGTGCTCAGTTCAAGAAGGTAAGATCTACCTGAACGAGTTGGGGGCCCAAGATAGGGTCTATCTTCTTCTGCTAAACATCTTAAGTAATGTGCAAACGACTCGTAGCGTTCAAACCCTAATGCATAGACGGGCGCGATAGCACTTGGAAATAACTTTGCGGTTAAGAATCTCCTGTGCGCACATAGACTGGCCATAACCACAAGGAGACCTTGAGCGACTGAATCACAGTTCGACTGTATGCGCCTTTCCAAGGAAAAGTAGGTGTCTATGATCTCTGAATCTTCAATGACCTCTTCTTCAGATTCAAGTCGGGCCATAAGCTCGAAAGCTGCAATCTTCAACATTCGAAATTGTTCAACTGGATCATGTGGATCAACTTCGATTTTCGGCTTTGGATTCTTGCAAGGCATACAAAGACCTCCATTGGCTGCCGCAGTAGTTGGCAGAATCATATTATCGCACAACTTACATCGAATGAGGTTCATATTTTCTTGGCGAACGTCAGAGGCCTGGTGCTCGCTATCGGGAGCGTCGGCTCGACTTCAGGGTTGGGGTTGGAAAATCATTCATGCTTCAAATCTGGGCGGGATAGCGAGTTACTCAGTGCTGCCTTGTTCGGTTTCCATGCCAATTCTGAGGGAACCAGCCTGGTGTTATTCTTCTTCGGGGAGCGCGTTGGTCGACCAGTAGCTCCGGTTGGAAAGCTGCTCTTCGAGGATCGCCTTGTTGGCCAACGCCCGCACTTGTGGAAGGTCCTTGAACTCATGGTGTGCAGCCCAACCATCAAAGTTCAAGTTGGTTGAATCGGACGGAATCACGAAGCCGTCGATAATAACGTAGCGCTCGCCCACACGGACGTCCGCAAGAATCTCCTTCATCGCCTCGATCCAAGATTCCACATCCTCCTCAGAAGGCTCCTCCTTCCACTTGTTCCGAATGTCGTCACGGGCAAGATCCTGCCATGTGGTCTCAATCTCGACGCCCTCCGCAAAAGTAAAAGCCTTTCGACACGTGATACAGGTAAATAGCCACCCGCATCCGCACCACGGGCAGTCCATCTGTGCAGGGAAGGTCACCCAACCATCACCGCATGAGCAGAAGGAAATCAAGTCGTCATTGGCCTTCTTCAAGTAGGTGATCTTCATCGGGCGTTCTTCATCTGGAGAGGTGTTGGTGCTTGGCTTCTGCTCGCATGAAATGGCGAGGAACGCGCAAAGCAATGTGAGTATGGAAACGCGCATTTTGTTCTTCACCAACGATTAGGTTTAGCACAGCAAGGAAGGGGCAGGTGCACAACGTAGAAGTAACAAACACTCATACCAAAGACAAACAAAAAACACGGCGTCCTAGCTGTTGCCACTACTGATTTGTTCGCCTTTGGATTTTCCGCGCATAGATGTTGAATCTATGCGGTCAAGGGTAATAATAGAAAGACGACGCAAAAGAACGATTCCCGCAATGATGATAAAAGCAACAGAACCGCTGAGTAATGCAATGGTAGAGTCGATTCTTGTTAGTTCGCTATCGACCCACACGACAATGTCACCTAGCCCACGATCAACAATGACATCAACATCCCTGCGCTGATGATATAGGAAATTGAGTAAGGCAGAGAAGACTCCAAGAATACTCGACAATACTGCATAGCCTGCGAGCCTAATACGCCCCGAACTAGAGGAGCTTCTCCAAAGTAAAAAGCCAATCGTCAACCCCCATAATATCCAGCAAACGAGACACAGCGGCGAAGAATAGAAGGCGCGTTGAAAAGACCAAGGTGGAATCTCTAGAGGCATTATTTGTTGGCGAAAGTTAAGTTAGATCTAAGATCAATGATATCATCGACGCGATTTGTGGCAATCCGATTTTTTGCAATCTCTCCCATGATTCATTTCCATGGTTTTTGCAGTTGTTTCCGTTGTATTGTTTTTTTGGAACGTGAAAACTCAGGTTTCATTGTTCTAACCGATATCGTTCGTCAGATTGGTTAATCATGCAAATTCTGCGGGAAATTGTTGGGAATATCTTGGAAAACCCTGTCGATCATCAACTGATTGCGATGGGATTGATGGCAATCGATTGCGCCCAGCTTTTGGCAATGAGCCCCATGTCCAAGGTCGCGAGCTTCAGGCCATGGAGTTCGGCAAGGCGGATGAGGTGGGCGTCGGTGCTGTCCTTGTAACCGGTCTCGGGAGAAGCGGTGGCGCTGAGATCGTCAGGCAGGAAACGATGGGAAGGGCGGGCAAGAAGGCTGGCGAGGGAGCGATGGGCATCCCTCCAGGTAGCGGAATAGGCAGGGCTTAAGCTGACACGCAGGAAACCGAGCTCGACGATGGGCGTGGTGTGAAATTCCGATACGCCATCCAACCAAGCCCGGACTCTTGCATGATCCGGGTGTGTCTCCCATCGGCTGGCGAGGAGCACGTTGACATCGATCAGCCAGCTCATGGGGTTTCCTCAAGGATGCGACGCACTTGGTCCGGGGTCATTTCGGGTGCGCTGGCCGGGGCTGAAAGCAGAAAATCCTTGGGAACTTTGGATTTAGGTTTGCTTTGCCCCGAGCTGAGCCCGCGCTTCAACAAATCGGCCGCCACATCCTTGAGTTTCCGTCCTTCATGGACGGCGAGAATTTTCATTTCGCGAACCAGATCAGCAGGCAGGTCTATCGTCGTCTTCATGGAAGCAAGTTAGCTGGTTTGCTGGGTGTTGTCAAATGCTTCTCCCCTCTCATCACCTTTGTCATGAATCGCAAGAAAAGATGGCCCCACACTCCAAAAATGCACCTGGTTGATCAATCCCGCGCTCAGCGAGCAAGTAGTTTTCTCCTTCCAAGGCTCTTCCGATCGGAATGTCTGCTGCCATTTCCGCTCCCGTGGCATGGGACGAGCAGGAAAAACCCGCGTTCTCGATCCACTGCGTCATTTGTTCCCGGGTGCGCGACCAGCGGAAGGGCTCGTGCCGCAGGCGCAGCCACAGATCAATCAGCCGACTCTGCGGTGTGAAGCCGGCACGGCCATCGGCGCGGCGACACATGTAGCTCACAATCACGCGCGATCGCTCCACGGGCATGGCTCGCAAATTTTCTAACAAAGCGCTGACCCGCTCCTCCGCCAGATACATCAGCAAGCCCTCCATGACGAACACCGTCGGAGGGGGATAGCCTAACGAGGATGCCGGGATGCTCTCCGCCTCCAAATCCACGGCGACGAAACGCATGTTTTCCGGCCATGCATTTCCACGCATGGCCATGCCCCGCCGTTTCTCCGACTGCGTGGCCGGGTGATCGATTTCGATCACGTTGAGTTGCGGAAATTCCTGTGCCATGCGCAGGCCCAAGGTATCAAAGCCCGCGCCGATGACCACCAGTTGCCCGTAGCCGTCGGCAAACGAAGCGCGGCACTGCGCTTCGATCCAGCGTTTGCGCGATGCGTAGTGCCGGATGATGCCGGGCAAGGTGCCTCTTTCCAGCGCAAGCCACAGCGCGCGTGTGATCGGGCATTTCACCGTGGCGGCGAGAAAACGCCCGGAGCGCGATGCGGATAAAAAGACCTCAGACCACGACGCCGCATCCCGCGCGATCAAGTGCCGCGTTTCTTCGCGCGAATCTAACAAAATCATCGCCGCGGCAACGACCTTGGCCGTGGAACTGGCTTGTTGCTGTTTCATGCCCCGGATGCGTGGTGTGACTCTTCCTCAAAAGCGCGCCGGTAGTGCTGATACCAATCGCTGGTGAACAATTCATCAGGGTCATAGTGCCGCTTGCATTGCAGCCATGCGCGGAAATTCGGATAGGCCGTTTCCACCTGCCGCACCGTGGCATAACGGTGATAGGTGAGGAAAACACATCCGCCCTTTTGGTTGCTGGCATCGATGAGCGCGCGGAATGTTTTTTCTGTGAGAGAACGTCCTTCGTCGGTGTGTGGCGTTCTCAGGTTGAAGATCACGCAGACAAAATCCTCCTTGGCCCAGGGCAGGAACGTCGTGCTATCCTTCTGAATCGCACGGATGGTGCCGTAAATGACTTCGGTCTTGTGACGCAGCAGGATTTCCTTCGCTTCACCCATGAAATCCAGCAACTTCTCACGCGGCACGTAGTGCTCGCCGATGACCAGGGTTTCTCTGACGGCGTCCTGGTGCGTTGCCGCGCGCGATTGTTCCAAAAACTCGACATACGTGGGAATGTAGGTGCTGAGCTGCATGGTATCCGACCAATAGCGTTTCCCGTCCGTGCTGACGTAATACTGCGCATACAGACGGAAGGCCTCGCGCTTGTTTTCGTGGGCCAACCGCAGCAATTCCAGCCAGGTATCCTTGGGCAAATCCGCGGGAGTTTCCTCCTCATCATCCGCCGCCACCGGACGATAGCAGGCAAACACTCCACGGCGAAGGAAACGCGGGTCCGCGGTATCGATGGCAAATTGAAAATCGCCATACACGCAGCCCTCCTCCGCCCGCCGATAGACCGCCCGCTGCGCGTCATCCAGATCGATGACATCCACCACACGCTCCAGCCGCTGTCGTGGCATCAGGCGCAGGGTGGCGGAGTAAATCACGCCGAACAGCCCGTAGCCGCCGATCACTAACGAAAAAAGTCCGGCATTTTCCTCGCGACTGCAAAACACCGGCTCGCCCCGCGCATCGATGATGGTGAGGTTCTCGATGTGATCCACGATGGGTCCCATCATCATGCCGCGGCCATGCGCATTGGCGGAAATGGATCCCGCGAGGCTCACGGCATCCACGCCCGTCTGTTTCTGGCGTATGCTCCACGGGCGGCCATCCCCGGCCACCATGCCTTGTGTCGCGGCGATGATGGCAGGCCACTGCGCCCCGGCCTCAATGTGCAAAAGCCCGCGCGTGGAATCGGCATCCAGCACGCGCCGGAGCGCGGAAAGATCGAGATGGATGCTGTCCGTGGCAAACTGCTGGCCGCCCATCGCATGACGGCCCCCCGAGACGGAAATGCGCTGCCCAGCCCGCGCGGCATCGAGTATCATCCGCCGCAGTTCCTCCAAGGTCTTCGGCTCCCACACTTTCGCCACCTGTGTGGGATTGAGTTGCGAGTGCACGTCATTGAGGATGACGGGCTCGTGACTCTCAGGGGCTACTGGGGAAGTAAAGTTCATTGTGGGGCAAAACATTTCCTCGCGCATCGGCTCATACGCACTCCGTCACCATGACAGGCGAAGCATGAGCGATTGTCATGGCTTTGGCAATGCACGCATGCGGCACGAAACGAAATTTTTCTCCTGAGACCATGATATCGCCCCCTTCCCCACTGACGGTGGCGGTGGCAGTATTGTCACAAGTGCAAATCCTAACAAATAATCCTTGCCTGCCCGGAAAACCTGTCTTTTACTCCCACCACATTTTTCCCCCAGACCATGACTCTAGCAAAACGCTCTCCGTTTTTTCTGCGCTTGCTCCTCCTGCTCGTGCTTCACTTCACAGTCTTCCCCTTGTTGGCAAATCCCCCGGATCTGACCAATGGCGGTGTTCCGAACAGCAACCTCACCATCAACCTCGGCCCCACCGGCATGCGCGGTTGGGTCTATCATGTGAATCCGGGGGGAAATACCAGCCTCAGTCGGCAAATCCAGGTAACCGCCGTGGATGCAGGTTCCCCGGCGGCCAGCATCCTCGCCGCCGATGACGTGATTCTCGGGGCCAATGGCACCGGAGCGGCTCCCGTGCCATTTTCGTCGGATGCCCGGCGCAGCCTGGGCCTGGCCATCGCTGACGCTGAGGCGCGCAATCCCGCCACGCTGGCCCTGCTGCGCTGGCGCGCTGGAACGACGACCACCGTACAAATCACCTTGAGTCACCTCGGCGCGTATTCGGCCACCGCACCCTATCAATGCCCGAAATCCTCACAAATCCTCCAAACAGGGGCGCAATGGGTCTTTGCCAATGAAAACTCGGGCCGTTACTCGCTCGGCGCGCTCACCCTTCTCGCCACGGGAAATCCCGCCTATCTCTCTCGGGCACGTGACGAAGCGCGGGCACTGGTGCCCAATGCCACCACGCGGACGCAGATGATGTCGGACGTGCGCGATGCCTCCTCGCAGATCACCTGGTCGCGCGGGCACACGCTGATTTTGCTCTGTGAATACTACCTGGCCAGCGGCACCAGTGCGGCCACCCGCGATGCGCAGGTCTTGCCGGGCATCGAGGCCTTCGCCGTGAACATCGCGAAAAACTCCAGCCTGTTCGGCACCGTGGGCCACATCTATGCCGAAAAAAATGCGGACGGCAGCCCGAACGGGCCCATGGGCGGTGTCTATGGCCCCGTGAACTCCGCCGGCATGCCTTGTTTCCTCGGTCTCTTGCTTGCAAGGAAATGCGGCCTGACAAATCCGGAAATCCAGCCCGCCATCAATCGTGCCAGCCTGTTTTTTTCCTCCTACAGCGGGCGCGGTGCCATTCCTTACGGCGAGCATGAGCCATCTCCCTCTCATGAAAACAACGGCAAGAGCGGGCTTGCGGCTCTGTGTTTCGCGTTGCAGGGGGAGAGAGTGGAGCAAGGGAAATTTTTTGCCAAAATGGCGACCGCCGCAGCCACCGAGCGCGAGAGCGGCCATACCGGTGCCTATTTCAACTACCTGTGGGCACCCCTCGGTGCCGCAGTAGCCGGAGAAGCCGCAGCGGCGGAGCACTTCAAGCGCATTTCCTGGCGACTCGACCTCGCGCGGCGCTGGACCGGCGAATTCGTCTATGACTGCCTCAATGGCGAGGGACCCGTCAATGGCGCGTCGTATTATGATTTCCGCATGTCTGCCGCCGCCCTGCTGGTCTATGCCCTGCCGCTTCGCCAACTCCACATCACCGGCCGCGACCATGACCCCGCCCGATTTCTGAGCGCCGCCGATGTGGCAGAGGCCGCGGCCGCGGATGACTACGTGGTCACATCACGCAGCACCGATCAACTGATTGCCGATACCGGCAACTGGTCCCCCAAACTCCGTCGTCTCGCCGCCATCGAATTAAAAGCACGAGGCGTCACCACCACTCAACGCACGCAACTGGAAGCCATCGCCACCAACGCCACCCTGCCCGCCCATGCCCGCGCCGGTGCCTGTGATGCGCTGGGACGGATCGCCAACTCCGCCTCCGCCACGGTCCTCGCCGGCCTACTCAAAGACCCGCAAAATTACGTCCGCTACGGCGCGGCGGAAGCCCTGCGCTACCTGCCGAACTCGGCACGCCTCACGGTGCTGAATCAAGTGCTCGTCGCCACGGTGGATACTGCCAAACCCTGGTTCCCCATCGACGCGGAAGATCCTCTGCAATTCGCCCACGGTCGCCTCTGCGCTTTGCTTTTTTATGGCGGCAACGCCTACGGCCCCAAGGGCATCATCTGGAACAATCTCAGCGGCGTGGATCGTGCACTACTCTATCCGGCCATCCGCGCCTGCGCCTCATCACCGCTCGGCTTCACCCGCAACCACCTGCAATGGACCTATCCGATGCTCAGTCAACAGGACATGCTCGCCTTGTCCGGCACCATCCTCGATTCCGTGAGAGAGTTCGCCCCCTCCGACCGCATGTTCGCCTTCGACGTGCGGCAAAAAGGCTTCGACTTGTTAGAAAAATACGCCATCGCCGATGGTGTGCCCGCCGGATTGAAATACATGCTGGAGGCCACTCCCGGAGAACGCACGGATGCCTTGCGCACGCTGCAACGCTATGCCGCCTCCTATACTCAGGTGACACCCATGCCGGATGTGATTGCCGCCGTCACTCCCTACCTCAATGCCACGGGCGGAAATGCGGATCAAAACCTCTCCGTGAGCCAAGCCGCACAAGACGTGCTCAACGCCATCGCAGCCGATACCAATCCACGCACCCTCACCCCGCTCAAGCGCATCACCTCGGTGGTGGCCGATGACCCGGAGCCCATGCTGCCCGCCAATTCGACCGTGCTGCGGGCCACCGCGTATGACACAGCACAGGGCAACGGCATTTTCACCTGGCGCAAGGTCTCAGGCCCGGGCCAGGTGACGTTCAGCTCTAACGGAACCACACAAGCAAACAACACCACCGTCCAGTTCGATGGCACCGCCGGAAGCTACGTCTTTGAGGTCACCAAGTCCGATTCCCGCGGACTCACAGAGGCGTACGGAACCGTGCCTGTCGTGCTGACCGATGCGGAAGGCGGCATTCCGCCCATCCTCTTGTCCATGGCGGATAACGTCGCGGGCGGTCCCGTGCTGAGTTTTTCCCAGATCCTCTACACCGTCACATTTGATCGCGGCATCAATCCCGCCACCATAGGGCCGGACGATTTCACCAGCAGCGGGTCCGCCCGCATCACGGTGCAAAGCGTGACGCCCACCAGTGATCCGGCGGTTTTCCAAGTCGCCGTAAGAGCCGCCAGCCCCGGTGATCTCATCCTGTCCATCCGCGCCGGTGCCCTCATCCGCGATCTGCTAGGCGCTCGTCTGGTGACCACCAACGCAATCAACGATAACAACACCATCCGCGTCCAGTCCGGTAGAGTCACGATCAACGGCACCGCTTTCTGGCAAGCGAGTGCCAATCCTGTCACGGGAACTTTCAATGCCAGCGGATCCGACAAACTGGTGGTGATCGTCACGGGGGAAAATGCCAACCCCGGGCAAGTCGGCGATGTCAGCAATGTCACCTACAATGGACGCGCGCTGATCAAAGCGGTTGATCGGAGTTCTTCCTCCACCGACCAAACCTACAACGACATTTGGTATCTGGACAATCCGGGCAATTTCACGGGAACAAATGTGGTGAGTGCCAGCATCACCTCCCGCGCTCATGTGACCGTCTTCGGTCTATCGGGCACCAAACCCGGCTTCGGCGCCAGTGCCATTTCCGCTGCCGCCTCACGCTCGGTCAACCTCACCACCACGGCTGCAAACTCGTTGGTGATCGCATGCTTCGGTTTGGGAGGAAACGGCAATACCGCGTTGACCACTGATATCACCACCAACGACAGCCCCCTGACCTTGGTCAGCAAGCAACATTTGGATAGTCGCGGTTGGTCCGGACACGCCACAGGCTATGCCCATGTCTCGGCACCCGCCACCGCCGCCTATTCGTTCCAGGGAGGTAATGCTTCGGGTGCCCACGTCATCGCCGCGGAATTTCTCGCCGCCGATGTCGCGGATCCTCACCCTTACCTCACATGGCTGGCAGGTCCCTTTGCGGCAGCCCACACGCCGCCGAACGCAGATGCTGATGTTGATCGCGGCGGCATCGCCACAGGCATCGAATGGGTGTTAGGCGGCGACCCCACAGACCCCGGCGATGATAAGAACATCGCACCGCGGATCGATACCACCGATGCCGAATTTGTCACCTTTACCTACCGCCGTGCCGATGCCGCCGCCGCCGATCCCAATACCATCGTCAAAGCGGAATACAGCAACACCCTCACGTCCTGGAATCATGCGGTCGCAGGGCCCCATATCCTCATCACCACCGAGGAGAACGGTGCCGCACCCGGCATCGATCTGGTGAAGGTGAAAATCCGCCGCAATCTCGCCGTGAACGACAGGCTCTTCCTGCGACTCCATGTCGTGGTAACGACACCGTGAAATAAAAAAAACGGCACCCCGCAGGATACCGTTTTTTCGAGAGGAAGTCGTTTACTTCTCGACCGCTTTCAAAGCGGTTTTGACCTGACGTTTGAAATCGTCATCAGCAGGGTGACCGTGCCACACGAGTTTGCCGTCCACGCCATAGATGGCCACGTGCGGGATGCCGTTGTGCGCCACACCGATGCTGCCACCTTGCATCACCGGGTAAGAGACACGAGCGGACTTGAGCACCTTGAGAATGGATTCTTTCGAACTGTTCTGTGCCTCCAGACCCACGACCACCAAACCTTTTTTCGCGCCTGATTTGGACAAACTCTGCATTTCCGGCAAGCTGGCGATGCAGGGTGGGCAGTTCACGCCCCAAGATTCCACGACCAGAACCTTGCCTGCCAACGCTTTCGCGTCAAAAGGCGCATCGTTGACTTGAGCACCGAATTGAACTTTTTCCACGCTCACATCAGGCATGGCGGGAGCATCTTTTTTTTCTTTCGCTGACGCAAAAAACGGCAGCACGGCGAAGGCCACAAGGGCAGCATAGGATTTCATAAATGTAGTGATCGAGGTTCCAGGGAATGCACTTCCCCACCCAAGTAACGTTGCAAATACGCGAAAATCTCAGAAATTCTCACAAATTTTTCCATCGTCCATGCCGCAGCACCTCGGCGGGAACGAGTTGCTCCCAGCGCGCATCACCCTTGAGCCACATTTCACGCACTTCGTAACTGCTCACTCGCATCAATTCGGCATCGCCCTCGGGGATTTCCCGCACCTGGCCGATCTCCAGCAGATATTCTAGCAGCTTCCTCTGCTCTGCAGGCACGCGGGCGCTGCGAGCGGTGGAAATTTCCCCGGTATCCTGCCGCACCATGGGATAGACATAAAGGCGCAGTCCATTGCGCAACATGCGACCGAAAGACTCTAACAGCCCGCCGGGGATTTCCTCATACCATTTTTCCTGGAACAGTTCCTCGAACAACGGCACGCCCAGCACAATGCCCACCGGCTTGCGCGTGTGGCGGGTGATGAACTCGCTGACGCGGAAAAAGCGCGCGTATTTGGAAACCAACACGTGTTTGCCCAGTGACTGCAAGACATCGGCACGGGCGAGGAAATCCTCCTTGTTCACGGTGCCCTCCTTGGTGAGCAGGTTGTTCATGGTCAGTTCCATCACCTCCAGGCAGTTTTCCGTCGCATCCCCGAAGTCCTGCCGGAAAGTCATCGCCCCGCGATCCAACATGTCCATGTGCAGCCGCGTCACCGGATCAAAGCTGCCGCGTTTCAACAGCACTGCCTTGCCGTAAAAAATCTCGGATGCCTGATGGATGGAGCCATCGGGACAAAACAGCGCGGAATCCGCCAGTCCTTGCTCCACCAGCGACAGCGCGCACACGCGGTCCTCGAACTCCGCCGTCGCAAAGGCCGTGCCATCGGTGTGCAGCATGTCGATTTCCACCCGCCTGCGGTCCAGACCGTCCATCAATGCGCGCAGCATCAAGGGCAGCGAATGCCTTTGATAATACGCAGCCGTCAAGAGGTTCACACCCAAAATGCCCAGCGCGGAAGCCTGCTCGGCATTGGTGTCATCGAGCAAGCGCACATGCAGCACGATCTGTTGAATGGGGCCGCGCGGTTCGGACTGGAACCTCACGCCCATCCAGCCCTGGCAGGCGCTGCTGTCCACATCGCGAAAACCTCGCGCACGCACCGTATCCGCCAACGCGAAAAAGGTGGTCGTCTCGCCGCGTTTTCCATCCAGCCGCTGTTGCAAGATGCTGAACTCGTGATCGAGCATGGCCATCAAACGCTGGCGCGACACGTAGCGATCACAACGGCCGTAAATTTCATCGCTGAAAGTCATGTCGTAGGCGGACATGGTCTTGGCCACCGTGCCCGCCGCTCCGCCGGCGCGGAAAAACCAGTTCGCGATTTCCTGCCCGGCACCGATTTCGGCAATCGTGCCGTAGAGCAAAGGATCCAGATTGATGGCCAGTGCCTTCTCTAACGTGCCCCGGCTCTTCGCTGCAATCAAGTCGTCATGCATGCGCGCACCATGTGCCATTTTCCCCGATGCGGCAACGCTCAATCGATCGCTTTCAGCAAATAATCCGCCACCCAGCCTTCCTTGCCGTGTTGGTTGCGGCACCAGTGCCAGCGATGGATCTGCCGCAGCGATTCTAACGCATCACCGCGCTTCAAGGTCAGCACCGTCGGGTCAAATGCCTCGATCGCACTGAAACGCCCTTCGCCCAGCGGTTCCAGAATTTCCCCGGGCACGTAGCCTTTTTTGCCCTCGCGGTTCTCCGCCCACACCCAGCCCGGCCAGGTGGGATCGCACACGCCCGTGGTGACCTCGTCGCCCGGCTGCAGAAACAGCGGATCGCTGTCCTTGTCTTCGTAATCGGCATTCGCCACGTATGTTGCCATGCCGCCAGCTTAGAAATCCCGCGAAGAAACGCAAGCGATTCTCACGGCGGGATCTGGATGCATAGCCAGGGCCTTTATCCAAGACGGCTACCGGGGTTCACCACGGATTTCGCGGAGAGCAGAGAGGGATGAGCGGGAAAATGATATTTTTGCCGTGGATTCATCGCTTGCTCCCCATCCGAGCATTCCGTGCCATCCGTGGTTCCCCATGCCTTTTCACCCACCCCCAATGACACTCATGCCTTCACGGCTGCGCCAACTGCACGATGAGATGATGGAACAGCACATCGCCGCCGCATCTGATCCTAAAGCAACATTCATTTGATCGTGCCCTTCGCATGGGCTGGCTCTGAGTCATCGTTTGACTTGTGCGTTTGCTCTACCAGCTTCCGGTTTGCTACTCCAAGCTCACAAAAAATCATGGTAATCATTGATGCGGAAATCATGGCTAAAATACCGGTCCCAATGCGCATCTTTCGCGTGCTCGAATCTTTGAATTCGATATGCAGCCAAAGCCCAATCAAAATGATACAAACGTAGATGATCAGTTGATGCTTCATGGTGTTTTCATCGGCAAAAAATACCTTGTTTCGTGGTCGATACTAACCAATTAAAGAAATCCCGCGAAGAAACGCAAGCGATTCTCACGGCGGTGCCAACTGCACGATCAGATTGCGGAAGATCGCATCACCCCCGGCACGACCACTACGGTCGAGACTGATCTGGTCGAGCGGGCCGATTTCCTTATCATCGAATTCCTTGTTCGTGCGAAACACTTTTTCTCCTCCGCGCACCTCGACACTGAGTTTCACACGATTTTTCGCCAGTCGCTGCACATCCACGCGCATTTGGCAATCCGTGTCGGGCTCAGGGGTGAAACCCATGTCGGCATTGCGCGTCAGTTCCGCATGATCCTCATAGCGTTCAAAACGAAAGCCGCCGCCGTCATACCCCGGGTGAAACAAGGCACGCACCTTGCCGATGGCGATGCCCACGTGATAGCCGCCTTCCCCACCCGCCTTGGCACTGATGTTCACATCCATGCGAAAACGATCCGGAAATGTGGCCTTGCCGGTCGCGTTTTGAGCGGTGAGCACCAAGCGCTGATCGTCATCGGCGAACCGGTGTTTGCCATGCAGTTGAAGCGCGCCATCGGCCACCTTGCCGTCCATGCCCTGATCACCGCGCCACTCCATGAGGCGATAGCCCTTGATCAACGTATCAGCCGGTTGCCGGAAAAGTTCCACAAACATCTGCCGCGAAGGATGCACTTTGCCGGGATGCTCGCGTTCATACAACAGCCCCTCGGCCGCCCATTTCACCAAAGCCGGGGTATCCCATGGCTCCGCCCGTTCGATGCGCTGACGCAGCATCTCCAATCGCAAACGGATCTCCGGATCCGAACTCTCCGGCAAGGTGAGCAAATGCTGCCGCACCATCTCGCGGTCCATGCGCAGGATTTCCTCAAAAGCCGCGTGGCGCTTCTCGCGATGATCCGCACCCAACTGGGCAATCGCCTGCGGCAGATCCTTCGCTGTTTTGCCATGAGATGTGTGCCATTTCCGCAGCGACTCCGGATCCGTTTCAATCTTCGCCTCGCGCAGAAAATCCAGCCGCCAATCACTCTGTGCCGAGGCAAGCATGGGAGCCATGAACAAACCCGCGGCCCACCCCAACGCATGCAACCGCGGGAACCATCTCCACGTGCGTTTGATGCCGGAATACTGCTGGCCTGACATTTCCATGGGCAGTGCTAGAGATAACCGGAACCACGGCATGTGACCAGCAAAATGCGCCAGCCTCGGTGACAGGGCGATCAAGCTAGGGAGTCAATCGACAAGCGTGATCCTCGCTTTTTACCACTGATACAGTAGAGTAGAGAGCAACGGGCGGCTTGTGCCCTACCCGTT
>ERZ1066127.282-NODE-282-length-30704-cov-27.282358_pt1 | contig 30704 bp, 14 predicted proteins | sample MGYA00382774_ERZ1066127 | MGnify/ENA primary metagenome ERZ1066127 (study PRJEB33369, sample SAMEA5778357) | biofilm metagenome | biome: Industrial cooling water; feature: Water cooling tower basin; material: Biofilm | place: United Arab Emirates | collected...
AGAACTTCACTCCCACAAGCCGTGTGAATTACAATGGAACGCTTCTCAGCACGGCAAACGTTGATTTTATCAGCACGACTGAACTTCGCGCTCTTCTGCCTGCACCGCCGATTGCCGCAACGACCCACTCGGTGCGCGTCGAAAATCCCCTTGTTTCTGGACAGGGCGGAGGCTCGTCGGTGTGGTTGCCGCTTGCGATTATCTTCCCGCAGCCGCGTATCACCAGCCTCTCGGACAATAGTACCAACGCCACTCTCAGCGATTGGACTATCCAGATTCGGGGACAGTTATTTGCTTCGGGTGCAATCGTTAGTCTGAACGGTACGCCGATTGACGCAAGCGTGGTGAACAGCACCACCATTCGGGCTATTATCCCCGCAGCAAGTACCCGCTCGGCAGCAGTCTATACCTTGCGAGTGAGCAATCCTACGCCCGGTGGCGGCTATGCTGAAGCTGCCTTTGCCGTTACCAATCCCGCACCAAGCCTGACAAGTATTTCACCGCTTGCCGTGACAGCAGGAGCAAGTACGCTCTTTACTCTCACGGGAACAAATTTTGTTACCAACTCCACGGTTCTTGTCGATGGCGCGGCAATTCAGCCGACGACCTTCGCCGCAGCTTCGGTGCTGAGTTCGACGGCGCTGACCGTCAGCGTTCCGGCAGGGTTTCTTGCCACGAGCGGTTCGTACACGATGCGAGTCATCAATCCCGCACCCGGCGGCGGGCAATCCGGCACACGATCTTTTACCGTTTATGCCGCACAGGTGGCAACGGCGGAGTTTATTGGTGTTACAACAGCAGTCTTGGCGGGGTCGGCGGACGGTTTTGCCGTGCGTTTCCGCGATAGCTTCGGCAATCTCACGGATTTCCCTGCTACGGTAGTGAATTTTACCAATGAGAGCGGCAGCAGCACCGGAACCATTGCCCTGCGCCGCACGTCGCTCGGCACTTCTTCCGCAACGGCAACCACCTACACCATTGACGGAAACTATCGTCTCTGGATAGAAGGTATCTCGACCACCACTGGCAACGCCAGTTTTGTCGTCAATGCCAACAGCGATGCTAGTGTGGAGATTGTCGGTGTGCAGGAGCGTTTGCAGGCAGGAGAGATGCTACCGCCATTCACCGTGCGCTATTTTGACCGCTTTGGCAACCCCACCGACCGCAATATCGGCGATGTTACCTTGCGCTACTCCACCGCAGGTACGGTGCGCCATACCCTCGCCATTACGCGCCTTTCCGAAGGTGTGTATCACACACAGCCGTACCAGCTCACGCTGGCTGACCGCTATTTTGTCCAGATTAGCGGTATGAGCCACATCAACACCCGCTACACCGCCAGCACCGGAACGGTAGTTTTGGGTGCGCTGCCCTTTGCAGATGTTACGCCGACCGCAGCCGTGCGAGCAACGCTGACGGGGGTGGACATTGACATCACCGCCAATCAAACCCAGACCAATGCCCGTGTCCGCACCTACGATGAGTATGGGAATCTGACCAATGTTCCGACAATAACGACGCTTTCCTTCTCCAACGCTACCGACGCAACGATGGGCATTCGTTCAAGTACAGGAACAATGTCACTTACGCGCACAGGGTTTGGTGTGTATGATGTGGATGGGACAAGATTGTGGTTTGCGGGGGCTTATACGCTGACTGCACCGGAGTTGGCGACAACGACGGGCGGGAGGTATTTTCAAGTGCGCTCTCTTGCAACGGCGACGACGATTGTTATTCAGCCCAGTACAACTGCAATTGCTATGGGAGATTTGACGGCAAATCTCCGTGTCGTTGTTCAAGACCGCTATGGCAATCCTACGGCTGCCAATCCCTTCCCTTCCGAAATTGAGTACAACGGTATGACGATGAGTTCCAGCGGAACACTGACACTCGTCCCGATGGCGCTGGGAACAGGATTTGCGAAACCGGGGCTACTGACGCAGAAAGGAGATTATACCGTCCGCATCAACGGTACTGCACTGCCGATATTCGGTACAACGAGGTTCCGCGTTATCGGCAGAGAGCCGGAGAGAGCGGAAATTCTTGGGTTGCCGGAAAGACTCTGCAATGTTGAGGAGGATATTGAGATAAGCATCCGTTTTACCGATGCTTTGGGACTACCGACCGATTATTATCCGACGCTCATTCGCTACGTTGTTCGACGCGGTGGCGCAGAGGTGCAGATGGGTACGTTAGAATTTCTGGGCGAACTTTCACCGGGTATCGCGCGTTATCGTCTTCGAGCGCCGTTTGTTGCTGGCATCTATACGCTCCGTATCCCCAGTCCGACAATTGTGCCGGAGGATGTAACGGGGACATTGACAATGGAAGTGTGTAGTCCTCCGGTACGGTTGGTAATGTCAGCACCAAATCTCAATGTTGGGCTAGCAGAAACTACATCTTGCATTGTTGCAGGGCAGCCATTAGCTGGTTTGACAGTACAGATGGTTGATGCGGAAGGGCTTCCGACCTTTGGTTTGGAGCATCTACGGGCAGAATATCAGCATCTGAGTTTATCTTCATCGGGAACAATACAACTGATTCCCGGTGCAGAGCGCGGAACATTTATTGCGCTTGAACCTCCAACGATATTAACCACCGCAGGTACATACCGGTTGACAGTGAGTACAACAAGCAATATAGCACTGACAACTATTGGGACGTTTTGCGTCAGCCCCTCGAATTTACCTGCCGTGCGGTTTATCTTGGTAACACAGCCGACAAGTATTATAGCAGGAACAACCAACACAGGAATTATCGTTGAAGCACGGGATATATATGATAATCCGACGAATACTATTCCGCCATTTACTATATTTGGTATTATTGAACAAACCGTAGGTAATCCTGCTTACGGGTTTGACTATCAACTTATGAATATTCAGGGGAGATTTTCCTTATTGTATACCCAACAGCAGGTATTCGCGCCTGGAAACTATACCATTCAAGTAAATAACGGGACATTTCCTATTAGCGCAATACTTGGAACGGTATCCGTTCTTAGGTCAGCCAGTAGCGTTATTTCACTTTCTCCAAGCACTCCTTCACGGCACTATCTGGCTGGGATACCATTGAACATCCTTTTTCAAGTAAAGGATAGCGAGGGTAATTTGACAAATAATGTTGCCAATAGTCAGGTTCGATTTGTGTTCAATAATATTATTGATGGAATTGCAGTATCTGCACCAATAGAAAATACAGGAAATGTCGGAGAATTTCGTTTACAATACCCAGTACAATTGAACAGAATAGTTGAAGGTGGGGTATGGAGTATCTTTCTTGTGGTGCCAGGGCAAGAGTTACCATTTCGTAATGCTGATGGTATTCCTGTTTCTATTGCAGTTGTTAGAAGTAATGCGACCAGAGGAACCGTAACCGCTTTGCCTGTTCTCAGGCGAAACGGTTACCAAGAAAATATGCGTTTGAACTTCTTTGATTTGCTCAATACCTTAACTACATTCGCTTTTAGTACAAACGCAACCCCCAGTACTATTACGGTCAATTTTGAGGGGCGCTCTATGGCAGGCACTATCGTTTCTACAGGGACAATACAATTTACTCCTAATGGAAATACTTTCTTTGCAGCACCACAGCAATTCACCGTTGCAGGGACATACACCCTATCACTGCTCAATCCGCAAACAAATCAAACATTACCACTTTCAGAGAATACGTTTGTTGTTGAAGATAGAGTTGTGCCGCAAATACGCTACACAACAGCCGAACCGCTTGTGAATTTAGGCGGCGCACGACTGAATACAACAAATGAAGCGGTTTGCAGCACTATTTCCTATCAAGATTTGACTGCTGATAAACGTATCATTATCACTCTCACGACAGTTCCTACTCCCGTATCTAACTCAGAGCAGGAGTCAATTCTCGGTGTATTTGATATTGACTTACATCCGGCATACCCTGGGAACGCAGGAGCCACCATTACGACAACGGCTATGCCTCTAGTTGGATTAGTGGGTTCCAAAAATATTATTTCTAAACAGTGGCAAATTACTACACCGAATCCCTCTGGCAGCCTTCAGATAATTGTGCGCGGAAAACCTGCATCCGTTGGGTATGTTTTAGCTCAAATCCGGTACCTTATACCGCCGATAGGACTGGGTATTTTCAATATTGATGCTTACTACGCTTCTCAGTTTTTACCGCCTTCATATGCGGATGCAGCGCGTGCAGGTATTTATACTAATGCCCTGCAAACTTTACTGTCTCAGCGGGTAAGTATTCTAGGCAGAGATTGCGATCCTATCGGGGGCGCTTCTATCACACAAGCGCTACCGCAACATACTCTTTCGCGTACCGAAGAAAAAGGTGTATCTTCCTTACAAAATGACGGTAATAATCAGGCTGTTTCCACGACGACGACGACCTTTAAGGTTATGACGTATCTTCTCGGAATCATCGAAAAAAATAATGGAAAAGCGCTGCGTCTCCATTCTCAACACCCTGTTATGAATCTGCTCAAAGATATGCGACTTACTGCGAAAGACATACAACCCGCTTTCCCGAACTTTGCCGAACAAGACACCATGCTCTTAGTTGGAAGGACAAATCGAAGAGTCAAAGTAGCTAATTATTCCAATGTGTTTATCATTGAAGCACCTTCGGAAGCGGTTCAAGAACAGCTTATTACGCGCCTGCGCCGCTTGCCTGCGGTGATGTATGCGCACAAAGCCAATGAAAAGCCTAAATTTTTGGAAACGCGCACCAATGACCCCTATATCCAATTCAACTCCGCAAGACCCACCAATCTTACTCGTGATAACCTTTCGTGGGGCTGGTATTTGGAGAAAATCCAAGCATACAAAGCATGGGATATTTACAAAGGCGAATCGGGCAGTCGTGTCAAAATTGGCGTTGTGGATGCTGCTTTTTCCACGACAGCGTTTCCAGCAGATCAATATGTCATACACCCTGATTTGGTGAATCGTTTATCAAAATCTTCACCCGATTATCATCCTTGGCTTCATGCACAAGCTGTGGCGGGGGTTATCGGTGCTGAGGCAGATAACTGTATCGGCTCTGCCGGAGTGAATTGGTTTGCCGATATGGTTCATTATGAACCGGCACAATTTTTTAATTTCTCTCCTGTAGCCATCATATCGCAAGACAATATCGTCTATAATTTTAGCTTTGCATATCTGGAAAATATCTCAAACAGGCAGGTTTTTGCCAATGCTTACAAATCCAATAAACTTATGGTTGCTGGGGCAGGTAATAGCGAGGCGGCTAGTACGACGATAGCTTTCCCTGCTAATATCGGACAAGGCGTTATAACTGTGGGTGGAACGGATGAGAACGACCTCAGAAAACTCTCGTTCGGGAAGTCTTTGGATATTTCCGCACCAAGTCAGAATATCCTCGGTACGATCATGCGTACAAGGAAATATACATCTGAAACTGTCGAGGGTGGCTTTATTACAGAAAGCCGCGATTTTGGTGGTGAAGGTGCCATCATCACCGATGACAACTACGCCATTATGAACGGCACATCTTTCGCTGCTCCGCAGGTAACAGGCACTCTCTCGCTTATGCACGGACTGGCACTCAAAAAAGGACTCACCCTCGAAAATGATGACCTCGAAAATGTGTTGTATCTTTCGGCAGAGAAAGTTGGTGGATATAGCTATATTCCAAGAGATATTCCTGAAGCGAACGAAGGAACAGAATCTGCAGGTTGGAATGTTCCTAGAGGAAGTAGAAGTGATGAAACTTGGAACGTACAAATCGGCTACGGTCGCCTTAATGTGTACACCGCACTGCAACTCATCAACGGTGGGGAGTTTTTTCAAGGATTTACAACAACTGCCAGCTATAGCACTACACCGACAAGGACACTAACAGGTGTACAAATCTACGGTACGCCGGGCATTACCGACGGAAGATATGACCTCGAAGAATACGAAGTAAAAGGCGCAGTTACTTTCCCTTCAGGCTTCAATAATGCTTTTATCTGGGGGCGCGGCGCGGGCAAAGAGCAGTATGGGCTGGCTCCGGCAGAAAACGTGCCGACGAATGGCTCTTCTGGTCTTTTCGGCATCGGCGGTGCGGAACTCCTGAACGGCACACGCACAGGGCAAGGAGCGCAACTACATACATACATCTACAAGGCAGTGCGACAATACGCCCCCAATGGCGTAGCAACAGATGTCAATATCACCTTCCCGACTGCGCCGGAAAACGCACGAATGTATTACACATTGTTCAAAAAGCCGACGACACTTATGGCGTTTGCTAAAGATGGTAGTTCGGTGCAAAGCACCAATACCATAGCAAGCAGACCTTGGAATGGACAAGCAGAGCGCATTTCATCGCTCACTCTTTTCCCGCCCGCTCCGAATCCGGCATCGTCGGAGACAGCTATTGAGTTTTCCCTACCCAATCAGGCAAATGTTTCTCTCAAAGTGTTCGATATGCTAGGGAATATCGTCCTGCAACCGCTCTCGGCTCTTTCGCTCACAGAAGGCGAACACCGTCTGAGAATCAATATCGCTTCCTTGCCCTCCGGTTCCTATCGCGTCCGCTTGGATGCGCTCTTTGCTACCTCTGCTGAGATGCGCATGGTTCCACTCCTCATCATCAAATAAAGGAAACAATGATGAAAATAATGATATACCTCTGCGCATTCTTTTTTTGCATTGCTACTACTTGCTTTGCTCAAGAAATGCGCACCCCTGTTCTCACCATTACCTCTATTGATTCTCTGATGATGGACAGGTTTGTCATGAATCTTCGATTTGAAACAAAATTCTATGATAGCCTTATTATGCGTAGTTCGGGCGTGAGTATGTCTTGGCATCTTCTACCGGAAGAATCCAGCGAACTCATCAGTGGGTTTGCTCGTGGCAGAGTCTTTCCACAATCCTGTCCTGTGACCATTACCACCTCTGCCAGCACCTTTGCCAGAGTTGTGCCGGTGGAGTTTGCTAGCCTGCCTACTCGTAGTCGCTTCTTCCTTCGGATATATGTTGCTCTGGCATCAGGAAGTGTTTCCTTAATGGGCGCTACCAATACACTTGAGGTAAATCTTCCCCAGCGTTCTGTATCACCAACGATTCCGCAATTACTACCACCCATTTCTATTCGTCCACAAGCATTCACCATACTTTGGAATAAGGTATTTGGCACAAATACGCGTATAGATACGACATTATACCTCGTCGAGGTGGACACCTCTGACCTATTTACGGCACCACGTGTTTTTACTACAAGGGACACCAGCCAAGTAATAGCAGGTTTACGACCTGCAACGCGCTATTTCTATCGGGTCAAAGCGAGGAATAGTGCGGGGGAGAGTAGGTTTTCGTCTTCTACTTCCTATTCTACGCTGAAAGCTAATGCTAATTATGCTATTGATGCGAACCCGGACATTTTTATCCGAACCTTTTGGAATACGGATATTCTCTATTCTTACAATTCCAATCGAATGTTATCACGTCATCAAGGTGATTCACTTGCAGCGCTTTTGTATAATGCAAAAGTGCCATTTGATAGTATTTTCTTTAGAGTTGCCTCATTGTGTTCTCCTCAATCCCCGAGTTTAGGAAGATCTTATTTTAATGTGGTTACGCGACAAAGAAATGATTCACTTATGCTACGATTAGGATTTGAAACTATCGGTGCACAAATTTTCAGAGAACCCTGCTGCCCAACCAGAGAAGATATTCTCTACCACTCCTTTTCCCCGCAAACCAGTGTCAGAGAACTGCCGTCATTTGAGGGGTTGAAACTCACTACTCCCGCTCCGAATCCGGCATCGTCAGAAACGACACTTGAGTTTACTCTGCCAAATGATGCGACTGTTTCCGTGCGTATTTTCGATGTCTTGGGGAATATTATCGCACAGCCGCTCGGTGCGACTCCTCTTTCCAAAGGGGAACATTCCTTGAGGATCAATCTTGCTTCATTACCTTCCGGCTCGTATCGCATTCGATTAGATGCTCTCTCAACCAAAGGCAACAACATGGTACAAACACACCTTCTCATTATGAAATAAGAGCAACCACTTGAACAAATGGTCAATGTTTAGTAAACAAAGGGTAAACATGAATACACATCCACAAGGCGAATCTTAACGAAGATAAAGACGAATATCTTCCGTGAAATGATCTTGTTCAAGGATATTTCTTGTTTCCCCTGTTTCACACGAAGTTGCGCGAAGTTCTTTTTGTAGTTTTTCTTCCAGTCTGTCAATCACCTTCAAAAGATCCGTCGTAGAAAGAGACGAAAAATCACAGTTTTCTAATTCTTTCTGCGCTTTTTGTAGCGTAATTGCTAAATCGCGTATGCGATGCTCCTTTCGTAGTTTATACTCTTCCATCATTGCTTCAAGTGCAAAAAACTCAAAGCGATTTATCTCCGACGAAAACTCAACCTGCCATTTTAGTAAGGTTGGTTTAGAGATATTCAATTTCTCAGCAATCTTGGTAAACGATAAACCACGAGCGCGTAGCTCTATGAACCGAAGTTGTTCATCAAGGGTTTTCTTTCCTTTACCGTTTTTTGCTTCAAGAGATTCCCGGATTTTTTCCATATCAATTTTTCCGGCAATCATGTCGGTTATATTGGTAACTGTCGGTTCACGTGTGGATTCAATCGTGAGCGATTTACCATTTTTCGAGATGTGGGCTTTGCCCGAAACGTGGGTTTTCATAGTGTTTTAAGAATTTGTTCCAAAAAAGTGCGTGTTTTCAATTTTTCTTTTTCCGACATAGTTGGGGTAAGTTTTTTTACTTCTTTGAGATGCTCTTGAATACGTTTGAAGGAGAAGTTAGAAACATTCGGCTGCCGTTCATTTTTTTTAGGTAATGGAGACATTGTCTCCATTTTTTTTCTCTCCCGTTGGATTTGCTTTTCCACTGTTTTTACATTTTGTCCGGTCTCTTTTGCAATACGGGAAACCGTCAAGCGCTCTTCACCTTTTTTAGTGCGCCCCGCACTGACACGGTTTTTCTCGCTGAGAAACGTTGTATCAAATTCGGGGTACAAGATTCGATACAAACTCATTCTGTCATCATTCGATAAATGCCGACGCAAAAGGTTATCACGGATAAGATAATTTCGCTGTTCTTCCAATGTCATCACAGATTCCACGTATTGAACAGGCACACTCCGCAAACCTAACTCTTTGGCAATACGCAGTCGTGTATGCCCTGCAAGCAAGGTTCCGTCACGGAGAATGTGTAGTGCCGTCGTAATGCCGTTTGTCGCTATATCATTTTTCAAACGCTCATAATCGTTTGCATCGGTAACGAAAAGGGTGTTGTGTGGATTCAATTTGATTGCGTCTGGTGAGACACTTTGCACCTGCGAAAGTTTTGTTTTGCCGTATGCCAACGAAACTCCGCTTGCGACGGTTGCTTCGCGTTCATCATCAGGGATAGTAAATTTTTTAGCCATTGTGCAAGCCTAATTTTTCGGTAAGAAGATTGGTAATTTGTTGATATGCTTCCATAGCAGCATTGGGCTTTTTCACTTGTTCAAAAACAACGCGGGCTTGAGTAGCAGCGCTGGAAAACGTTCTACTCGTCGTTATTTCGTTTTCAAGTACAGCCGAACCGTAGCTTGCTTCTAGGTTCTCGCGCCACATAACTTGATTCGCACTTGCACTGGTCATTGTAGCAAAAATGCCAAGAATGGGCAGATTACGAGCATCAATTTCTTGCAATAACTTCCTCAGCCCCATTGTGGCAAAGCGGTCTAAATGTGTCGGAATAAGTACGTGCGTTGCTACATCTAAGGCAGCAAGTGTTCTGGTCTCTAAACTTGGCGGGCAATCAATTAAAATAATATCGGCGCTTTTATCATTGTTGTACTGCTGAATAACAGTCGTGTATTCAGCCAATGAAGCATTCCAAAACGACAAGGGTAAAACAGATAGATTAGCACTCCGTTGAATAAGAATGCAATCAGAGCCATTCTCTTGTGCAGCTCGTACTGTTTTGAAGGGAAAAAGATGTGCAAGCAAATTCGCTTGAGAATCCATATCCACACACAAAACTCGATTACCGCTTTCAGCAAGCAAATATGCTATATGTGCCGTTGTAGTTGTTTTGCCGACACCGCCTTTGTGATTGCAAATTGCTATAATAGGAATCATAAAATGTCCTAAAAAAATGAAAAATTGTAGGATTATTGATTGTCGTGTTCTTTTTTCAAGAGATTGAGTACAGCAGTTTTAGCTTGAAGATAGGACATTGTTCCGTCGCATATCATCAAGGCTAGGCGCTCTTCAAACTCATAACGGTCTATCCAATCGGGCAGAGCAACTTTACTGTTTTCGTCATTGTTATTACTTTCATCTCTCTGCTCTTGACAAAAATACTCAATAAGTTCATCGGCAATATCTTTTCCGTTTGCGGTTTCTTCGCCAAGTAAATGATAAATTATTGCCTTACCGTTTAGTTGTGCCATTGCCGAAGCACCGATACTTCTCAATACTTCTACGTTTTTTTGCGCACGCTCAACCGCTCTTTCTTCGGCATCAAAACAGACAAGCACTGTTCTGCCTTTGAGCGGACGTGCCTTTTCTTTTGTCAAACCGCTTGTACCACCGGAGGCAATCCACACAAAATCAGGTATAACAAAAGAGCCTATAACAGCCGTTTTCTCGCTTTCAACAAGAATAACTGTTGCTTCAGGCTTTACCGTAAGCCATTGCTCGCCATAAAGACACAATTCGTAGCCTTTTGTTTTTGTAAACCACGCAAAACGAGAGCAATTATCGGAAGCGCAAAAATCAACCCGTAAGCCGTTAATAGCACTTGCGGTAATAATTTCTTTTGTCTTGCCATCACGCCAAGAAAGCCCTTCCTTAATACGTTTTCCTGTTTTAGGATTATACGGCATAGTTTTGACGGCACAGCAGCGTCCTTGCCAATCAAAATAATTCCAAACGGTTGCCAACCATACATCACCACCCACCCCCCATATATCAAGATGCTCACGAAAATCACTGCCAAAAATGCGGGTCATATATTGAGCAAAATTACTCGCTTTTGTGTATTGCAAAGTAGCTTGCCAAACACTTTCCTCGACAAACTGTCGCATTGAATGTTTTTGTGATACGTTAGGAACATTTTTCACCGAGCCTATTCTTGCTGATGAAGAATTATGCTCATGCTTTGGAGTAAAAATAAAGCCACAGGCTTTACAAACACCATAGCCTAAACCTTCGACGTTACGATTTCCATATTCCAAAATAGCAGCCCACCCATGCCGCGCTTCACATCGGGGGCAGGGGGTTCGGCGAGAAGAGTATTTAATGGCAAAGGTATTCATACCGCATAAAACCTAGCTTTCTTGTTACGGTTGTAGTTAGGCGTAGTTATTATTTAACAATGACTTACCAGAATTTTTTCGTGCAAAATTCTAAAGTTTTGTAATCACGGTTGTAGTTATTTTTTATCAATAACTTAGAGTGATTTTTAGCAAAATAAATCAGAAACTACTATTTATCCGGGTTTTCAATGAGTGTCGAAAAAAAATCACATAACCATTTGAAAAAAATAGTTTTATAGAAATAAAACCTTAAACAGTTAATTTTTCTCTTTACTATGGTTGTAGTGGTTGTAGTGGTTGTAGTTGGTCTGTAAGCCTCATCAATACTAGCTTCAAACTACAACCTTGTTTCAAGGGTAAAGTTGTAGTGGTTGTAGTTATTATTTTTCAATAACTTAAACAGAGTATCGCATAAAATAATGGTTACTAAACCCTTGATAAATAAACACTACAACCACTACAACCACTACTACTATTACAACTACTACAACTACTACAACTTTTACTATACAGACAAAGAAGAAGAAACAACTTCGTACTTACCAAATGAAACTTGTCGAATCAATCCTTCATATACCATGAGTTTGAGAGTTTTAGAAACAGTTTGCTGCGATTTTCCAACAGCTTTAGCGATTTCGGTTCCGCCAACGGGACGCTGACTTGCGTGCATGAAGGAATAAATAGCTTTTCGTTCAGGATTAAGGCTATCGGCACGAGATTGAGTGCGAACACTCCACAAACAAGAATTTTTATCGAATGAAGCGGCGTAAGTATTCATTTCAACGTCGCGTCCCGTTACGTGGAGTTCATGCTGGTCGCCGTTTGCTTTTAAGATAAGCGCTACATCAAGCGCTGCCGAAACGCCAAATGTACCCGAAATTTCTGCAATAGCACTATCAGCACTGGCTTTGCGCGTATGGTGAATGAGAAGAATACAAATATGTTTTTCAATGGCAAGAGTTTGGATTTGCGCTCCGATGTCGTAATCTTCTTGAAAACCGTTCCCATTTTTCCCTGATTTTTTGACCGCTCTACCCATTGTGTCGAGAATGATAAGGCGTGTATTTCGGTTTTTTTCTACAAAATCATTGATTGAATCAAGTCCTCCATCATTCAGTGCGGGGAAGCCTTTGGGTGTTTTGAGAAAGTGAAGGTTTTTAGGTGCTTTGCGTTTTGTATAGGGGTCTTCGTATTCAAGTATGCGATTAACACGGTCTTGGATTCGCCTAAAGCCGTCTTCATATGGAATGTAAAGAACATCACTTTGGTTTGTTTCAAAACAGCCCAGAGCCATTGTTCCTTGAGCAACGCTGATTGCGATGGAGAGTGCCATCCATGATTTGCCTGTTTTAGGCTGTGCGGCAAGCATAGCTTCACCTTCCGGCAAAAGATTCTTAACAGCCCAATGGAGTTCGGGGAATGTTTGCGCTTGTAAGTCGGCGGCGGAAACAGTTTCTATTCGATAGATAGGTTTTTCTTCCGATAGATGAACAGTTCCCGAAGTGCTGCCTGCATCGTTTGCTTGTGCTTTAGCAGCTTTTTCGGCTTGTTCTAACACTTCTTTGATATGTTTGGGACTTTGGGGCAAGTATGCTCTTCTCCTTGAGAACAGTTAGGTGTATAAAAAAAAACGTCTTGCAGCTAATTATCGTGAATTGCTTACAAGACGTTGTTCTGTCGGGCGAATTAAAGGGACACTACACAGCACATTCGGTAATTTGTACCGAAAGAATAAGTCTCTATTAAATCATGGCAATTCACAAGAATCCCAAAGGTATTCTTTTTGAATTGTAATGATTTATGTATATTTGTCTGCCTGTAAAAAAAATTAGGCAAAACTTATCCACTCTTCGTTAAATTTGCGTTTTAACGAGAGTATTGCTGCTGTCCACCGCAGTTTGATTCTGACAGAAAGCATTCACGAAAATATGAGAAAAGCCTTTGTGGTAGCCGCCACAAAGGCTTTTTTACCATATTTCTATACCATATTCTTCTTTAGTTTTTTGTTGAATAGCTGACCGAATTTGTTTTATACGAATAGAAGCTGCCTGATACGAAACGCCATATTTTTCGGCAATTTCATAGACAGAGGCTCCGGAATTTATATCGTGATTGATTTCCAATAGCGGCATAAGTAAGCAAGCGGCTCCGTGGTTGGCTTGCCATTCCATTTGTTTGCGACGCACGTCTCCAGAAGGTTTACCGCCTATATCTTCGCGGTTGCAAATGAAGGTATGTTGCCCAAAAAACATTGAGTAATTCTGTAATTCACTAGCGAACAAGCCCCGATGCTTGGTGAAATGTTCGCCTTCATGTGCAATCGTAAATGCTAATCGTGCAGGGTACTCTTGAAGAGATTCTTCTATCCAAATGACATTCTCTCGCACATCATACATTCCCAAAATGCAAGTCGTTGTATCAGCTCCTTGCTTTGCCCACGCCGAAGTATGGAGGTGCTTATTTAAGTTCTTAAAACACCAACCTGCTAGGTCTTTTTCTTCAACAAGAAATTCAAGATAATCTATCGGTGGAATTGCTATTGACTGAGACTTTGACCATGTATTGAGTTCTTGACGTGTTTGCACAGCTAAAGATTCAAACGTTGAATATGAGATATATGGAGGTCTTTCCATTACCGTGCTATTCTAAGAAGTTGAAAAAACTCTTCCTTACCGAGACCGTTTTTTCGTGCAGCTTTTACAGCTTCGTACTCATCACTTGGAAGTTTTCCGGCGAGTAAGATAAGCTCGTCAGCATTGATACTGTATAAATCAGCTATTTTGCGGATAGTTTCTTCACTTGGCAAGCCGACTTGTTTTTCATGTTCTAACAGCGACAAATAACCAGACGTTAATCCGATTTTTTGCGCCGCCTCTCTTAACGTGAACTTTGATTGTTCTCGGAGGTTCCGTAAACGTTGTCCAAATGTTTGTTCCATAGGGGTTTTTGAGTTTTGATACACAATAAATTTACTGCTTAGAAAGCAAAAAGCAAAATTATTTTTCAACCTCTTTAATTGTTTTTCGAGCCTTGGCAACGGTTAGAGATACTGCGCCCTGTATTCTGTGTTTAATGGGAGAATAATGACCAATAAGAAGAAAGGTTGTTTAACAAATTGTACAACTTTTCTCTCCTGATTTTCCTTTTGGATTGTAGCGCCTCGTTTTTGCCTGTATTGACTTTGAATCAATCTTTGTGTATGTTTGTGTATAGTTTATGGGATTTCCCACATTGTTGCCAATCTATGCAAACTCTTAGCGAACAACCCTCGAAAGTTTATCAAACGCGCTTAGATGAGAAAAAACGCCTTGTCATTCGCAACCCTCAATATACCTATTACGAGGTGCGCGAATTTACCGATGGACACATTGAACTTCTGCCACGCGTTTTGGCTTCACCTGATGATGTTCTTTCGGCGCGCACCGTCAAGATGATGGACACCGCCGTTTCTCATCTGAACCAAGGTATTGTTTCTTCTCCGGTGGACACCTCCTTACTTTTCTCCTTACTTGATGCCGATGAGCGTAAAGAAGTCGAGGAAGCACGTGCCTCGGCGAAAGGGCAAGCATGAAATTTGCCATCCGCTTCGGTGTGCCGGAAATGCAGGAGTTATGGGAACGCTTGAGTATAGATGCCAAGGAAGGTACACTCTCCGGTAGTGATGCCACCCTGTATAAACGTCTTGCCAAAGCCGTGCTGCTACTCGAAGCCAATCCCCGCTATCCGGGCTTACAATCCCATGAAATCGAGGTGTTATCACGTCGGTACGGGCGGAAAGTCTGGCAATCCTATTTGCAGAATAATACTCCCGCCGCCGGACGTATCTTTTGGGTGTATGGTCAAGGGCAAGGCGATATTACGATTATCGGCGTGGAGCCGCACCCGGAAGATGCTACCTCACGGGGCTACGAGCGTGTAGAATTATCAGACCTGCCACCGCAAGAAAAATCTGAGAAGCTATGAAATCATACATCGCATATTATCGTGTTTCGACCATGAAGCAAGGTGTAAGCGGTCTCGGACTTGCCGCACAGCGAAGTGCCGTCATTTCGTTTGTGCGGGAGAAGTCGCAGATATGTGCGGAATATACGGAAATAGAAAGCGGTAAGCGGAATAATCGTCAGGAGTTAGCACGGGCAATAGACCACGCCAAGCGAGAACGGGCAACGTTGGTGATAGCAAAACTCGACCGTTTATCGCGGAATGCGAGTTTTATTTTTGCCTTGCGGGATTCGGGGGTGGAGTTTGTCTGTGCGGATATGCCTGAAGCCAATACCCTCAGCATAGGGATATTTGCAACAATGGCACAATACGAGCGAGAACTTATCTCGGAGCGTACCAAAGCGGCATTAGCGGCAAAAAAAGCACAAGGGTATCGTTTGGGAACGCCGTCGAATCTGACAGCAGCAGCACGGGAAACCTCCAAGCAGGTTCGGAAAGAAAAGGCACGGCAAAAAGAAACGAATCGTATAGCCGGACATTTTGCGCTGCAATTACGCCGTGCAGGAAAATCATATCGCGTCATTGCAGAGGAATTAAATATGAGCGGACTTCGTTCCTCACGAGGCGGAAAATTTTATGCCTCGACGGTGCAGCATATACTTTCACTGTATCAAGATTAGCAATGTTGAATCCGTATTATTGCACAACAACAGAAGTTGAGCGATTGTCATTTAATAAAAATGTTCAAAATGTAATAACGGCAACACTTTCTTCTCTTTTTTACGTCTATTGCTCAACTATAAAAATTTGTTTGTAGTGCAAGCGTAACGTAACGCTACGATATACCCGTTACGTTACTATGTAGCTTGTAACGTCTTGCCTATTTTTCTTGAACCTCTTATTTTTCTTGATAATGAAAGGCACAACAGCGCTTTGTTTACGGTGTGGAAAATCGTTTACGAAAAAAAATTATCGTAATATGTATTGCAGAACTGCTTGCCGGGTGCAGGCGCATCGTCAGCGACACGGGATTGCCGAGCCGGATTTTCCGGCAATGAAACAGGCAAGTTTGCAATCCAAGCTCCATCAGGCGGAAATGCAGGATAAACACAACCTGTTTGAACTCCTCACCCGGATAGAGCGTTGGGAGAGTTTTCCCAGCCACGAATTAGAAGAGATGACCGCTTGTATTCTTGCTTACCCAAGTTATACCGACGTATATCAGGAGAGAATTGATTTTCACCTCCATGGTAAATTGCCGAGCGCCTCAGAAATACCATGGCACATTAAAACGCAGAACAGCGAAGACAAAACAGAGTGGGATACGGCAACTCTTGACTTTTGGGATTATTTAGAAGAGGACGAACAACAGATGTATATCGAGGCAGTACGGCGATATTTGTCCGCTTATCGTCCTTTCCGAGACCACCATCAGCGCCGAAACAGGATAGAAAAAGCCACGCAGCAAGTAAAGGCTTGCGTGCAGACGATATTGACGAATGTTCGAGAAGAACTTCAGGACTTGAATGAAGAAATCAAACACATTCAGGCGACGCAGCAGCGCCGCCGAGCGTTACTCAGCCCCGAAACGACAGTATCGAATCAGACCAAAGCAACAACCAATACTCCGTCATCGTCGATGATCATTACCACCGCTCGTGAATTGGCGCACAAGCATACACCGCCGATGCTGCCGTTGCCGGAGAGTTTACGGGGTTTATGGGGAAATATCCCAACGAATCCATACATCATTCTTTGGGGAGATGCCGGAAGCGGCAAAACGGGTTTTGCTTTGAAGGTTTTAGCTTCATTGCAGAAGGCAGGCAAAGGAGCTTTATGCACATCGGAAGCCTCACTGGAAAGTGCAAGCTCACCGCTTATTTCTTTAGCACGGGCAGTGAAGGCAGAGGATGTTCCTCTTATCCAAACCCATAGTATTGACGCGGTGGAAACTGTTCTCCGGAGCGGTAGTTTTTCGTTTCTGGCATTGGATAGCGCGTCGCGTCTTGGGTTAAAGGCAGATGAAGTCTTGTCATGGCGCACGTCCTATCCGTCCATGCTCTTGATGGTGCTGTTGGAAAGTACCAAAAGCGGAGAAGAATTTAAGGGTGATAATGCGTGGAAACACCATTGTAACATCATGGTTCGAGCCACGGCAGTAAAAAATAGCACGGGGTTGCGGACGCACGGGCATTTTACGATAGAGAAAAACCAATACGGTCATTATGGGGAATTATTTCTTTGAGGACGACTGTTGTTGTATCAGAGCGTCATATTTCCGCATAAAAATAATCACAAATAGCGCAAAAACAGGCATTTTCCCCAATAATCATATCGCTGAATGTCGCTGTGTGTCGAAAAACTGCTCTTGTTTCACTATGCCGTCGTAGAATGTCGTTGTGCTTCTTCCAACTACTATTCATATCGCCGAGCTATAAATGGTGCGTCGAAAAACTGCTATTTTCTTCGAGAGGGTACTATTTTTTGCGGTGAATGTGTCAAGAGTGTACCGAGCGTATGCCAAAAGTATGCCGAGTGTGTACCAAAAAGTAGAATGTGCCTCAAAAAGAGCGATTTTTCTGCTCAATAATCTTCCCCACAAATAGCATGATAATATCACACTTTTGTAAAAAAAACTTCATGGTGTGAAAAATTTTCTTGCCTATCCAACAATATTCCCATAAGTTGGCAGCGATTGCTTTTAATGTGTTGCTGTAAGATGTTTTTTTTTTTTGCACTTACGGCATTTGATAATTGAATACTTATGTTGAGTGCGGCAAAAGATTGAATGAATAAAATGCAGCCGTCTCCGTGATAGCCTTGCCACCAAATGGAACACCGTACCGATACATCGTTGGTGGCTTCCTCACCACTGTTTTTGTTGTGCTACACGTCTTTTTGAAGCTCAGAGAGTAATGCCCTCTTGAGTCGTATCATCACTATCCCGCTATTGTTGAAACTATATCGTAAGGCTTGAAATAGAGCCTCCGGTAGCTTATTGCTTCGTGGCAACCATGAGCCTTACGCTTCAAAGCCTTGCGCTGGCGTTTGTCTTCTTTCAGCCGCGCAGGAACTTGCTTGCCCTGCTTGGAAACAATAGTAGCGGAATAGTACAAACCGACAATGAGCAGTGCAAGCACAACAACATTATGCAACAAAAATTTCTTGTTTCACTCGTGGTGAAAGTCGTTCTTGGCGTTCATTACTAACGTTTTTTTAGTCTCTATGACCTCATTGCTTCGTCGTTTCTCTTTGCTGCCAATCATGGCGTTTGTCGCCATAGCCTACATTGTGCTACACTTTTTCTGTGCCAATGTTTTTGCCCAACAATCTCCGTTGCGCTTGGCAACGACCGCGACACTCCAACCGCGTTGGACTGCCCTTGCTTCACAAACAGTGTACCTTTTGACCACGACTGCCACCCAAGCACGTGGGCAAAACGTTATGGGTATTTTGGCGGCGACCAACAAAGGCTTACATCAATCCTTGGATACGGGGCAAACATGGAGCAGCTTGGGTTTGCCGAATGATGATGTCTATGATGCTGTGTTGCTCAATGGCGCTATTATTGCCGCAACCGATAAAGGTATTCAAATGCGGGCATCATCAGGTGCCGTCTCGTGGCAGGCGCGGACATATCCCGTTAGTACAGGCAATGCTACACAAGCAACCATTCAGCAGCGTGGCTTACCAACCTATACCCTGCACAGCGTTGGAACAAGTATCTATGCCGGAACAACTCGCGGGGTTTATCGTTCTACCGATGGCGGAGCGACATGGACAACGACTGGAACAGTTTTAGCAAGTAAAACCGTTCGGACGGTTATTTCACTTGGTTCAACGCTATTTGCTGCGGTGTGGAATGACGGGGTGTACCGTTCGCAAGACAATGGTATAACCTGGTCATTGGTTGATATTGTGCCGGGTTCAACAGTGGAACGGACGTTTCGTAGTTTGTCCGTGTACGGCTCGGTTATCTATGCCGGCTCATCGGAGGGAAATCTCTATCAATCAGACAATGGTACGTCGTGGAGGCGCGTTGTCAGTACGGGCAATAATGGTCAAAATGGTGTGAATGCTCGCGGTATAGAGGCGCTTTCGCGTTATGGAAATACGATCATCGGCGCGGTGTACAATGGTATTGCCTACTCGCACGATAACGGTCAAACATGGAAGCTGATGCAGGTTGCTTCGCGTGATATTGGCACGATAGTCATTTTGCCGCCAAAACCTGTGGTCAAAGGTCCTCGTCAAGTGGCAGCAATCTGGGAAAAAGGTGCTGCTTCGCTTCAATCCGACGACCCATGCGGACCGACAGCCGTTTCTTGTGGTGGTGGTACAGGTGGTGTTGCCGTTGGTGGTGGTTCGGGAAGCGGGTCTGGAAGCGGGTCCGGTACAGGTTCTGGCTCAGGTGTCAGCGGATACAATTTATCTGGTTGTAACCCAATCGCACCGACCATTACCCTTACTCCATCGTCGGCTGTTCAGCAATCCACACCGCTTAGTCTCACGTTTTCTATCGGTGTTTCGGCAACTCTTACGGAGTTTCGTCTTGAAATGGCTTCGCCCAACAATCCCAATGCGTGGATTGATTTGACTACATCGTGGTCTCAAGCAGCAGGAAATACCATTACCGGTATGGCAAGTATCGTAGCAGGATTTATGCAAACGCCCGGCACATACCGCATTCGGGCATGGGGTGTTCGTGAAGACGGCTTTTGCGTCGGTTCCTATACATCAGATCCGCAATCGTTTATCATTATTCCTGCCGATCCTATTCTCAATACTATCACCGTTTCCCCACAAGGCGCATACACAGGGCAAAACACGACTCTCACGCTGGGCGGTTCAAACTTTTTTACCAACCCGCAAGCCAGTGTCGCCTTTTTTAACGCTCAAGCACAACCTGTTTCGTTTCCTTTTACACTGACAGGCATTACACCTAACACAATTACTGCACAATTCTACGCTCCGCCCTCAGGAGTATATTATGCTGAAGTACGCAATACGGTGAATGGAACAACCTATACATCAGGACGAGTTCCTTTTACGATTGCCGTTCCGCCCGCACCGATACTGAGTTCGATAACATTGCCGAACAATGCCGCACGGCTTGTTGCTGGGGCAAACGGCTCGATTACCCTCAATGGCGCAAACTTTTTTACGACTGCGCTCGATGGAACATCGGGAGGCGCTCTTGTTTCGGTCAATGGTCAGGCAAATGCGTGGACGGTTACAAGCCGCACGGCATCTGCTCTGACGGTGCAGCTTCCCGCCTCACTTGCCGAAGGAACATACACGCTGACGGTGGTCAATCCCGACGGTCAGCAATCCGGCACAGCTCAGGTTCTTGTTGTACCGCCCTTAGCAGTTGTTTCGCTCGCACCGGAAATACTTCTGGTAGAACAAGCAGCGACAATTAGTCTTGGGGGTACTTTTCGTGCCGGAGTTACGCACGTAGATGCAGCCAATATCAACGGGCAGCCATCGGTGAGTAATTCCGCTATCAGTTTCGGGGTGAATATTCCGGGAGCAAATCCGCCTTCGCACTATAGCATTACACTGAGTGAACCGACTACCTTTGGACAAACAGCGCTCACACGCACGATTCCCGTGCAGTTCCCACTTCCGGTTTTGAATAGTCTGAGTCCAATCGAAATTGACGCGACAACCACTGAAAACGGCGCTCCACAAATCGTTACCTTGACAGGAGAAGGCTTTACTTCACGCACGGGCGTTTTTGCCGGGTTGCGCGATTTATCATCGTTCATCACTTCACGTACAGCCACAAGTCTCACGCTCACCTTTCCTGCCGGAACATTTTCCACGCCGGAAATCGTACAAGTGCGCACAGAAAACCCAGGCAATCGCGTGAGTGGCACACAAACACTCACCATTAGGAATGTTGCACCAATAGCGAGTGCGCTTAGTCCGCAAACACTCACAGCAGGTATAGGTGGATCGCTGACCATCACGGGGAGCAAGTTTTTCTCGAATACCGTAACGCAGGTGTTGGTCGGAGAAGGTGCAAGTGCAGTACAGGTGCAAGGTATAACCGTTACGCCAACAAGCATTACTGCGCCGATTCCCGCTGTAATGGTGCCAGACATCGGTACGCTGAGAGTGGTTGTACGCAACGTATTTGGCACGGACACGAAAGAATCTGCGCCGCAGACCGTCCGCATTGTTCACCCTGTGCCAACAATTAGTGGAGTTGCTCCGGCAACCATTCCCGCTTTTGAAAGCAGCACAACACTCACACTGACAGGAACGAATGTTGCTGCGGGAAATGCGTCATCTGTGCCGCCAATTCCCACGCGCCTTCGCGTAACCTTTGAACGCAACAACGTCATTACCCCACTGACACTTCTGGCAAATCCAACGGCAACACAAGTTCGTGTCAGTGTTCCCGCGTCGCTTTTGACTGACCTTGGCACGGCAACTATTCGCCTACAAAATACCGACGCTTCGGCAACAGAGACCATGCCACCGGGCGGACCTTCTGCCACGACGACTATCACAGTTGTACCACCACGACCAACACTAACCAGTGTTTCACCCAATACCGCAACTGCCGGAACTGGCGCTCAACCTGTAACGATAACAGGCGCAAAGTTTATTCAGCAGGGCTTACGGATTGTTATTCGTAACGCACAATCGGGTTTATCAAGAGACTTGAACGCGGTCACATTTTCAAGCAATACCTCGGTTGGCGGCACCATTCCCGCCGATATTATCCAAATGGCAGGTTCGTACACGTTGGAGGTCGTCAATGCTGCCGATGCACAAGGGTTAGGCGGCGGCGTGAGTACAAGCACCCTACCCTTCACGATTGTCAATCCCGCACCAACGATAAGCTCGCTTGCGCCGAATCCCGCAACCGTTTATGAGACGTTTACCCTTGATGTGCAAGGCACAGGCTTTGTGTCGGGTGCAACATCGGTGGTCGTAGATGGGCAGACCTTTAGCGGCTCGGCGGTAAATGTCCTCAGCCCCACACGCCTCACGGTGAATGTTGCTGCGGTGAATACTGCAAAATCGGCAAGTGTGAGCGTGACCAATCCTCCCGTCAATAATCCAGTCGGAATTCCGACGGGCGGTGGCACAGCGACGGCAACCGTACCCATTGTTCCGCCTCTTCCGACCGTAAGCCAAGCACAAGGGAATCAAGGCGGCGGCACACTTACGCGGAATCTCGCGGGAACGCTCACTGTTACAGGCACTGGTTTTGTGCCGGGTGCAGTGGTGAATTTCAATGGACAAGACCTCACCACAACCTTCGGCTCGCAGAACAGCCTTTCGGCAAATGTTCCCGCGTCGCTGCTCAATATTGTCGGCAGTTTTCCCGTAACCGTGCGCAATCCGCAGTTTCAAAGTCTTGGCGGCGGAATAAGTACACCTGCGGTGAATGTTACCGTACAGAATCCCGCCGCCGTTTTGACCAGTATCAATCCTGTTTCGGTTACACGTGGTGCTGATCTTGTGCTAACGCTGACGGGAAGTAGTTTTTATGACGGTGCGCTTGTGTTCATTAACAATACCACCTTCACCCCAAACAGCATCAGTGCTAACAGCATCTCGCTCACTATTCCGGCGGCAAATCTTCCTTCGGCAGGTGCATACTCGGTTGTAGTACGCAACAGTGAACCGACACTCGGCGCTTCGGCACCACACACATTAACGGTAAACAATCCTGCACCTGTACTGACGGCACTCACGCAAAATCAAGCAGATGCCTTCTCCGATAACCTCACGCTCACCGTGAGCGGGAACGGCTTCGAGCAAGGAATCACCGCGTATTGGAAACCGCAAAGTGGTAGCCGTCAGGCGCTTCCCGCACCAACAAGCGTGAGCGCAAATAGTGTGACCATCACCATTCCCACCGCCCTGATGACGGTTGCCGGAGCATTCGGTATCTCACTGGAAAATGCAGCACCCAGTTTGGGTGCGTCGAATAGTCTTGGTTTTACGGTACTTGACCGCGTACCAACGCTCACAGGCATAACGCCGAACCCGATAGAAGCGCTTTCTGCCGCGACACAAATCACTATTTCGGGTGATTACTTTTCGCCCACCGCCGAAGCGCTCTGGAATGGACAACCCTTGGCACGAGTATCCGTCAGCCGTACAAGCCTTGTGGTAACTGTGCCGCAGAACCGTTTGACACTGGCAACGCTGGCGCAAATCACCGTCCGTAACCCGCAGTTTAACACAGGTTCATCCTTACTCGGAGGCGGTGTATCACTTCCACAAGAACTCACGGTTATCAACCCCCTTCCCACGCTCACCAACATTACGCCCGATATGGTCAATGCGGGAACTACTCGCGCCATCATTACCCTTGACGGCACAAAGTTTATGCCGAGTTCGAGCATAGAAATTGGGAGCGGCACAAGCACCAATGGTACCAGTTGGGTGAGCGTTACCGCAGTCTATGTTTCACCAACACGACTTTCGTTTACGCTGAGTTCCAGCGCTTTGGTTGAGCCTGCGCTGCTGATGCTACGGGTTTCTTCACCAAAAATCACCAATCAAGCCGGAATGACGCTTGGTGGGGGTATAAGTAGTGAACTGCCTTTCATCATTCGCCCCGCAGACCCGACGCTTTCTCGCATCACTCCAACGGTAGCAACGCTCACCGTTACCTCGCCGAGCGTGGAAATCACCCTCACTGGCACTGGTTTTACGCCTGCTTCCGTAGTACGCATTGCGGGGCAAACAACCACAGGAACACTGTACATCAGCCCAACGCAGCTTCGGTTCACGCTTTCGCGTCCGGCAGGAATTTATGGACTCAGTGTCGTAAATGAACCCGTTTTGCTGAACGGTACGCCGCAAGGTGGCGGCGTGTCGGGGACTATCAATATTTCGGTCTTGAATCCACAACCTGTTTTGATGAGCCTTTCCCCCGCAACCACCGCAGCAAGTCTGAGTTCGTGGACACTCACACTCAGGGGTGAGAACTTCACTCCCACAAGCCGTGTGAATTACAATGGAACGCTTCTCAGCACGGCAAACGTTGATTTTATCAGCACGACTGAACTTCGCGCTCTTCTGCCTGCACCGCCGATTGCCGCAACGACCCACTCGGTGCGCGTCGAAAATCCCCTTGTTTCTGGACAGGGCGGAGGCTCGTCGGTGTGGTTGCCGCTTGCGATTATCTTCCCGCAGCCGCGTATCACCAGCCTCTCGGACAATAGTACCAACGCCACTCTCAGCGATTGGACTATCCAGATTCGGGGACAGTTATTTGCTTCGGGTGCAATCGTTAGTCTGAACGGTACGCCGATTGACGCAAGCGTGGTGAACAGCACCACCATTCGGGCTATTATCCCCGCAGCAAGTACCCGCTCGGCAGCAGTCTATACCTTGCGAGTGAGCAATCCTACGCCCGGTGGCGGCTATGCTGAAGCTGCCTTTGCCGTTACCAATCCCGCACCAAGCCTGACAAGTATTTCACCGCTTGCCGTGACAGCAGGAGCAAGTACGCTCTTTACTCTCACGGGAACAAATTTTGTTACCAACTCCACGGTTCTTGTCGATGGCGCGGCAATTCAGCCGACGACCTTCGCCGCAGCTTCGGTGCTGAGTTCGACGGCGCTGACCGTCAGCGTTCCGGCAGGGTTTCTTGCCACGAGCGGTTCGTACACGATGCGAGTCATCAATCCCGCACCCGGCGGCGGGCAATCCGGCACACGATCTTTTACCGTTTATGCCGCACAGGTGGCAACGGCGGAGTTTATTGGTGTTACAACAGCAGTCTTGGCGGGGTCGGCGGACGGTTTTGCCGTGCGTTTCCGCGATAGCTTCGGCAATCTCACGGATTTCCCTGCTACGGTAGTGAATTTTACCAATGAGAGCGGCAGCAGCACCGGAACCATTGCCCTGCGCCGCACGTCGCTCGGCACTTCTTCCGCAACGGCAACCACCTACACCATTGACGGAAACTATCGTCTCTGGATAGAAGGTATCTCGACCACCACTGGCAACGCCAGTTTTGTCGTCAATGCCAACAGCGATGCTAGTGTGGAGATTGTCGGTGTGCAGGAGCGTTTGCAGGCAGGAGAGATGCTACCGCCATTCACCGTGCGCTATTTTGACCGCTTTGGCAACCCCACCGACCGCAATATCGGCGATGTTACCTTGCGCTACTCCACCGCAGGTACGGTGCGCCATACCCTCGCCATTACGCGCCTTTCCGAAGGTGTGTATCACACACAGCCGTACCAGCTCACGCTGGCTGACCGCTATTTTGTCCAGATTAGCGGTATGAGCCACATCAACACCCGCTACACCGCCAGCACCGGAACGGTAGTTTTGGGTGCGCTGCCCTTTGCAGATGTTACGCCGACCGCAGCCGTGCGAGCAACGCTGACGGGGGTGGACATTGACATCACCGCCAATCAAACCCAGACCAATGCCCGTGTCCGCACCTACGATGAGTATGGGAATCTGACCAATGTTCCGACAATAACGACGCTTTCCTTCTCCAACGCTACCGACGCAACGATGGGCATTCGTTCAAGTACAGGAACAATGTCGCTTACGCGCACAGGTTTTGGTGTGTATGATGTGGATGGGACAAGGTTGTGGTTTGCGGGGGCTTATACGCTGACTGCGCCGGAGTTGGCGACAACGACGGGCGGGAGGTTTTTTGAGGTGAGGGCGCTTGCGGCAACGAATGTTGCCTTTCAGCCCAGCACCACCAGCGTTGCCAAAGGTGATGAGAACGCTGTTCTCACCATTACCTACCGCGATAAATTTGGCAATGCTACCAATCTGGCGACCTTCCCCGCCGATGTTGAGTATGCGGGTATGACCATGACCTCCTCCGGCACACTCTCGCTGGGTGTTGTTCCCACACTGCCCGGTACGGTACGAACAAAACTGTCGTCTCTCAGCAAACTCGGTGATTATCGGGTGCAGATTGCGGGGCTGACTTTGCCTGTTGTTGGGACGCAGCGCTTTGAAATCATCGGGCGAGAAGCCGCAAGCGCCGAAATCTCTGGCTTGCCCGCCTCTCTTGGCTGCAATAGCACAGACGATATTGATATTGTGCTGAATGTCCGAGACTCAAGAAATGAAACAACAAATAACTATCCAAGCGGTATCCGCTTTGTTGTTACGCGCAATGGTATAGAAATTGAACGCGGAACGCTTTCATTTATTCGGGAACTGAGCGAAGGTACGTTGCTTTATCGGCTTCGAGCGCCGTTTACACACGGCATTTATACACTCTCGGTCATCAGCACTTCACTTGCGCCTGAGGATGTTACCGGAACACTTGTTATGGACGTATGCCCTAATCTCGTTCCTTCTATCGTTCTGTCGCCTACATCTCTCTTTTTTACGGCTATTTCTTTGAGCGGCTCTGTTGTGCAGACCTACACCGTCCAATATCAAAATACGAATAGCGTTACTATCACGCTGCCACCGGGATTTTTTGTGCGTGTCCAAAATTTTGGTGCATACCAAAGCGGAACCGTAACACTCCCAACACCAGGCGGAAGCGGAACACTCACGCTACAACTACTCTACGAACCAACGGCACTTGGTGTTGTCAATGTCAATATCCCGCATAGCGGCGTAGGAACAAGCCTCACAACACCCACCCGAAATCTCAATGTTGTTGCCAGTGTCGTTGCTTGCCCTGTTGTGCGGGATACGGTTTCGATATTACCTGTGTTCTCTCAGACGGCAAGGCAGAATTTGATTGACGACGGAAGAAATATAAGTCGCTACTTAACAGATACTTACAGAATATCAAGCCCTGTCTTTCGCAATAGCGGTATAAACAATGTGATGATTCGTTTTACACACCCAGAAGGAGTCCTTGTGGGGAACAATGATCTCTTTATGTCGAATGCCCAAGTTGTGAATGCTCGCACTCAAGCAAGAGCAGATGTTGTTGCATTTTACAATCATAATGGAGATTATTATGCTCAGTATATTGGTTCGGGGCGTGATTTTGATTTTTCCTATTTTTATGTGGATTCAAGAGGTAATCCATTAACCTATATCACCATGCACGAAGTTGGACACGTTTTGTATGGGGCGCATGAATTATCGGTGCGTGAATTGTATCCAGAAACAAATCCAAATCATAATAGTTGGATAAACGATCGATACGCAGATGGTCGTGGCATAAATCCTTGGGTTCATCGTATATCCAATACTAATGTTTGGAGTGCTTATATTTACGGCACGATTCTCTATCATGGTCGAGGTGTTACCCCGATTCCACCTACTGCCGAGCGAGTACCCTTTTTCTCAAACCCTAACATTTCTATCGAAGTACGCGCAGACGCTGACCCAACAGGAACGATAGTCCAAATGAATGGTCGCAGAACTCTTGTTATGGGCGATGGGGCAACGGCAAATATGGCGCGAGTGATTAGTATTGAAGGACCAATCGTTGCCAATCAATTCCCAACATTGCTTTCTATCGCCATTCTTGGTTCGCCTGTTCTCGCCAGAGGCGCAAGCGCTCAATATACCGTTCAAACGTGTTCAAATCGTGATTTGCGTTACGAATGGTCTATCCGTCCTGTAGAGACAATCCCAAGCGTACAATTCCAACTTGTCGGCACCAATGCTGCGTTTAATCTCACCATGCTCTCCAATTGGGACGGTTTGATTCTGCGTGTGCGAGTGTTTGATGCTGCTAGTGGCGTAGAACTTGGTTCTGATGAAATCTTTATCCAATGTGGTTCGTGCAATGACATTCCGATAGCCTTGCAAAGTGCGCCTCAAAACGGCGCATCACTTTCCGCCGTCAATCCAGAAGCGTCGGCCGGTCAAGCACCGAAAGGAGACGAGGAAGCCCCATTGATTCAAGGGCTGGTTTTAGAGCCAAATTACCCGAATCCTTTCAGCCAAGAAACAGAAATTGCTTTTACTCTTCCCGCAACAACCCCTGTACGCTTGCTACTCCATGACGCACTTGGGCGGGAAGTCGCAATGCTGCTTAATGGCGAAACATATTCGCGCGGACGACACACGTTGAAATTTAATGGTACAAAACTGCCTTCTGGTGTATATTCGTTGCATCTGCAAGCAGGAATTTGGAAAACTTCCCGTACAATTACACTTATTCGATAAATAATTTTCCTCAATTTTTACAAGGATACATCCCATGAAATCTTTCATCTGTTTTTTGATGCTCTTGAGCATCACCATAAGCTGCCAAGGGCAAGCACAGCCACCACAGCAGACCACAACACCAGCGCCAGTGATACCAAATCTCCTTGGCGATACCATTCCCAGAACGTCGCTACCAGCGAACCTTCAGCAAGCCTTGATAAGGCGACAACAGCGTGATTCCGCTATTATTGAAACTAAAATTATCTCACAACCATTTCCTCAAGCAGGTGTGTTATTTTCAACCAAGAAAATCCGCTGTAATATGTCTCCAACCCGCATTTTCTTTGCTGAACTTTCTTCCATGCGTTTTGACCGAGGCTTATCGCGGAATGACTATGTTTGGGAAGGGAAATTGACAGGAACAGGAGAAACACTCAACAGAGCTGATTTTAATTACATTGCTCTCACTATTACGGAAGATAATACGGTTACAAGCGGATATAAGTTTTTGGCGTGCCGTATAAAAGTTTCCTCAAGCGAAGCATATCTCATCGAACAGTTTGGCGATGACAATAGCCAGTATTGGATAGTGCAGCGCGAAGACCCAAGTAAACTGTGGATTGCTCTTTGTAACAGCACCGGGACACCATAAGGACACTATAAAAGGAAACACCTCATGAAATCTCTTCTTTGCTTTTTGATGCTCTTGAGCATCACCATCAGTTGCCAAGGGCAAGCACAGCCACCGCAGCAAACCACAGGGCCAGCACCAACAATACCGAATTTACTTGGCGATACGATTCCAAGAACTTCACTCCCACAAGCCGTGTGAATTACAATGGAACGCTTCTCAGCACGGCAAACGTTGATTTTATCAGCACGACTGAACTTCGCGCTCTTCTGCCTGCACCGCCGATTGCCGCAACGACCCACTCGGTGCGCGTCGAAAATCCCCTTGTTTCTGGACAGGGCGGAGGCTCGTCGGTGTGGTTGCCGCTTGCGATTATCTTCCCGCAGCCGCGTATCACCAGCCTCTCGGACAATAGTACCAACGCCACTCTCAGCGATTGGACTATCCAGATTCGGGGACAGTTATTTGCTTCGGGTGCAATCGTTAGTCTGAACGGTACGCCGATTGACGCAAGCGTGGTGAACAGCACCACCATTCGGGCTATTATCCCCGCAGCAAGTACCCGCTCGGCAGCAGTCTATACCTTGCGAGTGAGCAATCCTACGCCCGGTGGCGGCTATGCTGAAGCTGCCTTTGCCGTTACCAATCCCGCACCAAGCCTGACAAGTATTTCACCGCTTGCCGTGACAGCAGGAGCAAGTACGCTCTTTACTCTCACGGGAACAAATTTTGTTACCAACTCCACGGTTCTTGTCGATGGCGCGGCAATTCAGCCGACGACCTTCGCCGCAGCTTCGGTGCTGAGTTCGACGGCGCTGACCGTCAGCGTTCCGGCAGGGTTTCTTGCCACGAGCGGTTCGTACACGATGCGAGTCATCAATCCCGCACCCGGCGGCGGGCAATCCGGCACACGATCTTTTACCGTTTATGCCGCACAGGTGGCAACGGCGGAGTTTATTGGTGTTACAACAGCAGTCTTGGCGGGGTCGGCGGACGGTTTTGCCGTGCGTTTCCGCGATAGCTTCGGCAATCTCACGGATTTCCCTGCTACGGTAGTGAATTTTACCAATGAGAGCGGCAGCAGCACCGGAACCATTGCCCTGCGCCGCACGTCGCTCGGCACTTCTTCCGCAACGGCAACCACCTACACCATTGACGGAAACTATCGTCTCTGGATAGAAGGTATCTCGACCACCACTGGCAACGCCAGTTTTGTCGTCAATGCCAACAGCGATGCTAGTGTGGAGATTGTCGGTGTGCAGGAGCGTTTGCAGGCAGGAGAGATGCTACCGCCATTCACCGTGCGCTATTTTGACCGCTTTGGCAACCCCACCGACCGCAATATCGGCGATGTTACCTTGCGCTACTCCACCGCAGGTACGGTGCGCCATACCCTCGCCATTACGCGCCTTTCCGAAGGTGTGTATCACACACAGCCGTACCAGCTCACGCTGGCTGACCGCTATTTTGTCCAGATTAGCGGTATGAGCCACATCAACACCCGCTACACCGCCAGCACCGGAACGGTAGTTTTGGGTGCGCTGCCCTTTGCAGATGTTACGCCGACCGCAGCCGTGCGAGCAACGCTGACGGGGGTGGACATTGACATCACCGCCAATCAAACCCAGACCAATGCCCGTGTCCGCACCTACGATGAGTATGGGAATCTGACCAATGTTCCGACAATAACGACGCTTTCCTTCTCCAACGCTACCGACGCAACGATGGGCATTCGTTCAAGTACAGGAACAATGTC
>ERZ1066127.283-NODE-283-length-30651-cov-11.741110_pt1 | contig 30651 bp, 24 predicted proteins | sample MGYA00382774_ERZ1066127 | MGnify/ENA primary metagenome ERZ1066127 (study PRJEB33369, sample SAMEA5778357) | biofilm metagenome | biome: Industrial cooling water; feature: Water cooling tower basin; material: Biofilm | place: United Arab Emirates | collected...
GATAAAGGATTTCTTCGACCGCAGGCGACAGGCGATGGATTTCGTCGATGAACAGCACGATTTCGCCATCGCTCGTGGTAACTTCTTTCACCACGGCTTTTAAACGCTCTTCAAATTCACCTTTGTACTTGGCTCCTGCGATGAGTGCCCCCATGTCGAGCGAAAAAACCACCTTGCTTTTCAGGTTTTCAGGCACGTCGCCTTTGATAATGCGGTGGGCTATGCCTTCGGCGATGGCGGTTTTACCAACGCCCGGCTCGCCTATGAGGATGGGATTGTTCTTGGTACGCCGACTCAAAATTTGGATGACACGGCGAATTTCTTCATCGCGGCCAATCACGGGATCGAGCTTACCAGCTGCAGCCAGGTCGTTCAAGTTTTTGGCGTATTTACCCAAGGCTTGGTAGCTGTTTTCAGCATGCTGATCGGTTACTTTTTCGCCTTTGCGCAATTCTTGAATGGCCTTTTGCAAGCCTTTTTCGGTTAGTCCGGCGTCTTTGAGCATACGTGCCGTGGTTTCATTGGCCATCAGCATCTGTAATAGCAACTGCTCTACTGTTACAAAGCTATCGCCACTTTTTTGTAGTTGTTGTTGCGCCATGGCCAATGTTTTTTGCGCATCGGCCGAGAGGTAAGGCTGTCCGCCAGATACCTTGGGCAGGGTTTGCAGCTGCTGTTGGTTGGCGGTCATGAGTCGATTTACTTGCACCCCGTTTTTTTCAAAAAGGTAAGTGAGCAGTTGCTTATCGGCCTCGTACAAGCCTTGCAGAAGATGCGCATGGGTGATGGCCTGGTGTTCCATTCCCAGTGCCAGCTGCACGGCTTGTTGGATGCCTTCTTGCGCTTTGACTGTGAATTTGTCGAGATTCATTTTTTTGTTTTTTCCTCACTTCTCAAAAGCCAATCCAAGCAAGCAATGGGGCCAATTTGGCCGATTTTTCTAGGTTTTTCGCGCCTTTTTGGCCGATTTATGATTTGGTTGCAGCCATTTTGCCCGAAGTACGTAGCTTTCGGAACCCTTTTGCCTGGTTGATGTTGGGTAGTGAACACCATGAAAGAACGCAATCTGCTGCTGTTGCTGGCGGCCATACAATTTACCAATATCCTCGATTTTATGATCATGATGCCGCTTGGCCCACAGCTGATGCGCATTTTCGACATCTCACCAGCTCAATTCAGTTCTTTGGTCTCTGCATACACCTTTAGTGCGGGCATAGTGGGATTCGCAGCAGCTTTTTTCATAGATCGCGTAGCTCGCAAACAAATGTTGGTAGTGGTGTATGCTGGTTTTGTTTTGGGAACCTTGGCCTGTGCCATGTCGCCAGGCTACTGGTGGTTATTAGCGAGCAGGGTGTTTACAGGTGCCTTTGGTGGCATGCTAGGTGCTTTGGTGATGAGCATTGTGGGAGACGCCATACCCCTTGAACGACGCGCCTCAGCCATGGGCAAAATCATGGCAGCTTTTAGTGCGGCTTCGGTTTTGGGCGTACCTTTTAGCTTGTATTTGGCATCGGTAACCAATTGGCACGCGCCTTTTTACTTTTTGGCCGCAGCAGGGGTGCTGATCTGGATGGGTATTTTGCGCTTTGTGCCTGTTTTGCAACAATCGGGTGGAAGAGATGGCGTGGCCTTGAAGCCTTTGGAAATCATTCAAACGGTTGTACGCGAGCGCAACTTACGCACGGCTTTGTTTCTCACCATGATCATGATGTTGGGCAATTTTACCATTACTCCTTTCATCAGCCCTACCATGGTGGCCAACGTAGGTTTCAGCGAACAACAGCTCACCTACATTTACCTCACCGGTGGCTTCATAACCTTGTTTAGTTCACCTTGGGTAGGCCGTTTGGCCGATAAGTTTGGCTCGAAACGCGTGTTCACTTGGTTTGTACTTATCTCACTGATTCCAATTGTCATCATCACCAATTTACAACCCACGCCCATTGCTTGGGTGTTGTTGATTACTTCTTCCTATTTTGTGGTAAGCGGTGGCCGCATGATTCCGGCACAAACCCTCATTACCTCAGCGGTGAAGCCCGAAATGCGGGGCAGTTTCATGAGCCTCAACAGTTCGGTTCAGCAATTGGCAACGGCCGCTGCTGCTTTTATTGCGGGTTTAATCATGGTGCGGAACGAAGATGGTACCTTGTCGAACTACCCTTACGTTGGGATATTGAGCATCGTACTTTGTTTGGTAAGTATTTGGATTGCCCGCAGGGTGAAATCGGTATCCTAAAAAAAAAAGCCCAAACCTTGCGGAATGGGCTTCAAATGGTTTTGAGCGTTTAATAAGCAGGGACAGGGCGTTTGTTCTTGGCATTAAAGCCGAACGAAAAACCGAATCGTGCGCCTTCTTTGTTTGGAATGACGTACAGATTGACCGGAATATTCAAATGGCCTGATTTGAACGTGCGGCCTGCGGCTATGACAAATCCACTGGTGATGGCAGGTGTTCCGCGGCTGTCTACTCTACGTTCCTCAACTATTTGGCGGTTGGTTAAGTCGGCAGTTGGCGGTAGAAGTTGACCACTATTTAAATCGCGGTACCAAATGGAGTAACGTGCTATGTTGAGGGTAGGTCCAAAGGCTATTTCCCATCCGCCATAGTTGTCGCGAAATCCATTCATGATGGTGAGGCTGGGAATAAACAAGCCTTGGTCGATACCTGTTACCATAGGTATAAATTCGAAAAGTGCTTGCCAACGTCCCTCATTCAGGTATTGCTTTTCAAATTGGTAGCCAAATTGGAACATCATGGGAAAGGCATCGTAGCCACCTGTTTCACGCCCTTCTCGAATTCTGCTAGCCGAATTGCCGCTGAATACAGTGAAACCCATCCGTGGTCCATCGTTTTCGAGTACATAGGTATCTGGATTGTTTTTCAGGTTGTCGAAATCATAGGTTTTAGTGAGCTTTCTAACAAGTTCCTGATTTACCGTTTGGCCGAAAAACTCTCTGAGGGTGAGGCTCACCATATCAGGGGTTTCTTTGGGAATGTTGAGATACTGTCGAATAATAGAGCGTTCGATTTTACCCAGTTTAATATCAATGAGGCGAAATTGAACCAGGATCATATCGCCAGCCAGTTCTACGGTTCCACTCAGGATTTTATCAACACCTAATGTTTTGCCTACTTCGGTTAGGCAAATGGCTCCGTAGCATTTTTCGACTTTGAGTGCGTGTTTTTCGAGCAGATATTCGAGGTCGTAGCGATCAAGAACCCTGTAGGTGCCTATTTTTTCGAATTCGACGCGGACCAGGTTGCCCATTTGAACAGGATCATAGTTCAGCCCTTTGGTATCAATTTGCAGAACGGCTGCCAACGGACTCATGTCTTGGCTGGTGACAGGCTTGGCGACAACTAAACTACTTATCGCTGCAAGCAAAAGGATGACTTTTTTCATGGTTGTGTTGATTTGATGTTGCAAGGTTAGGCAAGCCAAGCAACTGGGTAAAATCGACTTTTGCCTGTCTGTCATTTAGCGTAGTAATTAGTGCGTGTGGCCTTTTAAAATTGTAGATCCTCAACCTTTGGTTTCAATTATTGCATATTAGCTATTTGTCAGTTGCGATTTTTGCAACAAGCCCTCTTATATTGCGGGATAAAATGCAAAAAGTCATGCGGCCCAACTATCAGGCATTATTCATTGAAAAGGTGAAAGCCCTGTTGCCATCAAATTATATGTTGGCTGACGAGTTGAGTGAGCTGTTGTCTATTAGCAAGGATGCAGCATACAGGCGCATTCGGTGTGAAACGGCCCTGACACTCGATGAAGTGTTAATTGTTTGTGAGCACTTCAAAATTACTTTTGAATCACTGTCGAATCCCAATGCGGTGGCCTTTCATTTTAAGCAGTTATTGCCTGAGGAGGATAGTTTTCGGCAATATTTGAAAGGCATGCTCGAAGACTTATTGCGCATTAAGAATTATGAAAATGCAAGTATCATCTACGCCGCAGAGGATATACCGGTTTTTCATCACTTCCCCTATCCTTTGCTTTCTGCTTTCAAAATTTACTATTGGATGCGTTCTGTCATGAACGTTAAGGCATTTGAAGGAACGGTTTTTAAGTCAGGCATGATCTCAGAAGATGTATTGGAACTTGGTAGACAGATTCATCAAACCTATATGGGCATTCCTTCGGCAGAAATTTGGACAGACGGTACTATTAGTAGCACCCTTGATCAAATAGCTTATTATTGGGATGCAGGTTTATTTGAAAGCCAAGAGGTAGCACATCAGGTTTGCGATGATTTGGCAGCAGAAATTGCGAGCATCAGGCATTATTGCGAAGTTGGGAACAAGCAACTCACGCCTTTCCAGTTTTACCACAATGACATCATGATTGGGAACAATTGTGTTTTGATTAAGGCTGGTTCAACACGTTTTTGTTACTTAAGCCACCATTCATTCAATTTCATGTTAACCACAGATGCTTCATTTTCTGCTGAAACAGCAAGTTGGCTCGAGAACATGATGCGGCGCTCACAACTGATCAGCGGCGTATCGGAAAAACAACGCAATATTTTTTTTATGGCTATGCTGCGTCGGATTGAGCATTTGAAGCAACGCATGCTCTGAGATTGCTTTCTTTTCATGGTCTTAACAGTAAGCTCGTGCAAATTGCCTACTTTTGCAGCGTTTTTTACTTATGCAGGCATTACGCAACATCGCCATCATCGCACACGTCGACCATGGCAAGACCACTTTGGTGGATAAAATTTTACACCAGACCAACCTTTTCAAAGCACACGAAGAAGTAGGAGAGCTCATCTTAGATAACAATGACTTAGAGCGTGAGCGAGGCATTACTATTTTCTCGAAAAACGTTTCAGTTACCTACAAAGATGTTAAAATCAATATCATTGATACCCCGGGTCACAGCGATTTTGGTGGTGAGGTTGAGCGGGTATTGAAAATGGCAGATGGTGTATTGTTGCTGGTCGACGCATTTGAAGGTCCCATGCCACAAACCCGTTTCGTATTGCAAAAAGCTTTGAGTTTAGGCTTGCATCCGATTGTGATCATCAACAAGGTTGACAAAGAAAATTGCCGTCCCGACGAGGTGCACGATGCCGTTTTTGATTTGTTCTTCAATTTGAATGCAACGGAAGAGCAGCTCGATTTCCCAACGATTTATGGTTCATCGAAGCAAGGCTGGATGAGTACCGATTGGAAAAAGCCATCGACTGATTTTACCCCTTTGCTAGATGCTATTTTAGAGCATGTACCCGCACCTGTTTTGAACGAAGGTACACCGCAGATGCAAATCACTTCGCTCGACTTCAGCAGTTTTGTTGGCCGCATTGCCATTGGAAAGGTTGCAAGGGGCGTGTTAGCCGAAAACATGCCAATTACCTTGGTAAAGAACGGTGGGGGAACAGCCCGTGCACGCATCAAAGAGTTGTATACGTTCCAAGGATTGGGTCGCGTGAAAACCGATCGTGTGGCATCAGGTGACATTTGTGCAGTTGTGGGCTTGGAAGATTTTCAAATTGGTGATACCATTGCCGACTATGAAAATCCAGAAGGATTAGAGGCCATCAAGGTAGATGAGCCTACCATGAGCATGTTGTTTTGTATTAACAACTCCCCGTTTTTTGGCAAGGAAGGCAAATTTGTAACTTCTCGTCACTTGCGTGATCGCTTGTTTAGAGAAACCGAGAAGAACTTGGCCATGAAAGTAGAAGAAACCGATTCAGCCGATAGTTATTTGGTTTATGGGCGAGGTATTCTTCACTTGTCGATTTTGATTGAAACCATGCGCCGCGAAGGATACGAATTGCAGGTTGGACAACCAGCTGTAATCATCAAGGAAATAGATGGCGTTAAAAACGAACCCATTGAACATTTGGTGGTTGACGTACCAAAGGAGTTTTCGGGAAAAGTAATTGAGCAGGTTACCCAACGAAAAGGAGAGATGCAGGTTATGGAACCTAAAGGCGATATGATTCACCTCGAGTTTAATATACCGTCACGTGGTTTAATTGGCTTGCGATCAAACTTATTAACGGCTACACAAGGTGAGGCCATCATGTCGCACCGTTTTATGGCATATGAGCCATTTAAAGGCCCAATTCCAGGCCGTATCAATGGCTCCTTGGTTTCGATGGAAACTGGAACGACCACTGGATATAGCATTGATAAGCTCCAAGATAGGGGCATTTTCTTTGTTGATCCGAATGAAGAAATTTATGAAGGACAGGTTGTAGGTGAAAATAACCGCCCAGCCGACCTTGTTGTAAACATTGTTAAAGGCAAGCAGCTCACCAACATGCGGGCTTCGGGTAAGGACGACAATATGCGCATCGCACCTAAAAAAGTGTTTTCGTTGGAGGAAGCCATGGAATACATTCAAGACGACGAATACATTGAAATTACTCCTAAGTCGATGCGTTTGCGCAAAGTTTACCTGAAGGAACACGAACGTAAGCGGAAAAACTAATATGGCTAAACAAGCGAATATTTACCGATTACTGAGCAACGAATGGGCAGTGCCCTATTGGTTATTAGGGGTATTTGCTTTGTTTTTGGGTATACTGAGTTATGCCATTCAAGCGAAGTTTCCAGCCCAGGCAGGTTTGTTCAACAATGGCATGTTTGTGTTGCTTCTGTTGTTGTTAAGCATCTTTTACAGAAAGTTGTACATAACTCGGGTTGAAGTTGCATGCCAAGAAGGAGCCCTTGTGTTGACTTACAAAAAATTACTTTTACCTCAATCGGTAATTATTCCCTTGGCAGAGATTACTGCCTTGGGTGTTGAAAAAACTGAAGGTGTAAGTGGGTTAGTACATGTGCCTGAGAAGTATTGGCTGTTGATTCAGAGAAGCAAAAAGAAAATTTATTTGTACGAGCAGGAAAGCTCGCATCAAATAAAAGGTCTGTTTCACGTTCTGTTGCAGGATGCTCCACAAGCAGAGCGGCTGCAGCAAATACTCAAATGAAATTTGAAGGGCCAAATATTTTAATCATCATTGCGTTTGCATGGCTGACCAGCAGTATGAAAGCAAATGCACAATCTGCGCTTTCGTTGTCAACGGGTCCATACGGTGGGCTTTATGGTGCTTTCAACAATCCAGCTCGATTGAGCTACAATGCGCTTCCTTGGGGTATACACCTGCCAGCTGCAGGAGCATTCATACAAAATGATGGATTACGATCGGATTACTTTTCTGGTTTAGCCGCACTCATAAGTGGAAATTACGAGTTAGGACTTGCTAATGCTGCAAGCCTTCAAACAGCCCATCCGCCTGATATATTGTTGCGAAACCTGGAAAAACCTCAAACGAATTTGCATGTACAAGGTTGGGCACAACTTTTAGGGGGATATGTTCAGCTTGGCTATCATAGTTTGGGTGTAGGGATAGGAAACAGGGCTTTTTCTAATTTGACGAATGTAGGTCGTAATGTGTTGAAGCATTATTATGAAAGTTTTTTGTACGATAGTTTAAGAAACACGCCCATTGTGTCGGATGGGCTTAATTTTCAGGCAGCAACCTTCACGGAAGTACAATTAGCCTGGTCTTGGCGATTCTTGAACCATTACAATCGATCAGCCGCTTGGGGGGTTGTGTTTAAGCCCATACTAGGCTACAGCGGTGTTCATGCACAATTCAACTCCTTCAATTACACCATTACCAACACAGATTCGCTGGTTTTAAACGACTTTTCGGTTAGTTATGCGAATGGACTTAACCAACCCTATATGCAAGGAATAGCAGGCTTTGGGGTGGACTTAGGCTTTGAGTATGTGGCAGTGAATCCGAATGGTGCGAATAATAAGGTTCGCAACAGGCGTCGCATCGATAGAACGCCCTTCGGTCGAAAACTCAAAAGAAGCATTCGTCCCATTCCCAATCACTATTGGAGAATGGGGGCCTCATTGCTGGACCTTGGCTACATTCGAGGAAATGCAAATGCATATGGTGCTTCGGTGAAAGGAGTGTATTTGTCACTTGCTGATGAAGCATTGCGAGGGGGTGATGGTTTAGAATCCTATTTTTTAGATGTTGCATCAACGCAAGGGAAGTTGCAGACCGATACAATGGGATATCGATTGGGCTTGGCCACGGCCATAGGCTTTCAATATGATGTTTGGATTTTAGATAAATATTATTTCAGCGCCTCGATGGTACAGCGCCTTCCTTTTATGGGTGATTTTTCTTTAAGGCGCTTGAATCATGTGATGATTGCCCCGAGGTATGAATCGCCTTGGATCGAGGTTGGACTTCCACTAAGCCTTTATGAATACAAGCACCTTCAGCTTGGGGTATGGGCTCGTTTCGGACCAATAACTTTAGGTACCGACCGTCTCGGCGAACTCATTGGCTTCAGAAGAATGTTAGGTGCAGATGCTTATGTAAGTGTCAACGTGCTACCGCTTTGGAAATGATGGTCTTGTTTGCCCAATTAATAGCAAGTTGCAGCTGCTCTTTTTCTGTTAAATGGCTGTTGTCAAGAACCAAGGCATCAGCGGCTTGACGTAACGGGTTTTCTGCGCGTGTGCTGTCAATGCGGTCCCTTTCACGTAGGTTGTTTCGCACAGCTTCCATGGTCCAGCTTTCACCTTTTGCCAACAGTTCGCGGTAACGCCGTAAAGCACGCACTTCCGGGTCGGCTGTCATGAATATTTTTAGCTCTGCATCAGGAAAAACATGGGTTCCTATGTCACGGCCATCCATTACAATGCCCCTCTGTAGCCCGCTCAACCTTTGCAAAGCAACCATTTCACGCCTTACAGCCGGAATTGCTGCTACAGGGCTCACGTAATCGCTTACGTTCTTTGAGCGAATGATGTCTTCGACCATGCGGCCGTTCAGCCAGGTTTCGTTTCGGTTGTTCGCCTTGTTAAGTTCAAAGCGGATATGGATGTAGGAAAGCGCTTCTATCACCCGTTTTTCTTGGTTAAGATCTATTTTATTCTCGAGTAAATACAAGGTCACTGCCCGGTACATCGCTCCAGAATCTACGTAGCCATAATTCAGATGAGCTGCCAAGGCTTTGGCTAGTGTGCTTTTTCCGCAAGATGAGTAGCCGTCGATGGCAATGATAATGGCAGACACGTTGGCAAAAGTAAGCAATATCAGGCAGGCTGCCGAGCTGTTTGCTGGCTTATTGCAATGGAACCGTAAATTAAGCGTACCTTTGTGCCATTATGGGCGGAATCAATCGTCCACGCATTAGATGTCATTATTTGAAACACTGGGTTTGCGACCTGAGATTCTGGAAGCAATCCAACAATTGGGATACACCCAACCCACTCCGATTCAGGAGCAAGCCATTCCGGTACTTTTAAGTGGAACACGTGATTTTGTAGGCCTGGCCCAAACCGGCACAGGAAAAACCGCTGCATTTGGTTTACCTGCGGCGCATTTAGCCGATGAAAAGCGCCGTGAGGTGCAGGTGTTAATTTTAAGTCCAACACGTGAACTCTGTTTACAAATCACTGAAGATCTCAAAAACTTCAGTCGTTTTATCAAAGGTTTTGGCGTTACCGCTGTTTATGGCGGTTCTAGCATTCAAACACAAATCCGTGATTTGAAAGCGGGGCCACAGATTGTGGCTGCAACTCCAGGCCGTTTGATCGACCTCATCGATCGAAAAGCTATCGATCTTCGTACTGTTAAGTATGTTGTGCTTGACGAAGCCGACGAAATGTTGAATATGGGCTTTCGCGATGATTTAGATTACATCCTTCAAAACACCACCGCCCGCGAAGCTACCTGGTTGTTTTCGGCTACCATGCCATCGGGTGTGCGTCAAATTGCGTCGAATTACATGCAAAATCCACATGAAATATCTGTGGGTCAGCGGAATGCAGGTGCTGCAAACATTGAGCATGTGTACCATATCGTGCAAGCCTCAGCAAAGTTCGAAGCACTCAAGCGATTGGTCGATTATAATCCCGGTATGTACGGCATTATTTTTACCCGTACCAAAGCCGAAGCGCAAGACATTACTGAAAAACTCATCAGAGAAGGCTATGATATAGAAGCTTTACACGGTGATTTGTCGCAGCAACAGCGTGACAAGGTAATGGGCCGTTTCCGCGAAAAGTCATTACAATTACTTATAGCAACCGATGTGGCCGCTCGTGGCATCGATGTTACGGGTATCACACACGTCATCAATTACGCCTTGCCCGATGATCCTGAAGTGTATACCCACCGTTCGGGACGTACAGCACGCGCTGGTCGTTCTGGCATTTGCGTTTCGCTTGTAACCAATCGCGAGCAAAATCGCCTCAAGCAGATTGAGAAGATGATTAAGTCGCCCATGACGCGAGCTGATGTACCAAGTGGTAAAGACATTACCGAGCGCCAATTCATGCATTTTCTTGATAAAATACTTCAGGCGGAAGCTGATCATGGTGAATACGAACGCTTTGCCCAAGTAATGGCCGATAAGTTCGCGGATGTAAGCAAAGAGGACTTAATCAAAAAAATTGCTTCTTTAGAGTTTGAGCGTTTCTTGCGCTATTACAAAAATGCGCCTGATTTGAATGCAGGACAAGGTAAAGTGCGTGAGCGCGGTGAACCACAGGAAAGAGGCACTGAGCGTGCTAATCCTGGATTTGGTGGGGGCAACTACACCAAGTTGTTCATCAACCTGGGCATTAAGGATGGGTTTTATAAAGCGAGCTTTCTTCAATTTTTACTCGACAATTCAGGTTTGCGCAAAGCCGATTTGGGTAGGGTAGATATCGGAGAAACACGCAGTTACGTGGAAGTCGAACAAGGCTTGGATAAGAGCATCGTAGAAACGTTTGATGGAGCGCATTTTCATGGGCGTCGCATACGCATCGAATATACAGCCGGTAAGGAAGGATTTAGTCGAGGTCCACGTGAACAAAGGCCGGGTAACCGGCAGGTGAGCAGTGTGCCACAGCACAATCACGAATACAAACGCAGAGAAAGAAACAAAGGCCGGTACTAACCGGCCTTTGTGCTATATGGCGAATGATGTGCCGCAACCGCACGTACTGCTGGCATTCGGGTTATTGAAAATAAATCCTCTGTTGTCAAGCCCACTGCCAAAGTCCAGCTCTACTCCTTCAAGGTAGAGAGCATGTGCTGTGGATATGGCTATTTTCAATTCATTAAATTCTAGTATATGATCATCTGCAGTAGGCTCGGTATGGTCAAGTACATAGGTCAGTCCTGAGCAGCCGCCTCCTTTAACCCCAATGCGGATGATTTCATTGCTCGGAAATGTGGCCGTTAATCGCAACAGCTCGGCTTGCGCAGCATGGCTGATTTTCAGCTTGGGTGATGTAAGGTTGACAGTGGATTCCATACAATTTCAAATACAAATTTAAGATGAATGGTTCATAGCTGCAGCCATTTCGATGGATGACGTTGTAGAAATTGTATTTTTGAGGATGGAATTTCTTTTTCCCGAAATAAGTGTTGTTTTGGTTTTGGCGTGGTTGACCTGGCTGATTACCTATCTATTTGGCCAAAAAAGAGACTTGGAGACAACGCGCATAGCTGCCAATCAGCAAGCTAACTTCGACGCTGCTGTATTGCCGTTGAGACTTCAGGCAGTTGAACGATTGATTTTGTTGTTAGAACGCATTCGTCCCGATGGATTGGTACACCGTTCGTCAACGGATCAACCAGCTGCGACCATGCAGTTACAGTTATTAGCCCAGTTGCGGGCTGAATTTGAGCACAATTTAGCACAGCAGGCATATGTCACGCCGACGACTTGGGCATTGGTTATACAAGCCCGTGATCAAGTGGCTGGAGCCATTCAACAAGCTGGTGCTTTGGTGCCTGTTGATGCTCCCGGAATCCTTTTCGCGCGCCAACTTTTACAGCAACAGCAAACGGCCAGTCAAAGCATAGATGCGGCTGTAGTAGCTTTACGCCGGGAGTTGCATGGATATCGGCATGCATAGGTTATTGCTAGTCATTTGGAGCTGTTGGTTACTGCTTACAAGCTGTTCAAGAAGCTATGTAGTGGAAACCATTGCAGCTGATTATATCACCGTTAGTGATAGCGTGGTTTCACCCGAAGCAGAAAGCCTTATTCGTCCGTATCGTCGGGCGTTCATGCAGGCTACTAACACACCCATCATCTACAATCCAACCATTTTGCAAAAAGCGCAGCCCGAATCAGCTTTAGGTAATTTACTCACTGATTTGCTTCTGCAAAGCGCTACGGAACAATTCGGGGTGGTTGATGTTGCTATGTTGAATTATGGGGGAATCAGAGCAGGATTGCCTGCTGATACCATACGTACGGGCCACATCCTCGAAATGCTTCCTTTCTCTAATAATTTGCAATTGGTGGTTATGGACAGTGCTTTGCTGCATACCTTTCTTAATCATTGGTCTCAAAAGGGAGGCACGCCAATGGCTGGCGTTCGTTTCGAGATTGACAATGGCTTAGCCATTTCAGTGACTGTAGGAGGTGAGCCCTTGCAAGGCGGCAAACACTATCGGGTGGTTATGCCAGATTATGTGGCAAATGGGGGCGATGGTTGTGGCTTCTTAAAGCTAGCAATGGCACAAATTCCAAGTGGGATGGTGCTTTCTGAGGTCATTACAACAGCCTTGAAACAATTAGCTCAAAGTTCAACTGCATTACAAGCACAAACCGATGGTAGAATCAAACGCCGATAGACGACTCTTTTTAAAAAGAAGCTTGTTAGCTGGTGCCATGCTGACCTTGCCACGTTCAATTTTAGCCTTGGCCTCAGCCAAAGATACTTCTTTAACCATCCTTTACACCAATGATACCCACAGCCGCATCGAGCCCTTTCCATTGAACGGTCCAAATGCAGGCCTTGGCGGCATTGCAGCACGCAAGCGATTGATTGATGCCATCAGAGCCAAAGCATCTCATGTATTGCTGCTTGATGCAGGTGATATCTTTCAAGGAACACCTTATTTCAACTTTTTTAAGGGTGCCATAGAAATGAAGGCAATGCAATGGATGGGATATGACGCCGCCACCATGGGCAACCACGATTTTGATGAAGGCGTAGAGAATTTTGCCAAGCAACTGGAGCACATTCAATTTCCCATCGTTGTTTCCAATTACGATGTACGAGGAACAGCCTTGGCTGGCAAGGTGAAAGTTAACCACGTGCTAAGGAGAGGTGGATTGAAAATTGGACTTTTTGGATTGGGTATTGATCCGGCTGGACTTATACCTGACAAACTCTTTGGGGCAGTGAAATACATAGATCCAATCGCGACAGCCAAACATCAAGTTCAGCATTTGCGTAAAGCATTGGGCTGCGACTTGGTGATTTGCCTTTCGCACTTAGGGCATAAGTATCAAGACATTTTAAAGCCAAGCGATTTGAGATTGGCTAACGAAGTAGCCGGCATTGATGTGGTTATTGGTGGGCACACCCACACCTTTTTGGACGAGCCTGTGAGGGTAAAGCAGCAAGGTGGGGGTGAAACATTGGTTTGCCAAGTGGGTCACAGTGGGATTCGGCTAGGCCGCATTGATTTTGGCTTTACAGCGACTAGAAAAAAGAGATGGATCAAGCACATTTCGGCGCATGAAGTGCGTTAGATCTTTGTTTTCCACTGTCTGGTTGCGGTATCGCCTGTTTTTCAGGACGTTTGTGTTAATAAATCTTTATCAAATAGTTAATGTTTTTGCAAACACCTGATATTCAATACGTTGTGAAAAACGAATGAAATGCAAGTGGGAAAACAAAAAAATCAGAAAAAAAAATTCACATCAATTTTGGGGAAAACTTGGGCATTTCGGCTCACTGGCGTGTGTTTGTAGTAACCAAATCGGAAGTGGTTTTTTCGTGAATTTTTTTTGTCTCATATTCGACCTCCCGCAAGGGTAAAAACTAAAAATAAGACTGGCCTATGACAGAGCGCTCGATGGAAACGGTATGGACAAATTGCCTTTCGATTATCCGTGACAATGTAAATCCACAAAGTTTCAAAACATGGTTTGAACCGATCAAACCCGTGCGTCTGCGTGAATCTGTTCTCACGATTCAGGTACCCAGTCAGTTCTTTTACGAGTGGTTGGAGGAGCACTATGTAAACCTTTTACATAAGACCATTAAGCGCGAACTCGGAAACGAAGGCAGGCTTGAGTACAGCATTGTGATGGATACCCAGGGTCAGGACAAAAGCCCTTATACCATTCATGTGCCCGGTTCACAGGCCCGCAGCAAAAACCCCGATTTGAATGTGCCAGTTAATATTGGTGCGAGCATCAAAAATCCATTCATCATCCCGGGTTTAAAAAAAATCAATGTTGATTCGCAACTGAATCCACGCTACACTTTTGATAATTATGTTGAAGGTGATTGTAATCGTTTGGCAAGAAGTGCTGGTATGGCGGTTGCCGCTAAGCCCGGTGGCACTTCATTTAATCCGCTCATGATCTACGGAAATGTGGGATTAGGGAAGTCACACCTGGTACAGGCTGTAGGTAATCAGATCAAAACCAATTTCCCCAACAAAACTGTATTGTATGTAACTGCCGAAAAATTCACCCAGCAATTCATAGATGCCCTTAAGAACAATTCTGCGAATGATTTCGTGAATTTTTACCAGTTGATGGATGTGCTCATTTTGGATGATGTACACAATTTTGCCAATAAAGAGAAGACCCAAGATGTATTTTTCCACATCTTCAATCACCTTCACCAAACAGGCAAACAGCTCATTCTCACCAGTGACCGCGCACCAAAAGATTTAAAGGGGATGGAGGAGCGGTTGTTGTCGCGTTTCAAATGGGGATTGAGCACCGATTTACAATTACCAGATTTCGAAACCCGTGTGGCCATTCTCGAAATGAAAATGTATGCCGATGGTATAGAGTTGCCGCGTGAAGTTGTAGAGTTCATTGCTCACAACATCAACTCAAACATCCGTGAGCTTGAAGGTGCATTGACGTCGTTGCTGGCATACACAACTTTGAGCAAAAAGCAACCTGATTTGGAACTGGCCAAGTTGGTGATGCGTAATTTTGTAAAAAACGTCAGTCTTGAAATTTCCATCGAGTCGATTCAGTCGCTTGTTTGCGAGTATTTTGACCTGAATGTGGATTTGCTTAAAGCGAAAACGCGCAAAAGAGAGGTGGTTCAAGCGCGTCAAATCTCGATGTATTTTGCAAAGAAGCTAACAAAGAATAGCTTGAAGACCATTGGTGAGTACTTTGGAGGCCGGGATCACTCTACGGTTATCCACAGCTGTCAAACCGTGGAGGACCTCATGGAAACCGATCGTCGCTTCAAAGGCTACGTTGAAGAAATCCAAAAGAAAATTAAGATCAGTACCGTGTAACTTTGCCCTTTCAATTTTGAAGGATGGCAGTGGTTAAACCTACATTGGCCCGTGGCACCCGCGACTTTGGTCCGGAGCTCATGGCCAAACGCAAGTACATTTTCGGCATTCTTGAAGCGGCCTTTCGCAAATATGGCTTTTTGCCTTTGGAAACGCCCGCAATGGAAAACCTTTCTACGCTCACAGGTAAATATGGTGAGGAGGGTGACAGACTCATTTTCAAAATCTTGAATTCAGGTGATTACCTGCATGAGGTTAGCCAAGAGCAATTTGACGTGGCAAAGGCCAATGGCTCACGCTCATTCACGGGTTTGGTTTCGGAGAAAGCACTTCGTTACGACTTAACGGTCCCTTTTGCTCGCTTTGTGGCCATGAACCGTGGTAACCTGCATTTTCCGTTTAAGCGATACCAAATGCAGCCTGTGTGGCGTGCCGATAGGCCCCAAAAGGGTAGGTATCGTGAGTTTTATCAATGCGATGCAGACGTTATTGGCAGCACGTCGCTACAACACGAAGCGGAACTAATTGCTTTGTATGTAGAATCATTTGCAAACTTGGGCTTCCGCGATTTTACTATTCGGGTAAATAACCGCAAATTTTTTGCCCCCATTGCCCAAAAATTAGGTTTAACTGGTGGCGAGCAAGCCTTGGCAGTGCCGTTAGACAAACTTGACAAAGTAGGAGAGGAAGCGGTTAGAGCCGAATTACTGGCTTCGGGTGCCATTGAGGAAGCATTGGATGGCTTTTTTTCATTACTAAAGCATGCGTCTGAACCAGCGGCGCTTGAATTATTGTGTACTTGGCTGGGAGAAACGTCCGCTGCCCAGGCTCGCCTTGAAATGCAAAGCGTTTGGCATGGATTGCGTGGATTGCAGGTCGATTTGAGCAAGGTGAAGTTTGATATGACCTTGGCTCGCGGACTGGATTATTATACAGGAACCATCGTTGAGGTAGTAACTCATGAAGTTGCCATGGGTAGTATTGGAGGCGGCGGCAGGTATGACAACCTTACCGGTATTTTTGGCGTTGATGGCCTATCGGGAGTAGGTATTTCGTTTGGAGCTGAACGTATCATGGACGTAATGGAACAGTTAAATCTCTTTCCAGCTGACATTTACAACGCATGTGAGATCTTGTTTTTCCACTTTTCTGATGCTGAATTTGGGCATGCTGCTGCTGCGGTTGCAGCCATGCGTAAGCACGGTATTGGTGCAGAGTGGTTTAGTGAAGGAAACAAGTTGAAAAAAGCATTTGCTTACGCCGAGGCAAAGTACATTCCTTACCTGGCCATTATTGGAGAAGAAGAAGCCAAACAAGGCACTGTGGCCCTTAAAAATTTGGCAGCCGGAACGCAAGAGACGCTTACCATCGATCAGCTCATTCAAAAATTCAAATCGTTATGATGCAGCTACAGCTGGGCGGAAAATTGTCGTTTTCCGATTTAAAGGCGGCGATGCACCAAAAAGTGCAACTTGAGTTGTCGGCACAGGCCATTGCGCGCATTCAAAAAGGTAAAAATTACCTCGATAGTAAATTAGCTGGCAATCAACAGCTGTTTTACGGAATAAATACCGGTTTTGGAGCTTTGTGTAATGTGGCTATTGCACCCGATGAACTGAGCGATTTGCAACACAACCTCATTCGATCGCACGCCTGCGGCATGGGCGAAGAGGTTCCTGCAGCTTTGGTTCGGTTGATGCTGGTGCTAAAAATCCAGTCGTTGGCATACGGACATTCGGGTGTTTCTTTATTCACTGTTCAGCGACTGGTTGATTGCTACAATGCTCAGCTTTTGCCGGTGGTGTATCAACAAGGTTCCTTGGGAGCGTCGGGTGATTTGGCACCACTTGCACATTTGTGCCTACCCCTTATTGGAGAGGGAGAAGTTATGCTTTGTGATTCGCGCATGACAGCAGCGGAAGCATTAGGTCGACTTCGTTGGCAGCCGCTGCACTTGGCTGCAAAAGAAGGTCTGGCGTTGTTGAACGGAACACAATTCATGTCGGCTTATGGTGCTTATGCTGTGCTTGCTGCTGAAGATTTGTTGAACAAGGCTGATTTTGTTGCTGCGGCCTCACTCGACGCTTTTGGTGGTCGACTCGAGCCGTTTCACCCCACTATTCATCAAGTACGCCCACATCCCGGACAGCAACAGGTGGCAGCCCACATGTTAAAGTTGCTTCAGGGAAGCGAGCTCCAAAAGCGCGAACGAAAAGCAGTACAAGACCCGTATAGTTTTCGTTGCATCCCTCAAGTGCATGGTGCCTCACGCGATGTATGCAATCATGTAAAAGAAGTGTTCAGCCGCGAAATAAATGCTGTAAGCGATAATCCGAATATTTTTCCGGATGATGATTTAATCATCAGTGGTGGTAATTTTCATGGTCAGCCTTTGGCATTGTCCATGGATTACCTAGCCATGGCTTTGTCGGAAATTGGTTCGATTAGTGAGCGAAGAACGTATCAATTGATTTCAGGTACCCGGGGACTGCCTCCTTTTTTGGCGGTGAATTCGGGTTTACATTCGGGTATGATGATTCCGCAATATACGGCTGCTTCCATCGCCTCTCAAAACAAGCAATTGAGTGTACCTGCTAGTACCGATAGCATCGTTTCGTCGAACGGGCAGGAAGATCATGTGAGCATGGGGGCCAATGCAGCAACCAAGCTGTTTAAGGTGGTGGACAATGCTTACCGGCTGTTGGCCATCGAATGGTTGACCGCTTGTCAGGCGCTTGATTTCAGGGATGTTGCGAGTTCACCTGCTATAGAAAAGCACAAGAACGAATTCCGTAAGCAGGTAAGCTTTATGGAAAGCGATCGGTTTTTGCATGCCGACATGGTAGCGGCTGAAGCGTTTTTACGCGCCCTTGATCTGTGATTTGCTGCGGTACCACAGCCAAAAGCCAACCAAAATCAGCGGCAAACTAAGCCATTGTCCCATGTTAAGGGCCATGCTCTTTTCGAAATCTACTTGAACATCCTTGATGAATTCTATGACGAAGCGAAATCCAAAAATGAGCATCAAGAACATGCCGAACATCCTTCCAGGATATTTGCCAGCATCGTTTTTCCAATAAGCGCGAAAGAGAATCCCAAAAGAAATGAGGTAAAACAAGGCTTCATACAATTGGCTGGGATGTCTTGGAATGCCATCTCCTAAGCGCTCAAAAACAAACCCCCAAGGTAAATTGGTTGGTGAACCAACGATTTCCGAATTCATCAGATTTCCCAAACGAATGAGTGTTGCTGCCAATGCAACTACCATCACCAAGCGATCGGTTACCCAAAAAAAGCCAGTTTGTGGATATTTTTTGCCGTAAAGGTAGTTGGCGAGTAATATGCCCACAACTGCACCGTGGGAAGCAAGACCGCCTTCCCATATCTTTAGAATTTCAATTGGGTTCGATAGGTAATAGGCTGGTTCATAAAACAAACAGTGTCCAAGTCGGGCGCCAGCAATGGTTCCGATTCCAACATACATGGAGAGGCTGTCAAGCAGGGTAACAGCTTTGCCTTCACGCTTAAAAACTTTTTCTAACAAATAGTATCCAAATACAAAACCTGACATGAAGAGTAACCCGTACCAGCGAATGGGTAGCAAATCAGGGAAAATTTCGGGATTGACGTTCCAATGAATGACAGCAAACATGCAATTATTTTAAAGCGAAGGTAAAGATTTGTTGTTAGTTGCGTATAAACCCGAGGTTGTTTGTGATTTTCTGTACCCTCCATACGGTATTTTGATGTTTTATTATTAATTCACGTACACTTGACGTAATTTTGAATGCCAATTTATCTAAACGACCATGAAAAAGATTTTCTTTCTGAACTTCGTCATTGCCTTTCTTATGGTTTTGACTGCAACAGCATTTGCCAAGTGGCCAGTCCCACAATTTAACCAACATCCTTCCCTCAAGCAACTAAGCCATGTGTTGCATGAGGCACGCTTACAAAGTGCCCGAGTAAGCCAGTCGGGATTTCCCGATTCTGTCATCATTTCCTCATGGGATAACGGAGCTTGGGCGGTTGAAAACAACGCAGGCATCAGGTACCAGAATGGACGTGTTTCTCAGCTTCTTTTTTATGTGAGTGGTATGCCCATTTTGTCGTACAACTTTACCTACAATGCCGCTGGAAGAGCAACGATGATTGAAATGTTGTTGAGTTTACCAGGTCAACAGCCTCAAGTAATGACGCGTTTCACTATGAATTACGACGCCAACGGTAATCAAACTTCCATGCTTGTTTATGAGCAAACCAATGGCGTTTTAGGCTTAAATAGTGGTGATTCACTTGCTATCACTTACACTGCAGGTGTGCCAACGCAGGCTATTCGCAGCTTTTATGATAACGCAGCAACTGTTCCTGCTTGGACCAACCAGCAGCGTATGACCGATTTTGTATTTGCAAGTAATGGTCACCCAACAGCAGTTGTGATGACTCCTTGGGATGAAACCACCAATACTTGGCTCACCGCTGAAGATTTGCGTTATACCAACGTAGTATGGAATTTTGGCTATGCCGGATTCTCCACTGTCTTCGGTGGATTGTTGGATGTTTCACAGTTTCTTTTTACCGAGCTGCCTTTTGCACAAAATGATTACCGTCTGAGCCCGACAGATTATATTGAAGAGGGCCGTGTTGCAGGCAACTTTGTGAACCAGTATAAATTGGTTTCTACACTTGCAAACAGCAGGGTTGCGCAAGTGATGGAGCAAGAGTGGACCAACAATGCTTGGGTTGACAATTACCGTGTAGTATTCACTTACGCTGGTGTGAATATGAGCATTGCTTTGAATGAATCGTTAGATAATGGTAACTGGGTGCCTGATTACCGTGAGTCGTGGACATATGACGCTTCAAATAATCTTACCGAAGAAAAGCAGGAAGCTTACATGGGGTCAACTTGGACTGTCATGTCGGCCGAAAAACACATTTTGGATTATACTGCCGATAACAGGGTATATCGTTGGGTTCGTCAATCTTGGGATCCTACGGCATCTCAATTTGTGAATAACGAGAAACGCGAATACTACTTTGGTAATTTTGGTTTGAGTACGCCTGACCTGAGCCAAATGACTTTCAAAGCTTATCCCAATCCTGTTCAAAACGAATTGTGGATCGAATTTTCGAACGCGGCCAATGCTTTGCTGCAGGTTTATGCTGTTAATGGTCAATTGATGATGCAAGAGCAGCTCGGTGCAGATCAAAGTGTTAAGCAGGTTCGTGTAGACATGAGTACTTTGCCCCGAGGTATGTATCGTGTTGTTTTAAGCACTTCAGCAGGTCGATTGAGTCAGTCAGTGGTGAAGTTCTAATTCAATTAGAGGTCATAAAAAAAGCCTGTGCAGCGATGCACAGGCTTTTTTTTATAGCGATTCACCTTACTTCACAATCCACTTTGCACCCACAGCGGCAATTCCCATTGATAGTCCTGCAATGCCTAACATGGCAACTGGATTACCATTCACTAGTCCAAGCAGAACACCACCTAGAAGTCCTGCTGTAATTTGAGGAATGGTAATGGTTGCATTGAACAATCCCATGTAAACACCGGTTTGTTTTGCTGGCAAGTGGCTCGAAAGCAAAGTGTAGGGCAATGCAAGGATAGCGGCCCAACCTATTCCGACGCCAATCATCGAAACGAAAAGCATGTACTTATCGGTTACGAACATCATGGAAGCCAAGCCTAATCCTCCAGACAGCAGCGAAAGTGCATAAATGTTCTTTCGTCCAAATTTATCGGCAAGCGGGGTAATGGCCAAAGAAAAAAGTGCTGCAAAAACACTGTAAACAGCGAAGATGATGCCCGTCCAATTGCCAGCCTCATTGAAAGCCAGCGATTGAGAATCTGTAGTGCCCCAAACGTTCGAGGCGATTCCATTGGTAGTATAAACCCACATTAAAAACAAAGCGAACCATGAAAAAAACTGCGTAAAAGCAAGTTGATACATGGCCTTGGGAGCCTGCTTGATGAGGGCTAACAGGCTGGGCTTTTCATACTGTTCGCCTTCCATGTTGTTGTATTTGGCGTATTCGTCGGGCGGGTATTCGCGGGTGCGGTAAGCTGTCCATAAAACCGCCAAAAGCAAGGTGGCGCCACCAATGTAGAAGGCCCAAATTACTGTTGAAGCTACTTTTTGCCCTGGCTCGGGCTCGTTTGACATGCCGTAGTAGGTTAGCAAAAAGGGCAAGATAGAGCCCAGAATGGCGCCGAGGTTGATGAGAAAACTTTGTACCGAATAGCCCAAATTGCGCTGGCTTTCGGGAACCATATCGCTGACCAAAGCCCTGAATGGCTGCATGGTTACGTTAAAAGAAGTATCCATCAACAACAGCATGCTTGCACCAAAAAACACAGGTGGCAGCAAGTGCGCGAAAAACTCTGAGTTGGGCATGAAAAACATGGCGAGCGCCGACACAATGGCACCTGCTACTATGAATGGAATTCGCCTTCCCAAGCGCGTCCATGTATTGTCACTACTCAGCCCAACAATTGGTTGTACTATCAATCCAGCAATAGGCGCTGCAAGCCAAAACAAACTGAGGTGATGCACATCGGCACCAATGGCCGAAAGTATTCTACTTGTATTGGCATTTTGCAGCGAATAGCCAATTTGAACGCCCAAAAAGCCGAAGCTGATGTTCCAGATTTGCCAAAAACTGAGTTTAGGTTTTTCCATTTGGTTTTAGGTGAATTTTGAACGGCAATATGCACAAAAGAGCATGAAATCCAAAAAAATTGAGCCAAGCCCTTTTTAACAGTTTTAGCATTTTTTGGGTGGTTTATCAAGGTAAAATGACCGTATTTTGGGTTTTTATGTTGCTCCGGAAATTTGTTTGGTTTGTTGCTTTGCTTCCTTTGATTTGGGGATGCGAGGATCGGAATACTTGTCATGCCGACAAAATTCCTGTGGCTGATTTTTTCCGCAATCCTGACCGCTTGGCTTATAAATTATCGTCTAATGGGGAGTACCTTGCCTTTCTTGCTCCTTACAAAGACAGGCTGAACATCTTTATTCAGCACGTTGAAGGTGACTCCAGCTGGCGTGTTACCAGTTTAACCGACCGAGATATTTCTCGCTTTGGCTGGGCAGGCAATGAAAAGCTCTACTTTTTGAGAGACAATAATGGAGACGAAAACTACTACCTGTCTACCGCAGATATTTATGGCAAAGAAGTGAAGGTACTAACCCGGTTTGAGGGTGTACGCACAGAAATAGTGGATGAATTGGTACACGATGCCAACCATTTGTTAATTGGCCTTAACAAACGCAATCCTCAAATTTTCGATGTTTTCAAGTTGAACCTGAACACCGCTGCGCTGGAATTGGAACTTGAAAATCCGGGCAACTATTCTGAATACCTCACCGATGAAAACGGCACGATTCGCATGGTGGTAACCACCAACGGCACCAGTCAGTCGTTTTTACATAGAAAAAAACAAAATGAACCTTTTGAAGAGCTTTTCAGCATTGGCTTCAAAGACGCTTTTGTGCCACTGAAGTTTCATCCACAAAATGGCGATTGGCTCTATGCACTTTCCAACGTGGGGCGCGATAAAAAGGCAGCCATCTTGTTCGACCTGAAAAGATTGGAAACTGTCAAAGTGCTTTTTGAGCATCCAGCGTACGATGTTGATTGGTTGGTGTTTTCTCAAAAAGACCATGAGCCACTTTTTGTACAATACACCGACTGGAAAATGCAATACCATTTTTTGGCCGAAAGAGCTGAAAAATTGTACAACAAGGTTGAGCAAGAGCTAGGCGAAGATGAGGTGGTATTTACTGGGTCAGACGAAAAGGAACGTCAAGTAGTGATTCGTACCTATTCTGACCGTACCATGGGGGCGTATTACCTGTATGATATAGCAACTGAAAAATTGAGGCTTTTGGCAGATGCAAGTCCTTGGCTAAAAAAGGATAATATGGCGGAGGTTAAGCCCATAAGCTATACCTCTCGCGATGGCTTAACCATTCATGGCTACCTGACCATACCCAATGGCACCAAGCCAAAGAATTTGCCTTTGGTGGTTGTGCCGCATGGAGGTCCGTGGATGCGAGATGTTTGGCGATTTGATCAAAACGTGCAGTTTCTGGCAAACCGCGGCTATGCCGTGCTTCAAATGAATTTCAGGGGTTCAACCGGTTATGGCAGGGCCTTTTGGGAGGCAAGCTTTAAGCAATGGGGTAAAAACATGCAGAACGACATCACCGATGGGGTTCAGCATGTTATCAAACAAGGAATTGCCGATCCCAGCCGAATTGCCATTTACGGTGGTAGCTACGGTGGTTATGCTGTTTTAGCCGGCCTGGCATTTACTCCCGACTTATATGCATGCGGCATTGATTACGTGGGCGTTTCAAATTTGTTTACACTCATGCAAACCATTCCTCCTTATTGGGAGCAAGGTAGGGCCATGTTTTACGAAATGATCGGACACCCACAGGCCGATAGTTTACACTATGTGCAAGCTTCGCCGGTATTTCATGCCGAAAAGATCAAGGTACCGCTCATGGTGATTCAAGGGGCCAAAGACCCCAGGGTGAAAAAGGCAGAAGCCGACCAAATAGTAGAAGCCCTCGCCGCACGTGGTGTAGAGGTTGACTACATTTTGCGTGAAGACGAGGGCCATGGTTTTCGCAAGCAGGAAAATCGCATTACAATGTATGAGTCGATTGAAACGTTTTTAGCGCGACATATCGGTCAAGAATAACTAATACTTTATTTCTAGCTGCTTTTGGTCGTATGGCATGGTCACCGTGGCTACATGTGCATGTTCCCAGTGGTGATGGCCTCCGTTGAAGAACGGATCAAAATTGCTGATAGGTTCAACGAAACGCACTATTTCGTGATGCACAGCATAAGTTTGGCCATTGATCACAACCTCTGCAGTTTCGATGCCGTGGAAATAAAGCCTGATATTTTTAATGCCGCTGTCGAAGTTGCCCTGGCTTATGCCAAGAACCAACTTTTTACCAGCACCATGGTGCACAATCGAACGCTTTTCAAATCCGCCATTTTCGAATGCGTAACTGCTACCGTCATCATTATACCAATGGCCTTCGTACGTGGCATATCCCCCAAAAATGTGTAAATCGAGATGTTCTTTGCTTTCCGCTCCGATAAATTGACCTGGGAGCTGCATAGGCAATACAGCCGATTCTTTAACAAAAACGGGAAGTACTTCGCGTGGTGTGTCGATGGTGTGCACTTGGCTGCCGGTGTACTGCTTGCCATTGTACAAGTCATACCAGATGCCTTCTGGTAAGTATACTTTTTGAATGGGTAGCCAAGAATTCACAGCTGCTACCAACAATGCATTGCCAAACATGTATTGGTGTCCCCAACGGCGATCGAATACATGTGTGTCATGCCAATAATCGAAGGCCAGACTTTGAACGATGGGCAAGCCAGTCTCTGCGCTTTTATGGAAGGCGCTGTACAAATAGGGCATTAAGCGGTAACGCAAGCGAATGAAGTTGCGCGAAATTTCTTCAGCCTCTTCACCGTACGACCAAGGCTCCGAATCGCGGCTGTTGATCATGGTATGGCCGCGAAAAAGGGGAGAGAAGGCGCCAATCTGCATCCAACGGGTGAAAAGCTGTGGATTGGCTTCGCCTACAAAGCCTCCAATGTCTACACCAGTAAAGCTCAAACCTGCCAAACCCATATTCAACATCAGGCGCACACCCAAGAGCATGTGGTCGTCAGAGGCGCTGTTGTCGCCTGTCCAGCTAGCAGCATATCGTTGGCTGCCGCTGTAGCCTGCACGGCTGAGTACAAAAGCGCGTGTATTGGGCATGAGCTTCTTCACGCCTTCTGCCGTAGCGCGAGCCATTTGCATGCCGTAAACATTGTGTGCTTTACGGTGTGTGGCACCCATGCCATCGAAATCAAATTCGATAAGATCGGGTAGTTTTTTACCCCAAGTTACCGGCTCGTTCATGTCGTTCCAAAAGCCCTTGATGCCCATTTTGGCTAAAGAAGCAAATTGCTCGCCCCACCAAGTGCGCGTTTCAGCCAAGGTGAAGTCGGGGAAATGGCAGGTGCCAGGCCAAACATCGCCGCTGTAATAGCTTCCGTCGGGGAATTTCACGAAGAGGTCTTTTTCCTTGCCGCTTTCGTAGGCATGGTAACCTACTTCAACCTTCACCCCCGGATCAATAATGACCACCACCTGAAAGTTCATGTCGAGCAAGGCACGTACAAAGGCTTCTGGATCAGGAAATTCCTTGTTGTTCCAAGTGAACAGTTTGTATTGGTCCATGTAATGAATGTCGAGGTAAATGACATCGCATGGAATGTGCTTCTCACGGAATGTACGTGCTACATTGAGCACTTCTTTGTCGGGATAATAACTGTAGCGACATTGTTGATAGCCCAAACTCCATTTAGGAGGAAGGGGAGAGGTACCTGTTAGCCAGCCGTAGGCTGCAACAGTTTCGGCAACTCCGCCCGAGGCAAAAAGGTATTGGTCAAGTCCCCCGTCGGGCACCTGGAAATAGCTAAAGCGGTGGTTCGAGGCACCAAAATTGAAAATACTGCGGTAGGTATTGTCAACAAAAACCCCGTAAACGGCACCACCAGTAATACCCATGTAAAAAGGTGTGCTCATGTACAATGGGTCGTCTTCTTCACCATAGGCAAAGGCATCGGTGTTCCAGTGTTGGTACCACTTGCCGCGACGGTTCAAATGCCCTGTTTTCTCCCCCAGGCCTATGAACACTTCGTCGTCGCGCAATTGCTTGTAATTGTACCACTCGCTGCCAATACGTGAAATGCCAAAGGCGGGGTCATCGGCCAATAGTATTTTGCCGTTTTTGTCTTGAAGTGTAAAGCGCAATGGATTGGCTTGCACTTCCAAAACGAGCGCATCGGTAGTTAACAACCAGCCCGTTTCGGTGCTTTTCCAATCAAATGTGGTGATTTCGGGCTCACGAATCACGGCATAAGAAAAGTCTTCAAAATCTTCTTCCTTGGCCACGGCCCGCAAGCGCAAAATATCGGCACGGTAAACTTGAAGCTCCACACGTGCTTCTGCCAGGTCAAAAGTTATCCTTTGGCCATCGATTTGGTGGCCTGTACATGGGCCCAGCGCTTGGTTGGCCGGGTCGAGTCGTTTTCGCATTTTGTTGATTTTAACTCAGGGCCGCTGGTTTGAGCACGTATACCCCGTAGTCGATGATGTTTAAATCTTGCTGCAACATCACGGTTTTGCCTGTGAGCAAGTTGAGCATGGTTTTTCCTTGAAGTTCAGCTGGCAATGTAACCTTGCTTAACCCGCCTCTAACATTCACAAGTATGTACAATGCTTGTTCACCGCTGCCGCGCTGGTACATGATTACATCGTTGGCAGTAGTGTCGAGGTAGGTGATTTCGTTGCCGCGCAAAACCGCTTCGTTGTGGTAAATAGAGAGCATCTGCTTGTAGGCATCGCGCATGTAGCCGTTGGCGGTCCAGTTGATTTCGCTTTTTACAAAGAGGTTCATTTTTTGGTCGTGACCAACTTCTTGCCCATTGTAAATGAGCGGAATGCTGGGCAAAAACATGCTGGCAGCAAAGGCAGCAAGAGAGCCTTCGCGGCTTTTGAAGAGGTTCACGGGTACGTCGTCCCACGAAGTTTCGTCGTGATTGGTAACAAACCGCATCAAACGACCGCCAGCTGGAACCTTGGCTGTTTCTGATTGCGCCACTTTGGCGAAACTGCTGGCCGGCTCACCATTGAAAATTTTCTTGAGTTGGTGGTAAACTTCCCAGCCGTAGGTATAATCGAAGCCTGCTTCGTACAATTCATGCTTGGCACCTTCGGCCAACATGATCACGGGCTTAATGGCTTGGATGCGCTTGATGGCCGACTTCCAAAAGGTAACCGGCACCATTTCGGCCACATCGCAGCGGTAGCCGTCAATATCGAACTCCTTCACCCAATATTCCATCACCTTGGTCATCTCTTCGGGTACGGCAGGATTGTCGTAGTTCAAATCTGCCACATCCGACCAATCGGCAACGGGAGGCACAATTTGACCCGAATCGTTTCGGGTGTACCAATCGGGGTGCTGGTCAATCCATGCGTTGTCAAATGAACTGTGGTTGGCCACCAAGTCAATGATCAAATACATGCCTTTTGCATGCGCAGCATCTACCAAGGCTTTGAAATCTTCTTTGGTACCGAAATCTGGATTTACATCGTAAAAATCACGGATAGAGTAAGGTGAACCATACTCGCCTTTGCGGTTTTTCACGCCTACCGGATGAATGGGCATGAGCCAGAGGGTGTTTACACCCATGGCCTTGAGGCTGTCGAGCCCGGGAATTACACCACGGAAGGTGCCCTCGGGGCTAAAGTTGCGAACGAATACTTCGTAGATAGCGAGTTGATCTTTGGGAGGAGGAGGCAATTCGGCGCCTGTTTCGTTTTTCTTATCGTCTTTGCTGCCGCAAGCCACTGCGAGGGTTGCCATTATCATCAGGGAGAGTAATTTTTTCATAGCCTTGCTTTGAGGCGCTAAAACTACCTACTGCACCTGATTTGAACAAAAAAAACAGTTTATTTTCCTTTTTAATGCTGATTTTCAAGTGTTAACTCACCATGAGGTTACAGCCGCGCAGCTCACTGTGGTCAAAACGGCCTAAAATTTCGAAACGGCCATCGGCATGTAACCGACCTAAATCTTGCGTTTGTAGAAATGCACAGCTGTCGATATTGGCCAAATCAATGAGGTTTACACCCCCAGTTTTACCGTGTGGGAGCAAGCTGAACGGGTCGTTCGCATCGCGAATGCTGATGCGCAACGATGAAGGACTTTGGTAAAACCCCCCTCCTTTTGAATAGGCCTGCGAAAGCAACTCTGTCATGCCGTATTCGCTGTGTACGGCTGATACACCAAATGATTCCTTTAGTATACCATGTAGTTCTTCACGCACCAATTCTTGCCTTCTGCCTTTCATGCCGCCGGTTTCCATCAATACATCTTCGGCCTGCAAATGCATGCGAAAGGGCGATTCGGCCAAGTCGAGCAATGCGTAACTCACCCCGAGCAACAATACCTTTTTGCCAGCACTTTTCGCCATTTCGTAGTTTTTGTGCAATGCAGCCAAATCGTACAAAAAGAAACCGCTTTCAATTTGATTGCCTTTTTTGATAAAATGCTCAGCCATGTACACAAGGCTTGAGCCACCACGTTCGAGGTAGCTGGGGAGCAGGGCCAAAATCACCCAATCGGAAACCTGCCCGTATGCTGTTTCGAATAAGTGCCTACTGTGTTTCTCGTAGTGTGCAAGACGAGAAATGCTGTGCCGAGCGGGAATTTGTCCGGTTGTGGTGCTGCTTGTAAAGTTAGCTTCGTCTTTAAAATCCCAAGAGCGCACCAAATGCGTCTTAAAAAACGATAGTGGCAAGTAGGGGATTTCGTCAAGCTGTTTGATGTTTTCGGGTCTTACCTTCAACGCTTCCAAATAAGCTTTGTAAACGGGTACCCTTTTGGCCTGCCAATGAAACAAATCGAGGGCAAAGGCATCCCAATCAGCCGTCCGATTGTTTGTCAATGAGTCAAACCATTTGTGAAATTGGGCCGCTTCTTCGCCTGCTTCTTTGGGCCAACTTTGCAACATGTAGCAAAGTTAATGTCAATACACAACTTTAGCGGTTTAGTTACGTTCAACCTCCGTATTTTTGTTTATGCGATTAGCCCTTTTCGTAAGCTTTTGGATATTGCTGGCTGTGATGGCTTGTCAGCCCATACGGCTGTTCGATGAGATTCCTGCCATTAAGTTTGAGTCGATTGAACCACGTACGGCACGTGAAAATGTGGATACCGTCTTGCTGATTTTTAGTTTTACCGACGGCGATGGTGATTTGGGATTGGAAGAAGGCGATACTACCAACGACATCACGGTGATTGACAAGCGCACAGGTGCTCCGGCCATCGGCGACGTTACCTTTCCTTACCGCATGCCCTATGTAACGCCCCCCGGCCAGAGCAAGCAGATATCAGGTACGGTGGAGTTGAAAATGCAAAATCTTTTCCGTCGACCTGGTTTGCTTACCGATACGGTTCGTTACGAAATTCAAATTCGAGACCGCGCTAACCGCTTTAGCAATACCATAACCACACCACCCATCGTCATTACTGGCCCCTGATTTATGCATAAGCCTACGTTTTTCTTTTTACTTGCGGTGCTTGGTCCCTTGGGCGTTTTTGCCCAGGCTGGTGGACTCTCTACTTACAACTTTTTGCGTTTAACACCTCCGGCCCGCATCACAGCCATGGGTGGGCTGGCTACCGCCACCCTCGATGGAGATGTGAATTTGGCAGCCTACAATCCAGCTTTGCTCGGTGCCGATTTGCATCAACGCGCTGGGCTGTCGGCCGTAAATTATGTGAGCGATATCGGTTTTGGTCAGGCCAATTATGCCCACCACTTAGACGATAAACGGGGTACGCTTGGTTTTTCGGCTACCTACGTTAATTATGGCAAATTCGATCAAACCGACCCTGCTGGTAATGTAACCGGTACATTCAGTGCCAACGAAATTGCTTTGCAAGGTGGTTGGGGTAAAGAGATTAACCGATACTTCCGTGCGGGAGTAAACCTCAAATACGTGGGTTCATTTTTAGAATCGTATCGTTCGCATGGCGTTGCCATCGATATGGCTGGTATGTATGTTGATACCGCCAACCGGGTGACAGCAGCACTTTTGATCCGCAATTTTGGAACGGTAATCAGCAGCTATTATCCAGAGGGAAGCAGAGAGGCTTTGCCACTTGATGTGCAATTGGCCTTTACCAACCGTTTGAAGTATGTTCCTTTTCGCTGGGGAGTGATTTTGCATAGTTTGCACAACTGGAATTTGCGTTACAACGATCCCACCGATGTTTATTACCGCCGTCAAGTACTGCTCAATGAAGGTGAAGAAGCTGTTGAACAAGGCAATCCGTATATAGATGAGTTTTTCCGACATGTGGTGCTCAACGGAGAACTGCTTTTATCCAAGAACTTTCACCTTCGTTTTGGCTATAACCACCAACGCCGCCGCGAATTGGTTGTGCCTACACGCTTTGGTGCCAGCGGCTTTAGCTGGGGCTTTGGCATGCAGGTGAAGCGCTTTCGGTTCGATTATGGCAGTGGTGCCCTCACCTTGGCTGGCGCGTCGCACAATTTTAGTGTGACCACCAATTTGGGGGATTGGTAGTGCTGGAAGTGCTAGCCTTGCCAGTTACTGACGCAAAATTTTGCGTCCTTACAACATTCTCGGGGAAAGATTAGCTTTCTCGTTGTGTTTATTGTTCATAGGATATGTGAAGATCACCATGCATTTTCAAAGGAAAAAGATCAGGGCAGGATTTTGGGATTATGCCAATG
>ERZ1066127.285-NODE-285-length-30531-cov-11.199600_pt1 | contig 30531 bp, 25 predicted proteins | sample MGYA00382774_ERZ1066127 | MGnify/ENA primary metagenome ERZ1066127 (study PRJEB33369, sample SAMEA5778357) | biofilm metagenome | biome: Industrial cooling water; feature: Water cooling tower basin; material: Biofilm | place: United Arab Emirates | collected...
TCCACCTCCTAACCAAAGCCCGTCCCCATCACCCTTAACCAACCAATCGCCCTGCCGGAGGGTTTTGGTCAGGGCAACGTCATCGCCGCGGTGGAATCCGGCAGCACGCAGTTGTTACAAAACATCAACAGCGGCAAGTTCGCGATGAAGACCGACAAGTTCCATGGCGAAATCCAGGTGATCGAAACCGGCGGCAACAAGGTCCTGCCGCAGGCCTACGTGAAAATCTACGCCCGCATGGAAGACGGCAGCGTGCAGTTTTACAAAGACGGCTACACCGACTTGCGCGGCAAGTTCAATTTCCGCGACCACAACAACATCGAACCGGCATCGGTGAAACAATACGCCCTGCTGCTCAGCCATCCCGCCCAAGGCACTCGCATCGAGAGGATCGAATAGATCACACCCCGATCAACCCGAGCTTCGGATAGGCCGCTTTGAGGATGGGCTGCGAGGGGGTTTTCATGAAATCCTCCAACACCGTGGCGTAAACGCTGCGGAAGTCGGTGGTGAATTTCAGATCGCCTTGGCTGAGGTCGGTGAGGCTCGGGTGTTTGCCGAAGAGCCCTCCCTTCACCGGTGCCCCGGCGAGGAACATGCAGGAGCCTTGGCCGTGGTCCGTGCCGCCGCTGGCATTTTCTCCGACACGACGACCGAACTCCGAGAAAGTCATCACCGTAACGCGGTCGGCATTGCCTTGCGCCTTGATGTCAGTGAGGAAGGATTTCAGCGCGCCATCGAGTTGGCTGAGCAGACGGTCGTGCGAGTTGACCTGATTGTTGTGGGTGTCAAAGCCGCCGTGACTCACATAAAACACGCGGGTGGGCAGGCCACCGGCGATCATGCGCGAGACCAGATTCAGGCTGCGGGCCAGCGGTGTGCCGTCGTAGGTGACTTTCGATTGGTATTTCGCGGCGATGTCCAAAATCGTCTTCGAGGATACGCGAGCATCCATGCCCACGCGTTCGAGGAATGCGAGGTTCGACTCCCCTTTCACCGTGCCCGGCTTGCCCCCGGCGCTCATGCCGATGCTGGCCCCGTCGATGGGAGCATCCGCTTCCTCCTGATCGGCATCCGGGCTGTTGAGCTGGGCGAAAAATTCCTCGGCCTTGGCTTTCTCGCCGCCGCCGTGAATCCAACGGTAGAGCTCCGGAGAAGAAAGACAGACGCCGGAATTTTTCAGCGCGCCAAAAGACTCCGGCTGCGTTTTGTTAAAACTCATGCCCACCGTGGGATCGGCCCCTGAGCAGGCGTTGTCGAAATAGCGGCCAATCCAGCCGGTGTTTGATCGTGTGGAGGGATCGGCAGTTTCCCAGATGGAGGTGGAAACAAAGTGCGAGCGGTTCGGATTCGGATACCCCACACCCTGCACCACGGCGAGGTCGCCCTGCTTGTAGAGCGATCCCATGAACGGCATGCTGGAGTTCAGCCCGGCGTAGTCAGAGAGCTTGATGATGTCCTTTTCCGTCTTGCGGATGCGTGTGCGTGCCTTGTGGTAAGCGTCATCGGCATAAGGCACGAGTGTGTTCAAGCCATCATTGCCACCGGCGAGCTGGATCACCACCAGGATGGGGCCATCCTTGCCGGTGGTGAACTGCGTGGCTAGATCGCGGGTAGCCGCATCCATTGCAGCAAAGGTCTGGTTGACAAAGCCCGGCACCGTCCATGAGGCCGATGCTCCTAACAAAGTGGTGCGTAAAAAGTCACGACGCGTTTTCATAATCGTTGTTGTTGAGTGAGTGGTGCAGGGTTCAGGTAAGTTGATAGTGAGGGGTGCTCATCATCAGGTGCAGCAACTCGGCCACTTCCTGGTTGGTGAACACCACGCCTTTTTTCTCGGAGGCATAAGCGATGAATCTTTCGCGCACATTACCGCTGAGCGTGCGTTGGAACAGCCGCTGGATCAGGGCATCGACCATCGTTTCGACGTCCTCGCGCATGGCACGCGGTGCCAAGGCATCGTAATCCGGACCGGCGTAGGCAGCCTCTGCCATGCGTTGCAGGCCGTTGCCGAAGCCCTTGACCTTGCCCATCTCGCGACTGGGGGCGGAGTCGTTTCCTTTGCACAGGAAGCCGGAAATTTGATAGCGCGTCAGCAGCGTGTTGGTATTGATCCAGGCCTTGCCCCAGTCCCATCCCGCCACATTCGGCGGGGCGAAGAGGATTTGCCCGAGCTGGCTCTGCACATAGAGAGCGTAACCTTTCGGCAGGCTGGGCACCTCCAGTTGCTTGAGCATCTGGATGAAAAACTGCACCGGGCTTTTGATCTGGTTCGCCATGCAATCGGGCGAATAAAATTCTTTCGACAGGAAAATCTCGCGCAACAGCGGGACCAGCTCGAACTTGCCGTCGCGGAATGTCTTCGCCAGATCCTCGACCGCGGCCTGCGGGGGATTTTCGTAAGCAAAGTATTCCCACAATTTCATCGCCAGATAGCTGGCCGCCTGAGGCTGCTGGAAAATCACATCGATGATGCCATCGCCATCGAACTTCCCTTTCTGTCCGAGGAAGGTTTTTTCACCATCGTCCCAGTTGCGCTTGCTGTGGGACACCGTGCCTTGGAAGCGATTGATGTCATAGCCGGTGAAGGCACGAGCTGCCTGGCGGATGTCCTCTTCCGTGTAATTCCCCTGCCCCAGTGTGAACAGCTCCATCACCTCACGGGCAAAATTTTCGTTAGGCTTGCCTTTTTTCGAGGTCTGCAAATCGAGATACAACATCATCGCCGGGTTCTGCGCCATGGCGTGGGTGAGCTTTTTGAAGTTGCCTAACGCATGTTCGCGGAAAGTCACGTTCTGCCCGTAGAGCAAACTGGGTTCCTTCACCTTCTGCATGCTGGTGGCGAAGTGGTCGTGCCAGAACAGGGTCATTTTCTCACGCAACGGTGCCTGGGTGCGAAACATGCGGTCCAACCACCAACCTTGAGCCTCCAGTCCCTGACGACGTTCCTCTTGCTGGAATTTCTGGAAAATTTCGCGGCGCTTGCGATCCGCCGCCTCAGCCGACATGTCCTTCATCGCCATCCGGCTTTCGCGAATCGCGGCAAAACGCGCACGGGCGGCCTCCGCACGCTCTTCCGGCGAGGTCCACTCGGGCGCGGGCAGAAAATCGATAGGCTCGGCGGGCTTGAGCAAAAATTCCACCGCCTGATACCGCCCCATCGCATGCAACTGACCGATCTCGCGAGGATTGCCACCAAAGCCGGCCCGATTCAACAAATGCGCGGCTTCTTCCCAAGTCCATTGATTTTCAGCTTTTGGTAACATGATGATAGTGGGTTCATGAGTGAAACGCCAAGTGTGCGGAAAAGTTGCACAAAATCAGAAAATCCACGGAAAAACCGCCATGGCATTCGCCCGAGCGCGGATTTTCCCCTTGCACGAACTTGCGGGCTGTAGCAACCTATCACCATGCAAACCGTGGCCAATCAACTTCGTTCATTCCTGCAATACTATGCCGTGCAATTGATCGAACACCCCGACCAAGCACAACTGCGCGTCGCCGAGGTGGGCCCGAACCGCCTGCGCTTCCGCCTGATCCTCGCTTCCACCGATGTCGCCCTGCTCATCGGCCGCAACGGCTTCACGGCCTCCGCCATCCGCAGCGTGATGAAAGCCGCCGCCGATCGCGAAAACGTTCAGTTCACCCTGCAAATTCACTCTCACGAAGAGGAAGCCGAGCGCGCGGCACGCGAGGATGCATAAAAAAAGCGATCCTCAGAAGAAGATCGCATGCATGAAGTAAAATAGCGGCTGTGGGACTCGAACCCACACACAATAGTACTCGATTTTGAGTCGAGCGCGTCTACCAATTCCGCCAAACCGCCGTTCGGGACGCACAGAAAATACCATTGCCTCGCGGATTTCAATCGCAAAAATCAAATCGGTGCATTTTTTTCGCATACGTAGTGATTCTTCGCATCTTGCTCTTGCGCGAGTGCGCTTTCGCCGCATACTGCCGATGTGAAAATTTTCCCGTCCATCCTCGTGCTCAGCCTGCTCTCTGCCGGTTGCATCACTGTAGGACCCGATCATGAGAAACCGCAAACGGATCTGCCCGCGTCATTCTCCCAAAACGGCATCCAGTGGAAACGCACCAGTGCACCCAAGGTCTATGAGAACCCCCGCTGGTGGCGTGTGTTCGGTGACTCCACGCTCAACGATCTCGCATCTGCCACGGCATCGCAAAACCTCAGCCTGCAGGCCGCTTCCGCACGTCTGCGCGAGGCACGCGCCCTCAGCCGTTCCAGCCGCACCGCAGTCCTGCCATCGCTCGATTTCAATGGCGATGTCAGCCGCAGGAAGTTCATTTTCGGTCGCGGCGGCAGTCTTCAGGTTAACAACTTCAGCCTGCCTCTGGACCTGGCCTACGAAGTCGATCTATGGGGCAAGGTGCGCCGACAGGTCGAGGGAGCGAATGCCCGCGAAGCCGTGGCCCAGGCCAGTTTCGTCGCAACCCAACTCACACTCACGGCGGACACGGCCCAAACCTACTGGGCCCTGCGCGGCGTCGATGCCGACCGCGCCTTGCTCGTCAGCAGCATTGCCCTGCGCAAGGAATCGCTGGCACTGGTGGAAGCCCGCTTCCGCGCTGGCACGGTCAATGCTCTCGACGTATCCCGGGCACAAACCGAGGTGGCAAATCTCGAAGCTGAATTGATCGGCGTGGACCGCAATCGCTCGGAGTTGGTGAATGCTCTGGCCGTTCTCACCGGACGCAATCCCGGAAGCTTCTCCGTTACCGCCCAATCCAAACTGCCCAAACCACCCAGCATCCCCTCGGGCGTTCCTGCCGACTTGCTGTTACGCCGTCCTGATCTGTTTGCCGCAGAGCGCACAGTTGCGGCCGCGAACGCCGATATCGGTGTGGCCAAGGCAGCCTACTATCCGAGTTTGGTCCTTCGGGCCAACGGTGGTTTGGCAGCCATTGAATATGATCAACTCTTCAAAGTGGATTCCAACGTCTGGTCGCTGGGTTCTGGACTTACCTACCCCATCCTTGGACAAAAAAGGATCCGCGCCAACTACGATGCCGCCGTGGCACGCCACCAAGCCGCGTCTCTGGATTACAAACAATCCGTGCTCGTAGCGCTGCGTGAGGCGGAAGACGGCCTTTCGGGGCTCGATTTCCTTCGACAGCAAGAGGAGGCCCAAAACAAAGCCGTCGCCTCTGCGCAGAAAACTCTGGATATTTCACGCCAACGCTTCTCCGCCGGTCTCGTGAGTTTCCTGGAGGTGGTCGATACCGAACGCACGCTGCTCAGCACCCAGCGCCTTGCCTCATCGCTAAGGGCACAACGCCTTGCTTTCACCACCAATCTCATCAAAGCCCTCGGCGGCTCCTGGTAAACCATCGTTTCATGAGTATCCTGACGCAACTTCCCGCCTTCGGAGCGACCCGCGACCGCGAGCTCCTCAAAGACTCGACCACTTTCTGCTATAAGGAAACTGACAAAGGCCCGCTGCATGCTCACGCTTTTTTCCCCGCCGAGCATCCCGCCACCATTCCCACCAGCTTGCTGATTTTTTTCCACGGCGGATTCTGGGATGCCTATGCCGCCACGCAGTTCGCCACCCAGTGCTTGCATTTCGCGGAGCGCGGGTGCGTCTGCATCGCAGCGGAAACACGGGTCAGTTCACGCCACCAAAGCAGCCCGGCGGATGCCATCGAAGACGCGCAGGACCTCATCATCGCGGCCAAAAAGAATCACGAAACGCTAGGGATCGATCCGCAAAAAGTCGTTCTCATCGGTGCAGCCGGTGGTGCGTTTCTGGCCTTGCATGCCGCCATGAGCAAACACCCTCGCATCGATGAGGGCACGGATCCCCGGCCTCAGGCACTGGTGCTATTCAGCGCGTTGGTGGACACCGCACCCGGTATGGACCAAGCCGGACGTTTTGCCTCCCGAGCCGAGGCGAAATCGCTCAGTCCCGCTAAAATGATGCGTCGCAAATTACCGCCCATGCTTTTCCTGCATGGAAAAAATGATCGTATCACCCCGCTGGATCCGGTGCATTCCTTCCGCCGCTGGATGCGATGGAAAGGCAATAAGGTCGATGTGATCGAGTACGAAGCCGCCGATCACCGCTTTTTCAACTTCAACTGCAGCCCCACCCACCACGACCTCACGCTGCAAGCCATGGAGGCTTTTCTGCACAAGCACAAGCTCATGCCGCCGCAAGCAGAAGGTGCGGAAAACGTCTGGCTCTAGCCGGCCACGATGCGCTGGCCCATTTCACCCAGCCCATCGATGCCCAACTCCACGAAATCACCGGGTTGCAGGTATTTCGGCGGATTCATTCCCATCGCCACCCCCGAGGGAGTGCCGGTAGCCACCACATCACCGGGCAACAAGGTCATGAAACGGCTGATGTAACTCAGCACCATCTTCACGGGAAACATCATGTCACCGGTGTAGCCGTTCTGGCGCAGCTCGCCATTGACCTTGGTCCACAAGCGCAAGGCCTGGGGATCCGGCACCTGGCTCGCGGGCACCAGCCATGGGCCGATGGGACCGAAACGATCGTAGCTTTTTCCCTTCATCCACTGCCCTCCCATTTCTTTTTGATAGGCACGCTCGGAATAATCACAAAACACCGAATAGCCCGCCACGTAGGCCAGCGCATCGTTCTCACTGACATGACTCATCGTCTGGCCGATGATCACCGCCAGCTCCACCTCATAGTCGAGCTTTTCCGCGCCGCGCGGGCGAATCACTTCATCGAATGGACCGGACCAACACGACGATGCCTTCATGAACAACACCGGCTCGGTCGGAATCCCTTCGCCGAACTCCTTCGCATGGTCGAGGTAGTTTTTGCCCACGCACACAATCTTCGACGGCCGATCAATCGGTGGCCCGATGCGGGCGAGCGGCGAAATTTCCCGTCCGCCCACACAGCCGTCTTCCACCCATTGCGCGAGAGACTCCATGCCACCCATGGCGAAAAAGCCCTCGTCATAGTCGTTGAACTCCTCGCTCGCATCCATGCGCCGGCCATCCGGCAACAGCACACCCGGCTCCTCGCGCCCCATATCACCGTGACGGATCAATTTCATAGCACCACGCTACCAAAACACCGGCCCATGACAAGCACGGAGTCCGCGCGGCACGATCAATCAGCGGGCAAACGCAAAGTCGCCCTAGCGCCGCCCCCATCACGATTCATCAGAGTGATGGCACCCCGGTGCAAATCCGCGGCCTCCTTCACCAGGTTCAAGCCCAGACCTGTGCCCTTACGCCCGCTGTGGTGATGGCGCAGCGAATAAAACCTCTCAAACACCTTTTCCTTCGCATACTCCGGCACGCCGGGTCCCGCGTCATCGATCTGCAAGACCACTTCATCCGCCTCTCGTTCCAGCGTCACTTTCACCACGCCGTCCAGCGGCGAAAACTCCATCGCGTTTTCCAACAAATTCGCCACCGCCGCACGCAGGATAAAGCGATCACCCGTCACCGTGGGGCGTTCCGCAGGCTCGGCAAATTCCACTTTCACCCGTCCATTTTCCGCTGTAGGCCGCGCCTGTTCGATCGCGGATTCCACCACCGCGACCAAGTCAACCCGCTCCGTGGCATCCAAGTGCGAACGGCTCTCCACCACAGCCAGCTCCAACAATCGCGAAATCAAACGCTCGGCACGCTGGCTCTCCGCGCGGATGTTTTCCAAAAACCGCCGCCTCTGTTCTTCGGGCATTTCCTCATCCAGTAACTCCGCCGCGCCGCGAATCGCCGCCAGCGGGCTCTTCATTTCGTGCGTGAGAGTTTGCGTGAAATGCTCCACATAGCGTCGACCCTCCAGCGCCTGCCGCATGGTCTCCAGCGCATGATAGAGGGCGTTCACCTCGCGCCCGGCACCGAGCTTGGGCTTCGGTGGACGCTGGCCTTTTTCCACTGCTTTGGCGTAATCCGTGAGCACGCCGATCGGCTGGTACACCCACCAAAAGACCGCCGCGATCAACAACAAAATGCCGACACCGATGATCACGATCGCTTGCAAGATCACCGCCCTTCGCTCCGCGATCATGGGCAAGGCATCCGCTTGTTTTTTGTACACCGTCACCACCCCGCGTGGCGCATGACGCGGGCCCAGCGGTGCCGCCACATACATGATGGAGGTGGTGGAATCCTCCTCCGCCTCCCGTGTGCTGCGCGCTCCGTATTCCCCGCCCAAGGTGAGTCGAACATCGCGTTTGCTGCTGTAATCCTGCCCCTCACGCCTGCCTCCATCGCTATCGAAAATGACGACCCCCGCCGCATCGGTGACGTAGAGGTTCAGGCCCACATTTTGTTTCTGCAGATTGAATATTTGCGCCTGAAATTCATGCTCGCGTGCGCGCTGGAACATGTCACGCAGCCGCTCCTTGTCCAGCGAACCTTCTTTGATTTCCTGACTGACCAGTTCGGAAAAGACGTGCGCGGCATCCACCATCACCTCCTCAGTGGCTTGGAGAATCTGCGGCTCCACATCGTCCAGCAGATACTTTGTCAGTTGATAAAATCCCAGCCCCATCACCAGGGTGATCAACAGCAAGGTGATGCGTGTCAGCCTCATACCTTTTCTCACACTCCGTCCATCACCAGCACATAACCCAGCCCGCGGCGCGTCTGAATCAACTCCTCCGCCCCGGGCCGTGCCAAGCGCATTTTCGCCCGCACGGTTTTGATGTGCGCGTCCACCGTGCGATCCGTCACCGCCCCGGGATCATACCAGGCTTTTTCCAGCAGCTGATCGCGCGTGAACACACGTCCCTGGTTTTCCAGCAGCACCAGCAGCAGCTTGTATTCATGGGCCGTCAGATCCAGGCACACGCCGTGGCAATGAATGCGCATGGCCACCGCATCATGAAACAGGGCGTCCGTGCATTTCACCGCCATCGCACGCGAGGATGAGCTTTCCACAGCACCACCGCGCCGCAAAATGGCCCGCACACGAGCCGTCACTTCGCGTGGTGAAAACGGCTTGGTCACGTAGTCATCGCCGCCGATTTCCAGGCCGAGAATGCGATCGATCTCCCCATCCCTCGCCGTCAGAAACAACACCGGCACGGCGGAGCTCTCCCGCAACTTGCGACACAGATCGAAACCTGTCATGTCCGGCAAGCCCACATCTAGGATCACGAAGTCGAAGCTCTCTTCTGCCATGACCCGCAGCGCATCACCGCCCGTGAGCGCGTGACTCACCTCGAATCGATCCGTTTGCAGCGCATACACCAGGGCATCGGCTATCGCCGGTTCATCTTCCACTACCAACACACGTGTCATGGGCTGCACTGTGGCGAAATCGCCCGACCATTCCAAGCCCGAATGCCAGCTTGGCAAAAAATCGGGCCAGACAGCGGACCTTGTGGGTTTTTGCCGCTCCAACGAATATTGCAGAGAAAAAACTGGCAAAACCACCACCCCTATCCTACATTCCGCGCGTTCCCACCAGAATTTCCTACCTACCATGGCTGTAAACATTGAAATGCCCAAGCTTTCGGACACAATGACCGAAGGAACCCTTCTCAAATGGCACAAAAACGTCGGTGACCGCGTGGAAATCGGCGATATCATTGCCGAAGTCGAAACAGACAAAGCCACGATGGAAATGGAAGCCTTCGATGATGGCGTATTGACCTCCATCCTCGTTCCCGCTGGCGGCAAAGCAGCCATCGGCACGATTCTCGGTGTGCTCGACGGCAACGACGCCGCTCCCGCCCCTGCCCCTGCGGTAGCTCCCGCCAGCGCTGCGCCGGTAGCAGCCGCAGCAGCCCCCACCCCCGCCCCTGCTCCCGTGGCAGCCGTTGCCGCATCCGGCGACCGCATCAAATCCTCTCCCCTGGCGCGCAAAGTCGCCGCGTCGCTGCAAGTGAACATCGCTACCGTCACCGGCACTGGTCCTGGCGGACGCATCGTGCGCAAAGATGTGGAAGCCGCCGCGAAACAACCAGCAGCGCCTGCTTCCGCACCTGCTCCTGCCCCGGCCGCCAGCCCTCTGGCTGCTGCCGCTTCCGCTCTGGCTGCCGCTTCCAAATCCCGTGTCGCCACGCCGGCCGCCGCCCCTGCACCGGCCCCCGTCGCCATCACGCCAGTGGCGAAGGCCGAGGACCAAATCATCGAGCTTTCCTCGCTGCGCAAAATCATCGCCAGCCGCTTGCTGACCTCCAAGCAAACCATCCCGCACTTCTACCTCCACGTCGAGGCGGATGCCGCTCCTCTGATGAGCTTGCGCAAACAAATCAACGACCAGGCCGCCAACACCACGGGCAACAAATACTCGGTCAACGACTTCATCATGAAGGCGCTGATCAATGCCACCATGGCCGTGCCCGCGATCAACGCCTCCTTTGCCGGCGATCACATCGTTCGCTTCGGCTCCGTCGGGCTCTCCGTTGCCATCGCCATCGAAGACGGCCTCGTGACCCCTGTGGTGAAAAATGCCGAAACCAAATCGCTGCTGCAAATTTCCCGCGAGGTGAAAGATTTCGCCGTCCGAGCCAAAGACCGCAAGCTGCGCCCTGATGAATTTGACGGCGGCACCATCACCATTTCCAACCTGGGTGCTTGGGGCATCGAATCCTTCGATGCCATCGTCAATCCCCCGCAAGCCGCGATTCTCTCCGTGGGTGCAGTGATCGAGAAGCCTGTCGTGAAAAACGGTCAAATCGTCGTCGGTCAGCGTATCAACCTCGGCCTCTCCTGCGATCACCGCGTGGTCGATGGCGCTGTAGCCGCCGCCTTCCTCAGCGAGGTGAAAAAACTCATCGAAAGTCCGGCACTCATGCTGGTCTGATCCTACCCTCGCCTCTCCCTTTCACCCAGCCCGATTCGGCCCCGCTGCCGAATCGGCTTTGTTTTTGGGAATCATCTGATGGATGAATCATCCGCGATGAAAGGACCCAGCCTTCTCGACAGCCCGCCCACCGCACGGAAGTCACCCATGCCCCTGAACGTCGAGCTGCCGCCTGAGAAGATGGCCCGAGCATTTCCTGAATCTATCCTTGTCTTTTGTGGAAAATTCGCTATCACTGCGCCCGTGATGGCACTTTCTTTGCCCATAATCCTTACTTTGTTGCTCATTGTAGTAACGTTATATGCCTTTCTCAAAGAGTTGGCACCTGCTGATCTTATTGCGCTGACTGTCTTGTGCGCTACGGTCCTGCTGCAATTGGTGGATTCCAAATCGGTGCAAGAAGTGTTCCGCAACGAAGCACCGCTGACCATCGGCGCACTTTTTATCATCGGCACCGCGCTGGAGAAATCCGGCGGCGTGCGGCAAATATCCGGCTTGATTCAACGCATGGCGGGCGGCGGATTGCGCTCCACGCTTTTCATTTTCTGCGGCGCGTCGATGTTTTTCAGCGCCTTTATGAACAACACCGCGATTGTTGCGATCATGCTGCCGGTGGCATTGGGGCTGGCCCGCTCGAAAGATATTCCTGCGTCCAAACTGTTGATCCCCCTGTCCTACGCCTCCATTCTCGGCGGCTGCTGCACGCTGATCGGCACCTCCACCAATATCGTCGTCAGCGGTGCTCTGAAAAACTACGGCCTGCCGCCGATGCACATGTTTGAGATCGCCTGGGTCGGCGTGCCCTTGGGACTGATCGGCATGAGCTACCTGATTGCCTTCGGCCCGAAACTGCTGCCGAACCGCACTTCCGTCATCGGCGTTCTGGATGACAAACAGCGCAGCACGCCGCTGTTCCACATCCTTGTCGAAAGGCACTCTTCCCTCATCGGCCAACGCCTGCTCGACAGCCCGATTTACGACCCCAAATCCGGCATTCACATGATGGAGATCCGCCGCAACGGCGAGCGGGTGATGAAGCCGGTGAATCAGATCGTGATCGAGGCAAACGATCGTTTTCTCATCGGCATCCACGGCCGCCGCAACAAAGTCAACACCGCCGAGGAATTGTTGCCGGATCTGGGCATCGAGACCTTGTCGAAAATCGAAGGTGTGGTCACCGAGCTGGTGATCGCCGAGGAGTCCGAGTTGATCAACCAGACCCTGGCCGCCCGCGATTTCCGCCAGCGCTACAACTGTGTGGTTCTGGCGGTCCACCGCAACGGCAAAAACATCACCGAAAAGCTGGCCACCACCGAGCTCGATCACGGCGATACCCTGCTGGTCCTGACGCCGCGCAACAACCTGCGCAACCTGCAAGACAGTCACAACTTCGTGCTCACGGATAGTGCGGAATCCTCGCCCGCTCCGGGGTGGCGCTCGCAAGCGACTCTCACCTGGGGCATCCTGTTGGCCGTGGTGTTGAGTGTCACTATCATCCCGGGAGTGGAGATGCACATTGCCAGCATGGTCGGCGCGGTGGCGATCTTGTGGCTGCGGGTCATTTCCATGCGCGAGGCCTACGCCGGCGTGGACTGGTCCATCATTTTCATGCTCTACGGCATGCTGGCTCTGGGCCTGGCGATGAATCAAACAGGCACGGCACAGTGGCTGGCCGAGGGCTTTGTGGCAGGAGCGAGGGCTGTTTCCACACCGGAAATTCTCCCCTATTTCGCCCTCTCCGCCGTGATTCTCCTCACACTCTGCCTCACCGAAGTATTATCGAACAATGCCACCGCGCTGATGATGGTGCCGATTGTGGTCAATCTTGCCAAATCCCTGGAGGTCAGTCCCATGCCTTTCATCATTGGCATTTGCATCGGCGCCTCCTGCGCTTTCATGCTACCCATGGGCTATCAGACGCACATGATGGTCTATGGTCCGGGCGGTTACAAATTCAGCGACTTCATCCGCATCGGATTGCCGATGAATGTGATCACTTGGGCGGTCGCCTCGGCGATCATTCCGTTGGTTTGGGCGTTTTAGCCTGAGTTTTTTGGGAATACTCCAGCAGGCCATCCACCACCGCATCAGCGTATTCACGATAGATGGATTTGCGCGGTTTCCCTGCCACCACCGGCATGCCGGGGTAGTCACCCGCCTGGATGCGCTCATGTACCTCGCGGGAATTCATGACGTAGGGCTCGAAGAAAATCACGGGGCAATCATACAGGCGATTGGCTAGCAAATTTCTGGCCCACAGATACGGATGCCCCGCCACGTTGCGCGCGCGCTTGGAATCGGGCTCATACGGGTAGGGCGGCAGTTCCGCCTGCTTGGCGAAAACATCCGCCAGCACCCCGGCCACCGCCGCCTCCTCGTGAATGGTGCGCTGCAGGATCTTGCGGATCATTTCAAAGCGCTGGTCATCGTAGCCGATCTCTTCATCGGTATAAGCTCCGTTCAGCAGGATGTGCAGGTGATTTTCCTCGACCAAAGAAGGATTCGCCGGGTCTCCCCAGGCCACCGCATTGAAGTGCAGGCACAACACCAGATCGGGCTTCAGGGTTTGATTGACATAATCGGCCCGCGCGCGGATTTCCGAGGTGCGATAAAACAAACTCTCCGCCGCCTTGTTGAGGTAAAACGGATGGGCCAGAGCGGGGTTTTGCTCGCGTGCCAGTGGCAGCAATTTTTCCGGACGATCCCGGGTCAGCGGTTGGGTGTCGTTGCGCACGAGGGAAACCTTCGCGCCCTTGGACTCAAGCATGGGTTGGATCAAGCGCGCGACATGCAAGGTCATATCTCCCTCGGTCACCGGTTGGCCATCCCCGATCTTGAACCATCGTTCCTCCATTTGCGCCCAGTTGCCGCCGATGTGCCCGGCATCAATCGCAATGTGCCATCCCTGCAACGGTTTGTCGGCAGGTCCGGGAGAAATTTCTACCTTTTTGCGCCATACCCGCGGCACCGCTTTTTCCTTTCCCGGAGCCGCGAAATTCAATCGATAGCGCTGATCCAATCGACTGCTCATTGGCAAGATCAGCGCGTGATCCTCGTGAATCTCGATGTACTTTTGCCACACATCACTGCACGTGAAATAGCGGGTGAGATCGGCCAGAAACTGCTCCTTAGTGATCGTCGATTGATACGCATCGAGCGCATTCCAATCCGGCACCTTACCCAGCGGGGAAAGTCGGTGCCGGATTTCCCGCACTTGCGGACCAGGACCTGCATCAGCCGTTCCGGAGAAAGTTTTCCCCCACTGCAACCATAACGCCGCCATGGCTGCCGCGATGAACAGCAAACAGAGCGTGAGAGTGGTCCGGCGCGATGATGGGGGCTTGCTCATGTGGTTTCGGCGCACACTTGCATGTCCGTCACCACTTTGCAACCTCAGCTCTCGGAAAGAACCAGCGCGAAAGAATTTTCCCCGTGCCTGAGAGTTTGTGGAAATAAATACCGCCGTGGCGACGTTAAACCACATGATCACACCGAACCCTGTCCCATGACAAAATCATTTCTTTTTCTGCTTCCGATCGCCTCGCTTTGTTTGACCTCCTGCGGAGACAAGTCGAAGGACAACTACGACACCGCCCCCACTCCCGGCTACGATCAACCCGCACCCGCCACCGCAGCACCCACCTACGGTGCCGCCGCCTATGAGGACGCTGGAGTTGCCCCTGTCGTGGAAGGAGCCGCCGCCGTGACACCTCCTCCTGTCTCCACTGTCGCAGCCAAAGAACACTACGTCGCCCCGGGTGACAGCCTGTGGAAACTCAGCAAACAATACGGGGTCTCCATCGATGCGATCAAAGCTGCCAACAACATGACCACCGACACCGTGGTTCTGGGCAAAAAAATGATCATTCCCGCTCCGTGATGCCTTGATGAAACGATTCTCCGCCTTCACCTGCTGCTTGCTCTGTCTGGCCCTTCATGCCCAGGATCTCGAGCAGCCTGCTATCGCATTGCCTCCCAGGGAAGCGGCGATGGACACGCTGTTCGCCATACCCGAGACTCTCGGGGCACTCGAAGCTGCTGAAGCCGAGGCTCGAAAGCACGGCGTGCCGGATCAAACCGTCCATGAGGCGCGTTTCCTGTTTTACGTCGAACACAAAAACGACCAAGGCATCATCGACATGCTGCCCGTCTGGGAAAAGCAGGAAAAAAACTTCTCGCTCGATGAATCGGAAATTTTCGCCACGCGCGAGGATTTTCTCGCCGTCATCGAGTTCTCACGCGCGCTCAAAGCACTGCAAAAAAACCAACGGGACGAGTTCAAAAAGCACATCACCGAGGCCCTCTGGCTCAGTCCCACCCAGGCCAGTGCCTTCACGCCCTACATCGAAAATCTCCGGTTGAGCGAACACATCAAAAGCACTCGCATCGATTTTTCCTTACAGGTGCTCGACCTCGAAAACCAAAACCCTGTATCCCTGAAAAGCCTGCTAGGCCAGAACCGAGCCCTGCTGTTGCACTTCTGGTCTCCATGGAGCCCGGACTGCGAGACTGCGATGATGGACCTCTCCTCGGTTTGCCCCACCTTGGAAAAAGAAAAAATCTCGCTCGCCTCCTTGCTCGTCGATGGCCGTACTGAGATCCTCGCGGAAGCCAAGGACTTCCTCAAAAGCCAGGAGAAACCCTTGCCCGGCCCGCAATTGATCGATCGCACCAAAAACAGCCTTGCCGGCATCCTGAGGGTTACGGATCTGCCCACCCTCGTGCTCTTGGACAAAGACGGAAAGATCCTTTTCCACGGACGGCCGGATGATCCGAAACTCAAGGAGAAAATCCTATCCTCCGGTGCCACCAAACCGGCCCCTTGAGTGATCTTCCTCAGAGCCTCATCGCCCCCGAATCTCTCACGGAAATTTGCCTTCAGCGCCATCATTCTGCTTTACCGCACGGGAAAAACTGTCATGCTCGCCCTATGAAAATCCTGCGCCTCAGCCTACTCCCCCTGCTCCTGCTGGCCAGCCCGGTCTGGGCGCAAAAAGACGACATCGAGGAACCGGAACAAGCCGCCCCGCTGGCTCCCGAGGACTTGCTGGACGACGAACACGTGCGAGAGGAACTGGCGGTCAATGACTTTACCGCCCCCTCCATCGCCAAGGTGTTTGACTCCTTGCGACAGCTCGCACCTCTGCCCATGGCGGATGTGGAGCGCAAGATCCCCGAACGCATGCCTCTGGATCGTGCCGATCTCGCGATCGAGATCGGTTTTCTCATCGCGGATGGCTTCTTGATCGTGCAAGCCAATGACCTTGCCAAGGTGGAACCACTCGCCAAAGAACTGTCCCGCTACGGCAAAGCCCTGGGTGCCGGTGAACGCGTTTCCCGCCATGTTGCCTCGCTGCTGGAAAGTGCCAAGAACAACAAACCCGACCAACTCAAGAAAGAACTCGCCGCCACGCAAAAGGACGTGGAAAAAGAACTCGTCGCTCTGCGCGATACCGACCTCGCCCACCTCATTTCCCTCGGCGGTTGGCTTCGCGCCCTTCACGTGGCCTCCACTGCCGTGAAAAAACAATACAGCCCGGAACGCGCGAAAGAACTGATGCGCGAGGACATTGCCGACTATTACACCGAAACGCTCGGCACCCTGCACCCGCGGATTTCCGAACGCCCCAACTTCGTGGAAATGCGCGAAATCCTCTCCGGCCTGCGCAATGACATGGTCATGGAAGAAGGCGGCAAAAAGCCCGTCACCGAGGCCATGGTTGCCAGCATTTTTGAAAAATCCGCGAAACTCGTCACCCTCGCCTCCAAACGAGTCGAAGAATGATTCGCCCCCTGCCACCTACCCTTTCTATCATGAAGCACTTCGCCCTTTGCAGTTTGCTTGCCACCCCATTGTCGATGATGGCGCAAACCGAACCCCTGCCCACACCCACGCCACTGCCCGCCTCTCCTGCCGCACCGAAGGCCCCCCTCCCCCCCAAAGTGCTGCGTGAGATCAACGGCATCGCCGCGACCGTCAATGGCTCCGTGATCACCAAAAAAGAAGTCGCTTTCGCACTGGCACCCATCGCCGCCGAACTCACCGCCCAGTTCCCGCGCCGTGGTCCGGAATTCGAAAAACGCATCAAGGAATCCTACGACAATATCCTCAACGACTTCATCGATCGCGAACTCGTCATGAGCGAGTTCAAGACCATGGGCGGAAAAATCAACGCCAGTGCCGTCGATGAAGAAGTGCAACGCGTCATTCGCGAACGCAGCAACGGCGACCTGGCACGCTTCCGTCAGGACCTTGCCAAGTCTGCCATGTCCATGGAAGGATTCCGAACCATGACCGAACGACAAATGATCGTGCAGGCCATGCGCGCCTCGAAGTTCAGCGCTGCCGCTCCCCCGCTGCCCTTCGAAATCCAGAAGGAATACGAAAAAACCAAACTGCAACTTCGTGACGTCACCGGCGACAAGATGACCTTTCTCAAAATCTACATCCCCGCCGCGGATATCAAAAATCCCCTGGCCACGCCCGATGATCAACTCGACCTCGCCGACAGCATCGTCAAGCAACTGAAAGCCGGTGCCAATTTTGAAGAACTGGCGAAACAGCATTCGCGAGATGCGCAAGCAGAAAAGGGAGGCAAACAGGAAAACGTGCCCCGCACCGACCTTGCGCCGGAAATTGCAGCACTCATGATGGATCCGCCCGAAGGCACCATCATCGGCCCCTTGATGGACCCTCGCGGTCTCACCATCGTGAAAGTGTTGGAAAAAGTCTATGGCCCGGTGCCCCCACTTTCCCAGGTCAAAGATCAGATTGAACAACGTGTGGCCCGCCAAAAATCCGCCGAACGCTATGACCGCTGGATCAAAACACTGCGCGCCAAAGGCATGATCAGCAAGAAGCAGTAGGAAGACAAAAATTTGAGTGTTGCGACAGACGGTTATCCCGCCTGTCACATCACAGTTGCATGGACCATTCTCACCCCATAGAAATCCCGCTCAGGAGGGATATCAAGCTCGCACACCATGGCCTACGTTCACCAAAATCGCGGCACTCCTTCCTGAGACCGATAATCACCATCGCCAGGCTATCCAGTCGCGGTGACAAGGACGTGGAGCAAGCGAGCAAGTATCTGCTGTGAGTAAGCTAAGCCAAAACTCACGGCTTGGTCAGCGTGTAATCCGTGAAAACGGCTTCTAACGTTTTATCGCTGGTATTCAGTGCGACCACTCCCACCTCGAGCTCCTCAGCGCAGTTCAGGTAAAACGGGGCCATTTCTTGCCAATCTTTTTCCCCCTGTTTCACAGCTGCATAGAACAAAGAACCAACCCGCCGCAAACGCAGTCGCATGGATTGTTGAAAATCCACCTGAAAATTGTGTGGCGGTATGTAGAAGAAATCGTCGAAGCCCGAGGCATGGATGTCCATCGTGGGAGTCTTGCTGCACCCTGGACCGAAACGGAACATGTGAGCATTACCATTGCGGAAATAAAGATACTCGCCAAACCAGTTTACCTTGTGGATCGGGGCGACAGTGACTTCTTGGATAAAGTCTCCTTTCACCCGGTTGATCGTCACGGGCGCTTTCAGATGATTCGAGAATTTGTAGTCATTCAGTTTGGGCAAAAGTGTCATGCGCAACTCATTCTTTTGTTGGTAGACGGCGGCAGTATTCCAAGCATTGTACAACTTACCCCACTGCGGAATAACGGTGCCGTGGGCTAATGAATTTTTGGCCAGAGGCTCAGGGAGAATGACTGACTTCGTCATTGCTTCTTCCCCACTTTTGATTTCATAACCGGAAAACAAAGCGGAAAAAGGCCTCACGCAGCTGTTCGAAACAAAAACACCCACTTTCACCTTCTCGGGCCAATGACTGCAAAGATGGGTTTTACCCACTTGCCACTCCATGCCCTCGTGTTTCCAAGAAGTTGTAAATTCACCGCCATGACGGGTGATGCGCATGATCACAGCTTTGTTCGGATCATACGCAGAGTTTCCTTTGTCATGATTGGATTCATCTTTTGATTTGACGATGGTCTCACGAATGCGCTTTTTCAAATCCTCACCCGTCAAGAGTGTCTCAATGCGCAAGTGATTTTCGCGACCAGCTTCCACTATAATCGCAGCAGATTGCTGGATTTGGTTGTTATCGCTATTCCATGTCGGTGATGCGTTGTAGATTGGTTGAACGGTCACTTCAGCCGAGAAATTCCCGGTGACTTCTTGTATTATCCTCGGTGCGTTGCGGTGCAAATACCACTTTTGATAATCAGCCGTATAGCTCATCGTGCTGAGTTTGATTGCATCGTTCGATGCTTGTGCCTCAACTTTGCCAACGCCGAGAAGATCAATCAGAGATCCCCACTTCGATGGAACAGGATCCGATGATCGATTCTGCGAAAAGGGAGGAATCTCATAACGTTTGCTCGTCTCATTCCATTTGAGATCCTTTCCATGCAGCAGCAACCATTCTCGGCCTTTGATGAAATCAGTCGGACAATCACTGTAATGGGCTAGCCCTTGAAGCATGCCGATCATAGGGGCATATTGGGTAGTGGGATCCAGAGCGGTAGCATCATTCGACATCACCATCATCAATCGATGAAAATCACGCGGAGCGACTTCCACACCATATTTCAGGGCCAGTAAGAACGGCACATGCATTTGGTGTGGCGAGGTCGCCTTACTTACGGTCATTTCCCACCATGCCGATGCCGCTGCTTTTTTATCGGAATCTGACTTCATTCTGCCGATCTCATGTATGATGCGACTCGAGCTTTTGGCGCGCAGTTGCATCTGACGGATGAATGCGCGGTTTTTGTCGCTGCTACTATCAGGATAACGATTGAAAATGTAAGACCAATGCTCTGGCATAGGCTCTTCTAAATACATCGGAACGAGGCGGGGTATCGCTTCTTTGTGCCAATCCATGCGATCGAGCAAGGCGAGAAAATTGATCAAGGGATGCAAGTTCGCGAGAATGAGTTCCTTGTGCTCTTCTGTGGCAGTAGTGTTGATAAAACGAGCCACTCTGTCCCAATATGGTGACAGTGGTTTTTTGTATTCAGCGCCAATCTCCTCGTAATATCCTTGGTATGAATCATAAGAATTCTCGACTGATTCCGCATGCTGATAAAGTCTTTCTATCACCAATTGGGGGTTTTCCTTGAACAAGCGTATCAGAATCGGATAGACCAACCGCTCTGCTGTCGCCATGGTTTGGCTATTGACGTTTTTCAGGATATTCTCCAAATCGAGCAAGGTTTCGGCCGGATCATCCCATTTCAGTTGCGCCAAACGCTGCTCCACAGGGGGAAGAATTGGCTGAAATTCATCGGGTTTCTGCTCATACATCGGGTCCACACGGGGCTTCTTGATACTCAGTGAAACGGGGATTTTCACTGTACCCATTGGTTCGTAAGCGACGATTTTCACGGTCCAATTTTCGAGTCCCTTGTCCTCTTCTTCGAATCGAAGCATAGCCAACTTACCCTGATCGGATCCATCCTGAATGAACGAATCATTGCAGAGTGTGGGATATGTTTTGCGGTGGCGACTGATGTCTGCCATACCAAAGTAATCGTAAATCCAATCAGATCGCTTGAGGCGACTCACGCAGACACCTAGCTGACGGCGATTGTGCTCCACAAAAACGAAGATCTGTTGATAGGGAAGATAGGGCGATTTCCCTCTGAGTATGTCGAAATCGGAAGTGATGGATTGCAGAGATGTTTTTACATCAAAAGCCATTCGACCCGGTTCCATGCCTACGCTTTCGACCGCAAATTGATGTAATCCATGCTTCCAATAGGTGTTCGGGCGGAGTGGCATTTCATGAATGACAATTTTTTTCGATAGGTGAACCGTGATTTCTCCCTCCAGTGCAACATCTCTTCGCGATGTTTGATTCACATCGTAGGGAAGGCCGCCAAACATCGAGGCCTTTCCATAAAATGAATGTGAATCGAGCTTTTCTCCAGTAATCGATTTTTTTACATAGCTTTCCGACAAAGGCAAAGATCCATCTCGGTGCAGATTCCTCACTTGTTGCTTCAAATCGATCAAATAGGGTTCATTTTCCAAAGTGGAATCAGACTGGTCGTCCCCATCGAGATCGGTTTTGATGGTTGATTCTATTTTCGTAATCACGGTATCGAGAGGCAAATTTTCCATGCTGAACTCGAACGATGGACTTATCAAAGTGTTGATCGTAAATTTTCCGGGAATATTGGGGATGGGTGTTTTGCTATAAACGAGATTTATCTTTCCCGAATTCTTCGTCACTTGAAATTGCGATTTTCCTGGTGGTTTGATCAGTTGATTCGCAGCCACTGATGCCTCCAATTCGTTCGTGATCATCGTCGGATAAAGCGCAATGCCTCTCATGGTTAACATGGCCAACGCAGCCATCACGGGAAGCATGAAGCAGAAATACGACTTCCAGCCGGGAGTAATGGCGCAAATCAGATAGGCCGCCATCACGAGAGGAACGTGAAGGAAAATCCAGATTCGTAGGGAGTTCCAGAACACGGGTTCGAGTCCGGCAAGATACAAGTAAGTGATTTCAAATGCCATGGGCAGCAGGATGAAGCCACAGACGACCGCGATTCCCTTGGCGAGCAATAGTCTCGCACCGTTCACCGGCAAGGATCGCCAGAACGCATAGCGCCTGAGCAAAGCATCCGGCTGCATGAGGAAGGGAATGATGACAATCGGGAGAGCGAACAGCACGAGGTGATCGATGCGACTGGTTCGGGCAAGGGCAGCTCCTCCCCACGCGGGTTCTTTGATTTGCATACAACGAAATGCGAAGTGCGTGATGACGGCGGTGAGCCAGAGCAGCAGCGCCCAGCGATTGAAGCGGAGGTCTTTGCGGATGATGTGGAGTGTTTTGTTCATCGGAGTGAGGGAGATTAGTCGTTGTGGCGAAGGAGGGCGCGGGTGATGGAACGGAGAGGTGCGGGGTCGATGGAGAGATGACGGTGCTCGGGAAAATGCCGATGCAGGTCGGCGAGGAATTTTTCCGGTTCATGTTCGCTGTCCACAAAGGTGATGCGGTCATCGAGTTGCACGGGATTCCACCAATGTGCAGGCAAGGCGGCGGGGGTGAGCGTGGCAGGTGTGTGCAGGCTGATGCTGCGGCAACTGGAGAGCAGTGTATCCTTTTCCTCGCGCAGTCGCACGAGGCCGGCATCCATCATGATGACATGATCGGCGAGCTTTTCGACCTCCTCGATTTCGTGCGAGGAAATGACCATGGTCCATTTCTGGGTGTTCATGGTCTCGAACAGGGCATCCAACACCTCATCACGTACGGCGGGATCGAGTCCGCTGAACGGCTCATCTAACAACAACAGCGTGGGATGAAAGGAAAGAGCGCCGACGAAGGCGGCCTTCACGCGCTGACCACGGGAAAGGTTGCGGATTTTCTGGTGCAGGGGGACATCGAACAAACGGATCAGGCGTCTCTCGAACTCGTGGTCCCAGCTCGGGTAAAAGGGGCGCAGATAGTCGAGATACTGCGCGCCGGTCATCGCCGAAGGCAGATCTTGCGAGTCGGCCACGTAGGCGATTTTCGCACGGGTCGATTCCGGATAACTGCGTGGATCAGCACCCAGCACCAGACACGAACCGAAGGAAGGCCGGATGAACCCCATCAACAGGCGTATGAGTGTGCTTTTCCCGGAACCATTGCGACCCAGCAAGGCCAGCGCGCTGCCGGCGGGGACTTCGAGGTCGAGCGGTGCGAGGGCATTGAGCTTGCCGTAGTTTTTGGTGAGCTGCTTTGTGCGAATGATGGGGTCGGCGGCATTCATAGATTGTTCCAGTGTTGTTCGAGGGCTTGTTGGACTTCGGAGAGGGGGATGTTGAGCTGCTTCGCGCGGAGGACGATGGCTTCCAGGTCCTGTTCCAGCAGTTCCGTAACGGCACGGCGAGTGCCTTCCGGAGCTTCCGCGACACGATTGCCCACACCGGGCACGCTTTCGATGAGTCCCTCATTTCGCAGGGCGACGAGCGCCTTTTGTACCGTGTTCGGATTGATCTGATACTGCGCACTTAGCGCCCGCACTGAGGGAAAAATGTCACCCGGCACCAGCTCACCCGTGATGATCGCCTTGCGCGCCGCATAGAGCACCTGTTCGTAAACAGGCACGCCAGACTTGAATTTTATGGGTAAACTCTTCACGTTTCAGGTGTATTAGTATGCATAATACACTTTTTCGCGGGTGGCAAGAAAAAAATCGCCAAGTTACCGAAATAACTGATGAATGGTGTTCATTCCAGATATGCCATAGGACAGCCGCTTCCCCACCATGGACTGCGGGATCAACGCATCATGGGTGGCGCAAGGGCGGAAATTTTTCCCTCACTACAGCGGCAAATTCCGCCACGGTGATGTCGCGCCCGGCTTCGTGGCTGAGGCAAGTCATGGTCACGCCATCGATGCCGCATGGGGTGATGGCAAAAAAACCCCGAAGACTCTCCGCTGTGATGTTGATGGCAAACCCGTGCATGGAGATCCATTTTTTCACCCCCACCCCAATCGATGCCATTTTCCTGTCCTCCACCCACACGCCGGTCAACCCCTCGCGGCGTCCGGCATCCACGCCGAAGTGACGGCAGGACTCAATCAACACCTCCTCGATCATCCGCAAATGCGCATGGAGGTCCTGCCCCCGATGCCGCAAATCCAGAATCGGATAGCCCACGAGCTGGCCAGGCCCATGGTAGGTCGCCTGCCCGCCGCGGTTCGTTTCCACCACCGGATGCGGCAACCGCGCAGGATCGCGCAGGGACGATTGATCGCGCAGTCGGCCAATCGTGTAAACCGGCTCATGCTCTAACAGAATCAACCTTTCACCCGCTGTGCCTACCAATATGGCGGATACAGCATCGTCCTGCATCTGCAAGCCATCGGCATAGGAAATGAGAGCGGGTTCGAGCATGGCAAAAAATTTCGTTAGATCAATCGACGGTCCAGCAGTTTCGCCCGCAGCGGATCAGCCGCTTGCAGATGGGCCATGCCGATGGCCAGCGCGTCTGCGGCATCGGCGGGCGGCGTTTCGCTCAGTTTCAGGAGCGCCCGCACCATGAAGGCGACTTGTTCCTTGGTGGCGGTCCCCTTGCCCACCACCGCCATCTTCACCTTGCGCGGCGCGTATTCGTAAATTTTCAGCCCGTGATCCGCCGCAGCAATCAGAGAGGCCGCCCGGGCCGCGCCCATGCTGATGGCCGTTTGGTGCGATTGCACATAGATGATGCCCTCCACCGCCACTTCATCCGGCTGCCATTTCTGCATCAGATGATACAAATGACTGCGCACGGCGGATAGGGCGGCCGATTGCACATGGTTGCTGGCGATCGTGATGACACCGAAGTCTAGCACCCGGGGCGCGCGCGCGTCTCCCTCCAACACCGCGTATCCGGTGTTGCGCACGGCGGGGTCCACGGCGAAAACGCGCATGATGATTTTCCGTTAGCGGCGCTTCTTCGGGCCGGACGATTTCCGCCGCACCGGGCGCACCGGATCTTCATCGAGCAGCGCGGTGTAGGTGTAGGGGAAATTTTCCAACTTTTTGCGCGGGATCGTTTGGTTCACATAGACCTCCACGGACTTGGCGTAGTCGAGTTCGTCCGCCGTGAGGATAGTGAAGGCATCGCCCTCGGCCGCGGCACGACCGGTGCGGCCGATGCGGTGCACGTAGTCCTCGGCATTTTCCGGCACCCGGTAGTTGATCACATGGGAGACGCCGGAAATGTCAATGCCGCGCGCCGCCACATCAGTGGCCACCAGCACATCATATTTCCCATCGCGGAACCCTTGCAGCGCTTCCATGCGATCTTTCTGGGACACATCGCTGTGCATCGCCACCACATTCGGATGACCGTTTTCCTTCAGCATGTCGGTCACCTGGTCAGCTTCCTTGCGAGTGCGGGTGAAAATCATCACACTGTGCCATTCGGTGGCATCTAACAACCCGACCAGCAATTCATCGCGCTGATCCATGGCCACCGGATAAAAGGCATGCGTCACCGAGCTGGCAACCTCGCGTTTGGCGATTTCCACGCTGATCGGATCTTTCAAGCACCACTGCGCGAAGGTCTGGATCGCGGCCGGCATGGTGGCGGAGAAGAGCAAGGTCTGGCGTTCATCCCAGGGGCAGAGATTGACGATTTTCCGTACCTGCGGCAGGAAGCCCATGTCCAGCATGCGGTCCACCTCATCGAGCACAAGGATTTTCAATGCGCCAAAGCGCATGGTGGCACGGTAAAAGTGATCGACCAGACGGCCGGGCGTGGCGACCACGATATCGGCGCCATCTTCCAATGCCTTCGCTTGCTCACCGTAGCCCACACCGCCGTAGAGCAATGCGGTTTTCAGCCCGGTGTGTTTGCCATATTTGATGAACTGCTCAGCCACTTGATGAGCCAGCTCGCGGGTGGGCTCCAGCACGAGGATCTGCGGTTTGCCCAACGCGGAAATTTTCGAGAGGGATGGCAGGGCAAATGCGGCGGTCTTCCCTGTGCCCGTTTGTGAGGCCCCCACGACATCGCGCCCGGCCAAGATCAGCGGAATTGCCTGTGCCTGAATGGCCGTGGGAGTGTCGTATCCCGATTCTTTCACGGCTGCCAAAACTGCATCGTTGAGGCCCAATTGGTCAAATGTCATGCGCTTCACTAGGGGGGCCATCTTCTCTGGTCAAGGTTTTTGCATGGAGATTTACCGGGAAAATCTCCCAGTCCTCAGGCATGCTGGGACAAAATTGCTCGAATCCATGCTTTCCCAAAAATTATTTCTTGACTCCCCCCCCGCTTTCCTACAAGTTCCGCCCCCCGCAACAGTAATTTTACGTCATGGCTACAGCACAAGTGATTCTCAAAGAAAAAATCGAAGGTCTCGGCGCCGAATCGGATGTCGTCAAAGTACGCGCCGGCTACGCCCGCAATTTCCTCATCCCGCAAGGTAAGGCTTTCGAAGCCACCCGTGCCAACCTCCGCCATGTGAACGCCCTCAAGGCCGTGCGTGCCCAGCGTGAAGCGGAAGAGCTCGCCGCCGCTCAGGAAATCGCCGCCAAGATTGCCAAACTGCGTCCCAAGTTCACCCTCGAAATCGGTCAAGACGGCAAGGCTTTCGGCTCTGTCACCTCCATCGACATCCATCGCGAACTGGAAGCCGCCGGCATCGTCATTGATCGCCACGGCATCGAACTCGAGAAGCCGATCAAAAAATCCGGCAAGAGCGACGTCAATGTCCGCGTTCATCCTCAAGTCTCCACCATCCTCACCATCAACGTGGTGGCTCCCAAGGAAGGCAAAGAGGAGGAAGCCGCTGCCGAGTAATCCGGCGTCACTCCACCTGAACAAAAGCGCTCCTCGCATGAGGGGCGCTTTTTTTGTGAGAAATCCTCCCACGCGAAAGAAGGAAGCACCTTTACAAACCCGGAGGGCTCGTCTATCAACTTTGCGATGACTGTCGTGCTGGCTCGCGCCACATTGCTGAGATCTTTCACCATCGCATCACTCGTGATGGGCGGCTTGATCGTGGCATGCGGTCTTTGCACATCCCAAGTCCATGCCGATGACACCGTGATCCTCTCCGGCGGGCATTCACAGATCACGGGGAACCTGAAGGCTATCGATGAGCAGGGAAACGTCGAGATTCTCAGCAAACTGACTCCCGATCCCATCGTGCTGAAGGGCGATGCCGTGGATCTCATCGAGTGTGGTGACAAGCAGAAAAAAAGGGACATCCCGCGCTCGCGCATCGAGCTATCGAATGGCGACATTTTTCCCGCCAGTGTCGAATCGCTCGATGCACAGCACTTGACCGTTTTCTCCCCGCACATGGGAAAATTGGTCATTCCCCGAGACGTGGTGGCGGCGGTACGCACCGGGAACCAAAGCCCCAAACTCATCCATCAAGGCCCTGGCGAGAGGGATCAGTGGACGGAAGTGAGTGGAGATGCAAGTGTCTGGAAATTCGAAAAACGGGCGATGATTTGCACGGAACAGGCTTGTGTCTCGCGCAATCTCGATCTCCCCCGCCACTTCATCCTCAAATTCACATTCGTCTGGACAGAGGATGGCATCCCTTTCTTCGTCACCACCTTCGCGGATCCATTGGCCGAAAGGTCGGAAGCCACAAATCGCTACATCCTACGATTCAATGGCAAGGAGATGGAAATCAACCGGGAATCCTCTGAGGAAGAAAAGTCCCACTCTCTGATCAAATACAAACCTACCGCTGCCCAGTTGCACAATCATAGGCTGTCCGTCGAGGTCCGTGCCGATCGAGATACCGGAAAAATGGAATTGCTGCTCCAGAACGAGTCCGTCGGAAAATTCGTCGATTCGCTTCCCAACATTCCCACAGGAAAAGGCATGATGATACTGAGCATGGCGAGAAATCAGTACCGTCAGGAAATCCACGACCTCGAAATCTACGGGAAAGACGATCTTCCGCTCAGCGAGCTAACCAAGAAGGCCGAGGACCAGCGTTCCGATCTCCTCATCAGCCGGGAAGACGACCGCTGGTCCGGAGCGCTCGACTCAATCCGCACGTTGGATGGCGAACTGACTTTTTCATTCAAAACCTCCTCCGACCAGATCCTCATGGAGCTTGCGGAAAAAGATGTTTCCCTGGTTCGGCTCGCATCCCCGCAAAAACCCGCGCAAGCCACGGAGGGGCGTCCATTCCTGCTGCGCCTGTTTGATGCCGGTATTTTGACCGTGACTTCCTACCGGTTGTCCGACGGCACCATCTCCGCCACGCATCCGCTGCTGGGTCCCCTCACCCTTCCCTCAGGCACTGTCTCCACCATGCAGCGAGTGGCAAGCGCAGCACAGCGCTGAAATCTTCCGCACCTAACACCGCCAGAAAATCAAGTTACCCAGGATATGACCCCTCCATCCACCGACAACGCAACCACTGCTCCGAACCGACGGAATCTGAAGATTTCCCTAGCTATGTTTCTCATCGTGGCAATTGCCATCGGCGGAACCATGGCCTATCGCCAGCATCAGGCGAAGCAGGAGCGGCAAAGACAGGAGGCCGCTGCCATCGCCCAGCGCAATGCCGAACAGGAAATCATCCGCAAGGCTCATGAGTTTTTCGGCAAGGACGATTGGCCACAAGCCGCGCCATGGTGGGAAAAAGCGGCATTGCTCGGAGATGCGCCGTCCCAACGCTACTGGGGGGAGTGCCTGGAAAAAGGGCTGGGCATCGAGGCTCGACCTAAAGAAGCGGTGAAATGGTACACGAAAGCCGCCGACGCGGGCGATGTTGCCGCGACGACCCGTTTGGCAAGCTGTCTGGAGCAGGGCCGAGGCTGTGAGCCGGACCAGGAAGAAGCCAAACGACTCTATCGCAAAGCGGCGGAGGGCGGCTTCGCAGAGGCGCAGTTGGTCATGGGCGAAATGCTGGCGAAGAAAAAAACCGTGGAAAAATCGCTGCAAGAAGCCGTGTCGTGGTATCGGAAGGCGGCGGAGCAAGGCATTCCCCGGGCACAGGCTCTGCTGGGGGAATGTCTGCAAACAGGCAAGGGCACAGCCATTGATCATGCGGAAGCCGTCAAGTGGCTGAAACAGGGAGCGGAAAAAGGAGACCCTCTGGCGCAGCGGCGCTATGGCGTGTGTTTTGCCGAAGGATGGTGCTTTACTAAAGATCCCAAACAGATGATGCAATGGTTTCAACTCGCTGCGGATCAAGGCGACATGACCGCATTATCCAATATGGGCATTCACTACATGGAGGGTAACGGTGTGGCCAAAGATGTCAAAAAAGCAATCGAACTGTTCCGAACCGCCATTGCGGCGAATTCTCCCCATGCCATGGTTTGTATGGGCAGCTATCATGAAAGCGGAACAGGGCTCGAAAAAAATCCAGAAGAAGCCTTTCGCTGGTACTGTAAGGCTGCCGAACTCGGCTCTGAGAGCGGCATGTATGCGAAGGCTCGATGTCTCTATGATGGGATGGGAACTCCCAGGGACTACGAGGCGGCCGCCGACATCTGCGAGGAGCTCGTCAAACTGGGAGATATGAAGGGAATCCACTTAATGGCACGCTCGTATCTCTATGGAAAAGGACGACCGAAGGATATCGAAAAAGGTCTCGCACTCTATGAGCGATCCGCGAAACTGGGCTTCGCCCTGGCACATCGCCATCTGGGCCTTTACTATTCGGACAAGGGCGATATTGCGAAGGCAACCAAGTGGTATGAATCCGGCGCGGAGCTGGGTCATGTCGAATGCCAAAACGAAGCTGGGCGGTCATACGCCTTTGGATGGGGCGTTGCGATCAACTACCAGAAAGCGCGCCACTGGTATGAAAAAGCCATCGCCAATGGTCATAAGACAGCCTCGAACAACCTCGGTATCATCTACCTGCACGGGCAGGGAGTGCCGAAAGACCGGGTCAAGGCAGCGAAGCTCTTTCGATCGGCCGCGGATCATGGCAGCCCCCAAGCGATGGCCAATCTGGCGTTTTGCTACCAACATGGCCATGGTGTGACAGTCGATAGCGCGGAGGCAGTGCGTTTGTATCGCATGGCTGTGGAGATCGGGAACCTGGACTACGCGCACCACAATCTATCCGATATGTTGCTGGCGGGAACAGGAGTGGCGAAAGACGAGGAAAAGGCGGCAGAGGGCTATAAGACCGCGGCAGAAACGGGATTCGGCCCCTCGCAATTGGCCTATGCAAAATGCCTCACCGAAGGGATAGGCGTGGAAAAAAACCTCACCTCCGCCATCGAGTGGTGTGAAAAGGCCGCAAGCCAGGGAGATGCCAAAGCGCAGTTCCAACTCGCCCAAACTCTGCTCATGCTGGACGATGAGACCTCCCACAAGAAGGCCAGGAAACTCATCGATGGCCTCGTCCAGAAAAATCACCCGGGTGCGATGCGCTTGCAGGCGGAACGTTTCACCACCGATCCCGCGAAGGCCATGCAAATGATTCAGAAGGCTGCCGACTTAGGTGACGGCGCGGCCATGGTGGCCATCGGGAATCGATATGCCAACGGCGATGGAGTGGCAAAAAATCCGGCACATGCCGCGGCATGGTATGCCAAGGCGGCAAGGAAGAAGTCACCGGAGGGGCAACTGGCCTACGCAAACTGCTACCGCGATGGATTTGGCGTGCCGCGAAGCCACAAAGAGCGCCTCAAGTGGTTGCTCCTGGCCGCCGAACAAAGGCATGCTCCCGCTCTTGTGCAGATCGGACGCGTGCGTCTCATCAGGGAACCCTTCGATCAAGAATATGCCTTCCAGTGCTTCCGGCAAGCGGCCGAAAAAGACCATGCCGAAGGCCAGTTTGAACTGGGACGCTGTTATGAAAATGGCATCGGTGTGGAAAAAGATCCAACCAGTGCCGTTACATGGTATCGGAAATCGGCACAAGCCGGCTGGGCGGATGGGCAGCTCGCCTATGGCCGTTGCTTGCTGCAAGGCGTGGGCATAGCCCCCTCGAAAGGCCTGGCGAAGGTCTGGCTGGAGAAAGCCGCAAAACAGGGGAAAACGGAGGCCACTGAGTTACTCGCCCAGTGAGATGCGTGGTCGGCCGACTGGGGAAGCATCGTTTTTCACGCCATGAGGGATTCAACAGCACCACCATCTGCTAGAGATTTTGATTGCCAATCCCATCAGCCCTCGTGCATCGTCCGGTCATGGAATCGCAGTCGGATGTGGCGGGAAGAAGGCCGTTGAAATCCCGTGCATCCGCCTGGGCCGGCGGCCTGTCGCGCCTGTTGCTCAGAATCGGAGCCAGCCCTAACGGCATCTCGGTGGGCAGTGTGTTTT
>ERZ1066127.286-NODE-286-length-30504-cov-11.548031_pt1 | contig 30504 bp, 34 predicted proteins | sample MGYA00382774_ERZ1066127 | MGnify/ENA primary metagenome ERZ1066127 (study PRJEB33369, sample SAMEA5778357) | biofilm metagenome | biome: Industrial cooling water; feature: Water cooling tower basin; material: Biofilm | place: United Arab Emirates | collected...
ATTTTGGGATTATGCCAATGTGTCTGCCTGTTTCATTACCTTACAAATCTAATAGGTCTTACCTTTCTTGTTTCGATAGATTTTCCAGAAGTCCAGTCAATGTCAGAACCTATGATGACGTAAATGGGTCTTTTACCCTCATTTCCAGGATAATAACTACCGCTCCAATAACTTCCTTTAATGTCACCGTATCCTTCAGGTAAAATTTTACCAATTGATACTAATTGATCTTTTGAGGGTAAGAACCAGTCGCTGTAGCTATTTATATGAAAGTCTTCACAGCTTTTTACCGCAACTTCCCAAGTTGCCCTTTCCAAATCAAATATTGAAATTATGATATTTTGATAGCTACCTTGTTCATTCTGAAAAGTTACTTCAAATCCTCCGTCCCTGAAGCGTGTAGTTCTACCGAGTGATTTAACTGAATATGAAGTCATTTTTTCGATTTCCGCTATTGTTCGATCTTCTTGCCACGTAAATGAACATATGGTTTCACCGGAACTCGGCAATTTGAAGAAAATGCTGCTTGAATTTGATTCTTGCAATTTTTTCAAGGTTGCATTACCTGCGCCTTTAGAAGCATCTATACCTGAAAAAACTACAAAATTTCGAGCATAATATTCCCAATGAGTATTTAGTGAATTTAATATTTTATAAGATGATTCTTTTCTTAATCTAAATTCGTGCTTCTTTCCTTTGTAAGAAAGATATATTGGATATGTAGGTCTATTTTGGGACTGGAATTTTAGAATTTCTTCATTTGACATAGTGATTGATGAAATCGTGTTGATCAATAAATTTGCAATTGAATCCATAAAATAATTGCATTTAACGTCTACACGAATTGGGATTCTCCAAGTTGTGCCATTTGAATTGGTACTGATGGGATCTCCATTTTGTATTTGGTAGTCAAATGATTGTTGCAAGCCATTATGAATTTGCCCTATCGATTCTACAAGAATGCTTGTTTCTATATTTTCAATTAGTACCTGATTCTTTACTTTTATAGCTAAGTTACCTCCTTGGATTTCTGATATTAGTCCAACTTGAGCTAAATGACTGGCTAAACTATCCAAGGACACAATAGAAATCCCAATTACTATTTGCTCTTCAAAATCAGATCCTACTTTACCTTGATATATTACATCGAAAGATTTTATAATACCATCCGGTATGTTCCATATAGGGATATTAAAACTTGCTGAAGGCGAAAAAAATGTATTGTGGGCAATGTGAATGGCGTTCTTCATTGCAGTCAGCTTATTCAAATTGAAGCTATCATGTCCGCTTCCTGCCGTTATGATTTTAATATCGCCATACCACGAATTAGCACCAATGGAACAAAAGGGTAATGACAAAAACACTACACTAATAGATATTGATTTAATCAATTTCGTGACATTTAGGATCATTGGTATAAGTTTGGTTTATTAGTTGAACATTTAATCTAAAAACAATACTATTTCATTGTCAGTAATTGCTTTTTCCCTACATGAAACGTAAAGGGTGACCGTTACATTTGGTGTCGCAGGGTCAATCGATGATAGTTTTACCTTACCTTTGAAGCCACCAAGGGCCACATAGGATTGCCACATATATTGCTTTCCCGAAATAATTGCTCCTGTTTCATTGAAACGCACTCTGATGCCGCCATCTTTTTGAGTAAATGATTTCCCTATTAGATATACTAAAACGTCGGTATTAGTAGCGAATTCACAATTTTCATCAGCAAGGTAAGTGTTATTTTGCTTATTTGAGCCTGAATTGTCTCTATTTGGTTTTTGACGGGTTTGATAGTTGACGATTGGCTTTACATATTGAACAACTATTTCGGTTGGTACAAATAGATCTAGTTTTAGTCTAAAATTACCATAAAGCTCAAAGATATAACCAGATGGCAAGGGATACACGGTCGATGTGGTGAAACCTAGGTCCTCCCAAGTGCCCATGGAATTATCCGGGGCGATTTGATTGAAATATTCCGCTATTATTTGTTCTATTCGTTCTGGATAGTTGAAAAAAGTTTGAACGTTACTCTCTATCCTCTCACCATTAAGAACGTCTAAACAGATAATGTCGCTGCTATTGTGTACATTATGGTAGTTGTTTGCTTTTATTGAAACAATGTTATCCGTAAATCCTACAATACTGGATGAAAAATCTTCGTCAATATGCGGTTCATATGTGAAGTCATAATTTTCCTCTGATTTAGGGATTAATCCGAAGAAATTTTTTGTATGAAAACAAGGGTGATGGCAGTATTCACAAAGTAAGATTTTACTATAACTGTTAACAAGAGTTTCATTCGCTTGTTTAGTTGTCTCTGAATTACCAAACGAATCAAAAAACAATAGATTGGCATTGAATGTGTGTCTAATACTTTCTGAGTGGTAAGATTTATAATTTGATTTGAATTGATCGAATATAAATTTGTTCTTTAATTCAACTGAAGATTCTTTACTACTGATTAAATCATCAACTTTCAAAATCAAATTATCGGATGAAATAATGCCCGATACCGATTTGGGTCTTTGCTCTTGGTCGTACAACAATGATAAAAGGTCATGGAATTCTCCTTTGAACACCCCGTTTTCTGAAATTTCTGAATTCAAAATCATCATTCTTTTTTCTTCTGATGACACAAGTTTAATTTCAATTGATGAACCTTTCCTTAGCACAAAGGCATCGTAGTTGATTCCATTAGAAACTTCTGAAAAATATGCTAAAAATTCCTCTTTTAAGTCAATTTTAGAAAACTCAACACTTGCTTTTTCCTTAAACTCATTGCTGCTGTGATTTGGTTTGCATGAAGTAACGATTAAAAGAACAATCCCTAGGTGAATTAGTTTGGTTAAACGCATAGTTCTATATTTGGTTTACGATGTATTTTAGCCAGTGTCAATATAAATATCTTTTATAATATCTCAAGTTTTTTAATGCTTTGATTGTCTCTTTACGCAGATAATCTGGGCTTTTTACAAGTTCTTCAGTCCAATTTATCTCTATTGTATGCTCTCCTTTCAAGCCAACAGCATAATTTATCCGACTGTATGATTGATCGTGATTATTTTGAAATTCCTTATAGTTAGTTTCGTAAAGCGCTTTTAGTATTCCTGCCATCCAATCATAAGATATTTCCTCGGGAATCATGTTGTGCTGAATATAAAAAAGCTCCTCACTGGTTAGATTCAAATAATTTCTGTATTCCACACTTGTCACTGCTAATTCGCTGGACTTCAATTTTTCTACATCTTCGAGCATAGATGAATACCTTTCCATGCAGCTCGTTACAGCAGACTGTTGCATATACATTCTTGAAGTTCTAAAGTCATTGTAGGCAATCAATAAGCCTAGTACAAGAACAATATTAGCGATATAAGATAATGTTTTTAGCATATTGGTGAATGGCTCCATTTTCATTGTATAAATTTTAGGTGTACATTTAATTAATCCACCAATCTCCTCAGCGCCTCCTCCAACTGTGCAATCTTACTCTCAGCATCCGCCTGCTTCTTGCGCTCATTTTCGAGTACGGCAGCAGGGGCACCAGCCACAAACTTTTCGTTGCTGAGCTTCTTCATCACCGAGTTTAAAAAACCTTGCTGGTACACCAGCTCTTTCTGTAACTTTTCTCTTTCGGCTTCCACGTCGATCTCGAGCTTGAGGTCGAGGAAACACTCGTCGGTGCGCACCAGGAAGGAGGCCAAACCCGCGGGTTTTTCGTTCACATAATGCACCTTTTCTACACCCGCCAGCTTGCAAACAATGGCTTCGAACTCCTGGTAAATGGGATTGGTGCTGGTGAGGTACAACTCCACCAAACTCTTTACCGGAACCTGCTTTTGGTTGCGCACGTTGCGGATCTCTGAGATGAGTTCCTGTACCTTGCTGCTTTCATTCAGGTAGGCTTCGTTAATGGCTTCTCCTTTAGGATATTGTGCCAGGCAAAGGAATTCATCCTGCTTGCGGTTCAGATCAATTTCGTGCCACAATTCTTCGGTGATGAAGGGCATTACCGGGTGCAGCAAGCCCATCAATTGGTCGAAATAGGCGATGGTGGCTTCGTAAGTAGCCCGGTCGATGGGTTGGCCATAAGCCGGCTTGATCATTTCGAGGTACCAACTGCAGAAGTCGTCCCAAATGAGCTTGTAAAGGCTGCGGATCATCTCCGACAAACGGTAGCTGTCGTAGGCCTTTTCAATTTCGGCAATGCCGGCTTTCAAACGCTCACCGAACCAAACGATGGCCGGATTTTGAGCATCGCCTTCAACCACTTCCCAGCCCTTGATGAGGCGGAATGCATTCCAGATTTTGTTGGCAAAGTTGCGGCCTTGCTCAATGAGGCTGATGTCGAACAATAAATCGTTGCCGGCCGGCGAGCTGAACAACATGCCCATGCGCACGCTGTCGGCACCGTATTCGGCAATGAGGTCGAGCGGGTCGGGACTGTTGCCCAACGATTTCGACATTTTGCGGCCTTGCTTGTCGCGCACGATGCCGGTGAGGTAAACGTCCTTGAACGGAATTTCGCCCATGTATTCATGTCCGGCTATGATCATGCGGGCCACCCAGAAAAACAGGATTTCGGGGGCCGTAACCAGTACCGCAGTAGGGTAGTAGTAGCGCAAATCGGCATTGGCTTCGGCTGGCGATTTGCGGATGATTTCGTGGTCGAATACGGTGAGTGGCCACAACCAGCTTGAGAACCAGGTGTCGAGTACGTCGTCGTCTTGCTTCAGTTCGGCGGCTTGGTGCTTGCCTCCACTTTGGGCAGCGGCTTCTTCGGCGGTGCGGGCAACGTAAATGCTTCCGTCGGGCGCGTACCAGGCCGGAATGCGATGGCCCCACCACAGCTGGCGCGAGATACACCAGTCGCGCACATTTTCCATCCAGTGGCGGTAGGTGTTGATGAACTTATCGGGAATGAGGCGGATGTCGCCCTGCATCACATACTCCAAGGCGGGCTTGGTGATTTCATCCATTTTCACAAACCACTGCATGCTCAAACGCGGCTCAATCACCGCATTGGTGCGCTCGCTGTGGCCTACATTGCTTTTGTAATCTTCGGCTTTCACCAAATTGCCGCTTTCTTCGAGCAGCTTGGCAATCTTTTTCCGGGCAATAAAGCGGTCTTCGCCCACCAAAATCTGGGCTTTTTCGTTCAGGCTGCCGTTGTCGTTCAAAATATCGATCACGGGCAGATTGTGCTTGATGCCCAGTTCGTAGTCATTCGGGTCATGCGCCGGGGTTACCTTCAAACAGCCCGTACCGAAGTCCATGGCTACATACTCATCCAAAATGATGGGAATGGCGCGGTTGATCAACGGAATATAGGCCTGTTTGCCGTGGAGGTGGCGGAAACGCTCGTCGTCGGGGTGGATGCAAATGGCGCTGTCGGCCATGATGGTCTCAGGACGCACCGTGGCAATGGTCACATAATCGTCGCTGCCCACAATCTGGTAGCGGATGTGGTACATTTTACTGTTCACATCCTTGAAAATCACCTCGTCGTCGGCTACAGCGGTGAGGCCCTGAGGGTCCCAGTTAACCATGCGCATGCCACGGTAGATATAGCCTTTTTTATACAGATCAATAAATACGTCGATCACCGCTTCGCTCAAGCCGGGGTCCATGGTGAAGGCAGTGCGGTTCCAGTCGAGCGAGGCGCCCAGCTTTTTAAGCTGCTCGAGGATAATGCCGCCGTACTTTTCTTTCCATTCCCAAGCGTATTCGAGGAATTTTTCGCGGCCGATGTCGTTTTTATCGATGCCTTTTTCTTTGAGCATGGCCACCACCTTGGCTTCGGTGGCAATGGAGGCATGGTCGGTACCAGGCACCCAGCAAGCATTTTTGCCTTGCATCCGGGCCCGGCGGATGAGCACATCCTGGATGGTGTTGTTGAGCATATGCCCCATGTGCAAGACCCCGGTAACGTTGGGTGGGGGAATCACAATGGTATAGGGTTCGCGTTCGTCGGGCGTGGCGTGAAAACATCCTGCCTGCATCCAGCGTTCATACCAGGTCGATTCAATTCCTTCGGGGGCGTATTTGGTGGCAATACTCATGGCTCGTGCTAAAAATAAGCTGCAAAAATACAGCTCTCTGCTGGAAATGCTGAAGTCAGGTAGTATTTTTCGGTCGTGTTGATGCGGATGTTGCCAGAAGTTGTAAAAGGAACCTTTCGTTCAAAGTATTTTTTCTTTCCAGCCTGCATTCTGCTGGGATGGTGGGGTGTGGTGCAGTGTCAATCGCAAGGTGCGGCCGACGACGAAGCCCGTGCTTTTGGCGCCCAATACCAAAACTTGCACGACTCGGTGCAATACCTGGGCAAGGAGGCCTGCCGCTCGTGCCATGCCGATATTTACGACAGCTTTTTGCAAACGGGCATGGGCCGTTCGTTTGGTGAGGCTACGTTGACCCGCTCTAAAGCCGATTGGCAGGGCAAACATGTGATTTACGACGAGCAGCTCGACCTTTACTACCAGCCTTTTACGGCCGACAGCGCCCTGTACATCCGCGAATTCCGCCTCGAAGGCCGCGATACGGTACACAACCGGGTAGAGCGCATCAGCTACATTGTGGGTTCGGGCCAACACACCAACAGCCACCTGATCAACATCAATGGCTATGTGTACCAGTTGCCGTTGACCTATTACACCCAGGAAGGACGCTGGGATTTGCCGCCGGGCTTCGAAAAGGGCAACAACAGCCGCTTTGCACGCACCATCCAAACCGAGTGCATGACCTGCCACAATGCCTACCCAACACAAGTGGCTGGTTCGGAACACAAATACCACAAAATCCAGGAAGGCATCGATTGCGAACGCTGCCATGGTCCGGGTAGCCTGCACGTACAAGAAAAACTGGCCGGTAAAATCGTCGACACTTCTAAAGGCCCCGATTTCAGCATTGTGAATCCACGCCGTTTGCCAGTAACCTTGCAAATGAGCATCTGCCAGCGTTGTCACATGCAAGGCAATGCAGTGTTGAAGCCGGGCAAAGACTTTTTCGATTTTAAACCAGGCATGCTGCTGCACGATGTGGTGAGTGTGTATCTGCCGCGTTACGAGGGCGACCAATCGAGCTTCACCATGGCCTCGCACCCCGACCGGATGATGCAATCAGCTTGTTTCAAAAAATCAGGCGAACAATTGAGCTGTATCAGCTGCCACAATCCACACAAGAGCATAGAAGTCACCCCCTCGGTGCATTACAACAACGCATGTGGTCAGTGCCATACCCAAAAAGACCCTTGCAGCCTGCCCATGGCCAAGCGCCTTACTGCGCAAAACAACTGTGTAAGCTGCCACATGCCTAAGTCGGGCACCAGCGACATTCCGCACGTAACCATCACCGACCACTGGATCCGCAAGCCCGAAACTGAAAAGTCAAAGGCACAGCGGGTTTTTGCCGGCTTGGCCAGCATCAATGAAAAGCGCCCTGATGCTTTGACTACCGCCACAGCATGGCTGCAATATTTCGAGCGGTTTGAAAGCAAACGCGTGCATCTCGATTCGGCCGCTTTTTATTTAGAAAAGGCCGAAAGAAAAGCCGATAAGCAAGCCTTTTTTGAGGCAAAGGTTCATTGGCTTTACTTGAAAGGTGATGCGCCGGGCATGGAACGTTGGGTGAAACAGCAAGCCGATGCGGCTGGCAAAGCAACGGGCTGGACCGCCTACCGTATGGCTGAGCTGCTTTTGCAGCGCAACCAACAGGAGCAAGCAGCCTTGTATTTCAGCAAAGCGGTACAAAGCATGCCTTACCAGCTCGATTTTCAATTGAAGCTGGCACTCTCCGATGCACAGGCCCAACGATTAGAGCCAGCCCGCAAGCGCTTGGAAAAATTATTGGAGGAGCAGCCGAAATATGTGTCGGCAATGGCCAATTTGGGTTTTGTGTGTTTGCAGCTAGGCGACGACCAAAGGGCAGAGTATTGGTACCGCAGGGGAATGGCGCTCGATCCCGACAACCAGGCAGCCATCATGAACATGATTGGCTTACATTTGTACCGAGGCAAGAAGGCGGAGGCCAAGAGGATGTTGCTCGATGTATTGAAAAAATATCCAAATCACCAGCAAGCCCGCCATTTGCTGCAATATTTATCTGAAAACGCGTGAGTAAAAAAACTACTCGGAAACCGTCGGTAAAAGGAACCGGCATGTGGCGCAAGGTATTGTGGGCCTTGTTGGGTGTATTGGTCGTATCGGGCTTGTGGCTAGGTTATTCCCTGTACGAAAAGATGTATCGATCGAACGTCGTTACGGAATTACCGGGCGAAGTGGTATATCTCGAAATTCCCACTGGCAGCGAATCGCAAGATGTGCTTTATTTATTGCAGCAAAGCGGCTGGCTGCGCGACATGGCCAGTTTTGAATGGATGGCGCAAAAGGCTGACTATCCGAACAAAGTACTTCCCGGTCGTTATCGTTTAGAGCAGGGCATGAACAACCTCGATGTGGTGAAATTGCTCGCGTCGGGCAGGCAAGAACCGGTAAAGGTGGTCATCAATAAATTCAGAAACCGTTTCGATTTGTTGGGAGCCGTGGGTAGAAAGCTGGAAGCCGATTCACTGATGTTGGCCAAGCTGTTTACCGATGATAACCTGATGCGTCAGCATGGTTTTGACGCCGAGAACTCCTTGGGGCTCATCATCCCCAATACCTACGAATTTTACTGGAATACCGATGCCACGGAGTTTTTGGAGCGCATGGTACAGGAGTCGAATAAATTTTGGACTGCCGAACGCAAGCAACAGGCCAAAGGTTTGGGACTTTCACCGGCTCAAGTCATGATATTGGCGTCGATTGTGGAGGAAGAAACCAACCAGAACGATGAAAAAGGACTGGTTGCCCGGGTTTATTTGAATCGTTTGAACATCAACATGAAATTGCAGGCCGACCCCACGGTTCGCTTTGCGCACAATGATTTCACCATCAAACGCGTAACAGGTAAACACTTGCGGATCCGTTCTCCCTACAATACCTATGCGGTAGAGGGCTTGCCACCTGCACCTATTTGCACTCCCGCCATTACCACCATCGACGCGGTTTTGCAATCGCAGCCGCACGATTACCTGTACTTTTGTGCCAAGGAAGATTTTTCGGGTTACCATCGTTTTGCCAAAACGTATCCTGAGCACCAGAAAAACGCTAAATTGTATCAGCAAGCGCTCGATAAGCGCAACATCAACGGTTAGTATGTTTGTACACAGCACCCTTTACCGCGTTTGTTATGCCGATACCGACCAAATGCAATACATGTACTACGGCAATTATGCCCGTTTGTACGAAATTGGCCGGGTAGAAGCCATGCGCCACTTGGGTTTTTCGTACCGTACTTTCGAAGAAAACGGCATATTGATGCCTGTAATGGACATGCAAGCCAAGTATTTTGCTCCTGCACGTTACGATGATTTGCTGACCATTCGCACCACCGTGTTAGAACTGCCCGCAGCCCGCATCAAATTCAAATATGAGGTGTTGAATGAGCGCTCCGAATTATTAAATGAAGCGTTCACGACTTTGGTCTTTGTGAATGCTACCACCAACCGCCCGATGCGTGCACCGGCAGATTTTATAACCGCACTAGCTCCGCATTTTGCATGAATAGCTACTTCGCCTTGCTTTTGAATTGGAAGCCAATAAAGAGCTTGGTTTTTGTACTCAAGCGCATTCGCTTGGGTAAACAGCACCAAATTCCTTTGTACGATGTGCTGGTTTTTTTCTTTCGAGAAATCAGCAAGCCCGATTTAACCATGCGGGCTTCGGCCATCACCTTCAGTTTTTTTCTGGCACTTTTTCCCGGTACGCTGTTTTTATTTACGCTCATTCCTTACATCCCCATTCAAGATTTGGATGTTATCATTCTCGATTTTTTCAGTGAGGTGATGCCCGAAAATGCTTTTGAGGCCGTAAAAACCACCATTTACGACATTGTGAGCAAGCAGCAGAGTGGATTGTTGTCGTTTGGTATCCTCATGGCGCTTTATTTCAGCACCAATGGCTTAAACGCCTTGATGGAATCGTTCAATAAATCCTACGATATTTTTGAGTCGCGCTCTTTTTTGGTTCAACGGGGCTTGGCATTGATGCTCACCTTGCTTGAGTTTGGCGTCTTGGTGGTAGCTGTGATCCTTATTTTAGGAGGTAGCCTGGCCATTGATATGATGGTAATGTACGGACTGATCAGCGGTGATTTTGTGGCAATCCTATTTTTGGCTTTGGAGTGGGTCATCATTTTGGCACTGATTTACATCGGTATTTCGCTTTTGTACTATTTCGGCCCTGCTGTTGCCAAGCGCTGGAAGTTTTTTAGCATAGGCTCAGTGGTTGCCACTATGCTATTTGTGATTACCTCCACGGCTTTTTCGTATTACATCAACCACTTTGGCAACTACAACAAATTGTATGGCTCCATCGGCACCCTCATTGTGGTGATGTTGTGGATGTATTTAAACGCATTCATCATTCTTATCGGCTTTGAGCTGAATGCCGCCATTTACATCAATCGCAAACTGGTGATGGAAGCACGACAAAGAGAAGCACAAGAAGAAAATACCGATTTCCATGATTAAAGGTCAATATTTTGACCTAAAAGTTGCGGCTATTCAGAATGCTTATATCTTTGCACCACTATTCCGAGCCCAGGTGGTGAAATTGGTAGACACGCTACTTTGAGGGGGTAGTGGGAGTATTCCTGTGCTGGTTCGAGTCCAGTCCTGGGCACCAAACCCGAAATGCGCCTCAAAAACGCATTTCGGGACATAAACGGGACACAAATACACATTCTTTCTTGGCCACCGACTACAAACTTGCGAAGCTTGCGGATAGGGGAGGTGACCTCACCAAGGAGTGGTACATCTACTACTGGTTCCGTAATCCTGACACATCAGAGCTCGAGCGCATCCGTATCAAAGGAGGTATCAATCAGGAAAAAACAGCGGCCGCGCGCACGCGTGTTGCGAAGGCACTCATGAGCGCACTCAACAAGATGCTGCAAGCAGGCTGGAGCCCTTGGACGAGCGAATACCACGTGCCCGGTAACCTTACTATTTCAGCTGCTTTTGAGCTTGCCTTGCGCCACAAAGAAGGCACAGTGAGCAAGAAGACGCACAGCGAGTACCGCATTGCCTGGAATAAGCTGAAAGCATTTCTGGAGTCGAAAAAATTGCAGCACTTTCCGGCCAGCACCTTAACCGACCGGCACATCCTGCAGCTGCGCGATCAGCTGGTGGCCAAGGGACTTGCGGCCAAAACCATCAACACCGGCATCACCCATTTGCGCACCCTTTGGGGTGTGCTGCTGGACCACCAAGAAGTGAAGGTGAATATTTTTACCCGCGTAAAAGACTTGCGCGAAGTAGAAGGCAATAAGAATGTGCCATTGACTGATGAAGAGCTGGCCAAGGTAAGCGCTCACTTACAGACCAAGCACCCAGGGCTGCTGCTGCTTTGCCGCTTTATCTATGGCTCAGCTGTGCGACCACTAGAATGCCTGGGCATTCGAAGGAAGCATATCGATTTTGATTTGGGCATTCTCAAATTACCGGGTACCATCAGCAAAAACAACCGCACACAAGTGGTTGATTTACCTGAGCAGCTGCTTGAAATGTTGCGCGCCATCGGCTTTGACAAAGCCGATCCTGAGCTGCTGCTTTTTACCACCAACAAGCTGGTGCCAGGCACCAAGGTAACGCACCGTAACCGGGTGAGCGATTTGTGGAAGCAGCTGGTCAGGGTAGAGCTGGGCATCGATAAAGACATGTACAGCCTGAAACACAAAGGCGCAATCGATTTGGTAAACGCGAATGTCGACATCAAAAAGATACAGGTATACATGCGCCACAGCTCACTGCAGATAACTGATCAGTACCTGCGCACGCTCACTGGCCAGCGGCTTGAGGCAGTAAGGAATAGACAATTGGCTCTGTAAAAAAAAATGCCTCGCATGTTGCGGGGCATTTGTGCTTTAGACTTAGGCAACCTACTTAGGGAGGATGCCCGGTTCTAAAAATGATGGCGGTTAAGGTTGCGGCCACCACGCTACCAGTGATGATGGCCACATTGCGCTGCCTCCGGAAATGATTGGCCCGGCCGGCGTAATAGCCCTGTATGGCTGTGCTTGCACTCAGCCGCTTGTCCTTCATGTAAATAAGTTGCGCTTGCTGGGTGATGGTGTTTGAGTCGGCGGTGGCCCGCTTGGTTGCTTGGTACCGGTACTGCTCCAGCAGATCCAAGCGCACCTGCAGCAGTGTGCGTTCGGTACGCAGGCTGTCAAGCTCCAGCAGATCGATGGCCACCTGGCGCGCTTGCCAGGTTGGCATGCAGTAAGGCGTATCAGCGGGGCTGGTACCTGGTTGCGAAAAAGCTGTCGAGCTCAGCAGCACCAGCCACAGCCATTTTATTGCGTTGCGCATTGCGTTGCGGGGTTAAGCGATTAAACGAATCGATGGCCAGCTGGCTTTGCGCCAGCAGCTCGTTGGTAACATGCACCTGAAGCTGCCAAAAAAAGGCTTCTTCTTGGCTTGCTTCTATGGCCACCACCAGGCTATCTGATTTGTGCTGCAGCCGATCCATTTCGGCATGCAGCGCTTCAATGTCAACCAGTGGTGCAGCATCTACCTTTGCTTTGCGATAGCCAGCCGCAAAGCCAATGGCCAGCAGCATCAAGGTGTAAAGCACGATGCCGCCTCTCATGGCGGTGATAAATAGATCTTTGTTCATGGCCGGGCCTCCCTCATCAAGTGCTCGGCCATCCAGCCCATGGTACCATTGGCACGTTGCAGATATAACCATCCTGGAACCTGAGCAATAAACTGCAGCTGCTCACCAGCTGGTACCGTGGCCAGCACCCTGAAGCTGGTGCCAGCGCCTTCGCGCAGGTTCACGTTAGAAGCGCTGCTGAAGATGCGTTTGGCCGCGCTGCTGCTCTTAAAGCCTATTTCTTTGAGCCAACCTTGTACACTGAAGCTAGGGCAGGCCTTGGTCCACTCGCTCGGCTCGATGATGCCGTTGCGGTTCTTGTCGGGGCTAAAATCGCGGTGGCCAACAATGGCAGCCTCGGGGTGCATTTGATGGCATTCGTACACCAGCTGCTCCAATGCCTTGCGCTGTGCGGTGGTGCGGGTATCGACAATGCGGCCACGATCATCAACGCCGCCTGTGTAACTCAGGTGAATGGCATCGCGGTTATGGCCCTCAACTCCGTTGGAAATGGTGTTATAGTCGGCCAGCTGATGCACCGTACCATTTGCAGCCACCAGCCGGTGGTAACCAGGATTGCGCCAGCGCAGCACATTGCGCCAGTGCGCCTGAATGCTGGCCAGGGTTTGGTTTTGTGGTCCACCGGTACAGTGGAGCACTATGAAGTTAACCTTGCGCATCGTTCACGTCCTCCATTTTACCAGTGTCTTGAAAACGCTGTAGCTTCTTACGGAACCATGCAGGTACAATGCCGGGGTGAATGTCATCAAGGTTGGTGATAATGCTCAATGCCTCCCTGGTCACCAGCACTGCATAACCCACTTGCTCTACCCACTTGAAAAGATATTGGGCCGTGGGATCTTTGGTCCAGTGGGTAAGCACGTGAATCACACTGAGGTACACTAAGTACACAATCACCTTCTTGACTATTTTGTAAAAGGCATGGTGACTAATGGTGCCAGCAATAAAGTGCTTCGCGAATCCGGTAAAAGTGTCCAGCCCCATAAGCACCAATAGGAAAAACAGGAATTGCCAATCGGCGAAAATGTAGCGCTCAACCACCATGATCAATGGCTGAAGCACGACACCCACCAGCAAAAATTTGGGAGAGTAAAACCATTCCCATTCGTGCAGCCTATTCCACATCATTGCCTCCCACGCCAGCCCAGCGCACTTTAGGGTTAGACACTGCTATCTCCAGGTCACCGAAATCAAACGGCTCAGCACCACGGCTCACAGCGTTTGCATGGTAGCCCGGGTGGTAGCTAATTACTTCGCCCGTTTCTTCGTTGATTTCTTGGGGCCATGTATTTAAAAATACCAGCTCAACCTGCTGACCGTTGGCTTCAGTCAGTAAGTGATGTGCTTGGCCATCCCAAGCAATGCCTTTGGCTTGCAGGGCTTCTTGCATGGCAGCATCTGAAGCTGCATGCAAGGTGTGTGCATTCAATTGTACGGTCATGGTGTTAAGCAGTTAAAGCGTTCAAATCACTGTCAGTAGGAGCGGCGTTGTAGCCCAGCATTTCATATGCTTCGAGCAAGCCAGTTCCGGTATAGCGCAGCTGATCTACAGCACCTAGCGAACCGTTCACAGTAGCCAGTATAGTACCGCCTTGGCTTATACGCACGTTCGTGCCGTTCCATGCCACGGCTATTTTCTTACCAGCATTGTAGGCCGATGATGCGCTCAACGTTGGTAGATTAACCAGGTACTGGTTGGCTACACCATTCGCAATGAAGCGTACCACTTCGGTGTTATTGGCCAAGCGCAGGGTAAGCACTGCATCACCAGCGTTGTTGCTAACCATGCGTTCTAAGTCAATGAAGAAGCAGCCTTCATTTGCCGTGAAAACATCACTTTGAAGGTCATCAATTGGAAACTGCGACACTGCTCTAGCACCATCAGTAAACGAGCTAGGAAAACGCCCTTCAACAACCATACTGCCCCATGCATAAACACCTGAAGAACCATTTCCTATACTGACACGGTCAGGAAAGTAATAACGAATTCGCGGTGAAGTTGCCCCGGACCCGGCATTTATGGTAAAGTAAACGTAAACAAAATTGCCATCCGTTAGAACATTTACATCTAATGGCGCACCGCCGTAAGTTGTAAATGAGTTGTCTAAAAGATTTATTGTCAACCCTATTTCGGCACCTGAATATATAACCAGGCCGATTGAGGCGGTGTTTAATTCTGCCACTCGAAAATATGTCATTACAGTGTAAAGGTTGTTTTCTATAAGCGGCAAAAATTGCACAAGTGTAGCCGTCACGCCATTATCAGCAATTAGCTTGCTTGCGCCGTTGGCTCCTGTTGGGTCTGTTATTGCGTTAGGAGTTATGTTTAATCCTGTTTTCACCCAATTGACGCTAGTGTAATCATTTGGACTATTCACTAGGTTTACAACAGCTGGTTCAAATAAAAATGCTGGCAACTGATTTCCGGGAGAATAATTTATCAACGGAACATCCACCGCCTGAGACACTAGCACACCAGAAGAATTTCGTCGGTAAGCTGCTGAGTTGCGGGTGAAGGGCGGATCAGCAGCTCCACTTACTGGCTTTAATGCGTAAATTTTGCCTGCCTTGTAGCCACCAGCGGCGTTGAGCACCAGGGTGGCACTGTCATATTTATTGGCTCCCATGTTGTTTGGAATTTTTAAACGGTTTACGGATGTGATTAAAGCATTGCCATCAGCAACAGCGCCACCATCAGCGGCCACGCGTTGGAGGTATGCAGCTGCATCATCGGTGCGGGTTGCACCGGGCATGTTAATTGGGCTGAGGCTGTTGGGTATGATCATACAGGTAGTTTGACTTTTATGTAATAGGCACCGGCATCGTCGCTTTCGAGGTATGCTTCTAAATCGGCTACGTAGCCAATGTCCAAGTCTTGCAGAACCAGTTTTTTTGCCACGGTTAAATCGCGACCCACAGTTACATCACCCGTGGTGCTGACAGTACCGGCATTCACAGATCCACTGGCTGTGACATCATTCGCACTTACATCGCCATCAGCAGTAATGTTTCCAGTGGACGCATCTATGGTTACTTTGGTTCCTGCCTTGAGCGCTACAGATGCTTGCAGTTCGTCACCGCTTACATTGCCGCCAGCAGCCATATTTCCATCGGCCGAAATGTTGCCTGTGGCAGCATCGATGGTTGCCTTTGTGCCTGCCTTCACAGCTACAGCTGCCACCAATTCATCACCACTCACATTGCCAGCTGCTGCTACATCACCGCTTGTATTGATGGCGCCTGTGGTGCCATCAATTTGTACTTCGGTACCAGCTTCGAGCACGCTGCCCTTTACTGTGCCTATTGAAGTAAGAGCCCCAGTAGACGTGTTGATTTGCACCGGACTGGCACCATCGCCAATACCGCCTGTTGATACAGGCAAGCCCGCCAGGGTGCCGCTGTCAATCTTTTTGATCATGCGGGCTACACGGCGGCCGGTAAAAGCAATGGCAGCTCCTGCAGCAATGTCTGGCAGGGTTACACTTGAAATGCTTATAGTTGTTGCAGCTGCTGCCACTGCAGCTGTTAGCGTTACCTGGTGCAGCTGGCCAGTGGCAGTATCAACAATTACCAGCTGATCACCGGCCTGCAAGTATGCTTCACCCAAAGCAGTAATACTGATGCTGGTGGTGGTACCGGCTGGTATGTCGGCGGTGATTTCGGTTATCCGAAAAGTGCGCAGCAAATCAAAACCAAACTGCTGGGCATTATTAAGCACCAGGTAAGTGTCATCACCAGGTTCGTTGATAGCTGGCACCACCGCACGTGGATCAAACGGTGGCTTTGGCTTGCTGTTGGTAGTAATGCCGGTTGATACATTGGCCACTTCGAACCAGGTACCGCGCCACTCATCGAGCGAGGCTATTAAATTAACGCCGTTAAAAATGTAGGCTTTTCCTCCACGCACTATGCGCTTGCGCAGGCTGATACCATCCGTGCCCTGAATGAACCAGGCATCTATTTTTTGCACAGCCACTTGCTGGCCAGCCAATATTTCACGGGCATGCAGGCGGCTGATGTCTTCATAGGCAGCATCGGGGTTGCGTTGCCAGCCACCTGCCAGCTGCACAGTGCGCTGATCACCGAGAGTAGGGGTGCGTGGACAAAGTAAACTACCAGGTGCGAGCAACAAAGGAGCATCACCGAGCAGCATATTATCTATGCGATAACTACTCAGGCGCTTGTTGGCATTTTCTGCTGACCACTCAATGACCGTGTTGTCAATTGCATTATTATCAAGCAGGTATATTTCTTCATTGTTTACACTGGCCTCAATGGTTGACGTAGGGAAAGTGGTAACAATGTTGCTTGGACTCACTAAGGCATACGGCTCAATAATTACCTGCAGCGTGCTCTCAATAGGTATGGCTGGTGTAGTGATGCTTAAATTGGTAATGCTTTGAGGCACGCCAGCTTGCGTGAGCGCACGGTCGTACACATGAAAGTAACCAGCTGTGTTGCTCCATTGAGCTTCCTCGGGCCGCCAATTGTATCGGTTTGAGCTTGAGGCTGGATCTCCATTCACCAGGTACTTGGCGGGGGTACCGGTAAGATCATCGAGCAGCACTAGCACGCGGTACCATACCACGGAGTAAACCTGATTAGCACCTTCAATGCGCTGAGCTGTCAATTGGGCCTTGATGTTAAGGGCATATTGACTACCAGCAGGCAGCGACTCTACTTTTACAAATCCGCTCGCATCGCGCACCTGCGCCAGGTTAAGATTGAGCCTGATTTTGTAATCGATTTCTACACTGCTCAAGGGCCTGAAAAAGCGAGTCAGTCCACCACCACCGCGGCGGTTGGTGGAGCTGTTGCTCATTTGATTGCGGTTTTCGTTTACAATGGTGTATTTGAGGGTGCCACTGGGGTAATAAACCCGGGTGGTAATGTTGGCTTGCTCATAGTTTGCCACCTGATCGATGTTGTAGCAGCCATCGGCCCAGTAAATGCGAGCACCCATGCGCGTTACAGATTGGGTAAGCATTTCGGCCACGGTGAAAGTGATGTCACTTTGTGCGCCTCGGCTCAGATCCTCATAAATACTAAGCTCGTTGAAAAGCGTTTTTTCCAGTGGGTCAAAACCAAAGGCACCAGGAGTGCCTTCGCGCAGCTCCACGCTATCAGGGTAAGCTGCCAGGAGCTGTGCATCGCTGCCAACAAAGGTGCCGCCATCGGCAAGCACTCGGGCACGCATGGCTTGCACCAAGGCGCTAAAACTTTCGTTCAGTTCAATGGCCTGCATAGTCTGTATTTGCGTGCGCAGTTGGACCACTGTACCAGGCAAGCTGCCACCATCGGCCAGTACGCGGGCCTCATGCGCGGCTGCTAAATCCCACTCACCAGCATTTTGCGGGTACCAGTGTATGGCGGTTTTGAGGTAGCTGGCATCGGCTCCAAAATAATCTTGAATGCCGGTGTAGCTAAGGCAATTAAAAATCGCTTGCTTGAGCGTTATCAGGTTTATGGTAAATGGGGTAAGGGTAAGCTCATACTCCATATCCAAAGATGCCAGCAGATCGCTGGCAGTGATGGTGGCGTAAAACGGAAAGCCTGCATCTTCTATCTCTACCAAATCGGGTGCTACTTGGCCAGCCCAGTAAAATAAACCGGCACGGTAAACCACCAACTGAAAGCGTTTTTCTTCGCTGTTGGCAATGTCGGTGAGAATGTTTTCAAGGGGGTTGCTATCAACCAGGTAAGTAAATGAACAGCTGCTACCCATGATGGGCTGGTAGCGTTCGCTATCTGCCTCACCCACCGAAATTACGCAGCCATCGGTATTAGTTTGGGCTTCAACAGCAGCACCGGTGTAGAGCTGGTCGTGCAGCTCTACCCGGTATTCGGTACCATTTTGTGAAACAAAAGTGCTTGTTAACCGTGCCGCCATCCTAAAACCTATGAGCACTAAAATTGGCTAAAGTAAGCCGGATGGTTGTGGACGTTTGTCCATTTGTGCATCAGCTTCTACCACGGCCGCTGGTGCGGTTCAAACGGTAGGCTGTGCGGTCGTTGCTGATGTAAATGTCGGTGCCACTCAAGCGGCCGTACAGCTGCTGGCTGCCACCACCAGCATCGGCTATCATACCTTTCAGTTTGCTCACTGGTAGGATGGCCTCCGGATCGCGGCGCGCATTGGGGTTATCACCCACCATGGCGAGCATAGGACCAGTGACTAAACCACCATTGGCAAAAGCGGGAATGCCACCCATGCCTTGCGCTCGACGCTCTGCTGATCCACGAAGTGCACCGGCAAAGGTTAAAGCAGCCACACCCGCTGCTATACTTGCATAGGGACTTAAAAATAACTTACTCAAAGCACCTTCAATCAGTCCTTTGTAGATGGCTGTCTTACCCAAGTTTTCAAGCAAGTTTGCCAGCTGGTTGTTGATGTTTCGAAATACATCTTCTATGCTAGTCATTCCGCTCAATGACTGAGTAAAGCCCATAATTGTATCACCGAGCATATTTGAAAAAGCCATTTCGGTACTGCGCTCCATGTCGCTTAAAACCTCTTTCCATCGCTTTGACCAATCATCAATATCACCTTCTAGCTCAACAAGCGCTGGCTTCCATTGAGTCAGGGTCTTACTGATTTCCCCGAGTTTCGTCATCTCAGTATTGAGTGATTTTACCGCAGTTGTAGCAGAAACAGCACTGTTTTCAATAACAGCGAGCGGATTATTTGCCCCTTTGAAAAGGTTGGTGATTGGAGCCATCAAATCATCAAAGCTTTGCTTCAATAAATCCAGCGGATTTTTGATGTCATCAGGAAGCAGAAAAGGCATCTTGTAGTTTTGAACTTTCACCATCCAGGCAGCCATATCGGCATCCATCTTGTCGAGCGTAGCTTTCCAGTTGGTACTAGCCACGTTGCCCATCAGGTTAAAGATAGCCATCGATGCATCAGCTTGGCCTGCCTTGAGCAGCGATAAGGCAGTGAAGAAAAGCTGTGTTTCTTGAATGGCTGTTTTTAAACTAAACACAGCGATTTCGCGCATGGCTATGAAACCTTGGCCAATGCCAATAACGCTTTGCCTGATCTTCTCATTGGTTTCCCAAAAGTAAGCCAGGTCAATGCTGATGGCGCTGATGCTGTTTTGCACGATGTCCCAGCCGTAAGCCATTACTGCCAAGGCACCACCAATGGCCAATGCACCAGCCAGCAAAGGGGCTTGCGCCAATGAGAGCGAAGCAAAGGCAGGCACCAGGACTTTACTAATAACACTTGCGGCCGTGCTGGCCATGGTTGCAATACCCGACAATGCACTGAGTAGAATAGGGGAGGCAGCCACGAGCGCTGTAATTTTTACAGCCGTTTCTTTTTGCTCATCGCTGAGCGAACGAAAAGATGCTGCTACATTCCGCACTACCTCGGCCACCTTTTGAAATACAGGCATCATGATTTGACCTATTTCCATGGTGAGATTTTTAAGGTCGTTCATGGTCTTTTGATAGGTGAGCAAATCACCTTGAGCGGCCGTGCGAAAACCATCGTTGACAATGCCCTGCACGTTTTGCAGGTTTGCCAGTACATCGGTATAACTGGCAGCCTGGGCACCAGCAGTTCCCAGGGCATTGGCCAAACCCTCAACCGATGGCATCATGCGGCCGAGGCTTTCTACATTGCCATTGGTAAGCGCCATCATTTGCTGCAGCACCGCTGCCAGGCCTTCTGATTTGAGCTTGTTGCGCAGATCATCAAATGTCAACCCATACTTGCCAAGCTCTTCTTGTGCTTCTTGTGTGGGCTTCAGTATGCCAGCCAGTACCGCCTTGAGCGAAGTAACAGCCTCAGCTGCGCTGATACCCAAACGCGTAAAGACCGCTATGTTGGCACCTACTTCTTCGAAGGTTACACCAAGTGAAGCAGCAATGGGAATAACCTTGCCAATGGCTGGTGCCAGCTCCGATGCTTCAAGGTTACCTTCGCGCACAATACCGGTAAGCAAATCGACTGCCTTTGATGCGCTCATGTTTTCTGATCCATAGGCTTGCATCACCGCTGTAGCTGCACGGGCAACATCGTTTTGAGCACCTAAGCCAATGGTGGTAGCCTTGGCCGATTGGTTGAGCAGATCCAGGGCTTCTTTGCCACGGAGGCCTGCTGAGTAAATGGCAAAAGCCGCCTGAGCAATTTCAGTGCGGCCCTGTCCGGTGGCATCGCTGACACTTTCCACAGCCTTGCGCATGTCGGAAAAGGCAGTGCCGGTAATACCCACGAGTGTATTTATTTTGATGAGCTCGGCTTGGGTTTCACTGGCAAACTTGGCACCAGCCACACTTGCCGCTGCAAATGGCAGGCTCACCGCATTGCGGATCATGTTGGATGTTTGCTGCAGCTTTTGACCGACTTCGGCAAACTGCTTGCTCACCAGGGCCATGTTGCGCTGAAACTCTTTGATTTCAGCACCTACTTTGACGTTAACCGACGCTATGCTCATGGGTATTAATTGAGGAAGTTTTTGATGTCTTTGAGGCTAATTGATTTGCGCTCTTGCTTTTTTTCCCAAGGGAACCTGGCCAGATCCTGTATGCTCAATCGCTTGTTGCGTTCAATGTGCACATTCACCAGCCACCATGTTTGCCAGCGCATTTGCTCCCAGCTGGTTTGCTGCTCTTCAGCTTGCACCTTGGCTTTGCCTTTGATGATGTTGAAAGTTTCGCGGGGTGTAGCCTGGTAAAAATCAACCAGGCTCATGTCGTACATGCCGCACGCCATGGCCTGGTATTCGTCCCAGCTACTGCAGGCTTCTATTTCGTTGCCTGCTCCTTGGGCTTTTTTGATGCATCAGCCTCCTTGCCTTGAAGGTGCTTGGGCATTGCTTCGCCAAAAAGGCGCATCACTTCCAACAAAGCACCAGGCTCGTTAAGCTCTTCGAGCACATCGTCAAAGCTGAGCTCACAGGGCTTGTTGGCCAAGCGTGCGGCATCTTTCAATCCAGCCAAGCACAAGTGCGTGGTTTCTTCGATGCTCATTTTCAGATCACCTTCGAAAAGCGAGCGGCCAGTGGCCTGCTCAAACTCCATCAGCGCACGGTTACCAAAGCGAATGTCATGCACCCCACTTTGTAATTTGATTTGTTGTACCATGGCTTAGTTAAAGGTTACGGCACCGGTGGCACCCAGTTGAACATCGCATTGCACACTTTCTTCTACACCAGCCGAAATGCTCAAGCTGTAGATGTGGGCATCACACACAAGCTCAGGGTCATCTACGTTGGATGTTTTCACCTCGCAGTCGAGCTGCGTGCGGCCGAGAAAGGCAGTGATCAGTTCGTCAACACCATTGGCGCTGTCGAGCTTGTACATGAGCGAGGCATTGAGGTTCACCGAGCGGAGGCCTTCGGCACTTTCTTCAAAGGCACCTGAGTCTTTTGTGGTGATGTCGCGCAGCTCGTGGCTGGCTTCGATGCTTACCTCTACCTGGTCTGCCACTACCACTGGTGAGCCTGCACCGGTATGCAGCTTAAAGCTGCTGGCATTGATTATTCCTGTTGTAACGGGCATTGTATGATCCTCCTAGTTTAAGCGTTGGTTGCTTGGGTGATGGCTCCGGTGAACTTGAAGCTTGCCTCAATGGTGGCATTGTCTTCGGTACCTGAGCTGATATTGAGCGAGGTGATGTGGGCGGTGCCATCCACCGTTTTGTCGCCACTTACCGAGGTACCCACTTTGAGCGCCACCGTACTGCGACCATTGAAGGCAGCCCACAAATCGGCAATGCCCTGCTCAGAGCTGCCAGTGTCGAAACGCAGGTTGCCCTGGATGCTTACCGTGCCACTGAGCAAGCCGGGGCGGCGGGCCTTCCAGCCAGCGCTCGACTTGCTGGTTTGGTCTACCTCGGCAGCGGTAAGATTGATGTCTACATTGGTGCACTCGGCTACGGCCTCGCTACCGATCCTCACCTGAATAAGGGAGGCATTGATAATTCCATTCGTTGGCATGGTTAATTATTTAGAGTTGAACTTTTAACGGCGTTAAAATCGGCCACTTCACCACCATCGTTTTGCACGCGCTGGAGGTATTGGTAGGCACTGATGCTTTCCTGATCAGCTGGGTTTCGGATGATGCGAAAGCGGTAATCATCGGCGAAGTGATGCAAACGTGCATCTTCTTCGTAGAAATCACGCTGCTGGCTGAGGGCCACGCTTTGCACCTGTATGCCAGCTATAGTGAGGCTAATGCGCTCAAGTGTAAAGCGCAGTGCTTCGCGCAGCCGTACCAGGTCATCGTACTTGCTTTGATCGGCAAACATGCTGAACTGGTAGGTAAGGGTGTCGAGCGTGCTGGGGCCATTCTTTACGTTGGTAGGCTCGTTTGTGATGAGCGCATACACAATGGCAGGCAGCTCGTTTTGGTTTTGCGGCCTAATCTTGGGAAAGATGCGATCACCACACAACGAGGCTATGAGGGTGTTGTGCTGCAGCAGCTCTTTGATGGCGTTGCCTGGTATCATGAGGCCCTCCTTTGCAGTTTACGGGCCTCACCGTTGATGATTTCAACGGCTCGCCTGATGATTGCCTTTTGTGCATCGCCACGCTTGCTGGCCACTGATGGGCGCACAAATGGCTGTGCTGGCATCTTACTGGTACCAAACTCAACGAACTGGGCATAGAAGCCATCGAAAGGTGATTTTTTGCCGGTACGTGGACCAACAAACAAATCACCTGAGCGCTTGAATGTAAGGATGGCAAAGGAGCGCTTGAGGTTGCCAGGCTTAAAGGTGCGAACCTTTTGGCCTTTGCCGTTGCCTTTCTTTTGGCCCTTTACGCGGCCAGTGTAGTAGGCATGCTCTTTGGTACCTACTGGTGCCTGCTTGCGGATCTCTTCCAAAATGATGCGCGCACCGGGGCGCAGTGCCTTGCGGCGCTGGCTCACAGTGAAGCTCTTGGCCAGCTTTTCAAAGTTGCTGGCCCCTTGGGTTGATACCGATATGCGCAGGCGGTCGGCCATTACTCAGCAGGCTTTGATTTGTACATGCGAGCAATACCACTGGCCAGGGTAAGGCTGGTGAACTTGCCTACCAGGGTGGTGCCTTGCGGAATGATGGCACTCGCCAGGCTATTACCGGTGGCACCGGTTTCGCTGATGGCTGTGATTTGGGCGGTGGTAACAAAGTGAATGGCATCGGCATTCACCGCATGCGCCACGGTGTCGGTTACGTTTTCAACACCATAGCGGCCCAAGGCTACTTTGAATGCTTCGTCGGCGGTAATTACGCTCATGATTTTACCCTCGTTTTAACTTTTAAATATTGGCGGCGGCCAAGCTCTTCGAGTGCAAGCACATCGTGGAGGCGGCCGTTGTAATCAATCTGATCGGTGTACTGCAGCTGGCGGTACCTCATGGTGAAATACACAATGGCTACTGCTGTATTTTTGTCTGCCTGGTATTCTTCATTGCCAATACCGGGCGCATATTCAACCTTGGCACGGGTGGTGCCCAGGCTTGCCAGTGTTTCGGTTTGCGCACCACTGGCAGTACGCTGGGTTGTCGGCCGCATAATGGTGATGGTGCGGTCGAGCTGGCCCGGATCCATTGCTACCAAAGCCATTGCACACGGTAGTTGCGCAGCAAATATTCGCTGCTGGTGGGCATGCGCTTTACGGTATCATCGCGGTGCTCATAATAGCCGGTAATCATCAGGAGCATGGCTTGCTTGATAGGTTCAGGCACTGAAGCTGCATTGGCATAGCCTGCAGTGTAGCGCACGGTTACATCGTTGTAGTAGCCACGCAGCGAAGGCAGTGTGACGTTCCAGGCAGCACGAATGAGCGAAGGCTCGCGTGCGGTGTCGATGTTGTACTGATCAGTGGCCAGCGTTTGCTCCACACCTGCCACGTCGAAGTATTTCACCGATGCCACTGCAGACACCGGTGTAAAAAATAAAACCAGCCCACCAAATCTGCGCTCGTTGATGTGATCATTCCACCCATCGTAGTATTGTTCAACCACCGTAGGCAGCAGAAAGCGGCCGAGGTATTCTTCTGTGTGTTTGCGTACAGCAGCAATGATGGCATTGATAAGCGCATCATCATCGGTGAATGACGCATCTATCTGCAGGTGCTTTTTGGCTTCTGCAAGCGTCAGCACCTGGGCGGTTGCTGGGGTTATGATTTTGTGTAGCAGCATGTGGTGGACTGGCTATTTGATTATTCGCCTGCTTCAGCAGCCTTTGCAGCGGCAGCAGCTTCGTCTTCTTCGGCAGCCTTAGCAGCGGCAGCAGCTTCTTCAGCAGCCTTAGCTTCTTCTGCAGCCTTAGCTTCTTCTGCAGCCTTGGCAGCGGCTTCTTTTTCGGCCTTGGTTTGTGCAGGTGCTTTGGCTTCGTCTTTCACCACTACACCCAGGGTTTCGAGCTTTTCGAAATGCTCAGAGCTGATGGTGCCTTTATCGCCTGCCAGGTAGCCATAGCCATAGGCTGAACCACCTTTTTTGAAAATCACTTTTACTTGTGCCATGGTATTTTTTTAACGGCGTTAAACTGGTTGATTCAGAAAGTCACCCCCGGCACGCATTCGGCCGGGGGCTTCTTTCCACGTCAAGGAAATGATTACGCGGTCAATGCGTCGAGCATTGCTGCGAATGATTTAGGCTGCAGCACACGTGCATCCACGTAGCTGTTGATGATCATTTCAGTGATGCCGTTTTTGCCCTTGGTGTAAGGGTTAGGCAACACCTGCATGCCACCCCATTGGCCGAGCGCCAAGTGGTCAAAGTTTCCAAAGATGATAGCCGAGCAGATGCTGCTAGCAGTTCCTTTGGTAAGGTTGCCAGGTACCGAGCCAGTAACACCTACACCGTAGTTGTTCACTGGGGTATTAGGGCTCATGCGGTCCCAAATGCGCTCAGCGCTGCCACTTTCAATGGCTGCTGATTTCCAGTAGCCACGCACCTTGTTGTTGGTGAGGTAAGCCAAGCGACCAAAATCAGCGTTGGCAACAGCCACTGCTGTTTCAAGCTCAATCACTTTGGCCCAAGTAGGATTAGCACCGTTGGTACCACCTACCACCGAACCAATGCCCGAGGTTTGCAAAATACCCAAAGGCTTGCCTGAGCCATCGCCATTGATGGCAGCGGTTTGCCAAGCTTGCGCCACAGCATCGAGCAACATGCGCACAACCAGGTTCTGCACATCGATGCTGCTTTGCAACAGCAACTGATTGCTCACATCCACAAATGTGCCCAAGCGGTTTGGCTTGAGGGTGATTTGGGTCATGGTTGGGTTGCTTTCATCGGCATCACCGGTTTCGGTTTCCCAGGTCGCAGCAGCATCGGCATTGCCCACAGGAAAGCTGATGTTGCCTACTAAGCCGGTCAACAAGCGTGCACCCAAACCAGGCAACACCAAGCGGTTACGCAGGTAATCCACCAAGGTACCTACCTCAGTTGCTACAGTGTAACCACCTTCAACGCCAGCTGGCGAACCACCGCCAACAGTCATGTCGCGCTTTTCAGCTCCTTCGTTGCCACGTGCACGCAGCACCGCCAAAGGGATGATAATACCACGGTCCTCAGATTCAATGCTGACCTTAGCGTCACGCATTTCTTTCAAGCCTTCTTGGTGCATCTCAAGCTCAAGGCCTTCGAGGTTACCAGAGGCAGCCATGCGCAGGGCCTTGTTGAAGTCGTAGTTACGCACTTCTTTTGGCAAGCCATCGCTAGCACCACGACGGCCTTGGCGAGCTTGACGCTCGGCAATTTCCTTTTCGTTGGCTTCGAGCTCTTCAGCCAGTGCAATCTTAGAGCGGAGCTCTTTGATTTCACCGAGCAAAGCCTCAGCCTTGGTTTGTTCTTCGGCCGAAAAATCGCGCTTTTCGGTTTCGGCCAGCTGCTGCAAATCGCGCAGCTCTTTCTGTTTTGCTGCGAAACTTTCGCGCAGCTCTTTCAGCTTTTTCATTTGTAAAAAGGGGGGTTAAATTGTTGCTAAATGAATTTTTGATTTGAGCACATGGTTGAGCCTGCGCTGCTCGGGTGAAGGGCGCTCGGCATCGGCTGAGCGCTTGGCCACCGTGGTATCGGCATAGGCAGGGTAGGTGACTGGTGCCACATCGTAGAGGCGCTCCAACTTGGTGATGTAGCGCTTGTCTATTTCGTTTGGCTGTTTGGCATACACCCATTCAGCCGATTTTACGCGGAAGCTGAACGATGACTGCGACACATCACCGGTAAGGATCATATCCTGCAGGTCCTTGGCAAATTGGCGGTCGGGAGTGGTGTAGCGGTACAAAAGGCCTTTTTCGTCAAGCTCCAACTTGAGCGTGCCGCTTGCGCTGCGAGCCAAAACAAAATTGGGGTCATGATTGAAAAGGCAGCGAACATCATCCTTGAGCACATCGTCAAATGCACCGGGAGCAATGCTCTCTTCGTACCAGCCAAGAATGGTGGGAGAGTCGAACAGGGCTGCATAGCCCACAATTTCAACGAGCTCGGTGCCATCTGCAGTGGCACGCTTTTCGGCTTTCACCGGGTTAACCAAAAAACGGCGCTCGGCCTGTTGGTCAATGTTGATGATGTAATCTATCTGAGGCTTGCTCATGGCTTGCGAATTTTGCTTAAGTGGTAATCTTTGGCCGCGCTGGCGGGTATCATGTTTAATGGCACGTATGCTTCGTCACCGCCATCCAATGGGTCCATGTCTTCGAATTCGCGTGCATCGTTGCTTCGAAGTGCTCCCATGCCAAATAGGGCCTTGTACATTTCGGCACGGGCACGGGTATCGCCACGCAGCAGGGCGTTTACGTTTACCTTGAAATAGCGGGTTTGCTTTTCAGCTTCTGTGAGCAGCTTGCGGTTGAATTCTTCCTCAAGCTTGGTAATCCAGGGCATAAGCGTATCGATCACATACTCGATGCTCATGTGCTCCACGTTGTTGTGGGTTGCCCTGGTAAGGTGTGCGATCTTGTGAGGTGGCACACGGAACCAGCGGCAAATTTCTTCGATGCCGATTTCGCGGGTTTCAATGAACTGGGCCTCGTTTGGTGGTACGCCAATACGCTCGTACTTCATGCCTTCTTCAAGGATTGGAGTGTCGTGCGAATTTTTGATGCCACGCTTTTTTTCTACCAAGTCATTTCTTAACCTATCATAGGCCTGTGGGCTAAGTGCATTGGGTACCGTGTAAACACCCTGCAGGTTGGCACCATTGCCAAAAAAGCGAGCACCAAACTCTTGAGCAGCCAAGCTCACACCCATGCTTTCGGCAGCATGGCGCACCACGCTGGTGCCCATTTCGCCGGTGAAGCTCATGCCTTTGATGTGGATCATGTCATCGGAGCTGATGGTGCCCAAGCCAGCCACAACGTAGTATAGGCGGCGGTTGACCTTTTGCACGCTCACATCGCGGGCGTGGTAGATGTCGAGCGTATCTGGAGCACCAAACTCATCGCGGGTGATCACTGCATATCCATTGCCCCACAAAGCAGCAAAGGCAATTAATGCCTGCTTAAACTCCATAGGGTTCATAAGCTCATTGGGTGCCTGGTTTACTAGGTAACTGGCCCGGGCGTTGTAAAGCCGGGTGCGGCGGCCATCTTTTTCTTCAATGAGGTGCATGGGCAACTTGGCCACATCTTCGGCAATGGCGCGCACACACGCGAAAACAGCAGAAAGCTGCAATGCCTTTTGCTCGGTTACGTTAATGCCAGCAGAGCTGCGGCCACCGAGCAGCTGCGTCAGCCAGTCTGCCAGGTTGGAAACACCAGAAGTGGGCAAGCTTGAGCGCTGCTCACTTCCCCACTGGATGCCTGATTTGCTGAAACGTACGATAAAGCCCATAGCCGTGCTGCTGTTGTGCAGGTAAAACTATAGGGATAGGGCGGGATGGTTGTGGACGTTTGTCCATTTGTGCAGCCGGGTGAAAAAGTTTTTATCACTTTTATAAGCGACCGCTATTTCAGAGCATGGACACCATTAAGACCATGCTCGCCAAAGCAGCCCTAGGCTGGTTGCTCGGCTAACTGTTCCCTGAATTAGGGCACGCTGATTTGATTGCCGACCTGGTTTGGCAGATTACGATATAAAATGTCCACCAAAATGAACAGTAGTTCTGGCGAAAAATACCTGTTTTTGAACAAAAGCCAAATGTACTAGAAAATTAAAAGTAGCATCCAGTGTCGTATGGGCTGTTTTTCGATTAATAAATTGATTGTCAAACACCTAACAATCTGTGTAAAACTCTCCAAACCTTGTGGACTTCCACGATAATGGTACAGGTATCTTGGCGCAATCAAATTTTACAAAATGTATACATGACCAAACAAACAAAAAAAGCCGCGCTAGGCGGTACCGTACGCGACTTCTTAATTAAGGCTTTGAAAGCCTTATTCGAGTTGCTCAAAGCTGCAATTCAATCTCCATGGTTTTACCAGTTCCTAAAGGATTTAATTGTCAGCTGCTTCTAATCCATTCAAGGCCCTGGTGTTAGCGCACCGGGGCTTTTGATTTGATGAAACAAACATAGCACTTTTATTATACAGTACCACCCATTAACCACCCGTAAAAACTCCACGAACTTATTAACATAAAAAACCCGCGCTTGCTGAAGGCGCGGGCACGGAGGACAGGCGAAGTCACGCGCCTGTTTGGTTATACTGGTTGGCCCAGTTGTAGGGGTCATTGCTGATTTGGTCGGCCAGTCGTTTCAAAGACTCTTGGCCCTCGGGTGTGCTGGCCACCTGCATTAACTGCTGGCGCAGCTGCTCAAGGTTTTCGCTTGGAGTAGGCTCAGGAACTTCAAAGCGGCCAACTGAAATGGGTTGTTGGTTTTCCATGATGTGAATTTAAGATTATTTTTAACATGATGTATAGGCGCTAAAAATTAGCACCTATACTCAAGTTATGAGAATATCGAAACATCTGTTGTGCTCAGCAATTCCGTTTCACGGTTTGAAAAACCGTCACGAAATGACCTGCGCACTGGCTCTTGATCAAAATCGTTTTCTGGATATTCCAAAACCGTTGGTTCATCCCATTTTTCCTCTGGAACTTCGATGCAGTTTTTTATATCCATATCGTAGCACTCAAGCAGGTATTGACTTGCATTTTTTCTTGAGGATGATTTTACATAATACTGATGCCCCTCTTTAGAGAAGCAAAACACTTTGACTAGGTTGCTCATAGTTATTGGTTGTTTAAAGATTTTCCGGTTTTCACATCAAACACCACCTTATCGCTACTGTCGAAAGTGGTAGCGGTGTAGTGCTTGCAGCAGCCTGATCGGCCGTTGCGCGGTGCGTATTTAGGGCAAAGGCGGCCACATTCATTATCTCCTTTTTCAACGTGCGCATCATGCTCATTACACCAGCCAATGCCGGGCAGTTTTACCGGGTGGCATTCGTATAGCTCTATAGTTTCCCAGCCTTCGTGCCTGGCACCTTGGAGGTGCCAGGAGAGTGGGTAGCATAGTTCGTCAGATAGGCTGGCCACGTAGAGTTTCTTTTTACTCATTGTTCACCTCGTTTATTGCGGATGTACCGCGCCAGCCTTTCAGATTTTTGTTTGCCTTCACGCAGAAACTCAAGCCTGCGAGCCTGGTGTTTGCGGAAGGCATCGTAGCCAGCAAAGAGCCGTTGGCCAATGGCCTCTTCCACCTTTCGCTCAACCGTTTCATAGGCATCTTTAACAGTGGCACATTCACCCAGCTGGCGGTGGTATTCGGCTTCGAAGCCTTCGAAAGTAAGCAGTCGTTTTTCATCGTTGGTAAGCGGCATGGCTGGTTAAATGGTTAAGATTCCCCTGGTTTCATAGACTGATTTTTTATTCACGTTTTCGCGCCGATCTG
>ERZ1066127.287-NODE-287-length-30471-cov-11.725178_pt1 | contig 30471 bp, 21 predicted proteins | sample MGYA00382774_ERZ1066127 | MGnify/ENA primary metagenome ERZ1066127 (study PRJEB33369, sample SAMEA5778357) | biofilm metagenome | biome: Industrial cooling water; feature: Water cooling tower basin; material: Biofilm | place: United Arab Emirates | collected...
CGGCGGGCACTGCTCGCATTGCAAGCACCTTGAGCAAGACCGGAGCAGGCACTCTGACTCTTTCTGCGGCCAATACCTACTCAGGCGGCACTTCTGTCAGTCAGGGCACGCTCACCGTGGCCACGGGCGGCACGCTGGGTGCGGTCACGGGAACTCTGGCCGTCAGCAACAGCAACACCGGTGAAGGCACGGATACCGTGCTGAATCTATCTGCTGCGGCCGATACCACGACGGGCAGCCTGAGCGGCACGATAGCCGTGCCGAGCAGCGGGGTGAACACGGCCACGATCAACACCCAGGCGGGACGCACCTTCACGGTGAACCAAACCGCTGCGGGTAGTTTTGCCGGTGGCATCGCAGGCTCGGGTGATTTTGTGCTGGGTGCATCCAGCACCAATACCCTCACGCTCACGGGGGCGAACACCTATACCGGCACCACCACGGTTGCGGCAGGGACCCTGGCGCTGGTGGGTGGTAGTCAGGCCTCGCCGATCACGGTGAGCTCGGGAGCTTCGCTGAGTTTTGCCATCGGATCTCCCACGACATCCTCCAGTAGTTTCAACGTCACGGCCGGCACGATCAAGGTGACGGGCACGCCCACTCTGGACAGCCATACCTTGATTGCTTCCTCGACCGGCATCACCGGCACGCCCACATTGGATGCGCCGATTTCCGGGTACCTGTTGAAGAAATACGATGACAACAGCCTGCGCCTGATCTCGCTCTATCAAGATTGGGCCGATACCAATGATGCCACCGGAGGACCAGCGGCGGATACGGATGGCGATGGTTACAGCAATCTGATGGAATACGCTTTTGGCACGGATCCCGCTGTCAATTCGCCGGGAAGCATTGCGATCGATGCCGGGGTGGTAACGGCCACGGGTCAACCGATATTGGTCGAAGAGAATGGCGTGTACTATGCGGTGTTCGGACGTCGTACGGATCATGTGGCTGCAGGGCTGACCTACACGGTGCAGTTCACGGCAGGTCTTGATCAGTGGACGGACAGTGTGACGGTACCGACCGTGATCGCCACCGATGGCACGATCGATGCGGTGCGTGTGCCGTTTCCGAATTTTGTGGCTTCACCCAGTGGTCCGAAAAAACCCTATTTCTTCCGTGTGGAAATCGAGAAGTGAAGATCGGCAGACGGGCACAACCGCAGATGATTTCCTGATATGAAATACCCCCCCTTCTCAGCCCCGGTGATTCTAACGCTGGCTTTGCTCTCCCCGGTGTCGGCTGACGTGATTTACAGCAACTTGCAGGACATTGCCATATCGGCGAATTTCGCCGGCGTGTATCTCAATCTGGAGACGGGGAGTTGGAACACGAACATCAACAGTCCGCAGGTTGGCTGGGACATCAATCCGTTTTTCGGAGGATCGGTGATTTGGAACAGTCCGTCGTTTCAGCCGGTGCGCACTGGCACCAGTGAGTTTTCCGCGGTGGAGAATCTGGCGGAGGGCAGTTTGGTGAATGCGTCCAGCACCTACTCCACCTATGTGCAGGAAGCTGGTGGAGAGAACCCTGGCGGCCCCGGTTATGGCATTTCCGAGACGCACATGGGAAATGGTGCCGGACAGTTTGTGGCAGGGCAGGAGGGCTATCTTGGTTTCCGTCTCAACGGCACAGACTACGGCTGGATGCGTGTGGTGTTCACGAACAATACGGGTGGAGCCATGATCAAGGAATGGGCCTACGCGAGCGGTGGCAGTGCGATCGCGGTGGGCAACATCAAACGCGTCGCTGACAATGTGACGTTGGATTCGAGCGCGGGAGAGTTCACGGTGGACTCGGTGATCAGCAACAGCGCTGGGACGACAAATGTGATCAAGACGGGCAGCGGGATCACCACCCTGGCAGCGGCGAACACTTACGCGGGAACAACGACCGTGACGAATGGCACCTTGATCGTGGATGGCAGTGTGGCGAGCACTTCGGCGGTGGTGAACGGATCGTTGGGCGGCAGTGGTGTGTTGACGAATGCGACGTTGAGTGGTGGCGGTTCGATCGATCCCGGCACCGGCGCAGGGATTCTCACAGCGGAAGCGCTGGATCCGGACGGCGGGCTTGATTTCCATTTTCAGTTCAACGTGGCGAACGGGATGCCGACCTGGAGCGCACCCACGGCCAGCGGCAATGATGTGTTGAGGCTGACGGCGGATACGCCTTTCACGCAAGCATTGGGCACGGGGAATGTGATTCATCTCTATCTGAATGTGGCCTCGCTGGGATATGGGGATGAGTTCACCGGAGGTTTTTACACGGATGAGAATGCGGGCTTCCTGAGCATGATCGAGGATGCGACGTTTCAATATTTCATCCAGGATGTGGAAGGCGAGGTTTCCTATCAGAATGTGTCATACCGGTTGTATGACGGGCCGTTCACCTTTGAGCTGGAGACGGTGGCGCAATCCGTTGATTTTGGCGGCGGAGTGATCAGCGGCACGAGCATGCAGTTCACCGTGGTGCCTGAGCCGGGCATGAGCCTGATGGCAGCGAGTTCGTTGTGGCTGGTGCTGCGTCGCCGCAGACAGGCGTGAGAAGGGTGCGGTACGACCGGCCATCGTGCATGATACGGGCTTCATTTTTTTGTGTCATTTTTTTATGACAGATCAAAAATCCCTTGATGGGAGGCAGGTATTGGTGGATTCTGAAGATGCAAAACGAAGCATTCGTATTGCATCGCAAAACCCACTGATATTCTGACAAACGCCGTCCTGGCCCAAATCCCATCGATTATGAAACCCAAGTATAGCCTTGTGCGCGTACGCGCGACCCGTCGTTTTTTCATTCCCACCATTCTTGCCAGTGCGCTTGCCTTGGCTTTGGCGATCAAGCCTGCTCAAGGGCAGTCGTTGTTTTGGGATTCAAATGGAAACACCGGAGGTGCGGGGGCGACTCCTACCGGCACATGGGGCTCGGACAATTTCTGGAGCACGGCTTCGGCAGGCAATGTGGCAACAGTCGCTTGGTCCACCGGTAATGTGGCGGTTTTTTCCGCAGGAACGGATGCCACCTCAGCCTACACGGTGACCTTGAGCGGCACGCAAACGATCGGTGGGCTCACCGTGGAGGAGGGAACTCCGACGATTTCCGGCGGCACTGCCTTGGCGCTGAGTTCGGCGACCACGCCATTTAATATCACGGGCACGGCGACTGTTGCCTCGGCGATCACGGGCACGGGTTTCGGGCTTACCAAGTCGGGTACCGGCACGTTGAATCTAACCGGTGCCAATACCTACACGGGAGCCACGACTGTGTCGGCGGGCACTTTGGTCATGTCCGGTTCGAGCACGACATCGCAAGTGAGTATCAATTCCGGTACCAACACCACCTTACGCATCACCAGCACGACAGCTGCGGGATCTGGCGTCTTGAATACGAGTACGGGAGCGACAACGCCTCGCATCGAGTTCAGGATCGACGGCGGCGGCACCATCGCGCTGCCAAATGCATTGGGAGGAAACAGCGGGCTGACGACCAACATTGATGTCAATAACAACGGTAGCGGGACGAACGGGGTGATTCAGTTGAACGGTGCCTCCTCTCTGTCGGCGATCGGTACTGCGACTTGGAATATCACCGGGGGGAATGGCTACAGCCTGCATCTGGCGAACTTGCGCACCACAGCAGGAACTGCGGGCACGCATACATTCAATCCTACGTCCGCGGCATTGACCATCGGCAACATCACCGGCACGCAGGGTAGCGGTACCAATACCTGGGCCTTGAGCGGGACGAACACCGGTAACGCGGTGACGGGAGTCATCAGCAATGGCGGTGCTGCCGTAGGAGCGGTGACCAAGAGCGGCTCGGGCACATGGGCATTGAACGGTGCGAACTCCTATACGGGTGCGACAAACGTGACGGCGGGAATTTTGCGTGCGGGGAACGCCGCGGCATTTGGCTCGACGGCGGGCGGCGTGTCGATCACGGCCGGTGCGGTGGTGGATTTGAATGGTCAGGCGATAGGGGCTGAGGCCTTCACCGTTAATGGGACGGGCATTTCCTCCGGTGGTGCGTTGATCAATACCAGCGCCACTGCAGCTTCCTTGTCTGGCACGGTGGCCATGGCATCGGCGACCAGCTTTGGTGGCGATGGCGCGGGAGTGATGACCTTGAGTGGTGTGGTGAGCGGGGGCTTCGCGCTGTCCAAGGTAGGCACGGGCACTTTGGCCTTGAACGGGGCGAACAGTTACACCGGGGCAACCAATGTGACGGCAGGCCTGCTGCGCGCGGGGAATGCCACGGCATTCGGCACGACGGCGGGAGGAGTCTCGATCACTGCAGGAGCGGCGGTGGATGTGAACGGTCAGGCGATCGGAGCGGAAGCCTTCACCATCAATGGCACGGGCATTTCCTCCGGCGGTGCCCTGGTGAACAACAGCGGAACGGCGGCGACGTTGGCGGGCAATGTGGCGATGGGAAGCGCGAGCAGCATCGGTGGCTCCGGCTCGCTGACGGTGAGCGGCGTGGTCAGCGGGGCCTTTGGTCTGACAAAAGTAGGAACGGGAACAACGATTCTCACCGGCAACAATACCTACAGCGGCGGGACTACCATCGCGAATGGCGCCCTGCAGTTGGGGAGCGATACCGCGGCGGGTAGTGGTGCGATTTCCCTGCTCAATGGTGGATCGACGACGGCGACCCGTGTTTTTGTAGCGGGGGGTGTGACGGCAGCCAATAACATCAGTTTTGGAACTGTCTTCGGGACCTTGGGTCAGGGTGTGCTTCAGCACACGGGCACGGGGCAGGCGCGTCTGAACGGCACGATTAGCATCAGCGGTGGTCCCAGTGCGGGCGGGCATTTTGTCGGGGGAAATTCGCTGGCGAACGCGCTCGTTCTGGGCGGCGCGATCAGCACCACAGTGGCGGAAATTTCGCAGCGCGAGGGCCACGTGGTCTATGAAGGCGGGGGCACGGGCGGAAGCTTGACGAGCATGATCGTGACAAACAACGCGTATGTCGGCGCGACGAACGGCTTGCCCGCGAATGCAAACGTCCAGTTGGGCGGTTCAGATGCAGCGGTTTTGCATTTGAACGGTTTCAACCAAACCCTGCCCGGCATTCGTTTGGGCAATTCGGTGAATGCGAATACGGGGACGGTCAATCTCGGCAGCAACACGCTCACTCTTCTGGACTCACTGGCGACCATGACGCCGACCACCGCCGGCACCACTCACACGGTGAATGCCACCGCGGGCGAAGGCACGTTGAGCTCGGGTGCCGCCAACACCAACATCAGCGTCAATGACTCGCTGGCTGCCAGTGATCTGGTGTTGAACAATGTCACTTTGGCCGGCACAGGAGGTTTCACCAAAACAGGTTCCGGAAGCCTCGTGCTCCAAAACGTCGTTGCCACGGCACCATTCACGCACAGCGCCGGAGCGCTCGCGATTGCGCCGAACACAGCGGGCACATTCACGGCCAATGCGTTGAATTTCACAGGTGGTGCGAATATCGTGATGGATTTGGGGGCTATCAATGACCTGATCGCGGCAGGGCCTGTCTCGGCAAGCGGTGTGACGACCTTCGCGATTCAGCAAACGGGTGGCGCTCTCACGAACGGCACCTATCCTCTCATGACCTTCACGGGAGTTGCGCCGAGTCCGTCGGCATTTGCCGCTTTGGTGGACGGTCGCGCGGCGGGTGCTATTGTGGTGTCTGGTTCCACTGTTTCGTTGCAGGTCACGGGCAATGACACGATCACGTGGATGGGCTCGATTTCCCCGACCTGGTCCACAGGTTCCACGGGAAACTGGATCACGACCACGGGTGCGGCATCGACGGATTTCTTCACAGGTGACGAGGTGTTGTTCACGGATGCCACGGATGTTCCCGATGTGGTGTTGTCCGGCAACCTGGCACCATCGAAAGTGACGTTTTCCAATGCGAGCGATGTTTATACGCTCACAGGCTCGGGCAGCATCACCGGGTTGACCGGACTGGTGAAAAACAACGCGGGGACGACGATTCTATCGGGCTCGGCAGCTCACACCTACACGGGAGCCACGAGTGTCAATGGTGGTATTCTGGCAGTGAATCAGGCCACCAGCGGGCTGACAGGCACGAGCGGGATCACTGTGGCCAGCGGGGCTACCTTGGCATTGTTTGCCGACAATGCTGACTTTGTGATGAATCGTGTGCTGACTGGCAGCGGCACGGTGATTCTCGATCCGAACCGCTCCGGCACTGCGGGGAGCCGTAACTTGACCTTGTCAGGGGCGAGCCCCTCCTTCTCAGGTACACTGGTGCTGGAACCCACGGGCAATCTCGACGACAATGGTAGCTTCCGGCTGGGTTCGGTGGGGCAAGCTGCTTTGGGCACGGCTAACATCGTGGTGAAAGACCGGGCGCAATTCTGGGGCGTCGGGACGATCAGCAACAACATCACCATCACGGGTTATGGCATGCAGGAAAATGCTGCCACGAACCAGCAAGCTGTGTCGGCAACAGGTGCTGATGGTTCCACGCCGGTAGTGCCTGCGGGGACCTATGTGGGTGGCTCGCTGTCGGGTGTTGGAGGCCTGGGAGCGATTCGACTGAATCCGAACGCGGTGTTCACTGGCACCATCACCTTGAATGGAGACGCGAAAATTTCCGCTTACAACTCATCCGGCACCATCGCGGGCAACATGGTCGTGACCAATGCAACGGACGATCTGGTCATCGGCGGCATGAATAACGGCACCAGTGTGTTTCTCACCGGCGACAACCAAGGTGTCAATGGCTTGGAGCGCATCTGGGTCAATGGCGGCGGCACGACCGGCAACAACGTGTTGTATGTGGGCAACAACACCACGACTGGTACCCTGGGCAAAGGCGATGTGATTCTTTACACCGACGCCGCTTCGTCCACATTACGCTTCCAGCGCAGCGATGGCTACACGCTGGCGAGTGGGCAGGATGTCATCGCCGCACACAACGGTACGGCGAGCAATCTGGCCAATGCCAGCGTGACCATCAACACTCCCGGCAGCGGGGTGAATGTCGGCGCCAATACCATCGATCTATCGGATGGCACTCACGGTGGTTTCATCAACATCGGTGTCAGCAATGCGAACTCCAAACTGACGATCCCGGCGGGTGCGAATGTGCAGGCAGGGCGAATGTATCTGGGAGACGCCAGCGGTTTTTCCGGTCTTGTCGATCAGACGGGTGGTGCTGTGACGCTGATTCAGCAGTTGCGTCTCGGGCATTTAGGAAATGAAACATCGGTCTATAATTTGAGCGGCGGAAGCATCACCTTGACGGGTGACGCGCCGAGCCTCTCGCCCTCCACCTCCGGTGCCGGTGCTACCAATGCCACAGGAGATAACAACATCAATGCGCTGACGACACCTGCCATCGTGGGCGGCGGCGTGTACATCGGCACTGAAGGAGCTGGCATCATGAACCACAGCGGCGGCACCCTTTCCACCAACTGGATGGTGCTGGACAATCGCGGTGATTCCGGGTCCGGCGCGAACATGCCGGATGGCATCGATCGCTACAATCTCAGTGGCACCGGTTTGCTGAAACTCAAGAGCACCTGGGGGCTGATCCAGCGGAATGTTTCGTCGGCCGTGAGTCTCGGCGGCGGCACCATCCAGGTGGACAATACCGGTACGGGTCCGAACACAGGGGCGGACATCATCGTGCCACTCGATGCCACGCTGGACACCGTGGCCGCCACCACCACCACGCTGGATACGAACGGGATCGGCAACAGCATTTCCCTGCTGCGCAATGTGACAGGCACGGGCACGCTGGCTTTGACCGGCGGTGGCAATATCCAGCTTTCCACCACCGGTGTGCAAAACATCGCGGCCACATTCACCAGCACGGGCACGGCTCCGGGACTGGTGAAACTGGGCGGCGGTGCCACGACGGTCGCGTCGAGCCTCGCGGGTTTCAGCGGGGATATCGCCGTCAATGCGGGTCGTCTGAACCTGGCCGCGACCAACGCCGCGTCCGATATCACGGTGGCCGATGGAGCCACTCTGTCCCATGAGTCCACCATCGCCACGCTGACCATGGGGCAAACCACGGGTGCCAATCTGTTCTTTGATCCCACTTCTTCCGCCGCCCTTACCACGACCGATCTGGTCGTGAATGGCACGACTGTGCTGGATGTTACCGCGGCTCCCACCGTCACGGGCAAGGTCACGGTCATTCAATACACCAACAAATCCGGAGCAGGCACTTTTAGTGTGGCGGATGCCGGCAACTATCGCACGACACCCACCGTGGTGGAGGAGGATTCGCAAATCAAGGTGGACTTTGCCGTGGGCAAGACCCTCACCTGGACGGGCAGCGCCAGCGGCGTCTGGAATATCAATGGCGCGAACAACTGGGTGGACAGCGTGCCGGCGGCAGAGAAGTTTTTCACCGCGGATGCCGTGGTGTTTGCCGATGGCGGTGCGAACACGATCCTGACGATCACAGGGTTGGTGGCGCCCAGCAGTTTGGTGGTCAATGCCGGTAACACCGATTACACCTTCACCTCCACCGCAGGAAATCAAATCACCGGTTCCACCGGGCTGACCAAATCCGGAGCCAGTACGCTGACGCTCACAGGACCTAACTTGTATTCCGGCACTACGGCGATCAACGGCGGCACGGTGCTGATCAGCGCATCGACCAGCCTCGGCAACGCTGCGGCGGGCAATGGCATTGCTCTCAGCGGCGGTGGCGTGCTGCGCTACAACACCGCTGCCGCCCTGGATCTGGGCGTGACACGCGGCATCAGCAGCGGCACGGGCGGGGGTGCGGTTGTCTATGGTGGGACGACTGCCGCCACGATTACCATTCCCGGGGCGCTGAGTGGATCGGGCGCCATTGCCCTGCAAAGTGTTGCGGCGGGCGGGGCGAATTTTGCCCTGACCGGAAACAACACAGGCTACACGGGCAACCTGGTGATCGACTCCCTCAGCACCGGACTGACCACGGCGACCATCAACTCGCAAAGCGCAGTGCCGCTTTCGGGATCGATTTCCATCAATCACCCTCCTCTGGGGGCTGCTGCCGGAAATGCCACCGTGCTCAGCCTTGCCAACGTAACCATACCTTCGGACGTGACCATCAACATGTCGGCGGCACTCAATGGCATCCTGGCCATGCGTTCGCAAATCACCTTCAACGGCAATGTCACGATTGATGGTCCCATGAAGTTCGCGGCGACCAGTTCTGCGGTTCAGGTGACCGGTGGAAGCGGGTCCACGCTGACGATGAACGGCAACATCTCGGAAGCCACTCCCGGAGGCATGACTGGCGGCACGTTCTTCCCGCGCGGCAACGGGCAGAAAATTATCAACGGTACCGTCAATCTGCCGGGTGCCACATTTGCTCACACGGAAGCCGGCAACTTACAAATCAATTCCTCGGGCAACGTCTGGGGCCAGACGACCATCGCGCAGGGCTCGATGACTCTCGGTGCCAACAATGCCTTGTGCACCACGGCGAACCTGATGATTGGTCAAGGCGATGCGGTGGCGACCGCTCTGAACATGGTCGGTTTCAACCAGCAGGTCACGGCCTTGGCCTCCAATCCCACTTCAGGGGCGAATGCGAATAACAAAACGATCAGCAGCACCACGCCGGTCACATTGACGGTGAACCAAAGCACCAACACAGGTTTCGGCGGGATCATTTCCGGACCGGTCTCTCTCGTGAAATCCGGTTCCGGCACGCTGGCTCTGAACAATGCCAACACCGCCACCGGAACGGTGACGATTTCGGAAGGTGGACTGTCGCTCGGCAGCGGCGGCACGGCTGGTAGCATCGCCACCACCAGCACGATCGTGAATGATGGCAATTTCATCATCAATCGCAGCAACGCGGTGATCCAGGGCACGGATTTCACCGGGACCGCCATCACGGGCGCGGGCGGTATCACGCAGTCGGGCTCAGGAACCACCACGCTCACAACCGACAACACGTGCAGCGGTGGCAATGTGGTCAGCGCGGGCACATTGGTTCTCGGCACGGGTGGCACGACCGGATCACTGGGCGCAGGGGCGATTCTCGTGGATGGCACCTTGGTCTTCAATCGCAGCAACAGCTACCCGCTGGCTTCGACCAATCTTGTGACCGGAACGGGCAGTGTCGAGCTGGCCGCTGCTGGACCTGTGGTCGCCGCGGTGGACAATCAGTTCAACACCAGCGGTGCCGTGATTTTCGGCGATGTGGCAGGATCCACCACCTTGAGTGAACTGGATTTGACCAACGGATCTTCGACCTTCGGCAGTATGAATGTCCGAACCAATTCCAGTGGTTTCAACAGCCTGAAGATCGGCAATGGCAAAACCCTCACCCTCACCAACGGCCTGACCATGGGCATCAACGGCTCCTTGGCGACCTTGACCCGTCTTGCCGTCACCGGCGGAGGATCCATGGCCATCACCGGTGGCAATGTGCAGGTGGGCGTGGCGCAATCGGCTGCGGACGGTTCAAACAACAGCAATGCGAGTTTGGATCTCAGTGGGCTCACAGGTACCGGAGGATTCAGCGCCAACGTCACCAATTTCAACGTGGGACAGGGCGCGACCAGCGGCGGTGTGGTTACCCTTAGCAATACCACCAATGCTATCACCGCGACAACGATGAACATCGGCAACTCCGCTACGCGCAACGGCACCGGTCCGAACCGTCTCACTCCCGGCACGGGCATCAATGTCATCAATGTGGATAACATCAACATCGGCATCTCCAAGACTGGTGCCACTCTGGCTTTCACCTCACAAGCAGACGGCAGTCCCGGTACGATCACCATCGGCAATGCCGCAGGAGACGGCGGGGCAAATCTGACCCTGGGTAGCAACAACGGAACAAGCACTGGCGCGAATTTCACCGGTCTGCTCGACCTGCGCGGGCATGCTTCCGCGGTGGCGCTCAACAATTTCTTGCTCGGCATCGGCAGCAATGGTGGTGGTGGCAGCACGACGGGAGATTTCCGTTTCAACTCCGGCACCCTCAGCATGACCAACGTCACTCAGGGCTCCAAGTCGGGCTCGGGTGGCACGGGCAATGCCACAGGTGCGATCACCATCAGCGGCGGTGCAGTCGTGGTGAATTCAGGCGGCAGCTACACCATGGCGACCAACACCGCCGCCACAGGCGCGGCCACGGCGAACTTGAACCTCACGGGCGGAACGTTCACTTGCAATGTCGATATCGTCAAAGGAGGTGGCACCAACACCACCGCCAACATCACCCTGAACGGCGGCTTGCTGGACATGACGGGCAAAAACATCGGCGGCGCGCAGTTGATCAACAGTTTCGCCCTGACGAACGGCACCCTGCAAAACCTCGGCGAGTTCAACGCCGGTGCGCCTCTGATCAAGAGCACGGCGGGCACGGTGGTTTTGGCGGGAGTGAACACGCATACTGGCAACACCGCGGTCAATGCCGGAACACTGGTGGTCACGGGTTCGATCGCTAGCAGCGCCAGCGCGGCCAGCACCGGTGTACTTGCAGGGAATGGCACCATCACCGGTTCCGCCACGATTGCCACCGCCGGCGTTCTATCGCCCGGAAACAACAACGTTGCCACGCTGAACTTCGGCAGCACGCTGACACTGGATTCAGGCTCGAACTACGCGGTGAGCATCACCGGCAATGGGGTGAACGACAAGGTCAACGTGACCGGCGCTCTCAGTGCCAACGGCACGATCACGGTGACTTTGGAAAGCTACATACCGGCGCTCAACGACACCTTCGATCTGGCCGATGCGGCTTCGATCACCGGAACGCCGGGTTTTGTGTTGCCAGCACTCTCCGGCGGTCTGGTCTGGGACACGTCCACTTTTGCCACCAATGGCCAGATCAAAGTGGTGACAGGTGATCCTTACACCGGCTGGGCCAGCGGCTACGGTCTCACCGGAGGCGATGCCGCCAAGTCTGCCGACCCTGATGGCGATGGCATGATCAACCTGCTGGAATTTGCCACGAACTCCATTCCTAACAATGGCAGCTCGGCGGCCCGTGTGTATGGCAAGATCCACATGATCGGGGGCAATCCCGTGCTGACGTACACCGTGGCCACCCGCGCGGCGGCAAGCTTTGCGGCGAACGGCAGCAAGCAGGAAGCGACGAAGGATCTGGTGAAATACACCATCGAGGGCTCGGATGATCTCTCCAGTTGGAACACGGTGGTGGTGACGGAAGTGACAGGCGGTGATGCGACAGCGGTGAGAGCTGCGATCGTGCCGGCGTTGCCGAGCTTGGACACGGGCTGGGAGTGGCATACCTTCCGCACGGATGGAGATACGGCCAGTGATCTGAGCGATTACATCCGCCTCAAAGTGGAGGAAGCACCGTAACATTCGATCCCGTGAAAACGCAGCGGCCGTCCCCCATCCCGGGACGGCCGCTTTTTGCATTCCTGCCATCAAGTGATCGGGCACCATGTCCCCATCTCCGTTGAAATCACCCACATGCACCGTCGCAGAAAGTCTGGGATGAAATAAAAATCCAGCAAGTGGAGGCGAGGGGAGTCGAACCCCTGTCCGGAACGCTGTCGGCGATGACTTCTACACGTTTAGCATGGGGTCGGTGATTCGGAGGAGCGCGGCCCTCATGCGGCGTTGCATTCCTAGAGACCTGTGGTTTCTCAGCAATCCGTCCGGTCACCCGACTTCATGCCCAGCCTGTTAAGTGTCGCCTTCCTCCCCAACAGGCGTCAGGATTCAGACGTGACTGTCAATTAAGCAGCCAGTGCGAGCTCGTTAGAGTCTGCATTTATTTGTTTTGATCGGCTATTTAGGAGGCCAACCGATCAACCTCCACGTGCAGTCAGCGCGTCAAACATCCCGTCGAAACCAGAACGCCCCCGTTTGCTGTCCACGGGTGTGATGCGGCAGAGGGGCTTTTTATTCAAGCAAATTCGAAAAATTCCGTTTGACTCTCCCGTTTGTTCGGCCCGTCTGCCCTGTGCAGCGCGCATGCGTTTTATTTTTTCTTGCGGGAAGATTTCTCCCCTTTTTCGAGTCGATCCGGCAACCATTTCAACATGCCCCACCAGCCGATCATCCAAAAGATCGAGAATCCAGCCATGCCCGCCACGCTGGTGATTTCGCTCCAGGTGGCTTTGTGGCTCCCTGTGACGAGCACGCATTCGTTCGGGTCTGCGGGGTTGTAGTGAACCGTCACGTCTCCTTCCGGTGGCAATCCATGGGCCAACTGAAGCCATTCGTCATAGGTGAGATTCCTGCTGTCAACAAATGCCACCCGCGTGGAATGATAAACTTTTCCATCAAGGAAAAATTCGTACGTGAGTGGGGAATCGGCCGGACGATTTCTGCTCTTCGTGAGTTGTTTTGCAATGATGGTGCCTCTGACAGTGGGCCATTCCACTGTGAATTTTTGCTTGCATCCCCGCAGTAGCGCAGAGGCCATGATGATGATGGGTACGAGCAGAAAAAACGCTCCGAATGCCAGCCCGAGGTAACTGAAAAACCTGCGTCCGCCTCGCGTGAGGTGAACTTTTTGATAGGATTTTGTCACGGCAAACATCGGCGAGTTATGCTCTGCATTCAATCGCTCATCCCCAGCATGTGAATGATGTGGACGGCCGTGAGTGCTCCCATGGTTTCGCAGTCGTGAAAGACATCGGTTTTGTGGTATTTCATGAGGTCTTTCGCGAGACGGATGACGTGGCTGCGCGGGGCGAGTTCCTCGCGTTTCATGATGCCCAGCACGGCCTTGAGGCGGGTGCTTTCCACGCGGGCGCGGCGGGCCATTTGGGCGCGCTCTTCCTCGACGTATTGTTCGATGGTGCGGCGGTTCAGTTCGCCGAAGGCGAGCCGGGTGACGGCGCGGTTGGAATCGAAATGATAGGCAAGATACGTGCGGCCGGGGCCTTCGTAGGATTGTTGGTCGAAGTCGATGGGGCGCACGCGGTACTGCACTTCCTCGAAGTCCGGCGTAATATCGACGACGTAATTGACACTGCGCATGTCCCCTAACAAGCGGATGAAGCAGCGCTCATTGAATTTCGTGAATTCCTTGGCGATGCGCACGCGGTTCAGCTCGGGGCGCAGCAAATGGTCGCGCTGGAAGACATTTCCCGGCACACCGGCGATGTGCTCCTCGATGAGCGTGTTGCCGTTGACGAGGTAGTTGATGCGGTTCGGCGAGAGGATGTGCTCCAGTTCCAGGCCGTAGATGCGCGAGGCATCGGCTTGTTTGACGTAGAAGTAGTCCGAATTGTCGTTGTAGAGGTTGGTGATGCGGATGCGGAAGGGCTTGGAGTTGCCGAACTCGCCGAAGTCGATGCGGTCCACGCAAAGGTGCTCGTGCAAGCCGCTCTCACCACCGATCTTGAGCTCGGTGTAAATGCGGATGAGCCGGGCGTATATCGACTCGCGCATTTCCGGCGGATACATTACGGTCATCCACAGTGTCTCATTGCCGTGCGGGTCCTCGTAGGGCATCACGCCTTGGAAGCGGAATAGGTCGTCATAGACCATCGGAATCTCGATCTGGCGGGCAAAGCGATGCAAGTACTGCCGCAGCAGGGCGGAGGGGGCGTATTTTTCTTTGCAGCGCGAGATCATGGCGGCAACTGGTTAGCCTAACAGATTGCTGCGCGTGTAGAGCGCCAGCACCGGGATGCCGCGTGCCTCGATGGCGGCGCGCCCGCCTTCCTCGCGATCGACGAGCACCAGCGCGAAGGCGATTTTTCCGCCCTCGGCTTCGATGGCATCGATGGCCTTCAAGGTCGAGCCGCCGGTGGTGATGACGTCATCGACGACGATCACGGTGTTTCCCGAGGAAAAGTTCCCTTCGATCTGCTTGCCGCGGCCGTGGCCTTTCGGTTCTTTGCGCACGGTGAACACTTGCAGCGGGGCGGAGGGATTCTCGCGGGCGGAAAACATGCCGACCGCCAGCGAAATCGGGTCCGCACCCATGGTCATGCCGCCGATGGCATCGATCTTCAGTCCGTGCGCGGCGATGTATTCCTTCACGGCAGCCCAGCCAACTTCGCCGACGAGGTTCGCGCCGTTGGCATCGAGTGTGGTGACGCGGCAGTCGATGTAAAGATCGCTGGTTTTTCCGGAGGCCAGGGTGAAGGTTCCGGTGCGGACGGATTTTTCTAACAATAGCGAGCGGAGTGCGGAAACGGAATCGGACATGCGGGGAGTGTGGGGCATTTCGCCGAGCAGGAAAAGCAGGAAACGAGAAAAGTCATGTGTCAGTAGGTGAAGCGCTGGTTCAGGTAATCGGGCGGCACGTGATCGGTGAGCCACACGCCGTTTTCCGCTTGGTAGAAACGATAGCCGTGTTGCGCCATGAGTTGCGCGGCGATTTCCAACACCACGGGCTTGCCGTGACGGGCCCCGACTTTTTTCGCCGTCTCCCGATCCAGGCTGAGGTGCACATGCTGACGCGATTGCTTGCGCAGGCCCTCGCGCACGATGGCGGGTAACGACTTCTCGGCGGTGCCGTGATAGAGCCACTGCGGCGGGGATTTTTCTTCCAGCTTCAGGTCGATGTCGATGGAGTGGCCTTGATTGGCGCGGATCGACAAGCCGTCATCGGAGAGGCGGAAACGCTGTTTGTCACTGGTCTCCACCACGCGCACAATTATCGCCTGATCGACCCGCTTGCCGTGGCGGTTCAGGCAGTCAATCAAGTCCGCCATCTTCGCCCAGCCGTTTTCATCGAGCTGCAAGCCGATGGAACCAGGGTCATGACGCAGCACCAAACTCAAAAATCGGCTGAGTTGGTTTTCGAATTTGCTCATGAGAGGAACATGGAACCATCGCTCCGGGGATGCAAGCCTGATCGAGGTGTGGGCGGTTTGCCCCTGAATGCGGTGGTGGGCATCTGAGACAGACGCGGGAAAAGTGCAACACGAGCGGGATTTTGCCGGTTGGCGAATCATGGTCTTTTGATATGTCCGGCGATCCACTCCCGTATGATAGGCATGTTCATGCGATTATCCGCCATGTCCTTGCTGTTGATGGTGATATTCGCCAAGGCTACTCCCATAGCCGAGCCGAAGCCACACGACTTCGCGAAGTGGGAAAAAGACATCGCCGCGTTTGAGAAAAGCGATGCCGCCAACCCGCCCCCGAAGCAGGCGCTGCTTTTCATCGGCTCGTCTGGCATCGTCCGCTGGAAATCCCTCGCCACAGATTTTCCCGGCGCGACCATTTTGAATCGCGCCTTCGGTGGCAATCAGATCGCTGACAGCACCCACTTCGCCGAGCGGATGATTTTCCCCTATCAACCGAAAATGATTTTCCTCCGCGCTGGCGGCAATGACATCCATGCTGGTAAATCCGCCGAGGAGGTGTTTCAGGATTACAAAACCTTCGTCGCCACCATCAGGGCGAAACTACCGGACGTGCCCATCGCCTACATCGCGCTCAGTCCCGCACCCGCGCGTTGGAACGAAAAACCTGCGGGCGATCAATTGAATGCAGCCATCGCGGATTACTCGAAGAAGAACAAAAATCTCATCTTTATCGATGCCGCCTCGATCACGCTCGATGCCGATGGCAAGATCAGACGGGAGCTTTTTGTCGCTGATCAACTTCATTTCAACGAAGCCGGCTACAAGCTGCTGGCCGAAGCGGTGCGTCCTCACGTGCCCCGGTAAGGCAAGCTAGCGCTGCAGAGAAAATCCGAAACCATCTTATCGACCATCATGAAAAAGCTCGCCATTCGATTTTTCCCTCTTTTGTTGGCTTTCTCGCCACTGATGGCCACCCCCGACGCCGGCACGACCATCACGGAAAGATTCCTCTGCTCGGATGCCCAGACCTACGTTCTGTTGCGCTCAGAATCGTATAACCCGGGGAGTTATTATGTGAGCCAGACCAAAACATGGCTTATCGAGCATGCCAAAGATCCGGCCGCCACGAATCCGCCGCGCAAGACGCTGCTGTTGGACAAAACGGATCATGTTGATGCGGATGATCTCCGCCAAAAGACCTCCACGGTGCATTTCAAGGATCAAAAGACAGCCTTGGCTGATATGCTTGATCGATATCGCGTCGAGGCATTGACCCCGTGGTCACGGGAGCAGACCGCCGCACTCCGGTTCGATGGCGTCACGGGGCTGACGGAGTATAAAAGCCAGCGCCTCTGGGCCGGTTTTCCGCAAGAAAAGCAAGCGGTGGGAGACGCAGCCCGTGCACCCGATTACGAATTGGTGCAGGTAGCCGAGGATCAAAACTGCATTTTTCTCACCATTCGCAAAGGTCAGGATGAAAACAGCGAAACCACCATGGTCTGCATTCCTCCCTCGATTACACGAAACGTTCATGCGCTGCGAGAGCTCGAACCGTTTCATCTCTCGGCGGGATTGTACCCCACGGCAAAGGAAGCGCTATCCCGCTGCGAATCCTTGCGGAAATCGACCAAGGACCTGCGCTTCGAAGATCTCCGGGTCTGGTCCGTGTTTCAAGCTGCCACAGGCAAGACCGAGTATGCCGTTATCATGGCGAACACCGCCGGTTTTCTCCGCGACGACATTCTCGGCGACAAACAAAAACAAGAGGATCAACCGAACTGGCTCCCGATCTCCAGCGAGGGATTTCGCGAGTGGATCGTAAACTCCGTTCCCTGATTTCGATACTCCTTGATACTTCCATCCGCCATGAAATCCTTATTCCTATCCGCTTTAGTCTTGGCCAGCAGCATGGCGGCCATGAGTGCCGAAGAGATGAAACGTCCTGTTGTGATCGAAGAAATGTTTTTCGGATCGAACGCAACAGCCTACGCGTTGCTGCGCACTGAAACCGAGACGACCGCCAACGATGGATTCCTCCGCCAGCGCACATGGATCGATGAGTATGCGAAAGAAGCAGTTCCTCTGGAGGATCACGGGCTGCGCTACGACGAGGAGAAGCGAGTCATATACGGAAAAATTCAAGCCAAACTCACCCAATCGACGCTCCTGCTCGATGTGATAACTTCGAAAAACAGCGAAGCGGACACCAAACCCGGCGATCATGCCGCGGCGGTGAAGGAGGCAAGCCAGGACGCCCAAGTCGCGCTTGCGGCCTTGCTGTTGCGATATCCGAAGCGTGTCCTTACTCGCTGGAGTCCTGAACAAATGAACCAGTTGGTGCAAAATGGATTTTTTTACACTTACAAGACGCAGACACTGGTGAACGGCTCGCTCGTTCGCGCCCGGACCTTTGACTTGGGAGGAGATGCCGAAATGAACCAGGCACTGGGCCCCACCAGTGTTTCTTCCGTGGAAGAAGACGGGAACTGTCTCTACCTCACTTTTCATGCGAACCATCCCGAGCACAAGCAGACGAGAATTTTCTGCATGCTCCCCGCTGTGACCGCGAATGTCCGTCATCTGGCAGCTTGTGAACCATTTGTCCTCTTGGCTGGCAGGTTCGACACCAAGAATGCGGCTCTGGAAAGTGCCAAATCGCTGCGCTCGAAGCTAGACACACGAAAGGATTTCTCCGATGTGGGGCTACAAGTGTGGAATGTCTATCACACCGGTTACTCCCGCACTTTCTACTTTGTGGTGATCCCTCGCACCGCAGAACTGATCAAACAAGGGCGAGTGGCCGGACTCCAGGAATGCATCGGAAGCCGACTACCCATGGTTTCCAGCGCAACCTTTTCCATGATGGTGGAAGGGTCCGCCAAGTAGCGCAGCAGGCGGGTTTGGCTTGCCAGCCATCCGAGCTGTCGTTACCGTGGCGGTGCATGTCACTCTCGCCCGCCGAACAGTTGAAAATCCTCACCACCGGAACAGCCAAAGTTCTTTCGGAAAAAGAGCTGGCGGACAAACTCGCCTCGGGTCGACCCTTGCGCGTTAAACTGGGCGTTGATCCCACGGCACCGGACATTCATTTCGGTCACACCGTCGCGCTGGAAAAACTCCGCCAGTTCCAATTGCTCGGCCACCAGGCGGTGCTCATCATCGGCGACTTCACTGCCACCATCGGCGATCCCACCGGACGCTCGGCCACGCGCCCCCCGCTCACCCGCGATGAAGTGCTTGCCAATGCGGAAACCTACACCGCCCAGGCATTCAAGATTCTCGATCGCTCCAGAACCGAGGTCGTTTATAACGGCGATTGGTTTCGCAACATGACCTACGAGGAGGTGCTGAAGCTCAACGGTCGCGTGACCTTGCAACAAATGCTCCAGCGCGAGGATTTCCGCACCCGTCTCCACGATGCCCAGGAAGTGCGTCTGCACGAGTTGCAATATCCCATCATGCAGGGTTGGGACTCCGTCGTGGTGCGCAGCGATGTCGAAATCGGCGGCACGGACCAGTTGTTCAACATTCTCGTTGGCCGCGATTTGCAAAAGGAAGAAGGTCAGCCCCAGCAGGTCGTCATGCTCATGCCCTTGCTCGAAGGCCTCGATGGCGTGAAAAAAATGTCCAAGTCCTACGGCAACTACGTCGGCGTCAATGACAGCCCGCAGGAAATGTACGGCAAGCTCATGAGCATCTCGGACGAGCTGATGGACCGCTACTACCAACTGCTGTTAGGCGAGGCGCGCGATCCTTCCGGCCACCCGATGGAGGCGAAAAAAGCCCTCGCGCAAAAACTCACCGCCCGCTACCACGACGATGCCGCCGCCCTCGCCGCCCGCGAGGACTGGGACCTGCGTTTTTCCAAACGCAATCTCGCCGATGCCGACCTGCCGGAAATTTCGCTAAACTCCCTGCCCGCAGATCTGAACGTGCTGACCTTGAGCGCTTTTGCCTTCAGCACCGCCTTCGGTCTCGAAAAATCCAATGGCGAACTGCGCAAGCAATTCATCACCAGCGGTTCCGTGCAGCTCAATGGCGAAAAGCTCACCGACCCCGTTGCCGCTGTCGCTCCGAAGGTGGGCGATGTGCTGAAGCTCTCGAAAAAGCACGCCGTTCGCCTCATCGACTGAACATGCCATGAATGACTGGTGGTTGCCTGTATTGCTGATCGCGGCCTTGCTGTGGTTCACACGCCGCCGATGGAAAGGCTGGTTTTCGGATGCTAGCTTCGGCTCGCCGCCCTATCAACCGAGCCAACGATTTCAGGACTACGATGAAGCACGCAAACGCCGCGAGGAGCGCGATGAAGTGGACCGCATTTTGGAAAAAATCGCCGAGCGCGGCATCGAAAGCCTCAGCACCAAAGAAAAAAAGCTGCTAGAAGAGGCATCCAAACGCGAAAAACGCCAGCAACCGTAAATTGGTGATGATGAATGCAAAACCATAACCTCGGTTCCGAGAGCTCGTATCGCTTCGCCTGATCAATTCGCAAATATCGCCCTGACTTCATGGAAAGGTCGAAAGCCATTTCCAGAAAATGCTCGCTGACCTCCCCAAATGAAACAAACCTTTACTTTGACCCGCTTAAATGAAAGAAAAACGCTAAAAAGTTTAATTTTTCTTGTTCAAATGCAACAAATCTTTACATGTCGCGCTGATAATTAAACAAAACAGCAATTTTCTTTACATGAAGCGAGGACTCACAGGCCATTATCTGCCTATTAGCACCACCGGAGAGAAAGCATCTGCATTCTTACCTCATCCCTTGCCTCCAGAACCGCCACTGGCGATCGATGGTGAGCTGGGAGCTTTATTGGACGCCGCATCTACTGCTCTGGGGCGCTTGGACGGAGTTTCCCTCCTGTTGCCTGATCCTGGACTGTTTCTTTACTCCTATGTCCGAAAAGAAGCAGTGCTTTCTTCGCAGATTGAAGGCACGCAATCTTCCCTTTCGGACCTCCTCAGCCACGAGTTGGCAAACACTCCCGCAGGCTTGGAAGAAGATGCCGCCGAGGTTTCTTGCTACGTCGATGCGATGCAGCATGGGCTGGAGCTTTTGAAAAAAGGAGAGCCACTTTCCTTGCGAATGATACGTGACATCCATCGCATCTTATTGTCACACGGGAACGGCAGCGGCAAGATGCCTGGAGAGTTTCGCACCAGTCAGAACTGGATCGGCGGCTCCCGCCCGGGCACCGCCCGGTTTGTACCACCACCTCCTGAAATGGTCATGGGCGCCATGGGCGCACTGGAACTTTTTCTTCACGACCAACCAGTCAAAACCCGCCCACTGCTGAAGGCGGCGCTGGCTCACGTGCAATTTGAAACGATTCACCCCTTCCTCGATGGCAATGGGCGTCTCGGTCGATTGCTCATCACCTTCATCCTCTGCGCCGAGGGTGTGCTGGATTCTCCCATGCTCTATCTCTCCCTCTACCTGAAAAAAAATCGTGCCGAATATTACCGGCTGCTTCAGGACATCCGCCTCTCTGGCGATTGGGAAGAGTGGCTCACGTTTTTCCTCACCGGCATTCTCGAAACCTCGCGTGCCGCCACTCAGACCGCACGCGATTTGCTCCAACTCTTTGATCGCGATGCGAAAAGCCTCCAATCCGAGGCATCATCAGTCATCCGCCTCCATCAACATCTTCATCGCCGTCCCATTACCAGTGTCCTCCAGTCCTCACACACGCTAGGAGTTTCCACGCCTACCGCCACGAAGGCAATTGCTACACTCGAAAAACACGGAATCGTTCATGAAATCACCGGTCAGAACTACCGCAAACTTTACGCCTACCGCAGTTACCTCGATATCCTCCACGCCGATACTCTCGAATCCAGTTCACCCACTGATCACTGATCACTCCACACCCATCACTTTTCCCACCATTCCCGCGAAAAAAATCATCCTCCACTCCCAGATCGGTTGAGACAATCAAGCATGAAGACGCGAAGCGGAAGAACATTCCTTCGGCGGAACAGCAGTCCATTGTGCAGAAGGAGCATGAGCAGCCGGAAACGGTCCGCTACTCGTTTGGCGGGGGAAGGATGAGCAGGACTGGAGCGTTCTCGTGGTCCTGGCGGCGTAAGCTGGAAACTCATCCCAGCACCGAGGCCGCGCAGCTTGTGGAAATTCGGGATACAGTCACGGAGATCGCGGTGGCAATCTATGTGCAGACGGAATTGCTGATGCCGTGGAAGGTGGCTTTTTTTGCTCACAAAGATGTCGATTGCGACCTTGGAAAGGTCGGCCACACAAATCATTTCATACGTAAAATACAGCGTATGTCCCGCTGATCCGCCGGGGCTGGGGATTTCCCGGGTGCCGGAGAAGTTTCTGGAAAAACGGCTCATTCCCTGTTTCCCACCCCGGCTTTTGCGTGTAGCGTCAGCGCCGCATGCCCGTCCTTTCCCCAGAAAATCTCAGCGATCCTTCCTCCTCGGATGAGATCCTCGATGTTTTTCTATCGTTTCTCGAATCGACCGGCACGGTTCCCTACGACCATCAAGAGGAGGCCATCCTTGAGCTGTTCGCAGGCAACAATGTGATCCTCAACACGCCCACCGGATCGGGGAAATCCATGGTCGCGCTCGCACTGCAATTCCGCGCGATTTGCCAACAGCGCCGCTCGTACTACACCGTGCCGATCAAGGCGCTGGCGAATGAAAAGTTCCTCTCGCTCTGCGAGACCTTCGGTCCCGAAAACGTCGGCATGATCACAGGGGACGCCACCGTCAATCCCCATGCGCAGGTGATTTGCTGCACGGCGGAAATCCTCGCGAACCTCGCCATGCGCGAAGGAGCCGCCGCTCCTGTTCACGATGTCATCATGGACGAGTTCCACTACTACTCGGATCACGAGCGCGGCGTGGCATGGCAAATCCCCCTGCTCACCCTGCCGCATGCGCGCTTCCTGTTGATGTCCGCCACCATCGGCGATACCGAGTTTTTTCAGAAAACCATCAGCGGTCTCACCGGAGCTACTACGGTTCTCGTAAAATCAGAGAACCGTCCCGTGCCCTTGGAGTTTGAATACTCCACCATCGCGCTAGAGGAAAAAATCGAGGAGCTGGTCACGGCGAATCGCGCACCGATCTACCTCGTGCATTTTTCCCAACTCGCCTGCGCGCAAACGGCCCAGGATCTGATGAGTCGGAATTTTTGCTCCAAAGAAGAGAAAGAAGCCATCGCTGAAATTCTCATCGATGCTGATTTCCGCAGCCCATACGGCAAAGAAATTAAAAAACTGCTGCGCCACGGGCTCGGCATCCATCACGCGGGGTTGTTGCCGAAGTACCGCACGCTGGTGGAAAAACTGGCGCAACGCGGCCTGCTCAAAGTCATTTGCGGCACCGATACTCTCGGCGTCGGCGTAAACGTCCCGATCCGCACCGTGGTGTTCACCCAGTTGTTCAAATACAGCGGACAGTCCACCAAGACCCTGGCGGTCCGGGATTTCAAGCAGATCGCCGGGCGCGCGGGGCGGCGTGGTTTCGACGACATCGGATACGTGGTCGCGCAGGCCCCGGAGCACGTCATTGCCAACATCAAAGCGGAGGCAAAGGCCGCCGCGAAAGGCGGCAAGTCGAAGGCCAACAAGCAGAAGCCGCCGGAGAAAGGATTCGTGAATTGGGATGAAAACACCTTCCGCAAACTCATCGAGTCCCCCTCGGAAAAACTCAGTTCCAGTTTTCTCATGCGACACGGCATGTTGCTGAATGTGTTATCCCGCCGCGAGGTAGACGGCTGCCGCGAGCTGCGCCGCATCATCCGCGATTCCCATGAAACGCCTGCCAAAAAATCCGCCCTGCGCAAACGAGCCTTCCAGTTGTTCCGTGGCTTGGTCGAGGGCAAGATCCTGACGATCATTCCCAAGCACGAACGCAGCGGCCCGGCGAAAGTACGCTTGAACATCGAGCTGCAGGAAGATTTTTCGCTGAACCAAGCGCTCGCCGCCTACTTGATCGGCGCGATCCCCCAGCTCGATCCAGCCGATCCAGCCTATCCCTTGAACGTCATCTCACTCGCCGAGGCCATCGTCGAAGACCCCGCGCAAATCATCCGCAAACAAGTGGACAAGGAGAAAGAAAAACTCATCGCCGAGATGAAAGCGGAGGGAGTGGAATACGACGCACGCATGGAGGCTCTGGAGCAGGTCGAGCATCCCAAGCCGGGCAAGGAATTCATCTACGCCACCTACAACGAATTCGTCCTCTCCAATCCGTGGGCGAAAGAAGCCTCCGTCCGCCCGAAATGCATCGCGCGCGAAATGTTCGAGGATTACTCTTCCTTCGAGGACTACATCAAGAACTACAAGCTGGAGAAATCCGAAGCCATTCTCCTCCGCCACATTTCCGAGGTGTATAAAATCCTCACCCAGACCGTGCCTCTGGCCATGAAAACCGCGGAGTTGTTAGAAGCGGAGGAGTATTTCGAGGAAATGATTCGCAACATCGATTCCTCCATCATCGATGAATGGGAAAGGCTGAAAAATCCCGAACTACCGCTCGCCAAGCCGGAGCCGGTGAAGAAGCCCGTTTCTTTCACGCGCAACAAAACCGCGCTCACCAAGGCCGCGCGCAGTCAGATTCTGAGTTTCATCAAATGTCTCTCACAGCAAGACTATCAACAAGCCCTCACCCTGGCCGAAAGCGACATCAGCATCGCCCAGCTCGGCGCGATCATGGAGGCTCATCACGACACCCATGGACTGCTGCGCCTCGACCCGGAAGCGCGCAATCTCAAACACACCAGCATCGAGGAATTTCCGCAAAAGAATTTCTGGCGCATCACCCAGACGCTCATCGACCACGAGGACTTCAACGACTACGTCGCTGTCTTTGAGCTCGATCTCACCCAAAGCGATGAGCGGGCGGCCCCTGTGCTGCGGCTCATTTCCATCGACAATCTCGCCGGCTGATCGCTGTTTGCCCGGCGCAATAAATTTGGTTGCCCGGCTGCCATCGATGGTGCAAAAGACTCCCGCACACGCCATACGCCACTCACTCTAACGATCATGTCACTTCCTGTTCTCTACATCAAAACCGGCTGCCCCTGGTGCGAAGACGTCATCGAGTATCTCGATCGCCAAGGCATCGAAGTGGAAACCATCGTCGTCAGCGGCAACCGCGAGGCGATGGCGGAAATGGTCGCCCTCTCCGGCCAGAGCAAGGCTCCCACACTCGACTGGCACGGCAAGGTACTGGCGGATTTCGGCGTGGAAGAATTGGTGCCTTTTCTGCGTAAGGTGAAGGGCTGATCGCCCACACCCATGAAAATCCTGACATTTGTTGTTTCCTGCCTCGCCACGCTGTTGCTTTGTGTGGCGGATGTGCCCCGCGTGGCCATTCTCGGCGATAGCATCACGTATGGCGGCCGCTGGCCCACCTTGGTGGAGTCCGCCTTGCGTGAGACACCACAGTTTTCTGATGCTGTGATCGTGAACTTCGGGCTCTCCAGTGAGACGGTTTCCGGTCTATCGGAACCCAATCACGCGGGAGGGAAATTTCCGCGTCCTTGTTTGCACGAACGCCTGGAGCGGATCTTTCAAGCCTATCGTCCCACCCATGTGCTGGCCTGCTACGGCATGAACGATGGCATTTACCTGCCACTCGATCCCGCCCGCCAAGAGGCATTCCAGGATGGCATCACGCGCCTGAAACAAGCGGTGGAGAAACGCGGTGCCGTTTTTGTCGCCATTAGCGCGCCGTTGTATCAAGGCGATCGCGGTGCGGGCGTGGCATCCGATTACGATGCCGTGCTCGATGCCCAGGCCGGATGGTTGCGGGCGCAAAAAGGCTGGCAGGTCATCGATATCCGGCCCGATCTGCGTGCGGCAGTGGTTGAGGCGAAGCAGAAAATTCCGGCATTCGTCTATGCCAAGGACCAAATCCACCCCGGTCCGGAAGGCCATGATTTCATCGCGGCAGCCGTGGTGAAACAACTGTGGCCCCTGTGGCAACTGCCCGGCGAACCCGCGATGGCGCAGGGGCAGGCACTGGGGATACTTTCGCAGCGCAGTGCCTTGCTCAAGCATGCCTGGCTTTCCGAGACAAAACATCTTCGTCCGGGTGTGCCCGCTGGCTTGCCCTTGGCAGAGGCCGAGAAAAAAGCCGCGGAACTGTTGGATGCATATCAAAGAGCCAGCCATCCACAAAAGTGATTCTGCTGTGTTGTTCACGGGAGCGGTGCATCACTCGTATCCTGATCATTCGCTTTGTTGGTCTTCCCGACACGTTCGGTCTTACCTCTTGACGGCTGGCGTGTCTGCGGTATGTTTCTTTTGTGATTCGCCTGCGTCAACTTTTGCTCGCCATTGTGCTATTGAGCACAGTGTCTGCATTGGCTATGCCTGCGGTGATGCTTTTGCCCGCTACCAGCGCATGTTGCTGTGATCCGGCGGGGGAATCCTCGGATTCCTGCCCGTGCGAATCCAAGAAGGATTGCTGTTCCTCTTGCACGCTGGTGCTGCGTGCGCCTTGCCTGGCGGTGGCGGAGCAGCCTGTCATTTTCCTCGCGCCCATTCTCCGGCCTGAGCGTGTGGATGAAGATCATAGCGCCGGAGTCCGTCATGAGGCTCCCTCACTACCGCCGCCAGAGAGCGTAGCCCTGCTCCGCGTCGGCCCGGTCACCATGCCGGGGTAAGCCCTGAAGTTTTATCCTTAGATTCTAAATCCTTTATGAAAACTGCTTTTCTTTCCATCCTCTGCAGTTGCGCCAGCGTCTTTGCCGCCGTTCCTAACACGGTGACGAACGATGCCTGCAAATGCGGCAAATGCGAGTGCGAAAAATGCGAGTGCGGCAAGGTCAAGTCCTGCAAATGCAAAGAGTGCAAATGCGAGGAATGCAAGTGCGGCAAATAATTCGCCTCTTTTTCCCTGACTCATTCCCACCCGTGCCGGTTGTCTCCGGCACGGGTTTTTTGTTGCGCCGCTCCGGCTCAAGCGCCTTTCAACAGGAGGATCGCGTTTTCCAAATTGAAACGCGCCTGCTCTTCGTAAATGTCGCGCATCGTTTCGCTCTCGTAGATCACAGGGCGATCCAGGAATCCCTGCAACCACGCGAGCCGTTGGGAGCGATAGATTTCCTCGGGCACTGCCGCGCATTCCTCGCGAACCTGCTTTTCATAGGCGGCAAAACGCTGCGGGCTGCGAGCGAAAATGTTCAGGTCCAGCGCGATCATGATCGCCGCATCCGGATCATCCATGGCGCGGTGGTCCTTGGTGGCCATGATCATGTCGCGCACAAACTCCATGACCGATTCCGAGGCCTGGCATTCCAGCAAAAATTCCCGTGCCAGGCTGGCGCTCAGCGCGGCATTGGTGGCGGCACCCGGTTGGCAAACGGCATCGTGGAACCACAGCGCCACCTCGATCAACGCGAGACGTTCCTCCTCACCCTCGATTTCATCCAGTTCCTCCAGACATTCTTCCAAATGCTGGAACGTGTGGTAGCGGCGATGGGGCTCGCTGTAGCAACGCTCCAGCCGATCAAACCAGCTCTTCGCCAGGTTCCGGTCCGCCCCCAAAAATTCCACCAGATCCATCCATCGTTGTCGTGTCGCGTATTCCATGTTTCCACCGCAAGGTAATGGCGATCCGTGTGGTGGCAAGAGCATTCGCATAGGTGTGGAGTAGGGCATGGCACCCCGTTTCATCACAAACGTTCCACTCCCCAATCCCTGTCTCCCTGCTCTCGGAACACCACCACCCACTCACGAGAAAAAAATGGCAGCCCTCTTACCCGCTCACGAAACTCTTATCCACGGCAAACCCAGCACCATGAAGCTACGCCTGAAAGAACTCGTCGATGAAGGCAAGCTCCTGCCGTTAGGGCAATTCCGTGCAGCGCAAGATGTGAGGAACGAGTAAACCGCCTTATGTCTCCCCAGTTAGCTCGCAGCCGAGGCTTCACCATAATATCGCTTTTTGATGATTTTTGTATTCTTGCACTGCGTTATTCTATTGTCATTTAGTATGTGCCACTTCTAATGTAAATCCCGCTAATTAATAATTTTTCCTTCAAACGTGGATTGCCATAGCTGCCATTCTTATTACCCTCTCTAGTATGCCAATAATGATCCAACACCTCACCAACCTAGATCGGTGTGATGACGTGTTTGCTCTTTATCGAAAGGACTCCGGAACCCTCGGCTTCATGCCGCGCGGGGCGTTCGAGGAGGGCATCACCAAAGGCACTCTGCTTGTCGCCGCTGATGACCAGGATCAAATTCTCGGCTACCTTCTCTACCGGGTCACGCAAGGCTACGCATCCATCGCCCACCTCTGCGTGGCTCCGACTGCGCGAAATAGCGGGGTCGGAAAGTCTCTAGTGGACGAACTCAAGCGCCTCACCACCCACCTCGACGGCATCAAACTCAAATGCCGCCGTGACTTCGATGCTCACCGGCAGTGGCCGAAATGGGGCTTCATCGCCAAAGGATCGGCTACCGGGCGCGGCGCGGACAATGCGGAGCTCGTCATCTGGCACTTGGATCATCATCCTGACGACCTTCTATCGGCCATACCACCGTCCAAAACCCTCGTCGCCATCGACGCCAATATCTTCTTCGATCTCTTCTGGCCGGATCGCCCGATGCGAAAAATCTCCGGCGCACTTCTCGAACCATGGATCGACGACATCGTTGAACTCGCCCTCACCTCGGAAATCTACAATGACATCGACCGCTGCGAGGATCCCGAATTGCGAAACGCCAGCAAATCCAAAGCCGCGTCCTATCATCCCATCCGCGCCGCCGTCACCAAGATCGATCCAGTCGATGCGGAACTCAGGAAATTCTACCCCGTCACCGGTTCGCTCACTCCCCAAGACATCTCGGACATCCGCCATGTGGCCCATGCCATCGTTGCCGAGGTGAGGTATTTCGTCACCCGCGACGCGAAACTCTTGGCCAAGGCTCCTGAAATCCTGGAAAAGTTCGACGTGCAATTGCTCTCGCCCGTTGAGTTCATCTCCCGCCTCGATAGCATTGAACGCGAACAAGAATACCAACCCCAGCGCCTCGGTGCCTCCAGCATCGTCACTAAGCGCTTCGAACCCCAGGAAAGCGACCGCTTCATCGAGAGCTTCAGACACCATCCCCACGAGAAAATCAGCGCGTTCAAAACCCTGATCGACTCCTGTTTGCTCGATCCCAAAACCTCTTCACTCCACATCGCCCACGTCAGCAACGCCGACATGGCTGCCTCCATCGCCATCGATCGCCAATCGCCCCACCGCATCCTGATTCCACTCCTGAGGCTCAATTCTCTCCCATTGGCCAAGACCGTCTTGCGGCACCTCCTCATGAAAGCCATCGTCGATGCGGTTGAAAGCGATGCACGCTCCATTCATATCGGGGACCCCCATCTCACACGCGACGTCACGGATGCCTTGGTCGAAATGGGCTTCGGCCTCTCCGCAGGCGGCTGGGTCAAACCCGTGGTCAAAGGTTTTCACGACATCTCCAGCGCACGCCAGCGCCTTGAAGACGTCAATCTCACTTGGGAAGATTCCACCTCCCCCACAGCCATAGATCAACTCGCCACCCTGATCTGGCCCGGCAAACCCGTATCAGAGGAAATCACCTCCTACCTGAATCCCATCCAAGCTCAGTGGGCGGAGCACTTCTTCGATACCGAAGCTGCCGCCCAACGCTTCCCTAGTTTTTCGGGCATCAATGACGAACTCCACCTCGGCGTGGAAGCCGTCTATTTCACCGCATCCCCGATCACCATCAAGCCACCCGGCCACCTCCTCTGGTACGTGAGCAGCGGAAACGAACGCCTCGGCACCCAGCAGACGAAAGCAACCTCCCGGCTCCGCGAAGTCGTCAAGGGCACACCCAAGGAACTCTTCAGCCGCTTCCGCCGTCTCGGCGTCTATCGTTGGAAAGACCTGATGGCCGCCGCCAAGGGGAATCCAGACGCCCAACTCACCGCCCTGCGCTTCTCCCATACCGAAAGCTTCCCGCATCCACTCGATTCCAATCGCCTGCAGACCTTCAACGTCCCGCCGCCCTATCCCGGCCCCCGTCCCATCCCCTTCTCCACCTTTCAGCAAATCTACCACCACGGAACCCAAATCAACCCATGAGCCAGCGAGCCGTCCTGATGTCCATAAAACCGAAGTATGCGGATCTCATCTTCGCAGAAACGAAAACCATCGAACTCCGCCGCGTCTGCCCGAAGGTCGGTCCGGGCGATCTCATCCTCGTCTATGTCTCCAGCCCAAGAATGGCCTTGGTTGGAGGTTTTGAAGTCGCCGGAATCGTCTCAGGAGACCCGCTGACTCTCTGCAAAAAATGGCAGCCTCAATCCGGCGTGAATCAAGAAACCTTCCTTCGCTACTTCCAAGGCGCAGCCACCGCCTACGGAATCCTCATCGGCCGCACCTGGCAGTTTGCATCCGCCACCGAACTCAAAGCCCTCCGCCGCAGAAAAGGCGGCTTCCACCCGCCGCAGTCTTATCGGTATGTAGGTGGAGAGGAGATGGCGACGCTGATGGATGGGAAAGCGAACAACAGGGAAAAATGTTAAAAAGCAACACCTGACGTCAAACAGAGTAAAAGATTATGTGTTAGCATTTTCTTTATTCAGCCACTCTTTAATACTGATGTAGAAGTTCCCAATGAATCGTGACCTAAGGTCGTCTGGTTGTTTTTTGTCCTCAACATTTTTTTCGTAAGCGGTCAACAGAACCCCTCTATCCATCGCCGGGGAATTTCGTATATGCT